>Ga0247733_1000063_pt1 | contig 174516 bp, 182 predicted proteins | sample UWRJL043104R2_FD_180932 | JGI IMG/M metagenome (GOLD analysis project Ga0247733, IMG submission 180932) | Plant litter microbial communities from Arlington Agricultural Research Station in Wisconsin, United States - UWRJ-L043-104R-2 | ecosystem: Environmental > Terrestrial > Plant litter >... | reverse complement strand
AGATTGGTTGGGGGTGTAGAGGGGCAGGGGGTGTGGAGTACGTCGTTTGGGAGGTTGAGGGGGTTGATGGGAGAACGGGGAACGGGGGTGGTGATGGAAGAGGGCGGTGACTTGGTGTATTGGGGTATTGGCGAGGGAGGAGCGTGTAAGGGAGATACTGGCGACCATATGGAAGTGTGTCGAATGTATTTTCATGTTCCTCAGGGATAATCGAGGAAAGTTCGCGCCCTACTAGATGGTACGCTTCAAACCCCTTCCGTAGTCACCACCCCTAGATCTTACTGTAAAGTAGTGACAACACTCCCCCTGCTTATCACCACACCATATCTACAACAAACATGAACATCCAAGCCGCGACTTCCTTGCCATACACATGGCCGAGCCACGCGTACGTTACATCGACGTCCGCCGAGATGCTCGAAGACGACTAGTTATTGCCGTTTCGATCGATGACATCACGCGTGTGCACCCAATTGACCTTGGGCCTGGTGGATGTGGTATTCACTACGCTTAGGTAAACACCCGGTAACAGCAGTGAGTCTTCCAAACCAGTGCTTCGTGGGCAGCCTGTGTGGAGTGCGCTGTTGCTATCCGTACGGCCTAAAACTTGGTCACTTCTCGATCTATTCATCTCGGGTGTTTGAGTGGGATAGCCATCAAGATCCTTATATGTTCATCGTAATAGTGTGTGAAGGCAGGCTTGGGTAGCACAATGGCCCACGTTCTCGACCCTTACATGAAAGAATACACGACACACGACACTAGCGCCCATAAACAAGCAACAGATTTATCTCGACTGCATGAGGCTGTACACATACATTGCGAGTCCACGGTGATGATCATTACCCTCGGGAGTTTTGATGCGGTCGATCAGGCAATAATCCATTAGCCAGGGTTCTTCAAGTATACGACGTGTTTCGCGATGCAGCTGCTGAAAATGCAGCACGACCATAGGAGATTTACTTGAGCGTTGTGAAGTGAAGTGATGTGGTGTCTGACGGACCACCGATGACGGCTTTGCGCCAAGGCGCGTACCTGATAAGAGAGGCACGACCGGCGATGACGAAACCGCAGCCGCGTGACGGCGAACTTTTGCATCATCCGAAAACCGGAAACTCCAGCAAGAACATCGACACTCCCCAACGCGTGAACGACGCCCAGATGCAGGCGACCAGGACTCGCACTGACACATCTGCCTCCTCTAGGTAGACTGCAAGAGCCTCCCGCGCCCGCCACAGCCCCGCGATGGGCCGCCCACGACCCGCCATTGACCCGCGGCGGAAGTCGTCGACGCTACACTACCAAACATTTCCCACAAAGCCACCCTCGTCGCGAGGCCTTCCGCTCTCAGGCTCGCCGTCGTCGAACGGCCAGGGCTCCGAACCCGACGAACACCACCATGAGTCACCGCTGCCAACGAGGCAGCTCGCCGTGCTGGCAGCCATTGCCCTCGCCGAGCAGACAGCCCTCAACTCCATTAGTCCGTATCTGCCCGAGATGACCAAGACGTTCCCCGAGGTCAAGGCGGGGCAGGCGGGATTGTACGTCGGCCTGATTGCTTCGTCCTTCGCCCTGGCACAGTTCGCAACCAACTTCTTCTGGGGCTGGCTGTCGGACAGAATCGGAAGGAAGCCGGTCATCATAGCAGGCACGTTCCTGACTATGACGGCTTTTCTCGCCTTTGGTTTCTGCAGCAACCTCTGGCAGGCAATTCTGGTGCAGGTCTACATGGGCTTGGTCAATGGCAACGCCGGCGTGGTATCGACATGTCTCGGCGAGATCACAGATCGCAGCAACCAGTCAAGGGCATTTACCTATCTCCCTGTTGTTTACGGCATTGGCGCCATAACCGGGCCTATCGTGGGTGGGATGCTAGTTTTCTACCAGAACCCGTTCCACCCCGACCAGCCGAACCTCTTCCCGTACCTAGTGCCGAACCTCTTCTCAGCCGGCGTCCTCGCGATAGATTTGATCATCTGCATGATATACCTGGAAGAGAGTCTAGAAGAGGCGAGGAACCTCCCTCCGTTGGGAAAAAGGGTCGGAAACATCTTTGCTAGGCTCTGGCAATTTACGAGCTCAACACGCCCAGCGTACATCCGGCGCTTGATACACAGGAAGAAGGCACAACACCAGACTCATTTGGCCGGCGTTCCAGAGGAGGACGAGGACGAGGACCAATCTGATGATGACTATGAGGACTCCCCGACTGCATTGTTCCCGGATGTGTCGGGCGAGCAACTCACGAAGGGTGAGGTTGCGAATCGCGACACTATCCTACTGCTCATTACGTACTTCATCTTCCAGCTCGCCAACATCTCCTACAATTCACTCTACCCCATATTTGCCGAGGAGCAGCCACCAACTGGCCGTGGTCTCAAACCGGAAGCCGTAGGTCTCTCACTCGCCTTCGCAGGTGGCATCACCATCCTCTTCCAGATCGGCATATATGGCAAGCTTAGAGAGAAGGTTGGAAACAAGGTGACATATCGTGTCAGTCTAGCTGCATTTGTAGTCGCATTCCTACTCATGCCCTGGGTTGGGTATAAAGCCGACCCGCCCACGAAAGGAATGGCCTCAGGATCCGGCTGGTTGTGGGCTGAGTTAGGTGTGGTTCTGGTTATCAAAACTGTGGCAAGCGTTGGAGGCCTAACCTCCGCGCTTCTCTTGGTAGGCACTTGTGCGCCTCATATCTTCATCTCACTAACGCAATGCCAGATTACGAACTCGGCCCCCAATAACAACGTTCTTGGAACCCTGAACGGACTTGCCCAAACACTCTCGGCCGCCGGTCGCGCGATCGGGCCTTTTATCTCCGGATCTCTGTTCACAGCAGCTACCAAGATCAGACCGAAAGGCGAGACGCTAGCTTTTGGTGTGTTCGCAGGCGTATCTTTTCTCGGCTTTCTTATGAGCTTTGGGATACGCGGCGAAGCGCTGGAGGCCGAGGGCTGGAGCGACGACGAAGAAGATGACGACGAGGATGAAGAGGAGGAAGTTGAGTACCCGGGTCAGGGGGGCAGTGCGAATGAGCGAACAGGGTTGATTCGCAGATAGTAGAGGACTGACTACATCTTGCCTCTCTGCAAGTGGACGTGTATATGATAGATCGCGGCGTATGTGTCTTTCATGGACAAGTATTATAGGTTTGCAGCGACGACATGATAACGCCGCAGTACGACTAAGCATGTATAGTAACTAGATTTTGTACAGAAATCTCGCTATGCCCATTTCCTTTTTGGCGCACTTCCCGGCTAGGGACATCAGCCCCAGTGTGATAATAAAACGCTGAAACGCTCTTACTGCGCCTACAATGCACGTGGGGTCCGAAGGATACGAGGGCCAATGTTTTCCCCCCGCTTCCCCTCCAACATTGTTTCTAGCAAATGCTCACCCACGCTTGATGCAATTCGGACAACGCTGTCGTTGCCAAGCTGATACCCCTGAGGTGTACCGGGAGCTTCTTGGGGGCTTATGGGCGGAGTGGTTCTAGACCCAGGCCACGATCCCCACCAAACATAGACCTCTATGCACCAGCCTTGTGCAACTCGCTATATTTTGCAAATCAACACAACTGAGTAAAGCGCAAGAATTCCTTACAAGAGTATATCAACTCGATTGTACGAAGTGTCCCGAGATCGAGCAGAAAAGTCGCGGACGGAGTTAGGCCGCTAACTGCATGAGCCACGCTAGCCGCCTAAGCTCCAATAAGCGTTCACTGCCACTATAGCAGTTCTAGCGACACTGCAGTCGTGGCAGCAGCACTGCCAGTTTTCTCCTTAGCTTGGGGTCCATGAATGCTTGGTCCCAGCATTGGAAAGCTTCGCCCATCTTAGCTCTCAGCCTCAGCCAAATGGGAAATGGTGTTGAGAGCACAGATCAATTGCTAGGCCACAGCGCGGATCTATTGGCGGTCTTTCGACATGCAGCGGATGGGGCTGATTATGGAAATTGCTCGCCTAAGGGTGGTACGTTTGTAAAGAGGGCTTAAAGCCCGGGAGCCCGCTGGCTGCTTAGTGCCGCCAGCGGCACCGCGACTTCGTCCTCACAGTTTGAACGCGTTGTTTGTTCGTGTACTGGAGTTTGCGAAGAGTCATGGGGTTCTCGCTTCATGGTCGTGGCAAGAAGCACAATGCGTTAGTACCTTGCAGCTGAATCCGGTCACCAAAGCTAATTCAGCATGAACAGCGACAAAGAGAAGCATCTTAAGCGCCTCCACAAAACAGTACCTTTTATCGAATCACCACTCCAGGGTGCCGACCACGATAACCTAGTCTTCTCCCAACGACACGAAGCCAACACTGTCGAGCTGTTCTTCGATCTGTTCTTCGTCGCAAATCTAGCAACGTTCACGACGTACCATTCCATTACATCCGGCTCTTATCTGCTTGCATACATTGGCTTTTTTGGCATACTGTGGTCGTGCTGGTTCCAGGTCACGCTTCACGATGTTCGCTTCGCCCGGGATTCGATTTATGAGCGTGTTTGTAAGACGATACAATTCATAGTCTTTGTGGGGTTGGCGCTGGTGGGCTCGTCCTTCAATCCGAGGAGCTCGGAGGCGAATAATACGGTGAGTGGAAAGCGCGCGATTTTACCACGCCACGCTCATACGTTACTTAGAACTTTCGCATTTTATGCTATACGCTTGTGATCAGCAGAACTCTTCTGGCTATACAGTATGGCGTAGTGCTAGTAAGTCTACCCGCGGACTGCAATGCAACGTGCTAACCATACAGTTCTACACCTGGCGCGCAAAGTTTTCCAAACTGACCCTCCCTCTCGGTCTCATGGTCGGTCTTTACGTCGTTGCCGCGGCAGCGTTCGGCGGAATGACCCCGGCTTTCAAGGACGGAGACCTGACTCACCGCGGCGTGTACATTGTGTGGTATGTCGTCATGCTGCTCGAATCTATCGCTGTCATTGGCATATCCTCGTTCTGGAGGATGCTGAGTTTCAAGAAGACGCATTTGATGGAGCGAATGAGCTTATTGACCCTTATTGTCATTGGCGAAGGCGCTATTGGCGTGACAAAAAGTGTTTCACGGATCATGGGGAAGTACGGACTAGAGTTTGAGGGTTGTGCACTGATTATGGGTATCATTATCGTGCTGGTAAGTTTCATTTACCATGTCTACGAGCATCGCCGGGCAGTTCTGATTAGTGACAGGTGCTACTATGGGCTCTCTACTTCGACAACTTCCCACACGGCCACTATGGAACCATCCGCCAACAGATCTGGTCCCTCCTCCACTTCCCCTTCCAATTAGCGATCGTAGGTATCGTGGAAGGTAGCCAACAACTCGTCCTCGCCCGCTACGTCATCAAGAATTGGGACAAGATTATGAAAGCCATCGACCAGGCTTGTTCGTACGACAACGAAGACGGCCTAGTTCTACAATCTTCACTTCTCAAAATGCTCGATTACTGGAGCTTTGATAGCAAACCCGAAACGCTACCGATGTACGAGAAGGTGCTAATATCAATCTACGAGATTGGGAACTCGACGAACATATGCTCGGCAGAGAGCATAGCCGAATATCAAGCGACAGATGACCTTCCGGTTGCTTTTTACGAGGTGTTGTTTAATATGTTCGATGGTGTATTCGTCGGACTTGGCATGAAACTCCCCATGGATAAATTGGAGAAGTATTCCGCCACGGGGGTCGCAATCCAATCCTGGCAATTGGTCTACCTCTACTTCTGGATTTGCTTCTGCTTCTTCATCATCTGCACCATCGTCTTCATGGTACTGATCCGACGACATCGCGCAGACGTATTCGACTTCGTGTCGATCGGCATCCGGTTAATCGTCCTAGGCGTCGGCGGCGCCCTCATCGCCCTCGTCGGAAACGAAGAAGCACTATACACCTTCCTATCTTCCCCCGCAGTACTACCAACATGTCTCTCTCTCCTCTGCCTTATCCTCGTCCTCGACAGGCTGAGCGCGGCGTTTAGTAATTGGCTCTTGCATAAGAGTGGACAGCCGTATGCGTTAGAGTATGCGGAAGAAACCCATCCTCACGCTGGTCATGTCGAGGTGCATGAGCATGGTGGGCACGCTTCGGATCTGTCCCACCATGGCCCCGGGGCTCTGGAACATCGCAAGTCTACAGCTTGGAGTATACATTCGGACATGGAGCCTTTGACTAGTGGAACGGAGTACCATGGCGCAGATCACAGTTACGCTATGTCGCCACTGATGAGTCCGCCTGGTGTGAGTCCTCCGCCGATGGGTGGGGCTAGACCAGGTGGGTATGCGCCTGTAGGGCGTGAACACTATGGTCCTTGAGCGCGAGAAGAGAAAGAGTATGGCGCACGATTTTCTTTCAGCATGAAATGTACAATAACGTTGGATCTTGATTTAGCGTAGGGTCTGCATCACTTCAGGAGGGCGTCATATTGAGACGCGTGGAACTGGACACGAAACACGTGTTAAGCCTGTTGCGAACGTTTCGACTTTGCTTTTGTCTAAATGATGTTTGAAAACAAATATCATCGTCTCTGGCTTTCTCTAGCACTTTGAGGGTCGTCGCTGCTACACACGCTAGTCCACTTTTGATCCGGCTCTTCTCATCCAAGATCAGACGGACTATTATGGCGGGGCCCGGACCGCTTCCACCGTCCCTGCATTTCCCCGCAAAATCGTACAATCGTGAACCTTGTTTTCAACACGGAGCCAATGCTCAGCTCTGTTGCTGGAATATCAATCCGTAAAAGGAACGTAGATCAGCGATGCTGCGAACAACCAGCAACAACTACAAACCACGGTCTGAACGAGGAAAGGGAGCAGGGTATGTCATCCACGGAAGAATACCACATGCGTCACGCGCATCGATTAACCTCATGGATATTACTTTGATTGCCGTCTGGGTGCACGAGGACGATCGTATAAGAAATGGCTCTGGGTCGCGACTGCTACCCTAGGTTTCTGCTGCGTTAGTTCTGATCCCGAATTAGGCGTCAAGTATCCGACTTCACACGATGCTGGCTTTCCTCGCTCCGGTACTTCTGATGCTCCAGGGCGCAGTTGCTGCGCCCGTGGCTAGTAATACCGCTGCCGCCGCGACTGTGGGCAAAATCCGAGGCGTGCGCGATCCGATTTACCATCTCTACCTTCAAGCCAGTCCCAAGAACGGTATGTCCAACCCCCGAAGAAAGCCTTTCTCTCCCCAATCCACGCCACCGCCCCAAACCTTGATTTCTATCTATCAAAAATCTAATCTCTCACTCCACAGCATCCATCCCCGTCCTCGGCCCCGAATCCGCCGCCGACGAATTCACCATCGGTGGCACCATTCAATCCAAAAAGACGAGCCTCTTCCTCAACATCCAGAACGCCACAACCTCCTACAAACCCCTCGCTTGGGGCAAGGCCGGGGACACAACGGCGTGGGGACTCGAAGGGGATACGATCATCACCGTGCAGGGAAGCAGTTATGGGAGGCAGTTGAACATGTTGGTTTGTAAGGCTGATGGGGCGTATTATGATTTGTACTTGCAGTTGGGGAGTGATGTGCCCGGGGGAAGGACTTGTAGCAATTATCAGACGGTGCATCTACCGTGTTTATGTTAGTGGGAGGGAGACGGTGAGAAAATGAGAGAGTGGTGGGAGTGGAGAAATGAGGTATTGAAGAGGGCAGATTTGATTGACTGGGATTTGTCTAGCGCACTTGTACCTCATTGCAATCGAAGGATACTCTTCAATGCGTGTATTGGCCTGGCTTTCCCGACAGATCCTTCCGCACAATGACACTGCTTTTCGGCGAATAGTCTTCGTCGATAAATTTTACCCTATCTTCTTAGGCAGCCCTAGACTCTCGACTCATCCCTTTCAATGCGGCGGATACTCGATCGAAGAATCCGGACCTAGCCTCTGATGATATACAACTGCCTCGACAAACTCAGAAGAATTTCATGGCCGAGGCGCGACGCGAGATTGGTATTTGGCCGCGAGAGAGTCTTAACAAATGACAAAGTAAGCAACACCTTTGCAGGTGACATGGCAAGTCAGACACACCTTTGCGAATTCCAGTAGGCGTGAATCCCAAAATCCACGGCAAGGCGAATACCCCAGCGAAGCCTGCATATCGCAATATGCGACCTGGCGTATCTTTGAACATGTTAAGAACGGGCGAGATATGTTGAGATGATTGACATGAGTGTGTTTTGGTGAGAGGTTCAAAAGTTAGATACGGAGCTGGTATATTTCAGTGACGTCAGCGGCACTGGACCAATTGAATATGGTCAACGAGCCCAAACTACTCTGCTCGTATTTCGGAAGTGACCAGTCTTACAACTATGTATTTTCCGTTTTTTATTGCCTAATAACACCATGAGGAAGAGCTAGCAACCTACTTGCAAGTCTTCTCTTTGTTCATCTTATTGGAAATTCCATCCTCCGACTCTTCATACTCCGACTTGTCGTCCTTGTCGTCTTTCTTCTCGCAGTTGTCCTCAGCACATTTTTCCTCGTTGCTACGTAGGGCCTTGTGCGCCGCCTTCATTCAACCTGCACCAAAGATGACCCCGTTCACCACACCCGAAGCCGCGCCATCCATGGTAGCGCTCCGAGCGACGGCGACTGAGACCTAGCAACTACATTGCCTATACTTAGTCACTGCTTTAACTCTGTTCTACTCCAGTATGAGAAGGACTAATGACTTGCGGTAACTCCTCCAGCACTTCACCCAAGGGTGCCTAAGGCGACGGACCAAGCAACGACTCTGACACCAGTGAGGATGACGACAGCAGCAGTGCGTTTGAGATTTCTCCAATTCGTGTTGTTGCAAGACTGCTCACCGGTCTGGTTGTCCTCAGTCTTCCATGGTTTGCCCAGAACCATGGTGTTGGAACAGAGACGGATAGTTTGTGGTTGAGTTTGCGATCCTCATGCAATAGGATAGTCAAACGAAGGAGGGTGGAGTTGGGTGTTTCGTAGTGTATTGATATATCGACGTATTAGGATCCGACTGGTGAGCCGGTGAATTTGAAAGTGACTGCTAGAATAGCCAAAGAATTAAAGGTGCAGTGACGCATTTGGGCAACGATATTGGTGAGAGCGCGTGACATCGATGCGAGAGAACAAACATGTAGCCACCGTTGTAAACAACCCAGCATATATATAATTGACAAAATTAAAGAAAGATATTGGAGAAGGCTGAAGTGGCCAGACATCTAGAAAAAAGAGATAGAGAAGGTACTACCCTCAACCGTGTTGGCTACGACGAAACTCATGGAAAAACAGCGATAGTTTGTTGGACATCGGGAGCTAAGCGAAATTGGTCAATGTTTGGAATTGACATAACTCCGCTCATGCTCGACTCGGTCAGAGACTAGACCATCTCTTTGCATCGACTGGCGATCTTCCTCCTATAGCTTCCCCTCCAGTGCTGTATTGTCACCACTGCCATGCGGCGCCTCTTCCTCGGGCAACACATCTTCGACCTCCTCGCCATGCTGACCTCCTTCTCTACCCTCACGAACAGCCTTGACAAGGCCTGGGGCCGTTGCACCAACAGCCACAGCAGTGGCAGTCGCTCCAACGACGGTGTTGACGACGGCGATTCCCGCTCCTCCGGCCCCAGCACTCTGAAGAATTGCGAAGGTGCTTCCCAGGACGACATTGCCGATGGATGCTTGAGCGGCGGCGGCGGCAGAGCCTACGTTCGTCATGAGTTTCAGAGTACGAGGTGTTCGAGGCAGGAAGAAACATACCAGCAGCCACCCCAGAAGCCGAAAAGCCAGCAACTCCCAAAGCGAGCGGTGCAGCAGCAATGGCGAGCGGTGCAGCGGCGACGCAGCTCACGATACCGGCGGTTTGGCTAGGATGATCAACGACCCAGTCCTTGGAAGTGATGGCAGCAATCCCGATGTTCTTCCCCGCCTTTTGGCCCAGATGCCACATGCCGGCGACTGCACCACTGATACGCATATTGGCCATCTGCTGCGGAAAATGATTTAGAAGACGTGTTGGAAGGATGTTACCGTAGTTTCGTTAGAAGAAGCGTCGTCGTTAGTTGTGAAGGTAGGCATCAGCGGATGAGGCTGAGCGCTTGTTTGAGGTGTTGTTACCGTGGACAGGTACCACCGACCAATGAGGGAACAAGAGGGTTCAGCCCACCTACATGAGGCTGTGACTCGGCTTGACGCCGTTGGGATCACCCGAAAAAGCTCTATGTTGACTTGCATCCCGTCAAAGTTACCGCGATGTAATTTACGCCATCGTGTTCAGGACCGACGGGAGGTTTTGAGATGCACGATGGCGCGGATGCTGTCGTACACACATGACCAAAAGACTCATGCGATTCAATAAGCCCGATCACACTGAATTGACGGTACAAACGATGGAGAGTAGCATGCCGAGGAGCCCTGGACGCAAACTGATGTTGAGGTCGAGAGCTAGTTGGCTTTCAGCGTGAAAGTAGCATAGCTGACTAAGCTCCCAGCCAGCAGCACCGGCAGGTTGAGGGAGATTGGGCTTGGCGGCATAACGTTCCAGAACAACCCTGCCGTATTAGTGACATGGGCTCATCTCGTTTACGATGGGCGAACAGCTCCCCGGTCCGCCTGCAAGCTCGGGTTTGAAGGAGGGCAGTTACGTGACAGCGACGTGATGGAGATGTAAAAGGGGGCAGCAGCAGAATACTAGGCCGACAAGCTGTGAGTGGGCGCTGGACATGCGGCTATTCACTGGCGTGCCTTGCTCATGCGCGTTGTGAGCAATCGATAGGCCAACGTCATGCGCGTGGAGATCAGCGATAGGCGGATGTGTGACAGGGAACGTCCGCGCCCTGGGAACCATCGCCGCCGTCCAGGCTCTCAGGCTGTCTGCCCTGTTTGACGCGAGCATGCGAAACCGGCCGGCTCTCTTAAATTGTTGACAGCAAGGGACGCGCCTCATCACCCGTCTTTATATATCCATCAGCATGTGCCTGGCCTCCTGCTCGCCTCTGCACCATTCCCATTCCATACGCTATGCCGCTGTGGAAACGAAACACCATGGGCCCCATCGCTGAGGGACAAGCAGGTAAAGCGGACGGGAAGAAGAGCAAGCGGCAGCGGCTTGTTGCTCTCTTCAGGTCGAGGAAACAGCAGAAGGCTGAGAACAATGACGCAGCTCCTGTACGCTCTGTACCCTCCCCGTCACACCTACCGCACACCAGCTAATGGCAGCCTTCGTATTAAAGATTCCCATCCCCATGGCCAAAGCCACGCCGCCAAAGCCCGCTCGAGACTCCAAGATCGCCGAGTCGACGAAACCCGCCAAGTCGAGCAGCTCCATCGAGGTCCAGGATGCCGGCGTTGACAAGGAGGAACCGGTGACGTCGCCTGCGACACCCCCACCACAGACACCAGAGAAGCAGGTGGAGGAAGTGAAGGTGGACCTTCTCACCGAGGAACACATACATGCCCTCTTCTCGGGCGCACCGCACTTCTTCCTCAAACAGACTGGCGCCCAACCGATACCTAGTACCTCATACCCTTGGGATGAGGACCTGACCACGCGCGACGTCTCAGACTCGGCTCAGCTCGCACAGCCCGCCTTCTCTGCCGCCACCTTGCATAGGCACCTCCCCATACTCCAACAATCCGCCGATCAAGAGAAGGTATACCAAGGCTACAGGCTGGACGTGGTCGAGGTGCCGAGCATGCTCAGTGCTCAAGGCACTGAGGTGGGTACCGTCGGCTTTGCTCATTTCTTGGAATTGGCGCGGTCGGACAACCTCGTGACGGATCTCCAACAGTCGCAAACGAGCAATGAGTATCTCGAAGCTATGAAGAACAAAGAACTGATGCAGACGAACCCACAAAAACTTGGCATCAGGGCAGTGGACATGGCCATGGTGTACGACCGACTGGTTGAGCTCGGAGACCTGTTCGAAGCATTCCACGACAGTCCGGAAAGAATCACCATTCTCAACAATCAGACGTCTGGCGATCTGTACGCCAACCTGTTTGGCAAATTCCTGACCCCTCCTGGATACGATGGAAGCGTCGATGACCCCACGGGCATGAAAGTCCAGATCGATACCCTACTCAAGATTCTAGGATTGAAAGGCGTATGGTACGACTTCAGCCTGGTGGAGTGGCGCATCAGATTAGGCCAGATTCTCTGGAATGACCAGGAGTGGGAGACTGAGGACGCCTCCCACATATGGACCGAACGGGAAAAACTGCTGTTTCAGATCACTTTAGCCTGCGAGCTTCTGCTCCGCTTAGATGCTGTTACGAGCATGGAACCGGAGGACGCTATGGCCCAGATGCACGTTACTTCGCGAGAATTCAAAGAATTCACGAATCTCAAAACAAGAAAGACGGATTGGGATCTAGTCTTGGCCCGTCGGTTTCTAGAAAATATCTTGGTCGTCAAGGAAAACGATGTGGACGTGTCAACACCGACTCAAACTTCGCGCGGATTACTGTCGATTCTGGGCTCCAGCGCGCCCAAGGAGTCTCCCAAAGCGGACGTTGTTTTGCTACCCCAGCATCAGTCTCGTCAGCTTGCGGGACTATTGCACTTTGCGCAAGCTATCCAATGGCCTAGTCTCGATCCCATTATGGAACAGCTCGCCAAGAAGCTAGGTGCATCGGAAGGTAGTAGGGCTGAGCCAGAGTACTCGCCAGCTCTCTCTACCAAATTCCTAGAACCGAGCACCCCGTCCTCGATTAGCATTTATGGAACCCCCCTGGCCACACCGCGCTCGCCCGTACTACGTGATAGCTACTTTGGGCATTTAGAGAAACCGACACTGAACCGGGCGAACTCTCTGCAGATCCCGCTCTCTACGACTCTGCTAGCACATGCTGATAGCTCAGCGCACGCTCTCAACGTTGGCGGTTGGCTCAGTCGCTCATATCTAACGGGCCTCATTCTACCTGGGGAGCCTATGTCGCACTTCCTGATGTCTACTTTACTCGAGAATGACAAGCTTGCAATTGCTGCTCTCGGCGATTCTGCTAATCTGTACGGCGGCTTCGTTTATTCAGGCCGTACGTGGTGGAGCAAAGCTTCCGTTGTTGGCCGCGTTCTGGGCTGCATTGACGGCGCGGTCGAATGCATGGGCTGGATCACCTTCTCCAAACTACCAGAAGGTCTTTCCGACGGCTGGTATGCGACTAGCAGTGAGCAGCTTTCAGCCGATCGGCCGCCTCGAATTTCTGCCGAGAATGATCCAGTCCTTGACGATTCTACTATCATTCCTGGCTTCATTGGGGATGTTCATCCGATCAAGCCGGAGGAACTGGTCCTTCCTGGAGATGCTGACACTCCGCCCATACCATCTGTGGAGTTCATACGTTGGGACTTGACGCCCATCAATGCGGAGCTGGTGGAGAACGACACATCATCGAGTCCTTCCGTAGGCGCGGAATCCTTCATCGCTTCAGTTACTTTCAAGTCTTATGCTCGCGAGAAACGGCATGCATTCACTCTCACGCACGATGTTCAGTTCGTCACCTCCTGGCCTTGCACACCCCCCTCCGCATCTCCGGCACCGGGTCTACCGCACATTGTCAAGCGGGCTCAGATCCAGACTCTGTCACGCACATCGTCTAAGCGAAGCGTCCACAGCATGCGCAGTTCAAGCAACCGGTCTTCACGTCATCTGAGTCGCCGCAATTCCCACGGCTTTGAACCTCTACTCTCCCATCCACCTGAGTCGCCGGGCATAGGACCTATGCGCATGTATCCAGTTCCGGATGAACTGCCGCGCCTCTCGCCCTCTCCGAGACCCGAGCCTATGAATGCGCATCCGCTGCACGCATCTTACCAGTATAAACTTGTTCCGGCGACTGATGTGCTTGACCCGAACTTTGTACTCCCCTTTACAATACATGCGCATGCATCACCGGCACCTTCAGCACCGAGTTCACCTAGAGAGGAGAAGAATGAGGACACAGCACCAGATATCACCAAGGCCGTTCTGGTGCTTGATACCCGCGCATCGAAAGACCTAGAGCTCCTCGCCCGCTCTTGGTGTGCAGAAAAGGGTCTGCATGCCATTATTGGACGTGTTGGACGCAGCTGCGTGGCTTGCTGCATTCGAGAGGCGCGTGGGCTCGGTATCAATGTGGTGATCAGAGTGTGATCGTGAGCGGGAGCCCTTCTGTCTTTGCCCTGTCCGTTATCGAGATCTTGATATTTGCTCGTTACCCGCACATATACCCAAGTTTAGCCTGCTCTGAAATTCTGGCTTTGTTTTATTTGTTCGGCGTAGAACGACTTAGGCGTTTAGATACCCATTGATCGTTACGATTTGCGATTCCCGTATACAGCTTAAACAACATGGTCTTACGTCTCAATCTTTTCACCTGCCACGAGGCCGTAAAATGATAAGGCACGTCATTGCTTAGTGCAGAATAAATTCTTGTTCGAACTGTCGTCGGAAATCTTCAATATCGGCGTTAGAGGCTGTGCGCAGGTGGCAGTGAGATCATGTCATCAATCGCCCTACTTCGCTTGTCTCGTTTGGAGAAGTTCTTTGGAGAGCTCGTGTGCCTGTCGGTAATTTCGCTCAAAGCCTGCGGGCAGGAGCATGGCGAAGTATGTCCAAGGAAATGCTAAAAGCAGCCGCTCGTTAGATCTGCAGTGCAAAAATCGGGGCTTAGGCCCACACCCAGCAATTTGGTATGTGGAGTGGGGAAAGCCAGGGTTTCACGGCAACCTATCAGGACTAGTGTATTAGTGTCATAGGATGCTGGGATGGCCGGGCTCTGAATTGGTTAATGCTGGCCTGATCTGCGATCATCAATTGACCACTGCGCGGGCGTTAGTGTTGGCGCAGCTGCACAGCCTTGCGCTGATTTTGGATCTTTTGAAGCGCAAGGCACCCACATCATTACCACGGCCCAGTTTCTTAATTAGATCCGAGACGGTGCCTTAGGCATCCAATTCTTTGTTTTGACCTCGTGGTATCTTGTCTCACCACCCGCTTCACCGTTTCTTCTCACCAAAGTCACCGACAACACAACCTACTTTTTCTGCAACATCAATCTGCAAATCGGCACCATGAATTACGCCCCTATCAACGAAGACTTCACCGTCGAACAAAGCCGGGAAAACGACGATATCACAGGGTGCGAACGCTGCTACAACAGCAGCGGCCCCTGGGGTGTCGACATCTTTGGTAGTTGTATTGGGGGGATCTGGGTGTGTATTGCTGCGGCGCTGGATGGGTGTGGGGAGTGTTGTGTATCGTGTTTGGGGGGTTGTGGAACGTGTTTGGAGGGTTGTACGTGTAATTGTTGAGCATGAGAAGAGGTGGAAATGTGTGACTGGCGTTGAGCCCCGAACTTGAATCTGGTGGATGGGCGATGGTAACGTCGACTGCAGGGAAGCCACTTGTGTATTTGAAGCGGTCTTGCCTGCCCGAGTAGTGCAAGATGCCACTACCACGCCCATCGACTGAAGGCACCAAGCCAGGAACGATGAATCTCCAGCCCCGAGTACAACAAGCCCAGCTTCCATGCTATCACCAACGACCTCTCCTCCCCATCGACATCTCCATCACTACCACATCCCATCGCTAGCACCATTCCCATCGCTACGACATCCCATCGTCATCGCCATCGCTACATAAATCTCACCTCTGAGCTACTACATGAGCGTCAACCCTATCGCTTCGCTACACGCCAAAGAGGCCGAACGCAGAGTCATTGCCGCCCTTCAGAACACCAGAAGGACCATGGAGACTCACGAGCTCAGTGACCTGACGCTTGTGGAGGAGGAGCTTACCCCCTCAAGCAACGCTGGCACTCAAGATCTCCAGACCGAGTCCACGTCTCAAGAACATGACACAAGCGACGACAGTGCTCGAGACATCGAAACCGCGTCCGAATCTCAACAAGCTGGTCCAAGCGAGGCTGGCACAGAAAGTCCCCAATCTGTGCCCTTGTCTCAAGCTCATCATCCAAGCGAAGTCGTCACTCAAACTTCCCAAGCCGCGCCCGCACATCAAGAGTCTGGTCCAAGCGAAGACATCACTCAAACCACCCGACCTGCGTCCGCCCCTGAGGCTAATGTACGTCACTCCCGAAGACAACCTGCTTCGTAACCGCAAGGCAGCACGGCATCCAGCTCAAGACATGGGCACTGAGATCCGCCTAGATGAGGTTTGCTGACTTTGTACCCCCGACGTCTAGGCACGAAGCGACGCCGGCCCGTCCCATCAAACAAGCGAGGCCACTCTCCGAGACGAAGACATTGTGCGAAGTTCAGGCTCGACTGCGGTCACCGATGGCAATGGTGACCCACACGGAGGCCCAACGAAGACAACAATGAGGGACAAGATCCCCTGTTACCCCTGTTGCGCCGGTTTCTGCCGCGCATTCAAGCAAGTGGTATCTACGGCGACTGCACCGATTCCAATGCTGGCGGGACCCCGGCCAGCTGCGGCAGGGGTTGCCGGGGCGGCACCTCCTAGCAGGCGGTGGTACGAGCGATTGGGTCACACATGCGGCAAGTGTTGGGCGATGTGTGCAAGATTGGAGCTCCGGAAGTCTTTCTTTAAGTACTGCTGTTGCTGTTGTAAGTAGGTAAGTAAGAGTTGAAGGGACAAGGGCGAGAAGCGTGCTAACTGAAAGCAGTCATCAATTGGTCATTGCGGGGTTGAATGTAATATTGAGTGCGCTGCAGAAGTGTCTAGGAGGCTAGGTATTGGAAGATGAACGGGAGTTTGGGGGTTTGCTTTCGTCTGGTGGCATCGATATTCTACTGCTCGTTCTTGTTGGGCTGTGTTGGATATGGACGAAGAGGTTTAAGGGGATATCGAGCTTTGTCGATAATGATATCAGAACCTCCATGTTTTGGAAGGCAGTTGCTGCTCTGCCAAGTCGTGTCGAATGGTTTACGTCGTGAGGTCGGAGTATGAAGCCTGCAGTGGTCCAAGGTTGTGAACATTGATCGTCTTCACGGATGCCGCGCTCTCTGGCACGTCACGGCGCGCCCTGACTCTTGGAATGGTATAGAGTGATACATCTACCCGGTATAATGGAGTCAAGTACATGCCATCCTGGCCCAAGAAAAAGTAGGCGCACAATGAGCCCAGGTCCGTTCTAAGCAGCACTCCGCTCGCAATAGCACCCTTCAGCAATTCCATATACCCCACACAAACCCCCCTCCACACGTCCCCCATAATCACCTCCTACGATTTAACGGAGTTCTCTGCCTTCTTAGCCACCTCCTTCAGCTCACTTCCCAAAACCTTGCCCTCGTTCTCCGCTTGACCCTCCACATTCGCGACGCTCCGCTGCCACATTGTTATCCGCGTAACCTGCGTCACGGCGACCAGGAATAGGAAGAAGTTGACGGTGGCCAGGAACATGTTCTTGGGACGGATGACGAAGCACCAGCGGGTCCAGATGGCGCCGGTGCACATGAGGGCGATGTTCTGCGTGAGGGAGAGCTGCTCGGCGGGGCGGGCGATATCGGCGGCGCCGGCGAGGACGATGGACCACTTCATGACAGGGGCCCTGGTTTGGGGTGTTAGTTGTGGTTTCTGTTGCAGCTATGGTGGAGCCGGTTTCTGGAGGGTAATGGCGCGCGTGCGGCCACTGGAGTTGTGGTGATGTGCATGGGAGTGGACATACCAGAAATGCACCGTCTTGGGCCCAATCTTGCTATGCCAGTACTTGACCAAGCCAGACTGCTCCGGCGCCGCCGTGGTGCCGACCCGTCGGCGCAGCAGCGGCTGGCGGAACAGCGGGCGGAAGCTGTTGAAGATGCGGGAGCCCGGGCGGAACGACATGTCGAAGTGTATATTCCTCTGCCGTTGTCGCGGTCGACGGTGGAGATGTACGGGGGCAATTGGGCGGCGATGGGTTGGATGGGTGCGTCGGCGGAGTCGTCGTCGTGTGTCGTCAAGTCCGAAGTCGTCGATGGACGAAGTTTCGGGAGAACTGGTTGGGCGTGCTTCCGATTGGCTGGCCGAGATTGGGGAACATGGGAAACACGGCGGCCCGGGCGCGCTTGAGCTTGACGTTGACCTTGGCCGACGACACGGCGACAGCAATTGACACTCGACACCGCGCACGACCGACACGAGGCACCATGGCGAGCAAATACGGATTCACGCAGGGCCTGAAGGAATTGAGGTTCTTGTTCTGCCAGACGAGCGAGCACAGCGCGGCGACGAGGTATGCGAATCGCCCTCTCCGACTTTCCACGACGCGCAGAGACGATGGCGCACGGGAATCTGGGCAGCTGCAGAACTGCAAACAGACCAGCTACTGACATAATTCAGGACCTTCCTTACCCGGACATATCCCACGATGAAGAAGCACAACCCGCACACCCCGATCATGCTGCGAGAAGCGAGCGGCATCGAGCCCAAGGTCTACGCCCGATACGGTATGTCTGCTGCGGTGGATGGGATATGATTCTTTGGTCTATCGCAATAGCAGAGGCTGTTTATCATGCATGCGCCTAGGACTATCGCGGCATTGGGTGTGGAAGATGGCATGCTGACAATATCTCCCGCAGATTTCGGCAAGGAGAAGATGATTGCTCTGAAAGGTGAGAATGAAAACACATCTGAAGACTTGTTCTGCTGGCTAACACGCATTTTTAGGGCTGGATGACAAGGCGATTGAGCAGCAGGTGACCGACCTCGTCAAGGCACCGTTATAGGTCCGCCGCGATCGGATGGGTGGCGTGCATCGAACGAGAACAGGCTCACAATGCCAGTGATAGGCTTCGAGCACCTGAAGAGCAAATGTACATGTGTATTATGGTCAACAACACCCCCTGAACGTTACAGTGCATGCCTTTCGATTCCAGGCGTATCTTTCTTTCCCAACTTTCCCTTGCTTCGGTTTCGAATCCCGGCCTTCCTCGCCCCATCTTATTTTCCAGCATCTGCGGTACATTGTTATCCTGATTCCACCATCCTCCTACGGCATCTTCACAATGTCCCTTCTAATGTGTCCCTTCCACTTCCTGCTCCACGTTCTGCAGTTCAGCCACTGCATCAGGCTGCTATGCCATCTGCACAACGTAGCAAACGTCGAATTGTTCAAAGTTGATCCCACTATAAGACACGCGACTTCCCGGCCCTGTAGCGGTCAAGTCAGCGATCAACGAGGAATTCAGAACGCACACGGATTGTTGAACAATCCGGCGCCCTGTCCGACTCTACTCATCACACCACCTCTGCTAACTCTTGCAACCTTGCTATCACGATGGCTGCTGTTACTTCAGCTCCCTCGTTGGTCTCGGTGAACAATGCTGGTGTCCCTCAAACATCTGTTCAGGATGAACCTGCCCGGCCCGGTCTATCTCGCTTCTTTCAACGTACGCCTCAGGCGTCAGCTCCGAAGTCCCAGGTATCAACTCCGTCATTCACGCCAACGGGACCTAAGACTATGGCCGACATTAGCAAAGAGGCCGAGATCAATAAACGATTCCTTGACCTTGCGAATTCCGAACTGGTTGATACAAAGAAGGAGTTTGAGGCTACGGTTGTCACTCTCAAGGCTACACAGCAGGAACGCGTGGCCTTGAAATTCAGCAACGATGCACTCAAGACACGTATTGGTCAACTGAAGAGTCAGATCGATGATCTGCGCGGTGAGTTGTCGGCTAAGTCTGAGCATCTTGCGACTAAGGTGGACCTCGAGGGCCGCCTCGTCGAGCTTGAGCAGCAGCTTTGTCAAGCACATGTCGACCTGGACAACAAGTCGAAGCAAATGATCTCCATTGATGAGGCCTTGAACAAGCTACTCGCCGACAAGAAAAATATTGAGGAGGAGCTCGCGTTCGTGCAGTCCACTAATGCGGACCTGCAGAACCAACTCGTGGAAAAGGGCCATCAGCTCGACGCTGAGCAGCATGCAAAGAACGATTTGCAGAACAAGCTGGTGGACGTTGGTAGCAAATTCGAAACTCTCGAGTTCAAGAACAACTGCGCTGCCAGCTTGAAGCGCTCGCTTCGCAAGGCGAAGGTGGAGGTGGAAGAGCTACAGAAGCGACTCGCCGCACGACAGGTGGATGTCCTCAGCTCCACCGAGACGACTGCGATTGTTACTGACGATTCCGATGCTCTTCGACAGCAACTGAAGGAGCGGTCTACCTCTGTTGCCAAACAGCAACAGGAGATCGAGAAGCGGAACCGGCTTCTCACCATGTTCCAGACCATGATAACGAACACGAAGGACACGATCGCCCAAGCCGAATCGTCGCGCAAAGAGCTTGAGCAGGCGAAGAAGGCATCCGACAAGCGTGCAAGAATTCTCGAGCATGAGAACGAGATACTCGCTAGACTAATGCAGGATGTCCAGCAAGACTTGGACAAGCAATCTACCGCCAATATGGATCTCGAGCAGGAGCTTGCCAATTCAGAGCAGGAACGCACCGCTGAGCGCGACGAAGCCTCTCGTAAAGCCCACGCTATTTCTGCAGACCACAGGGATCGTAACAAAGGCTACAAAAAAACCGTCCGTGCCAAAGATAGCAAGATTAAGAATCTGGAGGATAAGCTGAACACCGCGAATACTGCTGCTTCTACAACCGAGGAACAGTCAATGGCCCTAATCACGCGTCTCCGGGACGACATGGCTCGCAAGACCCTCGATTTGGACGATGAGCGGGCGAAGGTCGCAGCTTCTTGGGATTGGGCGCAAGAGAAGGTCGAGGAGAACGCTAAATTGCAGAAGGATAATCAGGACTTGACGAACCGCATGTCTAGCCTTGATGAGGAGCAGCAGGCACTGCGCCAGACGAACAAGGCCTTAGTGCAGGAGAAGGACGAGCAACAGAAAGCTAAACAGGACCTGGAGAAGCGCTTGTCTGTCCTCGAGGGAGGGCAGGTGATGCTACGCCGGTTTAACCAGGTCTTGAAGCAGCAAGTCGATGACCTCGAGTCGCAAAACGTAAACCTGCAGACCTGCAAGCAAGAGCACGAGGATGAGATGTGGGTTCTGAGGACTGACTGTGATAGTCTTGTAGCTCATAGTGCTAGTCTCGAGTACCATGCAGCCACCCAAGATGTCCATATTGCCAATCTCCTTGGGCTGAACATGCACCAAGCTGGAGCGTTGGAGTATCATCAGACCGAGGATGCTTACCTTCGTTCAGTGATTGCTGACTTGTTCGAGCAGATTAAGAATCTAACTGAAGCACAGCAGCAGCAACATGCTCAGCAGACGGTGCCAGTCGAGACGGTTGCGCAAGAACTTAAGATTAGGGATACTCAGACACGTGAACCTGACATTTGGGAGCAGGTTGCGGAAGACTTTGCTCCTGAGTCTGAGGCTACTGTTTCTAAGACAGATTACTATCCTCATCTTGTAGGTACCCTTGACAAGCCGCGCGGCCGGCGCCGCTCATGCTAAGCTTTCATTTTCGGGCGTAGACACGGCGACGGTCACCTGTCGAACAACAGGAAACTGGCGGTTGTTGAGCAATGTTTGCTGACTGAGTGTTGGAGATTCGAGAGCTGCGTTCCTTGGCTCGGATGATGGTGAACAGGGTTGTTGAGAGGCCACTGTATTGTTTTGATACTGGCTAACTGTGAGCGGAAACTTTGGTAGTTTTTAATTTTAGATTGGATCTTCGAAGTTGTTCTGTAGTATGATGTGGATCGATATGATGATGACTAAGCAAGCGCAGTCACTTTACTTCGGCGACTATCAGATGTGATGTACTTTCAACTTCTGAACCTACCCAGCACAAAGGTTCAATTCGGCTCAGAGCCATTCCTGAAATATTGAATTACGTTTCACACATGTCTGATGCGCGATCAAAGTCGATCAGGGCCACTGCCGCTCCCGAGCCACGCATCATGCCCTATGTCAACGCCATCCAGCACTCGTGAGCTAATGTCCATCCCGGGTCGCGAGACGCACGGTGTGGCGAAACAAACTAGAGGTACTTCGAGTTCAAGCAACTCTTAAATTCTCAGCGCGTTGAAATGTCCTAAAGTCTCTTGATAATAAAATTTTATGCCTGTTTTAGATTGCTCTCGTCTTTGGGCATATAAAAATTACAGTGGCGTTGATGCCTTCGCGCCCTAATTGAGAAGAGTTTTCTCTTATTTACAAACAGAGGCCTGCGCTGTACAGCACAAACGCTGACTCCTATTCACCTCTTAGACCCATGTATCAACTTTACTCACGCTTCTAAGTCTCACCACGATAGTAGAAGTTATCCCCGGCCTTATGGTGATTGTGGCGCGCAGATTCATACTTGATTGCCACCCCAGCCAGTAATTACTTCAAGTCGAAGCTGCTTCTACATTAGGCTAGCACAAAACGGTTCTATACGTCTCATGTCGTCATACCAGTATAGACCATGTTCCCAGTAGCGTGATCGACTGTGGCGAATTTGTAATGTTTACGTGAGCAGAAGCCACTCGAAGCATCGTTGTGCCGAGCCCACACAGTATATCATCTTCTTAATCCCCGGCCCTCTATGAAATAGAGAGAATAGAAAATATATGATAAGAAAAGAGAGATGTATAAATGCTGTAATATCTTTAAAGCATGCCACTATGTATGCTACATGTCCACACTCTTCCTCTGCTAGTACCAACAGCAATAGAGTTTCCTGACACTGCTGAACAACCTGGTCGATACTCTAGGGGTAACCATAATAGATTCTGCGCACTGTACGTTATCCACACAGCTGCTGAATTCAAACCTACGCCTTGAAACTGGAGAAGCTGAGGGTTTGCACTACTTGACGCGAGTCTCGACATTGGTAGGGCACTAATGTTAATAATACCAAATTCAGTGTGCAAAGATCTACTGTTAGGGTCAAACGAGATGCTGTAAAGTACCTTCTCAACTCTAATAGTTAAGAGGCACTCGCCGCTATTAGTGTCCCACAGCTTGACAGTGCGGTCACTCGAGGCCGACGCCAGCGTCTTGCCGTCTGGCGAGAAGGCCACGGCGTTAATACTGTACGCATGGCCCTCGAGCGTCTGCCGTACCGCGCCTGAGCCGGCGTCCCATAGCTTGACGGTGCAGTCACTCGAGGCCGACGCCAGCGTCTTGCCGTCTGGCGAGAAGGCCACGGCGGTAATACTGTCCGTATAGTCCTCGAGCGTCTGCTGCACTGCGCTCGAGCCGGCGTCCCACAGCTTGACGGTGCGGTCCCTCGAGGCCGACGCCAGCGTCTTGCCGTCTGGCGAGAAGGCCACGGCGTTGACCTCATACGCATGGCCCTCGAGCGTCTGCCGCACCGCGCCCGAGCCGGCGTCCCACAGCTTGACGGTGCGGTCCCACGAGGCCGACGCCAGCGTCTTGCCGTCTGGCGAGAAGGCTACGGCGGTAATACCGTACGTATGGCCCTCGAGCGTCTGTCGTACTGCGCCCGAGCCGGCGTCCCACAGCTTGACGGTGCGGTCCCTCGAGGCCGACGCCAGCGTCTTGCCGTCTAGCGAGAAGGCCACGGCGGTAATACTATCCGCATGGCCCTCGAGCGTCTACCGCACCGCGCCCGAGCCGGCGTCCTACAGCTTGACGGTGCGGTCCCTCGAGGCCGACGCCAGCGTCTTGCTGTCTAGCAAGAAGGCCACGGCGTTGACCTCGTCCGTATAGCCCTCGAGCGCCTGCCGCACCGTGCCCGAGCCGGCGTCCCACAGCTTGACGGTACAGTCCCACGAGGCCGACGCCAGCGTCTTGCCGTCTGGCGAGAAGGCCACGGCGTTGACCCCGTATGTATGGCCCTCGAGCGCCTGCTGCACCGCGCCCGAGCCGGCGTCCCACAGCTTGACGGTGCGGTCCCACGAGGCCGACGCCAGCGTCTTGCCGTCTAGCGAGAAGGCCACGGCGGTAATACTGTCCGTATAGCCCTTGAGCGTCTGCCGCACCGCGCCCGAGCCGGCGTCCCACAGCTTGACGGTGTAGTCCCACGAGACCGACGCCAGCGTCTTGCTGTCTGGCGAGAAGGCTACGGCGGTAATACTGTTCGTATAGCCCTCGAGCGTCTGCCGCACCGCGCCTGAGCCGGCGTCCCATAGCTTGACGGTACGGTCCCTCGAGGCCGACGCCAGCGTCTTGCCGTCTAGCGAGATGGCCACGGCGGTAACACTGTCTGTATAGCCTTTGAGCGTCTACCGTACCGCATTCCACTTCTCTTTAACCTATGGCAACGTTTGAAACCATTTAGGTATGCAATCTTTAAACGTCCCTCTTATTAGGCTTGCCGTCGGTGCGAATAGGAGGCTACTGTATGTCTAAAGGGGCGCCTACTCTATAGCTGCCCGGTTGTAGAGAGCGAATCGCTTTACATCGTAGATAAAACTTAAAAGAGAGGGACATTGATTTGACTAAGTTAGTTAAGCTGTTAGCGTAATACCTATTTTTATACTAGAGGTATATTTACTTGTATTAGCAACTCTAAAGACGCGATAGCGTGAATCCCTTCTGTAACTTTCCCCATCCACCTAAGGGCTTCGAGCTAGTGAAGGAGATGCTTCTGCAAGAACTGGTGCACTTGGCCATTATCTCTAGGCTAAGCACTACTCTTCTGGAGATGCTGGATCCAGTATAGGCATGTATACTATAGCTCTAAGGAGAGGCTTCTCTCCATGTGGGCTGCAAGTATGCCGGGAGCACCCGCGCCATAGATGTCTTGCTTGAGCGAAGTGGCCATAAGCTGGATGCAACCATCAAGGAGTTTTTGATGCGCTTGTTTCTCGTCCACCCAAAAGTTGGCGTCGCATCTGTCTTTATTAAGGAGGAAGTCGCGAAACGAAGGATAATGTAGACGAAGTAGCTGGGTAGGATCTTCTAGGATATTGAGAATGGCGTGCAGATCCCCTAGTGCCTACCCAACCTAGTCGTCGGCAGACTGGAGTAGCCAGCTTAAAGACAACGTAGATAGAGGGGAGAGCAGCACGACTACGCTCCCAAGAATGTACTTTAGCGTTCTATACTGCTCTTATTTCTCGTCATCTGTATAGTCTGCAGACACTGAATTCCGAAGCACAGTAACATAGATCTCGTCGAGGTGTTCCTCTAGAGCAGCAGTAGTATTGCCGCGATTGCGCAGAATTATCTCTAGTCTTCTACCTGTAAACCGCCTCCCGTCCCCGATGAAGCGACAAGCAGTAGCTGCCCAGATAAATAGACCGCTAGCGCTCTGGACCAGCTGCATCACGGCTTCTGCCCCTAGCTAGCCTACGCGTGAGCACCATCTCTATCCGATAACTTGAAGCTCGGTTTCCAGGAAAAGTTTTATGTCGTAATCGACAATTAATGGCGAGATGTCGTGCAGCACAAAGTCTTTATACTCTATATTCATTATCTGCCCGAACGCGTGTTGGATCGCCACTACTGGTCGGGTCGTCAAAAATACCCGTAGTCGAACCCACTTCAGCGACCGAGCTTCGGCCAGCAGCCGTACGATAATTTGGACGTTATCTTCGTTGTCGCACTCGTCAAGTGCATCGACAACCACGACGTATAGCCCTGCCTCGGGCAGCTTCGACAGCGGACGGAGAACAAGGTATTGCTACTAATCGCTTAATGACTGGCTGGCGATATCACCGCGCTCTGCCACGGCGGTGCAAATGTGCTGCCGCAGTGCTGGCACGCTACGCGCAAACTGCACCGCGATGCTCATGACAAACCTATCTATATGGCCGACGTCACCGCCGCCGCGCGAGAAGAAGAAGCTGGCAGCGAGACGCTGCCTATCGTGGTACCTGCGCGCGACCGTTCGCGCGATCGTCGACTTGCCTATGCCCGCCAGGCCGCGCAGCCAGAAGATGCATCGCTCGTCTAGTCCCTCCGCCCAGTTATGTATCTCGTCGAGGAGGCCGACGCGCGTCTTAGCGAGGCATGTCGGCTCGTGCTGCTTCGTGAACGAGTTGAAGGGCGCATCGGCAGCGTGCGGTAGATGACTGAGGGTGTCCTCTAGCCCTGCTTAAGGTGTTTGCTTAGTGTCTCGCTTCTACTGAAGAGCGCTGACGGCCCTCGGGCGGTCCCATAACTCACCAGGCGGAAGGTGGAACGTGGTGTTCACCGGGCCGTTGACGATGCCTGCCTGGAAGCCGGTATTCGCGTCGCCGAAAGAGACCGTAGAATCCATAATATTGCAGCAGCATTAAGGATGTGTGTTAGCGATGGTATCGTGATGAATTGCAAGCGGGATCTTAACTAGGCTCAGCCTTGCGTTTCGCTACCGCAGCCATGCAAGCTACCCAGACGGTCGAACTTCCTTCCCACTCTAACATTACTATCACCGGCTGCGAAGTCCACAGTCAACCAGATAATTATAGCGCTACATTTAGCGGCTTCAAAAGGTCCGAACGTCCTCCTGTATAGAAACAACTTGATAAAAGGCACTAGTCCTAACATAGTCTGCTAGTGTAGCGCAGTCTAATTTTGGCAACTTGGCTTGAACCTGTTCTTTTTACGAAGGAGCTCGTTTTTAGTAAGTTAACTCGACTAGCTTATTTTGGCGGGCGGGGTTTGACTTACTAAAAACGAGCTCCTTCGTACACTCCCATTCCATTCTATCGCATCGGTAAGTAATGATGGACCGAGCCAGCCGAGCGCTAGCGCAAATCGTTCCTTCAGACGTGCGTAGAAACTACTATTCCATCGCAAAACGCAGCGATGTCCCTCGCTCTACCGTGTGGTATCGCGACCACGGACGACCCTCGAGAGAAGCAAAGGCACAAGGCCAGCAATACCTCACCCCATTAGAAGAGAAAGCCCTCATCGATTATCTCTTGCGAATGGCCTCCCTCGGCTCTACTGTTCGGATCAAGTTTTTTACCTTCGCTAGCCTTCAGCATAGCCCGCCGGCGGTCCACAACAAACGAGATCCTCAGACCGCCGAACAAGAACTAGCCTCAGGCATTTGCGAGGCGCCACCAGGTGCTCAAGCAGAGAATAAACAGGGCAGTGGAATAGAATCGTTATGACAACAACACATTTGATAAAACCACACAGTGGTTTGAGGTAATCGGACCAGAGCTTCGTAGAGACGAAGTTCTGCCGGAGAATGTCTATAATATGGACGAAACAGGGGTTATGCTTTCTATGCTAGGCTCTATTAAGGTCCTTGTAGGTTAGGATGCCCGGCGAGGCTATAGAGGCGTTGGTGTAAAACGGACATTTGTGGGAGCGGAGCCAGCCTGCAGCTGATCAGACGATAGGCAGCGCGAGGCTCTGTGGCAACAAAGGACACATTCCAGAACCACGCTAGCAGCCATGCGCCGCAGTTATTTTGTATGTCTGAGGTGGGAATAGCGCTGAATCTATTACTATCCTATACCGTGTACTTTCAGCACCTTGATATAGTTAGAGCATCTTGCTACGCTAGAGAAACTTTCAAGCATCTTCATCTCTAGCCGGCGAAACTCCCAGCATCCACAACTCCTATCATTAAAGTACCTCTTAAACTTGTGAACATTATCTTCGTTGCTTGTAATTTACCTGTAGTCCTCCGAAATCCCACTAGAAGTCTAATGTTGCGACTAAACAGAAGGTCATAGCTAAAGGGGTAGAAACCGGTGTTAAGGAAATGATCGACGACGTGGCCAACATTAGAGAGATCTGCATCGGAGACTGGTCCCTCATGCTAAAACAGATATAGATTAATGATATGTTATCACAGTTTTATAGACCTATGGAAGAGAGATTCCGAAGGTCCGAATTGCAGAAGTGTTTCGCGACAGGGTGCGTCTCGCGACCCAGGGACGGACGTTAGTTGTTTTGCGCTCCTATTTCTATTTTGAATTGCGTCTTTCTTACTCAACAGAGCACCATGTTCGCCCCAAAGCCCACTCTGACGCGTGCTGCACGCGTTCTCGGTAGCAATATCCGTGACGTCAATTATCGTCACACGGATTTGGTGCCCTCACACAATTCATCAACGTCAACATCAAACAACTACCCCTCTATCTTTCTTCCTCTTCTTCAAATCCAAATTCAAAAGAATTTATTTGCATGCCGCAAGCGTAGAATCGAATAATTCGATTTCAAAAACTTTTCAAACGCACATCACGAAATGTCGAACAACGCAGATCTGCAGCTCGGCGAGGTGTTCAATGTCAAGGACAAGGTTGCGCTGGTCACAGGAGGTGGCTCGGGTATCGGCCTCATGATCACGCAGACGCTTGCTGTTAACGGTGCAAAGGTTTATATTGTGGGAAGGACGGAGGAGAAATTGGATCGGGTTGTGGAGGTGCACGGCAAGGAAATTGCGGGCGAGATCATTCCGATTCAGGGAGACGTCGCAACCAAGGAGGGTGTACAGTAGGTCTAGTACTCGGACGTTCAAGGTACACTTGCTAACGTTATGCAGGAAAATCGTCAAGGAGATTGAGTCCCGCGAGAAGTGCCTATGCATTCTCGTCAACAACGCCGGCATCGCTGCACCAAAGACCGAAACTACAGCGGAAACCCCCGAGGGACTCCGCAAGAACCTTCTGGAGCCAACTTCAGTCGAAGAGTGGACCGAGAGCTACGCCACCAACGTCGTGGGCCCTTATCTCATGACCTGCGGCTTCCTCCCCCTCCTGCAAAAGGCTACAGAGCACCAATACGGCTACTCTGGCACCGTCATCAACATCACTTCCATCTCCGGACTCGTACGCATCTCCCAGGGCCACTTCTCCTACAACGCTTCCAAGGGGGCCGCAATCCATCTGAACAAAATGCTTGCGACTGAAATCGCCGCTGCGGGCTTCAAAATCCGCGTCAACAGCATTGCACCTGGTGTGTTCCCGACCGAGATGACGACGCAGGAGAGCAATGATAATCAGAAGAGCGAGATGCCGAAGGATCACAAGGGTGGGCTTCCGTCTGGACGACCGGGCAATGATCGGGATATGGCGGCTGCTATCTTGTTTGCCGTCAGCTGTCAGTATCTGAATGGACAGGTATGTGGTCTTGCACTCCTATACGATCATGAAGCTGACAGTTGTACAGACGATCCCAGTTGATGGTGGCTACCTTATTCAGACTGGAACGTAGGAGACTAAGGACCTTGAAAGCTTCATTCTGCACCACTCGGTCCTGTCAACGGGCAGTTGAGCGGCGCGTTGTTACTAGAGCATCATACTGCATGAAACAGAGATCGTCAATCGGTACGAGCTCAGCCATGACTAAGATCGTCTTCAGCTGTGTCGCGGGACTCGTTTACCCAATTTGTGAATTGGACGCTTTCTAACTATCGCATCGCGATAGCTACAAAACTCGTATTCGGGAGGAATATACACCATGCATAACGTGAAAGAGCAATCGACACAGACCTACGCAGAGCACGATTTTGGTTATGTAGGAACAGATTTTATGACAATGGTGTTTAGTCTCACCGAAACCCCTTCGGAACTTTCTTTGGTCAGTGCACAGAGATGTGTTGTTATGTGTCATTGGTTGCGACGCCAACGCGGAATGCTGGCTCATAGCGCACCTTATACGTACGACTCCGAGTGTTGCACAGTTGACACATTCGTGCTCAGATTCAAAATAGCATCATTTGGTGTAGTATGGGTAGCGATGGAAGTTGGACTGTTGATGTAGAGTTTGCCGTAGTCGCTGCGTATTTGAAGGCTTCGTGCGGCCAACTGATTGTACAGCGCAAGAGCGGCCGTTATATTCCAGGCGACTAAAAGGTTATAGTGCTTTTTAGGGTCTATACACCGGTCAGCTGCAACAACCACCCCCTTATATCTCCTGTTTTGTGATTTTTGTTTCATGCTATATCTTTGTTTCCCCCTAGTACCGTAGAAGCTTCACTCGATTGTCTATCTTCTACCAGCGTACTGCTACTTCATAATGCGAACTTCCGTCGTTGGTATCGTGTTGCTCGCTTCTACGGCTTTTGCACAGAACTGCGGACCGAAATATAACAACCAGACCTGTGAGGCAGAAAATTGCTGTACGTATACCTCGTGCCTGTTCTATACCATGTTTACTAACAGCACGCAGGTAGCCAATATGGTTGGGTACGTACACGTCTAAGAAGGCCTATCGAACGTTAACTTTCTATCCGTTGCGTCTGCGCATTGACACCACTCCAAGTGCCACGTCGGAGAAACCTACTGTGACCCATTCACCTGCCTAAAGCCCTTTTCAGGCAAGAACTCGTCGTGCTTCACGAACATCCATTCGAAGCATACCAGCGCAACAGCAATGTCTATCAAATCAAGCTTGAAACCGAAGCCCGTTAAATCGATGTCCAAATCCAAATCCACCTTCCCCGCCGTCGTCCCAGAGTTCGACGTCTGCGGCTCCGCTAATGGCGGCCTGACCTGCTCCGGCGCAGGCACAAACGGCTATTTCTACCGCTGCTGCTCCTTCGCAGGCCACTGCGGGCCGAAGAATGATATGCAGGACCAAGGTCTTTACTGCGGTCAGGGATGTCAGCAGGAATTTGGAAAGTGCGATGACATGGTAGCGCCGCCAGAACCGACAGCGACATCCGGAGTCTCCAATGACGGAGAGACGTGTGGCCCGGTTGTGGCTAGGAGGTGTGCTGAGGGGTTGTGCTGTTCGGGAAGTAACTTTTGTGGCACCACGGTGAGTATTTGATGAGCAGATGTGAAGAGGTCCTGAGCTGACGCTTTTTAGGCCGAGTATTGTGGTGCGGACAATTGGTGCCAGGAGCGCTGGGGAAAGTGCGCATAGTTTGACATTGACAGGTCCGCAGCAAAGGGAATCTCATCGATCTAGCAGGTGTATAAGCTCTTTTGCCCGTGCACCATTCCAGACCCTTCTAAATGGGAGGATTGAGATGTTGCAATCTTCGGAGAATATGGACAAGATCAAGGAGAAGGCTTGGTGGAAGGATGTGAGAGAGATGTATTTCACTCCTGGTGACGCGTAGTTTGAGGGTTTGGGGAGACGTGGATGGAATGCTGAAAGCAAGACATGATTGTGCGAGGCTGCAGGTCCTAGCTACATTACCGGCATACCCCCCGGCAATTCCGTCAACCACCCATCGATGTTTTCCTTGACCTTCTGAGACTGTGCGCACTTATTGCCTGTAGCAATTGTTTGCGTCTTCAACGGTGGGCAGTTGATGTTGCAATTGGTATCCATAGCCTTTTGCAAGGAATCGCCTTTCCATCCGAATACGTAATCGCCGTGGTTGCCATATCCAGTTCTTCACGCCAGTCAGCGCGCGTCTCTCATCTTTGTGGTAGATGTGTAGATGCATGTGGTTCGAGAGGGTGGGCGAACTTACGCATCACCAAACGACCAAACGAATGGCTGACTTCCATCAGCAGGCCATAGACTCTGATCCTTGAACTGCTCCGTGGCAAAGATCGTCTCGAAGAATAGCTGAGGGATCTTTACTGGGTGTGTTGATGGACACGGGCCGTTGTTTTCGAAGGTTCCAGAGCTCGCTACTCCATGTCAGTATCATCGACCCAGGCTCGTTGAGTTTCTTCAACTCCACGTGGAAAATTGTATGAGCTTACGGTAAGCAACATGCTGCGAATGATCAGGGGAGTCCAGATTCACACCATCCCAGCAAGTCGGGAACCGCACATTGACCATGATACCTGCCGGACAAGGTTTCTTGGGGAAATCGAGCGTTTCGGGACTGCGCGTGTTCATGTTCTGCAGACAGGTGTACGTGAGTTGGCGAAATTGTTTGGCTTGGGCTTCTTCGCGGTATGTGGGGTTCCCTTGATGTCATTTCAGCTTCAGCTTCGATTCATTGCAACATGACTTTCGTCAATGACGTTGAGTCGCTTACCAACAATCATTCTAAATCCTTTCTTGAACGCTGTCACCGTTCCCTTCCCATTCGACACCGTCGGGATATAATAGATGGTCATGCCGCCGTTGCTTTGCTCAAAGTTGACATTTCCCTTTTGCGGCACGCGTCTGAAAGTGCCGTTCCTTGCGCGAAAGTAAAGTACGGCAGTCCAGTAGTTGCTATTTACGTCAACTTCCACCTCGATTGCCTAGGGCAGTATGATCAGCGCACCTGAAGTCTTCGGCAAACGTGCATGTCGTGCAAGTAGCTAGATCAGAGGGCGCGACTGTAGGGTCCATGGAGATGTTGAATGCATTCTATGAACGTCAGCGGTACTTCGAGAGGCAGTACAAGAACGTACGCCACCGATGACTATAGTTCAAGGTTCGATTAGCAAGTGTTCGAGGAGCAATCTGTGTAAGCGGAGCCACGTACTTTGGTGCACATGTGGGGATTGGTCGGCGCCTGGATTGACAAGCGGATCGAGCCTTTCGACAACGAGTTGTGAACAGGAGAAGCGTAATAGCGCGTGAGTATAGGGTGCAAGCAGCGCAAGAAGTAGTAGTTTCGCCATCATAGTGAGCTTTCTTTCTCGGAAGCTTGAGCGGAAAGTGATCGAAAGAGGAAGGAGAGAGTAACGGCGCACGCAGAATTCAAATATTATGATAGTCACTGTCTTCATTTATTCGTGGATATCATCATGTGGGATGGATGGTTGCATCCAGGCAATGTGGGGTTCCTATTTGCAAGGATGGACAGCGGATAGATTGTCGGCACTATACAATTTTGATGAGCGGGTAGACATAAGTGGATTGTGACGTGCCACTCACGAAGACTCTCCCAACACAAGCCCCGTGGTGTACTCTATCGTATCAGCTATCGCGTGCAGGGTTTGTAACATCGCGGTTGAAGGAAGCTTTGTGTCGCTACTTTCACGGCCTGGGCACCAAGCTCTGCCGGACTGAGTCTCCACTTGCTGGCAAACGACCCCACACCACCTGAGTGGCAGTTTCGTGTAGTGACAGCCGATAGACAATAACGGGGAGTATAGCGGCGCTAGTCGAGTGAGTCGAAGTACCGTGAACAGAGTAATAAAAAGAAACAAGATGCAGAAAAAGTGTATAGCAAGTTAAAATACATATGCTCACTGGATAGCATGGCGCTGATGCATTTTATATGAACTTGTGCCAAAAGGAAGCCGTAGACCTGAGATGCGTCGAAATCAGATCGCGTCGCATGTTGCGCCACGCCACAACGCGCTATTCATCGTACATCTGCACCCGAAGAAATCTGTAACCTGGATAATGTGTATTGCGTTGGAACGACTTGTGCTCAAGTGGGCTTGAAGTCCTCGTCGTCGCTGCCCAGTTCGCTCAAGTCGCTGCTCTCGACGTCAGTCTCCTCGTCTTCTTTCGCCTTCGCCTTCGTCGTTGTCTTCGACCTTTTTGGCTTCGACTTCGACCTCTTCGGCGTATCTCCATTCGAGCCCTTTATGGGACTCGCGCCCTGGCCCTTCCTGATGCCGGTCCGTGTAACCAAGTGATCGATCACGCAACCTTTGTTCCATCCCTCACTGCTCTCGCCGGTGATTGCTCGGCAACGAGGGCATGTCTTGCCGTGCTTGATTAAGAGCTGGTGGAGCGCGTACTTGAGCTCATCCGGGACGCGCACCTCGCAATGTGCATAAGTTGTTCGCTCGTTCGGCCCTTTGAAGGTGCCTTTGCTTCCAGGCGAGAGACCTGCGGGATCGCCGGGCGGGGGTACCCAGCCAAGCCACTTGCACAGACGGAAGACATGCGTGTCGACAGGGAAGGAAAAGCGGCGAAGACAGAACATGAGAACGCACGAAGCTGTCTTCGGTCCAATGCCAGGGTACTTGATCAGAGCATTGAAGGCTTCGTCATCGGTGAAACGATGCAAGTGATCGAGAGAAAGTATCTCGGCGTCTGTTTTCTTGATCTCAGCCTCCTTCTCTTCAGCGCTCAGGTTGGTTAACCCTGGGGTCGCGCCATCAGAAGTAAGCTGATCTCGCCGAGCTTGGTTCTCTTCCCAGACCATCGCCAATATCTCTTTGATGGTCTTGCTCTTGACGTCGGCAAGTCCTCCGCGCTTTATGGCTTCGAAAATATCCTTTACTTCTGCGGTCCGAACGTTGTTCCAGTCCACACTGTCCTTTCCAGCGCCCTCCTTGGCTATTCCAAATCTGTTCCTGAGGCCCGCCAATGCGAGTCCAGCATTGTGATTGGTAGTCGCAGCGGAAAGACGGGTGCGGAGGAGGGCGTCGAGCACAGATGGAACTTCTCCGCAACCAGTCACCGTGAGGGATGGCGCAGGTATGATTTCCGGCGGCTTGACCTCTCCATGGATAGAAGTGAGAAGCTCGCACACCTTCTGACATTCTTCTGTGGTCGGATGTGGCCAGTTTGGGTAAGGGCTCCTTCCAGGGGTCAGTCCGTAGTTGGTGTTCTTCGTCTTCTTCGGCGAGGTGCTGGGGTCTGCTGTGGCTTTGGCGCCCAAACTCTCAGGATCCTCCTTCTTTGGCGACACTTTCTTGCTCGGAGCGCGAGACTTCTTAGCCTTCTTGGCCGGAGAGCCGGTGTCGTCTTTGACCTTGAAACTGCTCAAATCAGGAATGCTGCCCAAATTGTGGGGCAGTTCGTTGACGTCTTCTTCCTTGAGCGCAGTTGCTCGCAACCGTTTGCGACTGCTCTTGGGGGTGGCGGGGAGCGAGAGGGGCTTGGGTGGGGAGTATTCCAAAAGTGTCGCGTCTTTTTCGGCCGCTTTCTTAGACTTGGGCGGCGTCGAGGGAGGACTCGAGAGCTGCGCAGGGTCACGTGTGGCGACGTGAGGCGCCTGTGCGGCTTGAGCTTGGGCGGCAGCAGAGTGCCTGGTGACTCTCGCCATGCTGACAGACGGACAATTCGATTGAAAGGAGAATGCTGCCAATAATCCTCTGCTGTGACGAAAAGTGGACTGCAGCGTGAAAGGTTGCAGCGTTGGTAGGGGAGGTCGAGAAGGTCGATCAATTTATGCGATTGGTTCCGCACGCTCTATCCATCTGGCAGGATGAGATTTGGTGAAGGTGAAGGTCGGAATCAAAGGTGAAAGTCTTAATGTCCAAAAGTATTGATAGTCTATGACGTTGGTGATCTGGAGCTTGGACCCTTGAAGCTGCAGGAACGGAAGACGCCCTCGGCCCAGCCCGTCGGGACCGGTCCCTGGACGTCGAAATACTCCACCGCTGCCTGCTGCCCGTTGCCCCACGCTATCACCGTCTTTATCCACCCTACTTCACCTCTACCCCCTGGTTGTTTCTATTTGCTTCGCAGATATGGCTAGTACCGCGCCCATGGTTGTTCCTGCCCTGAAGCGTCACACGGCCACCGTCATTGTAGCCCATGGATTGGGCGACACTGGAGCAGGCTGGTAAATAGTCAGCCGGCGGCGCAGCTGTCGCAATGCTAAGACCTATCGCAGGCTCTTCCTCGCAGAGAACTGGCGACGACGCAGCAAGTTTGAGGAAGTCGCTTTTGTCTTTCCCAGCGCGCCCATGATCCCCATCACATTGGTGTGTTGCATCCCCGCTGCTCGAGAGAAGACCAAGGCTGATGGCCATGCAGAACATGGGCATGAAGATGCCGGGCTGGTACGACATTCGCTCTCTGAGTGACCTCGCCGGTCGCGAAGAAGACGTCAAAGGCATCAACGGCTCGCGCGACTATTTCCACTCTCTCGTCGACGCCGAAGTCGCCAAAGGCATCCCCGCGAACCGCATCGTCATCGGCGGCTTCTCACAGGGAGGCGCCATATCTCTTATCTCGGGCATCACATACAAGAACCAGCTGGGCGGCATATTCGGCCTGAGCTGTTACCTGCTTCTGCAGAAGACGCTGAAGGATCTGCCCGAAAACAGCCCGAACAAGAAGACACCCATCTTCATGGGACACGGTGATGCTGATCCGGTAGTCGCTCATAAGTTCGGGGAAATGAGCGCGGCTGCGCTTACCGACGGCGGGTACAAAGTGGACTTCAGAACATACAAGTGAGGATCTCAAAGCTCGCAGACAGGGCCAAAACTGACTGATCAAAAGGGATCTTCAGCACTCAGCGGACCCCCAAGAGATTGACCATCTCGAAGGGTACCTGACCCAACAGATACCCCCTCTCGGCGACGCGAAACAAGATACGTCGCTTTGACTCCGGCATACCCCATATCCTAGTTCGATTGGGTCGACGACAGTCCTGATTTTGGTGGTCGCATTGGCTGTTGCTTGGCTTACATGGTCCAAGAGCCGGCGAGAGGTGGATATAGAGAGGTAGACTGTCAGCATACCGGAGTGCAAACTGCCGATAGCTACCAGCATGCTTTTGCACGTAACAAAACGGATTATGGCCTCAAATCGCAAATTGCGCGGGAATACACTATTGAAGACCAGTTATTTTGTCATTATCATTCAAAACGTCCGGAATTGAGGCGAATCAAGACCGGTGCCCTGTTGGAATCTTTAACCCTCTCGCACGTGCGTGGTCCAACTATCACGTGAAGCACTGCTGCCTGTGGATGTCTCCACAGGAAGGCATCTCTGGCACATCTCTACTCCTTACCTTCCAAATTTTCCTCTACATTTCACGACTTCACTTCATCTTGGCAACTTTGGGAACCATTCTTTCCTCGTCTCATTATCAGCCAGTCTTCCGTTCCTCCTTCTCCTGTCACTCCACCCATCCTCAACCGATCGCACTAAAATATCGTCTCGAAGCGACCGAGCAGCGACACGATGCCTTCGTCTCCAGATCTTTTGGGGATGCCACGCGAGCTACGCGACATGATTTACAAGGAATACGCCAGGACCAAACACGGCTACCTCTTCAACTTCCGGACAGGTAAATTGACCGCGGAACAAAACAGGCCTATCGATCTGTCACTTATGTATACGTGCAGGCTCATTGCGGAGGAGATGCTCGCAGCCGTGTTCGAGGTGAACACTATTGTGTTCGAATTGGTCAACTCTAGCGAGCTACTCAGCAGAGTCAGCCGCTTCTCGATTGACTTCACATCGTTACAAAGGAACGAAATCGACATTCTACGGAGAGTCTCTACAATTATCACGCCGTCCATGGCCAATAGTGTTTTGAACCACTTCCCACAATTCCGGGCACAGATGGATTTGTCCTCGACCAATCCGGTAGGAAGATTCTTGCAAATCTCCGCAGATCGAGACTCTTTGAAAGAGGCTCCTTCGATGCGCCGCAGTTTCATTAAGCACCTGCTCCTCAAAGCGCAGGAACACTATCGCTTCTGGGAATTTGCCCCCGACCTCGGTCGCATCGACATGGACCCTACCGCTATCCTTTCGGTGGGACTCGCGCCTTGGGCGGTCCCGTCTGACGAAGAACTTGATCTCATGGAACAGGCTCTTGGTGCGCATATCGGATCGTTGAGGTCTTATACCAGCCTTGACCTTCACTGGAGACAGGGAGAGAGTGGTTTCTCGGCAGCATCGGCAGCGATTCAGTTCCTGTACTCAATCCCTGAAGCAGTGCGTTCGCTTGTCCGCAACGTTCTGTTACTCGAAGACACGTATTCTGTGGCTTATCCTCAATGTCATGTCCAAGGCCTTATACCTCTCTGTGTTGAGAACTCACAACTCCGGATAGCGCGGCGTGTTTCCCTCTGGAGCACCATGTTAGATGACCTCTCGGGCAACATAGACCTATCATACATCTCGAGCGAAGGATTGTCCGGACGAGCAATCCATCAAGCCATAGTGCCCTGGATTCTCGAAGCAGCAGCTCTACCGTCCCTAGGAATGCCAGCAGGATCCTTCACATTCATCATCGACGGTACTTCATCACCGCGGAGGAGCTCAAAGATCTTCGAAGTCGTCAAGCGAGACACACGTTGGCGACTCGAATACGAGGAAGACGCAGAGCTCGGCGTAGCGCTGTGTCCGATTGTTGACTAGGATATCGTTTTGTGAGCTTCGGGCCTCTTGCGTGTACTATCGGCGATATTGAACAGCTATGGAGTCTCGAAGAGATTGCTGCAGCTAACGAGTAGGTAGTGAGAAGGACGGGTTAATGATAGCGCACCGAGCAGGTGTCACTGTTGCCCACCATCATCAATAAGAAAATGCGGTATGTGACTAGAGTCGTACACTTGAAAAATGCGAGGCGAATGCCTGAGGATCCAACCTTTCCTCAGAGCTTGAATTGATCGACTACTTGTTTCGGTAGTCAGTGCATTAGCCGATTGTTGCACCCGCGGGCCTTCGCATGGAAAGTGCTCGAGCTAATGTGATCTTGGACCGTCAACCGTTTTGCACGGCCCGGACAGCTCATCATTAACCCGACGGGTCGTCAAATGTCGTCCCGACGGCATTAGTAACCGAGTGGCCGTCTCAGATAATTGGGTCTGAAAACGGTGCGGCATGTCCGGAGGCTGGGGCAAGGTCGCACAAGTTTGACTGAGAACAGCAACGTTTGTCTAAGCCTCATAGCATCTGGGCTTGTTCTTTGTGGAGTTGCGTATATTAACGTTCGTCGTTTGGAAGCGGAATTGTTTCCCTTGCAGTATTTCGGGGGGCGATGGGGCTGATCTGAACGCCGACAGGCACTTGCGGAGGCCTTGCTTACTCTGTTGAGAGACAAGGACGGTCTGGTGCTTTCTTGCTTGTTCGCTGGAGTATTCTTGTCGGCGCGATGGTACCTGCAGACGGGGAAGTGCACGGTTCCAATCCCTCGGTGGCGGTGGTGTACGAGAAGGCGGCTTGCGTCACGTAGAGTGGCGGCTTAGAGTCACATGCAGTCGAGAAAGATGGATGAATAGTCGAGCAAAGGAAGTGACTTGAGACGAGCATGTTAACACGACAAACGGACAATGAATGTCCAGAGGAATGCGGCTTGTTGTTGACTTTGTCCTGTTTGTCCCACGTGCACCGCCTGTCGATGATCGGCGCCGGCGTTGTTGATCTTTCTATAGACTGAGCCACGGGTGTCTTCCAACCACGCCATCGGTGTTATTCGGGTTGGCCACCCGTTGAAGGTGTTCGTCAGACTGCCTGAGTGGTGCCGGATGACGAACTGGTTGTGGAGCATTGACAGGGATGTGGCACAGGCCCGTTCGGGAAATGAGTGATGATGCCAGCGGCGCGATGCGGCAACGCGGGTGGGTGGCTTTCGTCTGGAGGCTGCTACACGTGTGTCCGGACTCGAGCGAAGTGCATTTGGGGCGACACAGGGCGCAGCAAAGGGAGCACTTGATATTAAGTGACAATGCGGTGACCGGCTGGGTGGGCTGGAGGATTGCTGCACCCCACGATATCGGATGCCATCTCATTCGCTGGCCCGGGTATCCACTGATTGCGCTAGACAGGGCACGCCTGGGGTCGACGGTCGATGGAGGTGGGCCTAAGCGTCCGACTCCACTTTAGATACAACATCGTTCCCGTCCATCCATCTGCGGGCTTCACAACGCCTGCGATACGCGCAAGAGGTTGATATTGCCCGCGCGGCGCCCTCGTAGCTGGCAGTGGCCGCATTGCAAATGCCCACACATCACAGATGGCGGAGACAATCACAATCCCGTCGCCCTCGTTCTTCCTGAACGCTGCAGATGCGAGCGGGACCGCGCAGGCGCCGCTCACCAAAGTTGCTCGCCCGCCCCCACCTGCACCCAAGGACGGCCCCAAGGCATCTGATAGCAGTGGCATCACCAAGAGGAAGCAGTCCAAGAGTCGCAACGGTAGGCCATCTTACCGAGGAAGAAGGTGCAGTGAAGTTGGTCTGACTAGTGCTCTTCTAGGGTGCATAACGTGCAAAGCGAAGCGGCTCAAGTGCGACGAGACGAAACCGACCTGCCAACAGTGCGCAAGACGCTCTGTCCCGTGCGGAGGCTACAAGAAGGACTTCAAATGGCGGCCCTTCGAGGAAACCAATCTGGGCGCGAAGGCTCCCGGGAAGGCAAAGAAAGGTGCGTGAACCCGTTGTTGACACTGGCATTTCTGACTGCTATCAGGCTCTAGTCCACTGGACTTTGCCCCGGCACCTCCAAACTATAGCACCATAGACCACAACGCACACCATGCCATCCCGAACCAGGACCCCTTCAATCATACATACTTCCATCCCCCACGACCACAGCCGACCATGCATAGGCCACCTGCGGTGTCAATGTATACTGACATGGCCTACTCGATGGGCAATGTGTACGCTATGCCACAACATTCGCCGTACATGCTCGGTCCACCGCCCATATCCCCAGTCGAGAGCTTCGCACCCAGCTCTGCAGAAAGCGGAAGTAGCATGTTTGGTGCAGAAAGCGTGGATACAAGGCGGACCAAGACGACGGCGGCTTCGAGCGTGTCTTCTGGCCAATCTCCACGATTAGTGGATCTACTGTTGCCAGGCACAGACCTAAATGTGCCGCCAGAGGAGTATATGTCCTTCTGCGAGCAACACGAAGCCTTCTACCAGCCTACGGGCCTCACCCCGCCGGGAGATGCAATGGACGGCGATATCGAAGAGATACCCCGCAATTTCGACACGAGTCAAGAGTCGTGGAGCATGCGGATACCCCAATCAACCTACTCCAACTCGTCGGGCTCGTCGTCCAACTCCCCAGAGCACAGACTGTACATGCAACCACAGTTCTGCGCGAGCTCGCCGGAAATGCTGACGCGGCGCTTCGACAGGGAAACATGCGGTATTCTCTCGGTAAAGGATGGACCAACGGAAAACCCTTGGCGCACGCTCATCTGGCCTCTGGCGCGGGATTGCCCAGCCTTGTACCACGCGATTGCATCCATGACATCGTTCCACCAGTCCAGAGACACAGCATCACTGCGCATTCAAGGGATAGACCACATGCGCACCGCCGTTGTCGCACTGGCGTCAAGCATGGAAAATATGCGTGTCGATGCAGCCATTTCAACCACGTTGGCTCTTGCCTTCTCTGAGTCATGGGATCAGCACATCAGCACTGGAATCAACCACATCAAGGGCGCCAAAATCCTGATTGACCGTGCCCTCGTGCAACACGACCGCAATCCCATGCGTGGCGACGAACTGGCTCGAATGAAGTTCCTCTGCAACACTTGGGTCTACATAGACGTCATTGCACGTCTGACCTCCGCCGACGACGACGAGTCCAACGACTACGACAACATCTTCGAGCGCCTTCACGTCGGCGGCGACACTGACGCACAGCTGGACCCGCTTATGGGTTGCGCGGCCAGCTTGTTTCCCATTATTGGCCGCGTAGCGAACCTCGTTAGGAAGGTGAGACGAACGGACGGCAATAGCCCCGCCATCATTTCGCACGCCTTGGAACTCAAGGAGCAACTGGAAGATTGGATGCCTCCCTCGTATATCGAAGATCCGGAAGATGAGACGACAAGTCCCCATGACTCCATCAAAACAGCCACTGCGTATCAGTATGCGACTCTTCTATACCTTCACCAAGCCGTTCCTGAGATACCCTCGTTACCTTCTTTGGCCCTTGCCAAGAAGGTACTATGCGAGCTCGCCACCGTCCGCCCCACATCCCGCTCAACGATTGTTCACATCTACCCCTTGATGGCGGCTGGCTGCGAAATGGTCGACGAGCATGACCGCGAATGGGTGCGCGACCGTTGGAACATGATGTCGACAAGAATGAAATTGGGCATTATCGAGAAATGTCTAGACGTCACCAAGGAAGTCTGGTGTCGTCGCGATGCCTTTGCGTCGGAGAGCGTGCTCAGCGAACCTGAATGGGATTCCAACATAGCTCCTACGGGACCTTCGCTCAAGCGTGGCGCCAGCTCCATATCGGAAGATCTCCAGGCAGACGGGGACTTTTGCTGGCTGGGACCCAGCGCTAAGCGCAGGGCGGTGGATGGCGTGTTCGTCTCGGATGGCATCAGACCTGTGTCGATCGTGTCAGAAATGAGTGGTGGGATACGTAGATCAAGTGTGGTCGGGACCGAGCACTTGGAGTGTGAGTTCACAGTCAAGGGGCGTTTACATTGGCTGGGTGTAATGAAAGACTGGAACTGGGAAGGTAAGAACGCACCTCGCCAGGTCAAAAAGTGCACACACTAACTTCACTAGTTCTACTTGGATGAGCGACCTTTCACAGCATGGTTTGCATGTTCTCCAGCGTTTCTCGCATGGACGGAACGGCCAGCATCATTATCCCGCTACAATCGAACGACGTCTTTTACGTTCGATTTGTGTTCGCTTCTTTTTCACTAATCTACGTTGAGCACTTCTTTGGGCTTTAGGGCATGGGACGGAGTATCTACGCTTCTCGGGTTAGGACGGTATGGGTTAGGGAATTTGGGATCACGACTTATGGTAACTGTAGACACGAATCTGGGCATTGGTGTTTTTCAGCCTTTGTTTGTAGGGCATGATCGTCTTTGCGATTTTTAGCTTACACGAGTGGGGATGGGTCACGCATGATACACTTTGCGGAATAATCAATCAATCACATTCGCATCTTCAGAGGATGCCGACCACTGCGCATTATTTCTCCACTGCTCTACGTATGTTGATGCGGTACAAGGTCCATTGAGCTAATCGGCGTAACATGGGCGTCCAGTGACCAGCATGCCCGCCCTACGTTACGAGTCTTCTCGTTCCTGCAGCAAGGAGGGGCTGTGGGCTTAGCACACATGTCGACCTGCTACTGTGGCGACGTGTAGACTGCTGTCAGTTGACAGCCACCGCAACATCGGCGATCTCCACGGCAAGTCGCATCGCCAGCTAACGTGACATTGACCCAACCGTCACACAGGTTTTGACCCCTCTCTCTTCGTCACGAGTCACTGCGCCAGTTGCAGTACGTCTTATACTTATCAATCGCCATGCATATGCGGCTGATCACACTCGCAGCGTATAATTACGGGTCCATGTGGTTTGGCGAACCGTGATCGACCAGAGCATAGCCGGCCAGATCCATCGCTGCGTACAGACAGGCTCACACACTCTATTGTCTCTCTCTTGAAAAGCGGATCCTTGAACGACTATCAACCGCCGTTCTGTGCTACCCGTCGCACGATGCAGATACCCGTGTAGACTAAGTTTTGTGGATCTGCCCAATAGCTGCAGCCCGCCTCGAGTCGTCGGGGAAAGTGGTGATACCTACACGGTGGAGTCCTGGGACCAGGCCACTTGGTTCAGGCTACACTGGCGACGCCGCGCTAGGAGACGAGTACCTGCGTTATGTCACGATGAGAGTGACGGACTGGGCGTAGCGGGATAATAAGGAAGCTGCTAGCTTCTGCGTTTCGTGAGATATCCTACCAGCTTACGAGCTCTCGGGTCTTCTTTTTGATATCGATAGCGGTATCTTGGTGAGCGTGCAGTGGGTCGGGAACTAATGTAGGTCTAGGGTAGCTTTCACGGTTGCCTAGGAATCGAGAGTTGTTTTGTTCAATGGTGAGAAGATACAGTCACGTACATGTTGTGTGCTGTGGATATGTGCTTTCTGCTGAGGTCTCGTGACTACATCATGTGGTGGTGGGATCGTGCATGTAGTTTCCAAACCCTGACCCTCCCTTTGCCATAAAAGAAAGGAGATGGGGGGATGTTACAGAGCTGGACTCCGGTCGGGGCGATCTGTCAGAGCCATGCATAAAAGACTCAGAGAGAAACATCCTTGCCACAATCTTCTCCTCACTCCCTAAAAGCCAATCCATTCGCACAAAAACTCCGAACGTCACCCCTCGTGACCAAATCTCAATCACTGCGGGGCATACCCTCAGAAGTTTCACAAGCCACATTGGTGGCGTCGGTTGCTCAATGCAGCGCACGCAGAGAGTTGACGTCCCCTCTCTTCTACCCCGGTCCTTGTGCAAATGTGATGAGCGAGTTTGCGCGGGTGTAACGGTGAAAGGAAATGTTGTGCTTGCTAGCCGGGTGCGACAGTTGTAGTCGTGCCACAAACTGGAGGGTGGTGGTAGTGGCAATTGGAGAACATGCGAATCATGAAAGGGAAGTTGGTGGAGGGTCACTGACTCGTTGCCGTGGATGTTTGATAGGGGTGAATGCGGTCCTGCAAAGTGTGACGTGTGGGCAAAGTTCGTCTGAGTTGAAAATGATTGCCGCAGTAAGAAAACGATGTGACTAGGGTGATAAAAACGGAATTGAAGCATGGAGGATAATATGTACGTAGTGGTGCATTAAGGAGAAACTTCCTTGCCATCCCAATCCCAGCACTTCCCTCTCCCTTTCACACCCACACTACTGACGACATCAATCAGCCGCTCGGCCACCCAGTCGCGATCAAACAACTTCTCCTTCTTCACACCACCCCAGAACTCTTTGCTCAGCCCGGTCTTGACCGTCCCGGGATGCAGTGCAACCGCCATCGCGTTCTCCGCAGATGACGTTTTCAGGTGATTGTCGAAAGTCTTGACGATCTGATTAACGCCCGCTTTTGATGCGCGATAGCTGTACCAGCCACCAAGTCGATTGTCGGAGATGCTGCCTACTCGAGCGGACATTATTGCAGTCGTGGCAGTTTGCGGTAGGCCTTGGAAGTCATCGTCAGCTCCGGGCTTTTCGGAGCTCTTCTTGGGCAGGAAAGAGGAGAAGTGCTTGAGCATCAGCATCGGGCCTAGCGTATTGGTGCGGAAGGTGAGTAACGCATCGTCGGCATCGATCTGGGAAGGCGACTTCTCCGGGAATAGAATCCCCGGGACGATGAACGCAAGCTGCAATTGATGTGATTTCGACGGAAACAAGTCCTTGCAGGCCGCAGCAGCATCAGCGATGGTATCTTCATCTAAGCACACCCAATCAGCTCGTATACACCACACCCCGAAAAGCCGCAACACAGAGCATACCTAGGACATCTACTTTCAGCACCGTGACCCTCTTCTCATCGACATCTAGTCCTTGAAGCAATTCTTCCTTGGTTTTGTCCAGATCTTTACGCGCTGTTGCTACGAGGGGCGCTTTAGTCGTTTGTAGCACTCTTCGGGCTAGCGCAAAGCCGATGCCTCGGGAGGCGGGCGATACGAGGGACCAGGGGGGCATTGTGTGTTGGAGGTATTGATGTGCATGGCAGGTTGTGTCGTGGTATTGAAAAGTACATGTAAAGACGTGTGGGGAACGCGGTTGTCGATGATGACGCGACTTTAGATGCGAATCGGCTAGGGCTGGTCTGGTTAGCGTGGAATCTATGCGGACGAGTTCAACGTCTGAATGTGTGCAACTACAGAGTCAAGCTCCATAAAGCATCTCACTATCCTATCCTTCTATCGTGTTCCTTCATGATAGTTCGTGCGAATCTTTCAGCTACTCTTGATGGAATGACGGACCACATTGGGGCCGTGGCTTATTCCATTGACGACATTTTGGTGCAATTGCTCGCGCGCATTAACTACTACTTCATACCCATTGTAGCTCATCTTTCCTCTCTGCTGAAGCAGTTTATGATGCCAGCTCTCGGTTAAACACCATGTTCCCACTCTTTCTTGTCCGCTGCACCCCATACGGAACGTTCTACCAGCGACGCCATCTTCCCGCTCCCCTCATCAATCTTAGCAAACATGAAGCTTTCAAACTTCGTGACGACGCCATCAACTGTAATCGTGCCCGTCATACGTGCCGCCAGCTGGTCTCCATCGCGGAGGAACTCTTCGCTAAACCAGCAAAAGGTCGTCGTCAGCTTGGGAGCATACCTATGATACAAATAGGGAGAAAAGCAGGGAGACCCACACAAGCGGCTTGTACTCAACACTCTTGCCCCGCCACTCAGTGAGCCCATTCAAGTAGGCCTCGCCCTCGATGCGTTGGTCGTTGAATATATGGAAGAAGCTGGACGTTGTGGTGGCTTCGCAATACGCTTTAGCGTCTTCGGGTGGGCCGGGGGATAGACTCCATTGCATGGCGCGCTGGAAACCCTCACGTGTGGACGTGTACTCTGACATGGTGCTGGAAAAGGAAGTATGATGGACGCAGGAGGGGTAATCGCTGGGGCAGAGTTCTGTGTCGGGGTAGCGGGGTTGGTCAACACTTAAATGGTTATTCGCATAAATTGTAGCGCTGACATGTGGAGTTGATAGCCATCGGAATACGACGTCCTGCCCATCATTGCCACATTTGTATAAGAATGGGCAAGAGCATTCGGGATAGCTCGAAATGCAAGTACAGTCAGCGATGCAGCAACTCAACGGAGTAGAAATGGGGTGGTTCCGTATTTGAATGATCCTGCGCAAGGGTGCGTCCTTGTTCAATACACACATGCGACTAGCGGGCTCTCCAAGGCCAATTGAAGGATCATGATCAACCGGCGCCCGAGAAGACGAACTGGGAAAACGGGCGGAACCATTGTCTGCCGCTAGTCCCAACATAGACTAGCTGAAGGATCCATCTTCGGCTTCACTTCATCGCGTTCTCCAACAACTGCTCCCTCCTTTTCTGTGCCACCTTGAAAGAACCCAGTACTCACATTCTCGTTGAAATCTACCAAAAAGCTTTGGAACGAAGCCAATACATCTGTTTCAAAGTTTTGAACAGGCATCTAGATCTTGCGTCAATAGGAAAGCTTGTCTTCTATATTCAAACACGTCGACTTAGCTTGTTGAACGGATCCGATTTGTTCAATTGCATGAAAAGCAATGCGACCTTTCAACATATCCCCATCCGACGGCCTCCTCCCCTATTTTCTCCTCTACGTAAACTCCCCTCTCCCCCCTCACTCCCACCCCGATATCAAACCAAGCTCACCACCTAATAGGCCTCCCTCTCCGCTTTTATACACAGCAGCATCTGCTACCTGAAGCCTCTCCCCGCTCTCAAGCTCTTCTCCGGCCCCAAAAGATCCCCTCCAAACGCAACTCTCGCACACGTTTACGCCCTCAAGAACGTATATTCCAGCGCAATACGCGCCTACGCCGCGTACGACGTTACCAACCAGCCGCTGTATGACCTCGCTATCTTAACGTTTGTGGGTGTGTTGTGGCTTTTTGTGACCGAGATGGCGGTTTATCGGACGATAAGGTGGAGGGAAGCGGGGGTTCCTTATGTAAATGCTGGAGTGGGGATATTTTGGATGGTGGGGATGAGGGGGTGGTATTTGAGGGGAGAATAGGCTGAGGGATGAGTTGGTGGTGAGATGGTGGGGTTGACGCATTAGTTCCGTTGGTGTTTGTGGAAGTGAGCACTTATGTTGTTCTAAAATCGATGGACAGGGTCGCACTCTGCAAAGCTTATCGAGAGGGCTGTTGGTTCCCATTGACTCATTTTCGACCATGCTCTATCCTGTCCTTACAACTCTGCATGAACTTCCGTTTTGGTGGGTCATCTCCAAGGCAACCTAGCAGACTAGATTCCACCCCGACAAAGAACAGCAACGAAGCCTTGAGCAAACATAGCGAATTGCGTCAAGCACGCCAAGACTCATTCACTCAAACCAAACTTCTCGAGCCTAGCTTATAACGAACAGCTGGGAGTCTTCTTTACTGTGTCTCGTGTGGCCACCGTCACCACCCAATCTCAACCATGTGCAACCTCAAAGAACTAACATTCGCATGCGGCCACAAGCAACTCCGCCTCCTCGATTCTCACTGCAAAGCAACCTCTTCCAGCACCAACACCAGCACCAGGAGAACCCGCTCCTCGCCCGAATTCTGCCACAAAGGCGTCGAAATCAAGAGCTCCGAGCAAACTCCTGGGCCATGCAGTCCCACATGTCAACGAGAACGAGCTCTAAAAATGCTCATTCAAAAGTACCGAGAAGCCATTGTCAAAATAGAGAAGATATCAGAGCGCGCGCTGGTAGTAGAGAAAGCTGCCGAGAAAGGTGCACCAGCGCCTCACTTCACCAAACACGGTGAGCGCGGCTGGGACCCAGACATGTTAGCTCGGCTGTGCAAGCAAGCCTTCGAGGAAACGCAACGCCTGCTCCGTGAGTACTCCCAGACCAAGAAGCACATACTAAAAGACCTCGCAACCGTCCATCTCACCGCCAAATCCGCGATTAAACACTACACCATCACCACCAACGGCGTCCACTCCGAACTCGTGTTCTTCGACGAGCGACCGCTGGTGCACTTTGGTGACGACGCACGTGCGCAACTTCACGACTTGGTGTGCGGAATTGAGCGTAGGGCGAGTGAGGCGTGTCTTGAGAAGCATGGGTGGAAGGCTCCTCAGGAGGATATCGAGCAGTGTGAGGTTTTGAAGGAGCGCGCGAGGTGGAAGCAGGCGAACATTAGTGGGACGAGGATGGACAGAGCGTATTCGGGGAATAGTACTAAGCCGCGGATTACTACACTGCCGTTCTGGTAGTTTGCGTCGGGCGGGGACACGAGGCGCTGAGAGAATGGGGAAAGTTGGGTTTCTGGTCGGGACAAGGAGGACTAAGACGCCTCTGGTCCGGCTTTATCGACGCCTTGTCTCAGCTTCAAAGCGTCGCAGCTCTAAGACATCGTAGACATAGATCAAATCCAATGCGTACCAAGTTTCCCACTAGCTACCCTTCACCGGCCCCACCCTCCAGACCCCCCAAAACCCCCCTCAACGCCCTCACAACCTCCACTCTCGTCCCCCTCGCCGTAACAAATGGCAAACCCCTCCTCAACCCCGTCCAACCCACAACCTTCACCTCCCCCGCCCTCTCCTCAAACCTCTTCGCCAGATCCCACGTCCGACAATCAACCGCACAGACATCCGCTTTCCCATCCGCCACCGCCCTGATCGAGGCGCGATGCCCCCCTGTCTCGATCTTCTCGGAGAAGATGTCAAAACTGGAGTCGAGGGCGTGCAGATCGCGTGAGAGGGCGATGAAACCGGACATGGAGTCGGTACTGTTGAAGGCAAGACGGGTGTTTTTGAGGGCGGGAAGAAGGGTTTCAAGGGTTTGGGGGGAGGTGTGGGAATTGGAGTCGCGACGCATGAGGATTGCGCTTGAGTATAGTGGTCCTTCTCCGCCTTCAAAGCGGGAATAGTCTGGTTGCCCGACGACAATGACATGTTGTTGCAGCCCTTGCTCCATGGGTCCCCAACACGTTTGCGCGAGAAGCAATTGCGGATGCTTCCAGACCGTCATAAGATCAAGTCCGTCAGGAGGTAGATCTCCAGACACAGATGCAATGGGCGACTGGTCTTCCCCGTGGATGCCGTCTGGCACTGGCGGTAGATCGGCATTCGTGCGCACTTGGTAATCCGGAGCCTCGACACCTTGAGCTCGAAGAGCATTGCGTATTGTTCTCCATTCTTGATCCACTTCTTCGCGCGCCTCGGGCCAATCGTACATTGGTAATGCCGCGAACGACATGGATCTAGATGTGCCGGACGTTTGCATGAAACCGCTTTGCAAATGTGGGTAGACAAATAGAAACGGAATTCCGCTGAAGAATTTCGACGAACTAAAGCGATTACTCGACCTTGTGAGATTGTGGTCGGACAAATGTGAGTTCGAACACACTTGTGAGGTGGCGATTGCTGCTTAGTAACATGAATGCAGTACGCGGCGATTGAGAACGTTGAATCCCGCTCGCTACTAAGTATGGTGTATGTCAGGCCCTGAAACGTATTTGGGAAAGATGTCATGATGTTTGCATTGTCGATTTGCAAAAAGGTATCCTCCGCCGTCAACGCCGTGACAGTTCCGCTTGCTTGCACAGTACTTGGGAGCTAGCGTTATGCCACAAATATGCAAGCAAGAAAAAGACAGCCCCTACATATAATTTCTATAGTCTTGGAGATTTTGCCTCGATCGTTATCAGATCAAAGGCCAGTAAGATGAATCGCCGCCTACGCCTGGACAAGAACCCAACCCATGCGTGTATCGTATGTATCGTCTAGATCAGGCTATTCGCGCTGCACCTCTTCGTGAGAAGCCCTCGTGCGGCGCCTTAGTACGCAAAATCGTTCATGTTGTGCAGACTGATGTCCTGTGTCATCTTAGGCCTTGTGTCTTCCAGGCTGTCACGCTTGCCCTCCTCGCCATCTGTCTGCTCGACCGCATTTGTCTCCGTTGGTGCAGTGGCTTCTGCTACGGGACCCCAGTTCGGGCTTCCATCTGCGGGGATAACGTTGCCGTACTGATCCACTTCCTAGAATAATGTCAGTTCCACATAAGCGTCCAAGACTTCGCTAGGACTTACGACTCCTTTTGCAGCCATGCGGATCTGCTTCTGGTCTGCATAGCCATTCACCACGGCCTCTCTGGCCTTCTCCATAACTTTCACCTTTTTGCTCTCGCCCCGTATTCTCTCCAGATGCTCGAAGTAGCCAGGGCTGACCGGAGTGACATACTTGCCGCAGAATACGCCGACCTCGAACTTTTGAGTGGCAGGATCTCTAGGCGATAAGACTGCACACGCCTCTGTAAGATCCGATAGTGACTGATAGATGACATCATCCGCGCCGATATGTTTGGCGATCGCGGCCGAGTCTCTGTGGTGGGCAATGAGTTCCGATGAAGAGGCTAGGTCGATGCCGTAGATGTGTGCGTTGGTGATGGGTGGCGCGCAGGATGTAAAGTACACCTTTTTGGCACCGGCTTCTCGTGCCATGAGAACGATCTCACGCGATGTGGTGCCTCGAACAATGGAGTCGTCGACAAGGAGCACATTCTTGCCTTCAAACTTCTTACGCATGGGGTTCAGCTTGGCCCGAACGCCCTTTTGTCGAAGCTTCTGCGATGGCATGATGAAGGTGCGGAAGATGTACCTGTTCTTCACGAAACCCAGTACATAGGGCTTATCAAGAGCTTCAGCAACGCAAATGGCGGATGTAATGGCAGTCTCCGGGATAGGCATCACAACGTCGACGTCGGCTAGCCTTTCTGGACCAAGCTGGCGCTTAATAGTCTCAGCAAGCTTGAAGCCCATGTTGCGGCGACTCTCATCGACATCGATACCATCGATGACAGTGTCGGGACGCGCAAAGTAAACATATTCGAAGATGTCAGGGGTGTAACCGAGTTGCGGGTGTACCTGTTGGAAGACGGGATCATGGCCTTTCTCAATGATGACGGCTTGTCCAGGCAGTATGTCCTGGAATGTCTTGTAGCCGCACTGCACAAGGGCTACGCTCTCTGAAGCCATCATGTAGTCGGTTCCCTCGCCGGTTTCCGAAGGCCTGGAACCGAGGACCATAGGCCGAATGCCATATGGGTCGCGGAAACCAATGAGACCGAAACCTGGAGCACACGTTAGCATATTCCTTAGTACTGATGCTGCACGGATTCATTACCTGCAAGCATGGCTGTACATGCCCATCCGCCAACGCAAAGATTGTACATCCGTTCCAGGGCTGCAAAGCAATCGTTGGCGTTGATACGGGCCTTTCCAGTCTCGTTCAGCTCATTGGCGAAGATGTTCAGCATAAGCTCACTGTCGCTCTCCGTGTTGATATGCCTGTGTGCGTTCTGATCGAGGAACTCGCGGAGCTCCGGCGCATTAATCAAGTTGCCGTTGTGGGTCATGCAGATGCCGTACGGGCTGTTCACGTAGAAAGGCTGCGCCTCAGCGTTCGCGCTGCTACCGGCTGTGGGATAACGAAGGTGGCCCAGTCCCATGAAGCCCGGGAGGTCCGCAACACGGGCGCCATCGTGGAAGACCTTGGAGGCCATTCCGTTGCCCTTGCACTGATGGAAGCGACCGCCTCCGCTGCAGCTCACGATGCCCGCCGCATCCTGTCCGCGATGTTGGAGGAGGTACAGCGCATCGTGGCATTCTACCGCAGCCGATTGTGATTTCCTTGTTTGCTATCAGGTCAAGCTCGTGCGCACGGATTGGGGATTTCTTACGGGTCCGCGTGGATAACGGCAATGATGCCGCACATATTGGAGCTTGGCTAATTGTGGATGGGTTTCGGAAGTTCTGGAAGACGCATGTCAGTCGTCGGGTAACGAAAAGAATGCGGCGACTAGGTAGTGGGGGTACGCAATCAGGAAGTCGTTTTTCGCTCAGGCCGTAAAGGTCGCAAGTCTAACATCTTAAAGTATGACAAGATCATCATAGTGCGTGCATGTAGGAGAGGGGGAGAAGTCGCAAGTACTCACTTGGATACTGTCCACTCGGATGCGGCACAGCGATACTGGGTGCCAGTGAAGGTGGGGTGGAGGGGATGTGAGGGTGCGCGGCCAACGGCGGATTATACGGATAGTGGAATGTCCATTTTCAAGACTAGCGTCACGGTGGCCAGTTGGCGTCTTCCTTGGGTAATGGCGTGTCGTCCCGAGCAATGATCGAGTTGGGACACATGGTTGTGGGTTTTTGGTAACCACTGCGAGCTTTTTAGTCGAAATTTTTCTGCCGGCGGTCGGCCCTCGACGCTTGGCGTCGGAGCGCAATCGCTGCACTACCCCGGGAAGCATCACCGCATTCCGTCGTGCAGAATTTTGTCCTCTTTTACGATTGGGCGCTATCACTGATTTTATTCTCCAAACCGTGCGGACGGGTCATGACGAAAGGATCGCAACATAGCCCTTCCCGTGCCGCCGAATCTTCGCCGCAGAAGTTTTAATGCCATAGCGAGGACCACAGCATCGGTAAATCAGTCACTTGCAGTGACCGCTGGAGGTACATATAGGAAGGGTACCCTATTGATTTCTCGTCTAGTGTTACAGAACTCAGGACCCAGCCAACACGGCTAGCAGTTTTCATCGACTGCCAGGAACAGCGATATTAGGGACTATAGACGTGACCTCGCAACACTTGTGAACATTGTTACTCACTACACCGTTCCTATCCAAGATATGAAGCATAAACATATGAACTCCGACTATATCACTCGGGAGGGGGTACCAGAGCCTCCCGTAAAGAAAAAGACGCCGCAGTCTCAGTAGACTGCTCAAGCTGCGCAACCAAACGGTTCCGATGTGGCCAGGGAAGCAAGAAAATATCCGACCCATATCACTACACTTGCGATTAAGACACCATCCACCAAGCTCCCGCCAAGATCATGATGAGGATGACAGTCGTGATGAAACCAGCTCCAGCCTTGTCACCGGTGGTGACGGCATCGAAGTCCAGAGGCTGGGTTTGCACGTCGCTTCCGGCAGAGGGATCGCTCTTGGAGATACCGCCTGCCTTCTCCGTGACGGGACCGGGCACGTCGTCAATCAGCAGGTTCTGCATGACCTCCAGAGCAGACATCTGCTCGCCGACGCCGAAACTGCCGTCATGGACCCCGCCCTCGGTCCAGCGGAGACCGCACTGGTTTTGGTCGGGCCCGGCGTTGCACTGCTTTGCGGCAGCTACGGCAGAGGTCTCCATTTTCTGCAGCAAGAGATCACGGGTCCAGGGAGCTACGATCATGGTGTACCCCATCCAGCGGGACAGATAGGCCTTGAAAGAACGCTGGTCGGTATTGCAAGTGCCCCTTCCCTCGCAGGCCACCTCGAACATGACGTTGTCTTTGAAGAAGACGTCAATCCCTTTGATGACGTCTCTCAACTTGGTTTCCCACTCTGTGCTGTTCGTCTGCGAAAGTCAGCTCAAGGCAAGACTGAAGAGTAAGGGAGACTTACAGCATTCCACATGGCGGCAGCACCTGACATATGCACGCCTGCGTTGTACGTCCACTGAATCTTGTTGAGTGAAGAGCAATTGGTACGATCGTCTGTGCCGTCATAGAAGTGAGACTCGTTGGTCATGAGGCCGACCGACTGCTCCCAGTCCCATGTCTTGCTAGCGTGTTCGGCATACGTCTCATTGCCGGTGTACTTGTATAGGCGAGCACCAAGGTTGAAGAAGCATCCGTTGGAAATAGTGTTTCGGTACGTGTACCCGTTGTTGAACTGGAAGATCTGCCACTTCAAACCTCCACCGCACGCATCGGTATTCCACCGGACGGCTTGAGTGTTGAAGGTGGCCTGGGCGAGGGTGAGCCACGAAGGGCCCTCGTCTTCGGGAAGATCGGGCATCTTATTCTCGGCAGCAGACATGGCAGCCATGCCCCAGAAAGCCTGATCGTCGTTACCCAGCGTCTTGGACTGATTCGTGGGCATGAAAGCACTGAATTCTCCGATCTGGTGCCGCATGGCCTGGGCGGTGATTTCGTTGTACTGGTCGTCGCCCGTGTAGTACCAGTAGTCGACAAGCGCATTGAACATGGCTCCGCACTCCCACCAGTAGTATGGATCCGGAAGATTGCCCGGCACGTCACCAGGGCGGTCGCCGGTGTAGTATTTGCGCATGCCCGCCGCCGCTATACCCGCAGCCTTCTTGATGGATTCTGGTGGCCATTAGTCTGGAGCTGAGTGGGCGTAATGACAGAGCTTACCTCTATCTTTGATGTCCAGCGTTAGCGCTGCGTGCGCGCCCGTCGCCAACAGGACAGAGGCGCCCAGCGCCCCGAAAGAGGAAGAGAACTTCATGGTGTGGGATCTACTCCAGTGTGTATGAGGGTTCCTGTCAGATGGACTTCAGCATGCAAGCGCCGGGGTCGATGGTACGGCGATGCAGATGGTTCCGCCCCGTGGTGCTATGCGACAGCGAGGTTGCTTCTCGAAGGAGAGTATGGAGTGCGACGGTGTGTGTCGGGCTCGGGCAGTGTTGACGTGCGACGTGAGGTGGGATCTGAAACGAGCGACAGGGAGGGCCGGAGCGCTCGGGAAAGCACGAGGGACGGCGATCAAGGGGTTTGGCCCGCGAGAGTCGAGAGAGAAAGAGAGTTGTTCTGCGCTTGCGGTGTTTGTGGGGAAGGGGAGCCTGGGGGTTGTCGTCGAGTTCAGGAGAGGAGTTGGATGGCGGCGGGTCTGATGCGGAGCGGCGGTGCATGCAGGGCCAAGACCCATGACATCCGAAAGCGCCCAGCAAGAACAATACCGCCCTCTGCGAACGCTCACGCCGCGCGTACAAGGCCCGAGGCGAAACCGCGTAACAAGCGCTATTTCCAGCCGTTCGACCTACCCGCTTGCAGCAGCGTGCCTGGCATCGGGATTATGATATGCACTCTGTTCGTTGCGTTTCGTCGACACAGTTGACACTACTTGATGCGCTGAGCGTCTCAGCTTCTTGGCCGCCAACAGCCCTTTGCCGCCGGCCGCTGAGCGACTCGGATGGACGAAGACGAGGCGCGGGCCCCGATCTTGTCTAAACACATGCACAAAGGCACGCAAAGAATAGCCCGTACGAAACCTTCAACAAGGCGACTGCTCGCCCGACGGCTTCGGCTGCGCTTTACACAGTACAGCGGGATTGCGCAGCCGCAGCGCTCAAAGAGGCTGTTGCTTGAAAGCCCGAATTTAGCAGCGCTGCGCTGCGTAATCATCCGGGCTTAGGAGCTGTGCCTTTGTTGCCGTTGCCATTGCCACGCCAGCCAGGCCAGCCAGCCCCAAGACCGTGAAAGGATGATCGTCGTAATGAATGGGGCTGGGGCACGTGATCAAACGGGAGAGCTGGACCAGCGCGACGTGAAGAGCCCGTAACGACCGCATCAATAGGAAAAGGGCTATCTCCTGGCGATATTCCCCTAAGAAACACGCACTAATTAGTCACTTGTTCGTTTGCACGCTGCGCCCACTCGTCTCCCGGCATCTTTCCACGCCGTGGTGCGTGCTACATCAGCCTCCAAACCGCTCTCTGACCAAGGCTGCGTCAGTCGACCTGACTTTGTATCCGCCGCGCCCCATCGCTCCTCCTCCAACCTCCCAACACCCACGCACGCCCATCACCACCACGACTAAATCATCGCTCTCGAACCCCACGTTCATCGCATACTCCTATTAAACCCCGAACTCGACCACTACCGCCATGGCCGACCGCGAGCAACCGTACGACCCCTACATTCCCACCGGCGGCCAGCAGAATGGCGCTCAGGGCGCCCAAGGCCAGGGCGGCAACGTCCGCACCCAGGCTTTGCAAGCGGTATGTCGCCATCTATGTTTCTCAAGCGCAGCGCATGCGCGGTCGCCGGCAACGTTGCGGAGGTCCGCCGCGGCCTGGGGGCAGGGGGGCATGAGCGGAGAGCTGGCATCGCGACATGTCGAGTACAGTTACAACGCTGCACCCTCTCTCCCTAGCTCCCCGATACTGCTGCGCACTCCGCAACTTGCTGCCCAGCGGCTCCTCCAGCGAGGTGCATGTTTTGCTTGTTTGTTGCTAACGTCTTACGTGGTAGGAAATCGACAGCACCGTCGGCATCATGCGGGACAACATCAACAAGGTCTCTGAGCGAGGAGCTCGCCTCGACTCGCTGCAGGACAAGACCGACAACCTCGCCACCTCCGCCCAGGGCTTCCGACGAGGCGCAAATCGCGTCCGCAAGCAGATGTGGTGGAAGGATATGAAGATGCGCATGTGCCTGTTTGTCGGCATCCTCATCCTGCTCATCATCATCATTGTTCCTTCCGGTAAGACGCAGTCGCGCGCCTCTGCGGGACACGTTGCTGACCCCTACTAGTCATGGCGACCAAGAACAAATAAACGCACTTATGAAGCTACGCCCGAACCACTTTACCCTTACACATACCTGAACTATCTAATGGAGAACGGAAGGAGTTGCATAGCCACATGGGGAGAAGGCGCGTGGCTGGGAGTTGCTCTGGTACTCGACACATGTCCTTGTAGGTTTACGTGCGCGGCGAACTGGGGGCGACGGACCGGGTTCATTTCTTCCTTCTCTGCACCCGCACGCCTGGCCTGTAGTCACGGGGAGCAATGTATATCCCACTGCAGGAAGCGCCTGTTCTCTGTTTGCAGAGTGAGCCTTTGGAAGGGCGGCTAGATCACAACTGGAGTTCTATGGATTGCTGCTTCTGAGAGTGCCATCACTTGCGCCGTGCTGCGAATGCGTGACTTGAATGCGTGACTTGCATGCTCGGACTTGTACAGGACAGGCCGAATGCCCTTCCATGTTTTCTTCTGCGGGCCTACAGAAGCCATACAAGTACGTCAGACACCTAGCGCGGCGTTATTTATGGTCCTCCCGTGTCGCGGGCAGGCCAGCTCCCACGCAGCTTGACGTGATGCACAGAGCACTCATTAGCATAAAGTGCCAATACGAAGCTGGAGGCAGTCGGGATCCCGGACACACGGTGACTTTGGAATGTCCACGGGCACGCAGCATCCCTTCACAGACGTCATTGCCCTCGTAACTGCACCTTGTCATGCGCTGCACGACCGCCGCCGACGCAGCAATCAGGCGCGAAATTTTCTTGAAGCGTACGGGCCAATGGCGAGCGGGACCCCCAGGCTAAGTGCAATGGTCGCGCCACTTGCGGGGAGGGGAGGGTAGCGCTCCCAAGGTGGAGCAGCGTTATCGGCCAGAAGCGAATATTTTTCGACGCAACGCATAGAGCTGCGAAGCTTTATCTGATCGTCTGCTCGTCCATCTTCCCTCGCCAATTCGCCCTTGCAACCCCCGCCCAAGTCCCCCCCAAAGAGCGTTGAAGAGCCCACGCCAGCGATAGAGTCACCATGCAGGGCGTCGTGCGTTCCGGTGCTCGGTTGATAGCACGCTCGCCCGCGTCCCGCCGAGTCACACCGGCCTCTGGAGCTTCCCGCAGCCTGCCCCGAGCCTTGCTCACAACGTCGACCCGCCTGTATACCTCGTCGGTCGATAGTCGAGATGCCACCTCCATGCGATCCGCCTTCCTGAGCTTGCTCGGCAGCGTGAGCTCGCGCCGGGAGATCGACCAGTACCTCGCCCAGTTCCGCTCCGTCTCGTCCCAGCAGTTCGCCGTGGTCAAGGTGGGGGGTGCTATCCTCACAGACCACGTAGACACGCTATGTCTGGCTCTGCAGCATCTGTATGCCATGGGGCTGTTCCCCATCATCGTGCATGGTGCCGGCCCGCAGATGAACAAGCTGCTCATGGACGCGGGCGTCGAGCCAGAGTTCATTGACGGCATAAGAGTCACGGACAAGAAGACGCTAGGCATTGCGCGCAAGCTCTTCCTCGAGGCCAACATGGACCTGGTGCTGAAGCTCCGCCAGGAATGGGGCATCCCCGCACGCCCCATCACCGCCGGCGTGCTGCAGGCCGACTATTTGGACAAGGAGAAGTGGAAGTACGTTGGGGATATCACAAAGGTCAACCCCAGGCCGATCGTAGACGCGCTCAAGGCGAAGGAGTTGCCGATTCTGTGCTCCATGGCCGAGACTGAGGATGGCCAGATTCTGAACGTCAATGCCGATGTCGTGGCAGGAGCTCTGGCGCGGTCGTTGGAGCCACTGAAGATTGTTTACCTCTCGGAAAAGGGCGGCCTGTTCAACGGCGAAACTGGGAAGCTCATCTCGACCATCAACTTGGACGAAGAATACGACACTCTCATGCAGCAGTCGTGGGTCAAATACGGCACCAAGCTCAAGATCGTCGAGGTCAAGAAACTCCTTGACGATCTCCCAAAGACCTCTAGTGTTGCCATCATCCACCCCCAATACCTGGAGAAGGAGCTCTTTACCCACACTGGCGGTGGCACCCTGATCCGAAAGGGCGAGAGCCTGCAGACCGTAAACAAGTTCAGCGACTTTGAAGATATCAAAGTACTTAGGGATGCTCTGCTCCGGGATCGCGAGAGCCTGGATTCTGGAGACGTCATTGATCGGTTCTTAGAGAGCCTCAAGACACGCCCGTTCGAAGCCTTTTTCGACGACTCGATGGGTGCCGTTGGCATCGTCTTCCCTCCGTCCAGCGAGACCGAATTCGCTCAGCTCTCTACCTTCACGACGACCAAGGATGCATTCCTCACGAATGTGGCTGACAACATCTTCGAGCGTATGAAGAAGAAGTACCCCAAGATGTACTGGACTGTGGAGACGCAGGACGAGAACCTTGGCTGGTTCAAGGAGAAGGCCGACGGAACCCTTCGTCGGGACAATGAGATATTCTGTTTCTGGGGCTCTGCCAACCCTCAAGAAGTGGTTGCTCTTATGAGCGAGTTCTCTGAACATGGCCGCGCCATGTTTGGCAACCACAATCTTGAATCACAGCTTCGGAGGGCAGCAGACTATGCTGCAAGCCTCAAGCATGGACAGCAAGCCCGCGCTTACTCGACAATGACACCTGGAGCACGTACCCTGGGACAGTCATCCAGGCCGGCTCTATCGTCTAGCAAGCTTGCCCCCGCTTCTCGCGGGTTCGCAACGAGCGCATCGCGATCCGTCGAAACTACAAACCCCAACCCCCCATACGGCATCAAGTTCAAGAGCAAGGATTGGCCTTCTAAGATCGCCCTGATTGGCGCTCGGGGATACACTGGGCAAGCGCTCATAGACTTATTAAACCGTCACCCCAACATGGACTTACGACACGTCTCATCGCGTGAGCTCGCTGGCAAGAAGCTAGAGGGATATACCAAGCGAAAAATCACATATGAGAACCTCTCGCCCGAAGACGTGAAGAGGATGGCTGAGAAAGGTGAGGTCGACTGCTGGGTAATGGCACTTCCCAACGGTGTCTGCAAACCTTTCGTCGATGCGATCAACGAGGTCGGAAAGACCGACAACCTCATCGTTGATCTCAGCGCCGACTACCGTTTCGACTCATCGTGGACATATGGTTTGCCCGAACTCGTCGACCGTCGCAAGCTCGCCGATGCTACACGGATAGCCAACCCGGGATGCTATGCTACTGCTGCTCAACTCGGCATTGCCCCTCTTCTTGAGTTCATCGGCGGACAGCCTACCGTCTTCGGTGTGTCTGGTTACTCGGGAGCTGGCACGAAGCCTAGCCCTAAGAACGATGTCAAAAACCTCGAGAACAACCTCATCCCGTACAGCTTGACCGACCACGTTCACGAGAAGGAGATCTCGGCGCAGCTGGGTACTGACGTTGCGTTCATTCCTCACGTTGCTGTATGGTTCCAGGGCATCCATGTAAGTTAGCTTCCATTCTTCATCGCTTGAACCCGCTCTGACATATCCAGCACACCATCTCCATCCCGCTCAACCGCACCATGACCTCGCGAGATATCCGCAACATCTACCAAGACCGCTACGCAGGCGAGAAGCTTGTCAAGGTCGTGGGCGAGTCACCGCTCGTCAAGAACATCTCCGGCAAGCACGGCGTCGAGATTGGTGGTTTCGCCGTGCACAGCTCAGGGAAGCGTGTCGTCGTCAACGCTACTATCGATAACCTGCTGAAGGGTGCAGCGACGCAGTGCTTGCAGAACATGAACTTGGCGCTCGGATACGGAGAGTACGAGGGCATACCGTATTGAGTAGTTGGAGTACATGTGTGTGGACGAGAAGTGCACTTGGAGAGGTTACACCAACCGAGCAGAGCAACAAGGGCGCTGTCCTTGGCCTTGATGGCTCTTCCGAGCCGCTCATTAGTTGAGTAGGGTGGTGAACCAGGCGTCACACTAGTCGTAGACTTTGTTGTGTATATATCCTTTCAGCCCGCGAGCAAGCGAGACGGGCTTGCTGCTTGTACGTTTTAGCTCAATGGCGTAAGGTCTGTTTTCTCAGAGAAGCAACTTCTTTTGTGTGGGCAACGTTCGCCCGCTTCATCCAATATCCTTTTGATACCCGACTTCTTGCGATTCTTACACTACCTCCTACACATCGTACACTGTAGTAACCAACAGCCCGCCCAGTAGCCAGTCCAACCCAGCTCCAAATGATGTCTACCCAACGCCAACGCTACGCAAACTCCGTTCCACCCAAAGTATACAAGTCTAAGCAACAAGCCAAACACGAGCGGAGACATGCGAGTAGAGAGAAGAAACCCAATCTGCACAGAGACCAATCCAGCATCACACCACCCAGTCTACGGACTCTTAGCCGCCTCATCAGCCCTCGCCTCGGCCTTAGCCAACCTCCTCGCAACCGCCCTCTCCCTCTGAATCAAATCCCCCAAACTCTCTCCCGCCCTCAACCTCGGCACCCCCAACCCATCTACCTCCGCCGCACCGCCATTCTTGAGCGACCTGCTCCCGCCGCCCCAAGCTCCGAGGCCCCATCCACCCTTTACCGCTTTCGCGCCGCCGCCATGGCCCCACATGGACAGGCGTTGGACGCGACGCAGGCGCGTGAGACCCCAGATTAGGACGCCGAAGCCGAAGACGGTGCACCAGGTGGAGATTATGGGGAACCCGAGGTCGGAATCTTCGATGAAGTTTTTCAGATTCATGCCGTAGAGGGCTGCGACAAAGGTGCCGGCTGTGATGGAGAGGGTTAGGATGGAGAAGCGGAGGTCGAGCAGCATGAGGGAGTTGCGGTTGGCGTCTAGAATTGCTTTTACACTGCCGTGTTCATTAGCAGCTACTCGTGCTTGAGCGGTCGAGTGGAGATGGGGACTTCGAGACGTACATTTCCTCGGTATTGCGGATACTAGAGACGAGGTTCTCAGCTGCCTGGACAATTTCATCGGCGACTTTGTGGTATGATTCTAGAAGCATTTCGACTTCAGTGTGTTCATCTTCGTCGCGGATTTTTCCCTCTGCTTTTTCGGAGAGGTACATAGCGGAGAGATCGTCGTCAGCTTCAAGGAGCTCGGTCAACGCGTCTCGGACTAGACGGGCTTTTTGCTCAAAAGTACCCAATTTCTTAGAGTATACGAGCAGATACCGCAGCTTGTCCCTGTCGATGTCCTCTTCGAGCTCCATGAGCACTCTCACGACCGGCTCACTGACGCCTTCGAACTCTTTCTCCAAGCTTGATGTCACACTGATGAGTACGGCTTCAAGAGCGCGGTGTTCGTATGCTAGATGCCCGTTGGCGACGCTCATGGGAGAGTCCTTCTGCCGTAGCTTTAGGTCTAGATCGTACATGAACACCGATTGTGACTTTGAGTCTGTTGTACCGTATGCGTCGAAGACAAGTACGCGGTTGTGCTTGATAAGGGCTCGGATATGGAGGAGATTGATCAAGATAGCCGTGGGTCGGACGAGGATGTTTGGGAGGAGGGAGGAGTCGATTTTGCGGAGATCGCGAGGCAAGAGACCGTACTACTGGCTGTTAGTACTTTCCATCGTTCCACCGGGATTGGATATCGCGCACCCTTGCAATCAATTCGCTCTTCTTGAACTCTCCGCTGACCATTGTGACGTTGCCTTGCTCGTCCAGCTCTGTGCAGCGCATCTTTAGCTCGTTCGCAGCGCGTGTCATACGCCCTAGGCTATCAAATCCAACGGGCGTGTCGATCGGATCCTTGTGGGTCGGGGGCGCCTGAAGTCGTGCAGACTGTCGCCCCTTTCCCCCAAATAGCTCCCACGCTTTGCTGAGGCTCGTCGTGGTGAACGCTCGGTTGTTCGAATAGGTATTTGTAGTTTGATGTATCGAGGCATTCGAGGCGACGAGTGAGGTGCGAGACAGAGCTAGATCAAGGCGCGCCATTCTCGAGCTCTGTAAGGTCGTCCGTTCTAGCAGGCAACTCCCAGATCCTTCCAGTCTCAAATTCGTCGCTGCTACCCTCCCATCTCTTGTCCCTGGCCTTGAGCCCCTGACTGCTCTACCCGCGGTCCCATAAGCACATCTTTGTTCCTTTATGGCGGCACATTGCGCCCTCGGCGAATCGAAAGCATACCGAACCTGAGTCCGGAGGAAGCTCAGTACCGAAGGCGAAGGGACTGCAATCTTTGGAAGCGGCATTAGCTTCATAGCCTGTCATTCGCGAGTGTGAATATTCGGCGGCGATCCATGCGGTCGTTGTCGCGATGTTTGGCGGCTCTGACGTCTACGGTCAAGAAATTCGAGCTGGGAACTGCGCTAGCGACACGTCACGTGGGCAGGCGTTTCCTCCAACATGTCGTCACTGCGCGAGAACAGCTATCACTTCGACATACAAATCGAAGTACGCACATGTAACCATCGAGACATTGATGGCATGTCTTCAACGTGGAATGCGCTGATTCGCACGCATCACATCACATCTCGCAAGAAAGTCGCCAAATTGCGCGCTGCAGCTTCAAACTGCAACGTTTACGCACTCCTTCGATATGGCGGGTGTCCGGGCATTATGTACTGCCAAGGGACTGAGGCAGGCGTGAGAGATTGGGTTTCTAGTGTCCAGCGACTGCGCTACAAAGACTTTCAGTTGGTCAAAAAGGCCGCGGAGAAGCAGAGCGAGAAAGGCGAAGAGAAAGATACGAGCGTGGATTACGGGAAGTTGGAAGAAGTCGAGAGCGTCAAAGATTTTGGTGCACGAATGCAGGAGCTGGGTATCTGGGGATGGTGGAGGAAGGGTATGGGGTACGTGAGCGAGGATTGAGCATTCGACGGACTCCTCTACATCCCCGAACGATCGCATAATACGCGCCCCAAGACATTCCGAGGAAGCAACGAGTCCAGTCTATCTCTTGGCTACGCGATTTGATTCTCACGGGGAATATACTTGGAAGAATCTTCTCCTCAGCCCGAGTCCGCCATCATTGCTCCTGGGAAACCCTATCTGGGGTGTGGCTTTGCGGTGGATCAAGCTCAACCGAGAGAGACCTATCTCCTGCCATGTCACGTTTCGCCCATTCCTCGTAAAAGAACGCCTTCATCCAGGCCTTTCATGAGGCTCTGGACCGCGTGGTCGTCTCTCGGCAACCGTTCCTCGACGTAAAGCAGTATAGCTTCCGTCGAACCCTTCAGAAACCAGCATCCGCAACGTTCCGCTTGCTTGACCACCCCCGCCGCCCAATGAGCCAACACTACCAAGGCGGCTAGGTTATGGCGCGAAACCATGTTGTGAAAATGAACAGGTACCTTGGTCAGCCACGATTCCATCGCTCGCCATGCCAAATCAGCGTCGAACGAAGCGAGACTGGTAGGACAGCATTCAAGCAAAGCAGCAATAGCCGCCAATATAACGAGAACGTCCCCTGTACTATCAGGTCTCCCGAAGGCCTCTGTCATGCGTGATGGAAGCGCACCAATGCGACCCAGCAGGGCAGATCGCGTCATATCATACGACAGTGGCATTCCAGGCGAGCTCGCCGCGTTCAAAATCCTTCTTGCGTGGGAAAAGTTGACCTCTTGGACAGACGCGTTGTCGTCCTGTATGCTGCTAGGATGAAGGACAAGTTCAGGAATGATGAAGTCCTGGGTACAACGCAATATACGTTTTATCCGCTCGCCTGCTATCTTGGTATTTTTATCCACTTCGACCGCATCTCTCCACCCAGTGTTGAATTCGGAAAAGAGCTGCACTAGTTGCTTGCGATGCTCCCGCTCGATGTCTGCGTCACTTGCAAATGCGGCCAGATGAGCCGCGGAAATGGCCAGTATACCGCACATCAGCCATCGATTTCGCAAAGCGAGGAGAACGACATCTGTCTGCCAATAATTTGTTGTGGATTGCGTAGGATCGATACGGGGCAGCGTGAGACTTGTCACGGCCGTATAGTGATGGAAATACGTCAAAACTTCCAGATCGATGTTGAAGAAAGAAGAATTGGGAGGAGTCTCAAGGGGTGTCGGCGCGCGAGATGGAAGCGAAGGCACCTCGTGCATCTGCACGTCAAGCTCTTCCTCGACATGCTCCCGGTCTTGTTTATCTCCAGCATCAAGACCATCATCATTGATATGGGACAGCAGTGCCGATTCGCCCACACCTCCCAGCAAAGGCGTCACTTCGAAATACCGAATTTTCGTCCCACGAAAGAAGGTCTGAAGTTTGGCCGGCCGAGCGATATCATGACCGACCTCGTTCTCGTTGAAACCATGTGCTTCGCTTCGATGTCGTCTCATGCGCTTGTAGCTGGCACACAGATTCGCACACTCGGCGGCCATGCAGCGGTAGCCGGAGATGATGGGTAGGGCATCGATGGCTGGACAGCCATGTTCGGGTATCGGCACATCATCTGGCTCGAATAAGTTGAGTTGAGTGATGGAAGACAGTAGACGTTGCCTTTGCTCGCGGTAGATCTTGTGCCGAAGCAAGTGGCTTTGCAAGGCGCTTTTCTGAATCGCATATTGGCATTCTCGGCAGATTAGGACGCCGTAGCGCGCATCGTACTCGAGAAGATCATTTGGGCCGAGTCGAAAGGGCGGCATTGTGCTTGTTTCTGGGGGAACTCATGTTTGATGTGTTGTGGGTCCTGAAGTACTTGATGGAACGGCAGGTGCGGTACTTGTGTAAGCGAACCGCCAGCCTCAACGCCGTTCGGCGCTAACACCTGCCACCCACTATTGCGCACGCGCAATTGCAGTCGTTCCCCAACTTGCGGCGAGTAGAAAGGGCGTCGTATAACCAAGACAGCGTGGATTCTAGCTGAAAACAACACTTGCACCCCAACCTTAGGATCCGATAAGGGCTTTTTCTAATCGCATCCTCAGCGTGCCGTCCTAGGTCATGGCCACGCAATATTTCACTACTTGTACTAGCTTAGAAACCGCACATGCGGTTCCGGACAAGAACACCACATGGTATTCAGAAGTGGTCGTAGTGCTGCGAAAGGAAAATAAGGGCAAATTCTCACGCTTGTGCTCAATGCACGAGTCCCAGAACAATCGTGTACCGCTGTCCGGGCCAATCAACACCACGCTTCCTCTTCGATACCGAACGCCTGCTTTGAAACTTCCTCTGTACAGTACATTTCGGTTTGCAATCATCTCGCAGTCATTCCGTTCTCCGACCCAGCCTCTTGCTTAGTCTCGAACCAGACATGCCATACTCTAGGTATATAGTAGACACACTTCCTCTCTCCTTACTCACTCCAACCATCTCTTCCCCATCACTCCTCTTAACAATCCTCTCCATTCATCTCCCAAGTCCAACAAGACCACCCAAGAAACACAATGTCAGTCTCAAAGAACCAAGCCGCATGGCTCACCAAAGCCGACACTCCCCTCGAAGTCGGTGACGCCCCCCTTCCCACCGCCGGCCCTGGCGGAATCGTCGTGAAGAACGCCGCCGTTGCCATCAACCCGCTCGACTGGCACATGCAAGATGCCGGCGTCTTTGTTCAGCAATGGCCTTCCATCTTCGGATGTGATGTTGCCGGCGAGGTCTATGAAGTAGGGCCGGGTGAGAAGCGCTTCAAGAAAGGCGACCGCGTTATTGGGTATGTTCATCGATACTCATCACAAACCAATAGTAAATACTGATTGTAATCTTCAAAGACACACTGTGAACCTCATCAGCGGTCGCCCTCAAGACGGCGGATTCGCTCTATACACGGTCGTCCCTGCCAACAAAGCAGCCATCCTGCCCGCTTCCATCTCTTTCACCGACGGCGTCGTGGTGCCCTTCGCCCTCGAAGCCGCCGTCTGCGCCCTCTCCCTCAAAGAGCCCGGCGTAGCCCTTCCTGGCGTCTCGACCCCAGCTCTAGGCCTACCCTACCCCTCGCTCGACCCAATTCGGTCCCTGGGCAAGACACTCGTCGTGAGCGGCGGCTCAGCGTCCGCAGGCTCCATGGTCACGCAACTAGCTACCGCCGCCGGCATTCACGTCATCGCCATCACAGGTGCCCGCAACGTCGACCTGAGCAAGCGATGTGGCGCCGCCGAGGTTTTCGACCACAAAGATGCCTCCATCGTGGACAGGGTCGTCGATGCAGTTCGCAAGTCCGAATACGAATTCATCGGTGTCTTCGATGCTGTTTCCATCCCCGAAACGTATGCACGCGATTTGGAGATCCTTGCTCAGCTTGGTGGGGGGCAGCTTGCTTGCACGCATCCGCCGCCCGCGGATGTACCTACGAACGTTACGGCGGGGATGATTTTCGCTGTTAATGATGTTGCGACGCCGGTTTGGGAGGAGTATGTTACGCCTGCGTTGGAGGCTGGAAAGTTGCTGTGTCTTCCGCCGCCGACCGTGGTGGGGAAGGGCTTGGAGTTTGTTCAGGAGGCGCTTAAGAAGTCTAAGGCTGGTGTTAGTGGGACGAAGTTGGTTGTAGAGTTGTAGTGTGTGGATGAATTGGTCTTTTGTAAGGTTGTCGTTGAATTGTTTGCAGATTTGTGTACTTGAGCTGTCTCTCGAAGCTGTGCATGTCTTGTCTATAATGACTCGACTCATTGTGTTCTGTTATGAATGGAAGCATGAGCAAGAATTAATGCTAAGTGCGGTTCCACTTTAATGTCTTAGCCATTTGTTGTGTGAGTACAGAATGAAAAGTAAAGCCGAACTGAATACCTATGATGGAGAAGTGTGTGATAAAATTAGCACATCCACTTCACAGCCAGGTGCAATTACCGTCTGAAAGGGACTCGAGCTCGTAGTGGGAGATCCGAGCATATACACAAAGATGCCCGGACCCAATGCTGCGGTACAAGCCTCGATGTGCTCGATGACTCTAGACCGGACTCGACGTAGTCCCCGCTATCACCATGTGCTTTTCCCTTCGGTCGGCAACATCCCAAGCAGTGACAAGCCTTCAAATTCATCTATTCCGTTAGTCTCCCGCTCTAGCACGTGGCCATCCGGGGGCCTAAACATGATCCACATGTGAAACGGAGAACACAGCCTACTAGACGTTCCGGAAGCGTGACTAGAAGCTTCGGACATTTACGCCTTACGCTTTGAATGATCGGAGCCTTATTAACCATGTCCGAATCTCATCATCCATGCCCGAGCCAGGGCTTAGTGGGGATGAAAAAGGTCCGATCTCACCTCAACATGGGAGTGCAGAGTCGGCGCTCAGGAAGGTAGCTAGAAGGATCCGTGGGTGGCGAGCTTAGTGTACAGTTGGGTGCCTTACTAAAAAAAAATGGAGAGTGATTGCGAGATAGCGGCACGGGCTACTACATGTAGTGTTCGTTGCGAGTCATGGGGTAGTTTTGCAAGTCCGTTACGGCGAGATCAGGCACAACTAGATGATGGAAGGTATGCGCGCATTGCGCAGACACACCACACAGTGGTGGTTGCCGATCGAACGTTTGCCTTCCGTAGACTTTTATTCACTTGCCACAAGTGAAGATCTGAATGCAAAAAGCGAGCGATGGAGCCTATTACAGGCAAGTCCTGGCTGATGATCGACAGGAATTACGGTCGGACTCCGACGAGACCCTGCGTCATGTATACGAATGGCACAATCTCGAGCACCCCGCTGTGCGCTGTGAAACAGCTTGCACAATCCAAGTAGTGATAACGATACGGCCGCGTGGTGCGGATACGAATGCGACTCTTAGTGGTGGTGGGTCGAGTCGTGATTGACTGATGTTGTTGAACTTCCAAACTCAGCAGTGCTAGCGGTGCTTGCCTGACGGGGCTGTATTTCACACACAGCCTCGTTCACCACTTGTCGATTATGGATGGTGGAGGCTTCGACATGTGGCTTGCATGGTGGATCGTAGAATTCTTGAAACGTAGCGTTAGCGTTGCACATGAGACTGTAGACTCATTCGTGGGGCCGCTGTCAGGCTGGACTCTTCCACGCCTCACGTGCCGTACAGGCTACAGCATTAGGCGCGCTGAATGCATTCGGGCTACTGGCAAGAGGCGGAATGTGCGTTCTGGAAAGCTTCCTTTCGGGGGCGGTAGGGTCCAATGGTGGACAGGATGACATGCACGGCCCGCTATAGGGTTCTGACGAGAGCAGAGCCAGGAAATTGTGCATATTGTAGACGAAGTACATTGGTAGTGTCGACCGACCGTCGTGGTCCCACATGGACACTCGACAGTCTCTGGAGTGTCGAAGATGATGCAAGTGGACACTAACACCGTCTAGAGGTTCGCAGGAACAGAAGTGGATAACGAAGCAGCAGCCTCAAGCGATGCGGAGAACAGAAGTGAAATTTGCATAAGAGCAGAGGGAAGAGGAGTATATGCTTGGTCTCAGATGACCGAGCACAACGGTGCTGTGCCGTCGGCTCGAAGCGCATCGGTGTCGGACCGGCTCGACGGCTGGTCTTCGTGTCTGGGACGATACGGCGTGATGCGGCGCCAGTTGGTACCAGTTGGTACCAGTAGATATGGCGCATACGTGGACGCGGGTCTGTTGGAATCCGAGATGCATGGGACGTACGGCAGAAGTGGGGAGATCAGCGTCTAGCAAGGCTGGGCGTCGCTCACGCAGGCTCGAGGTGCGGTGGGGTTTAAACACGATACCAATCAGGCGCGGCGCCCTCACGACGCCTCCACGGTGGGTGTTGTTGCACTGCCTGTTGGATGCAGACTCGCCAAGGCAGCCGATGTCATTCATGCCGCGCACTGCCGGATGTGGTCGAGGTGGACAGGATATCGTCATGCTCCGGGCTCCTGGTGACGAAATGTCAGCGGAACCGATGCCAGCGACGAGGCGCGCGAAGGAGCGGCGGCGCGAGGGCAGCGTGAGGGCGGCGGCGGGTGTTGGTGAGAGGGTTGTGGATGCTCGCGGCGCTTCCTAAATTAAGCGTCGCCTCAGCCTCCCCGGTCGACAGCCACCAGACGCAACGGGACGATGGGGCCTGCCGGGGTCCGAAGGCCAACTTGTTGCTCGCACGACGCCGCCCGTCTGGTGCCATCCTGTGCAGACGACGCGCACTGGGCTCCTACAGTCCGAGAGGGGTGCTTTACATGTCCGCCGTGCCCGAGCAATAAGTCGGGCCCAGCGGCGACCTTTTGCGACACTTCTGCGTTTGCCATCTGCCATCTCCGTCGACGTCCTGCTCTGCTGCTCTGCTGCGGTGCGTGCCATGTCCCCGGCCTGTCATCCCAAGACACCACCCTCATCTCAGCCCCCGTGGTAGCTTCCGCCGTGGCGCCCTGTTCATCCTGCTATCCTGGCCGCATAACCCGCTAACGCGCTTTCTATTTTGGAGCCTGCATTTGTATACGCTGCCGCCGCCATGTCTTCCACAGACTTGGTCGTCTGCGCGTCTCCATTCTCGCCCTCGCGCTCCGTCAACCCCATCGCCTCGCTCAGCCGGAACAGCTCGCGCCATTCGCAGCGCCCGGAATCGCCCTCGAGATTTGCCCGTCGAACTTCGCAGCGTGGCGCAAACAATCACATCGTCTCGGCCTTGTCCAACACGGCCAAGTACCCCGTTGTTGACAAAGGCCGTTCCTTTCAGACAAAGAAACTCGCCAACAAAAAGCCGGGAACCATTCTGCGCGCCGTTCCCGAGGATCCGCCCTGCGCGACCGCAGCGCGAGAGATGTCCAATCAAGAAGCCTCCTTGGGCAGCAGTCGCATATCGCCAGCATCAAATGGCACCCACCTCGCACCAGACCTGAGCTCTCGCACCCGAAGACGCAGCAATAGTGCCATGTCGTCGTTTTCGCCCAAAGCCGCGTCGATCAAATCTTTCTCCAGCGGAACGAATCTCAGAGGTTCCATTGGCACTTACAAGGACGGAAGAGTGCAGTGGGACAGCAAACGCAGCCACTCACCACACAGCCAGAAGCCCCGCATACAGGTTGTTATCCCCATACGACATACGGACGAGAAGCCGCTCCCTTCGTTACCGGTAAAGAGCAAGCCCCTCAGCAACCACATCATGTCCGCCGCGGGAGACTTCGATGTCGAATACAACGTCTCCCCACCAACTGCGTCCAAGCCGAACAGGGTCCGCGACTCCATGGTTTCGCCACTCAGCTCCCAGCAAGGCCGTCCTACGGCTCACTTGTACACTACCATGGACGTCCAGGTCGCTAAACCGACTATAAAAGCTTCGCCAGACCTGTCCGAGGGTGCACGGCATTCATCTGACGATTCTCGCGACGATGACCAATCATCAACATATAGCGACAAGTCGTCAGTAACAAGTGATGAGGCCGGTACCCCGCCATCAAGACAAACACCCATGCGACTTCACGGGCGCAGTGTGAGTGAGACTTTTTCAGTCAGAAGCCCTGTGGATGCAGGGGTCTTTGGTCCGCCCCCGCGGAAGTCAGAGTCCGGAAAGGCTGAGACCGGACAACCACGACCTCGTGTATACGGGCACCACCCCGCCCCTGAAGAATATGTCGAATTCAAACCCACCTGCGCGCTTCGCCCTCCGCGCGACACGGCCAACACTTCGTCTCCACGGCCAGCTGTCGTTCGTAACACCCCCAGCCCCAGCTCCAGCCCTTCGCGGAGGATTCCAGTATTGCAGCCGGAGATGGGTGCGATCAACGAGGTCCTCAAACCAGCCGTTTCACAAGTGCTCCCCGCCCCCGTTTCTAGTCCCACTTTGAGCGAAGCGGCGAGCGATCTCGAGCGGCAACTGACATCATTCACTGACGACAACCCTTTCAAATGGGATGATATCATGATCCGACAGGAGCCTCCGCTCACTCCACAAGGCCTGCCCAGGAGCGACTCGGTAACATACTCCGTTGCCCGACACGCTCCTCTAGTGCCGAGAAAATCGAGCAAGCGGCAATCGCAAATAGCCGCAGATCAGGATGACTTTCGTCTGTCCCATGTGCCAGGCGAGCATATTGTTTCCCAAATAAGACGTTCGATGGTTCAGAAGAGCAAGAATCTGTCCATTTCCATCCCAGAGGCTAAGCGCTTGACTTTGGACGACTTCACCCTATCTCCTCTGCCGATTCCTGCAAGAAACACCAATCGGGCAATCACACCCGACGATGCTGAAAACGTCATTACAAAAATCCTGGAGAGCCTGGAATGCCTTGACGATCTCTTTGCTTTCGCCACCGTGAATCGTGGTTTCTACCGAGTCTTCAAGCGCTCCGAGCTCAAGCTGATGCAGGCAGCTCTACGCAAGGAGTCACCACCCGCATGGGAATACCGAGAAATTTGCTACCCCGGCCATGACGACCTTGACGAAGAAGAGCTCGACCGACCTAGACAGGAATATACACCAACATCATACATTCGGTATTACACCCGCGACAGGTACATCATTGCAGCGATCAAGTCATTGATCAAAGACCAATGCGAGTCGTTCCTCCGACCAGAGATCTCCGATGCGATCATCAGCGAGGATCCAGTAGAGTCCGCCCGCGTTGATGACGCCCTCTGGCGGATCTGGACTTTCTGCAAAATCTTTGGCTCAGGGAAGGGACGCGAAGAAGATGTGGTTGCCCAGATGGACTGGCTGAAAGGCGGTGTTCTAGTCCACGAGCAGAACTTTTCCGCGAGTGCTCTTACGTGGGACGACATGAACGAGACGCTCGCAAGTGCTCCCGAGTGCTTCGCCAAAGGCAATGAGGGTGGTCTGAGTGCAGAGCAGCTCTTTGACATGATGGAGCTTTGGAACTGCCTGGGCGTACTTTTGCAGCCGATTGAAGGCCGCACGATTCAGGCTAGGGAGCATGGTGTCTTTGACAACACTGACATTCGAGGAGGCGACATCGACGGTGAAGAGCTCATGCTTGGTACGTACATCATATCCTCATCGAGCATTAATCATGCTAACAAGACCAGATGAATGGTACTACTACCTTCTGACGCTCGGACTCTCCACCGTCCTCGATCTCACCGGTCCCTGCAGCCAAATCGACGCCTCAGTCTTCCTCATCGCCGGCCAACATGCCTGTCTCGCCGGGAAGCCCCCCGTCTTCGGGGGCACCCGCCGCAACTTTCTCAAAGAAGCCGCGTCCCGCGTCTACGAAGACAAAATCGCCCTCACCTACGCCGAAACCTCGACGAAAGAGGTCCAACGCGCTCTCTCCAAGCAACGCATCCAGAAACATATCAGCGAACTTCGTCACCGCCAACACGCAGGTGAAACCCAAAACCTACCCTACATCCGCATGAGCCAGGAACGCCCTATGAGCGATTGGGAAGGTGTCTTCAAGAATCTAACGCGTCCGCGTCCGCCCCCTGCAGCGAACAACCTGGTGACGCACATTCCTACTTTACACTCGTCTGGTTTCACGTCGGCGTTGGCTCAAGAGTTATCCATTGCAGTTTCAGAGCTGGAAGCTTCCCGACCCCCGTCCACACCTCACTCGCAGTCTCCCCCGCGACGCACTGTCGCCATGCCCCTGCTTCCTTCGCCACCGCCGACTACCATTGTCGGCTCAGTACGGGACCGAAACAGCATTGCGACGTCAATTGCTACGGCACAATCGCCTCCAAGGCGCACTGTCGCTATGCCTCTGCTTCCTTCGCCGCCGCCGTCCACCATCGCCGGCACAGCACGGGACCGGAGCAGCATTGCAACAACTATCGCCACGGCGCAATCGCCTCCTAGGCGCACCGTCGCTATGCCTCTCCTTCCCTCGCCGCCGCCGTCCACTGTTGCCAGCACACGGGATAGGAGCAGTATGGCATCGAGCATGCCTGCCATTGAGGAGCATCCTGCTTTCAGACGTGACGAAGTCATCCCTGAGATGCCGCGTTTGGAGGAGCATCCCATGTACGGTCAACACACTCGTCAGGCCAGCGGCGACTCAGCATCTGGCGAGAGTGCTTCGAGCCAACCCGCCTTCCAGCAACACCCTCTCCAGCGCATGGTACAAGAGCATGACAGCAGCCAGAACAGCGCTGATCGCGCCATCTACCGCATTGTCGAGATGGGGTTTACGCCCGAGCAGGCTCGACTTGCGCTGCGCATGACTGATCTCGGCGATGGTCTGAGAGTGGACCGCGCTGTCGAGTTGCTATTGCGTGAGGGTGTCTTGTAAATCCTCTCCCTTATTCCCTTTGTCGCCTTGTTCTCTTCTACGGTTCATACTTGTTCTCCGCTTTTTAGTTTCCTTTGTTCCTGCAGCACGCTCATTTGCTTGCTCTTGATACCCCAGAGATTTTCTTGTTCTCTTATGTCCAATTGGCTGTCATCTGCATCGGGTACGGAGTCTCCTTCTTCTTCCGGTTACTTGGTCGGTAATGTTCACATGGTTGGGTTAAGCATGGCGCTGCGGGATACGCTTCGTTTTGAGAAGGCCTTCTCCTCGTTGATCAGGGGATTTTGAAAAGGCATTGGAAAAGTCTGCGCCACAAGCGCCTTGTCTGCTATCAAGACAGATGGCATGTGGCATACATAGCATAGCATACTCGTCCCCAAGTAATCCAACACATCACTCACTTCCTAAATCATGTTACATGAAACCTCAATCCGCTAATTACTTCCCGATCGCGTATGAAGTCCAACTCCGTCGCGCGAGTGACATGTGCCGTAACCTAACTTAATTCGAACCATACCGTGTGCCGTCACGCACGGCTCATCTCGCCCTGCGGCGCGTTCCGAACCTCGAGGCAAACACGTGGACACTCCGATCCACATTTAAACGCCTGCAACCCGTGCCACGGTCCACCAACATGTTGGCCAACAAACCCATGTCGTGCGTTGCCATTCGCAACATCGGTCGAGAACCATCATGGGCTCGTTTCCTCGGGCCCAGCTACCCTCCACACCAATGTAAAGATGTCACAGTCTGCCACCGTGCCGTCAGCGTGTAACACTACCATGCCACGATGCAGGATTTCACTGCAATTCCTTTACGTCCACCAATGGGAGAAACCGAAAGTCTTGTGCTGTGAGCATGGTACATAGTTCTTCGGTCCTAGACACAAGACTAACTGAACGAGTCTACATGCTGACCGTTGGCAATGTGGAGTATAACCGCGTATTCCAACGCTAAAAGGGGGCATATCACCCGTGTTCCCTTTCCAGAAAACCTCCTGATCAAGAACAATAATGCACGGACCAATGAGTCTAGCAAATACATCGATCCCATCCCAATACCCTCACTAAGTCATCAAAAGCCTACAAACACTCTCCACGTTCAAGCCCCGCAAATCCGCATAATGCTGTCCGATACCCAGAAACACGACCGGGATACCAGTCGCATGCACCATGCTGACAAGCGTACCCACCATATCGCCCACAGTGTCGCACTTGCTGATAACAAAGCCGTCTAGACCCCTTCCTGGTCCAAACGAAGCATTGAAGTTGCGCGCCTGGGCAACAGCGTCCGAACCCACAAGCGCCTCGCCGACCATCAGAATTTTGTCCGGCTTAGCCAGCTTCCCGAACTTCTCGAGCGAAGACATGAGCCGCTGGTCATTGTGGCGCCGACCTGCCGTGTCAATAAGAACAACGTTGAAGTCATGTTTCGCCGCGTGGACAACAGCATCTTGGGCGATGTTCGCGGCGTCTTTTCCATATCCCTTCTGGAAGAGATCGACTTCGCCGCCCTCACGTTTACTCAGCTCTTTCAAGTTCCGTACATGGACACCCAGCTGCTCGACAGCGCCCGAGCGGAAAGTATCTGCCGCGGCGATGAGGACGCGGTGGTGGTTCTGGAGGAGGAAGAAGGCGATTTTGGAGAGGTTTGTGGATTTGCCGACGCCGTTGACGCCGACAATAGAGAGGACGTAGGGTCGACCGCTGGCGTTGACTGTCTGGATCTCGCGGAGAAGGTCAAGGGATGAGGTGGGTGTGAGTATCTTGGTGAGGGCTTTTTCCATGGAGGTGCGGATTGTCGTCTCGATCGCTGATTTTGTCAGTTTGGAACAACATAGAACAAAAAGAATACTCACTCGTGAACGAGCTCGTCTTGAGGCCCACAAGATCTCGTTCTACGCTCTCGCATAACCGTATCGCGGCTTCCTGTGCCACGTTCTTCTTCAGTAAATGGTCCTGCATGCCTTTGAGAGGCTTCGCAAGCTCCTCTTTGGTGAGTGTCTTTCCGCCCACGAAATTCTTGAACAGTCCCCCGATCGCGCCCAAACTTGATCCGACGAGGCCGGTGGGCGCCTCTGTGGAGCTCTCCTTCTTCGCATTCTGCTTTGATATAATCGCGTCCATCTCCATGTCTAGGTCCTTGAGCACGAACTGACCCTTGCCGGTCTTGCGCCCCCATGTCTCTTGCTTGATCTCTTCCAAGGCCTCGACTTCAGAGGTCTCGTCTCTCAAGTCGGATTGAGAGTAGTCCAATACCATAGAAGGGTCTTCTTCTTCTGCGCCAAATTCTCCCCATACCCGGTTCTTCTTGGTAGCGCTTTTGCCTTTCCGTTTCACGGAAGCTTCGTCGCCGGAAGAAGCTGGCGCCGAATTTCCAACAGCCGCCTTCTTCCGGTCTCTTCTCGAGAGTTTTGTGCCCAAGCCCGGCCTGGATTTTCCTGTCATCAAATGGGTCTGTGCGGGCGTCGTGGGCCGTGAAGCATCCGGTGTGGGGACTGGTGTCGAGTCCACTGATGTGTCGTAGAGCGGTCGCTGCGCTTTTGGTAAGGCGGCTGGCTTCGGCGCATCCTCATCTGCACTCTCATTGTCGGTGCTTGACGGAGGGGTAAGCTTCGCATTAGGCGTCGACGAGGTAGCATCGCTCTGGCCCTCTAGGTCTTGCATCTGCCGCTCGAAGTAGGGTGCGAATTTGTCGCAGTTGATCACCGTGCTACGCTTGTCCTTGATTTGCTCGCCATAGAGGCCCACAAACAGCGCGCGCACATTGTCGAGCAGCTTGTCTATCCAGGTCAAATGGACGAGCGATTGGTATACGGCCTACAATGCATCAGCCCATTGTGTTCATGAGTGCGCAAGTAATTGCGCGTGTTCGCGACCACGTACCACAAATATGAGACCCAGGTCCTTCGCCGCAGTCCACTTCAACGTGTAGCCCTCCTTGCGATATATGGGTTTCGAGCCGACCTCGTCGGCCTGGGGCAGTATGCGCTCCTCGATGAAGACCTCGCGGATGAGGCTGTTGATGATATTCGCGCCAACGGGGGCGTAGGTGCGCGACCACAGCACGACGCCGGACGTGGTCAGTATCTCAAAGGTATCCAACATGGTGTCGCTGCCGGAGAAGAGAAATGTTTCGGCGGTGGTGCGGGCGAGAGTGCGAGCCCTATGACGAACGGGCTTGGCGAAGCCAGATCGGCGGGAGCTCACCGCGGGTCCAAAATATCGCAGCCTTGAAAGTACCATGAACAACCGTCCAAGGTGCTGCTGACCTGGCCCTTCCAATTCGCGACACGATCAATCAACACGTTTCGATCCCCCCACTGCCGTATTCAATCATGCAGCGCCCGCCGTACTCCAACCCGCCGCCGGCGCACTCACCTCCGCTTCACCATCCCGTCCCACAGCACGTGTCTACAGTCCCCCAGCTTCGCTCGCCGCCGCCGCCGCACCCCCCTTCGCAGCCCCAGAGCGGATACGGATATGCACAACAGGGTGGAGCTCCGCCGGGCCAGCCTGGCGCCGGAGGCTACAACATGCCCCCCTCGTTTGGCGGCTTCATCAATGATCCCACCGCACAGCTGGGCTTCCAGATGGCCGGGAGTGCTGCGAGCGCCGGACAGGCGTACATGGAGCAGAACGTAGGTGCAGTTTCCGTGTAGCTTTTGCATCCAAGACTGACCATGTTCAGTTCGGCCGCATGATGAGCGTCGGCGCCCTAAAACACTACTTCAACGTCACAAACGGCTATGTCGCCAACAAGCTATACATCGTCTTGTTTCCCTGGAGGCACAGGCCCTGGTCTCGCCAGCAACGCATGTCCAACAACTCCCAGGACACTTACTACCTCCCACCACGCGAAGACGTCAACTCGCCCGACATGTACATTCCCATGATGGCCCTCGTTACCTACATTGTCCTTTCAACGCTCCTTGCGGGTCTACGCGGTGCATTCCATCCAGAGCTGCTAGGATACACGGCGACCACAGCGGTTAGTGTCATGCTGTTGGAGATTCTCGCGATAAAAGCGGGCACATTTGTGCTCAACATATCGAGCTCCTCGCAGCTTCTGGATCTTGTCGCCTACTCAGGGTACAAGTTTGTGGGGGTCATCGTTTCGCTTCTACTCTCTTCACTATGTAGCCATCTCAAGATTGGCGGATCTTGGGTTTCATGGACCGTGTTTATCTACTGCTTTGCCGCCAACGCCTTCTTCCTCCTCCGGAGCTTAAAGTATGTGCTGCTGCCAGATGACAGCGGCCAGGGCGTCGGAGGCGGCGCGGCGGGCTATACGGTTGCGCGGAGCCAGAGGAAGTGGAGGACGCAGTTCCTGTTCATCTACAGCTTCCCAATCCAATTTGGCTTTATGCTTTGGCTGAGCAGCATCGGTTGAAGTGGTTTGAAGGGGCCTAACTCGGAGGTTTGGCATCGATTTTAGCATGGAACGGGCTACTACCGCATGGCGCTTGGGGACCAGGAGATGATCATGGGTGGTGTTGAACACTGATTGGCGAGCAAGGAAGAGCTTGTATTTTTAACACGCATTACTTGGCGCATAGATAGTAAGGGAGCGAGAAGAGGAACTGAAATTCAGTTATAATGATGAGTTCCAGAGGTGCTGTGTGTGATGAAGTGCAAAGGTAAGCAACGAAGTAGCTTAGGGGGGCGTGAGAGACTATGGCCATCATTGTCCGCATGGACTGAACCCACATACTGTAAGGCTCGATCTGTCAGATCTCAAAGCCCCCCATTCGCCTTTGATCTGACAAATATGGTTAGTTGCGTCCTCCCCCTCTCACCTTCGTCGTTTTTGGACTGCTGCGCAATTGTGAGCATAATTAACGACTCCGCGCACGAACAAGAGCGCATGCCATTTACCTTTGTTTTCCTCAGTCCAACAGGGCAAATCTGCTAAAGGTCGCTATCAGCAGACACATGACACATATGAGATACGACGAGACGAAAGACAATTGCTTGAAAACACGCTCAACGCGATATTGATCCAACAAGCTTAGTCGTACGTTCACATCAGTAGATATCCTTTACCCATACACTCCATCCACTTTTCTCTGGAACAAAGTATCATACAACCTCTCACACCCATCAACCAAGATTCCCAAATTGAATCAAAGAACTAACGCCGATTATGCAGCCCCTTCTAACCTCTTACAAAACATCTCCCTTCACCCCCCTCCTCTCAACATAATACCCCGGATCTGGCCGTCTCGCCTCACGCATCTGCTCCTTGGTCACCGCGTGCTCCACCTCCTTCACATCCACAAGTTCTTTTATCCGCATGATCTGACCGGCGACAGATTGGGTGACGGGGTAGTAGACGGTTGTCATGCGCTTGCGTAGACCGAGGGCTTTGAGAACGCCTTGCACTTTGAGGGGCATGCCGATGCCGGAGCGGAGGAGAGTTATGCGGAAGTATGGCATTGTGTGTAGATGGGTGGGTTATGGTAAGGTATAGAGGTAGTGGTAGACGAGCGTGGACGCGCTGGTAGAGGTCGTGGCTGTGAGAAGTTGTGGTGAAATTGGGTCGCGAGCGCGGTGTAGGCGGCGGGTGGTGGGCTATTGGAGGTTAGTTAAGATTTCGCATCAAATCAGATGACATAATGCGTACGTTTGCGCTTCGTATCGGCGATGTAGTGTCATTTGCGTCGTCGTGAACTCGCCATCAACTTTTCGAAGTCGCTTCCTGATGTCGCGAGCTATCCCCATATAACCTAGCGCAACTCGTAGAATGGCACGTGCACGAAACATTCACTTCACTCCACTCCTCTCTCCCATCCACCATGAACGTACTCGTCGTCAACCAGATTTGCCAATGGATAGCACCCAGACAAAGTAGCGGTGAGTAGATGTACATAGGTGTCAGGATGTAGATGCAAGCAGCCTCCCGTCACCCATGCGTCGCTCACTCCTTCCTCCGACCCCCAGTCTCGTCGGGTACGGGCATGTGCGCATCGATTCGGACGCTCGGGAGGCTCCGGGCTTTGGAATCGGTATGTGAGCAGTCTGATTGCAGGCGGCGAATGAGATGTTGTGGGGGTTACTATGGCGCCTTTGTGTTGCTAACCGTTTGCTTGTGGAACGGTGGGCAGAAAGGGACAGACAAGCGAAAGCCAGCCAGAAGAATTGTGGTGATTCAGTACCGCCTATGATTTGGTTTCCTGGTCGGGAACTCCTCAAGACTTCTGATCTCGACATAGCTGATCGGCTGTACTCTCTGGCCATCTAGGCGGGAGGTATCCCATGCAGATAAGTCGACGACGAACGACATTCTCGTGAAGTCCGCTCTCACCTCTTCTCGTCATCTCCTACGTGTTTCCTTCCTTCTCGTCTCTACTTTCCCGGCTTGTTGCGCCTGTTTCATTCCGTTTGAGCCACAATTCCAGCTCTCGCCACCGGGGAAAGAGAAAGAGATGGTGTGACTCCAGTCTTCTTACAGCCAGTCCATGGTGAGCGAAAAACACTTGGTCTTCGCCCGCTGGAGGTGTTCTCTTCTCGTCGACGGATCGGGTAGCAACTGAGCTACGTCTCAACGTTCACTCCCGCCGTGGACTCTGCGCGTCAACGGTCAAAGGATAACAGTGGAGCGCCGCAAGGCATTTCCGGCTCCCGCTACCCTGTACGACACCAATTCTGGCACTGACCAAGCGTCCGGGCTCGCTACTGGTACCAGAGAGAAGATTAGCATGGCAGAAACCAATCCACTCGGATCATTCTTCCTACATGCCGTCGCCTCGATGCATGGTCTGTTCGTCGTCTTCTGTCTGCTTCCTCGGCAGTGCGCGTGTGGATGCCTGTGCTTCCGTCGGCTTGTGGGCCCTTTACTTGACAGGTCAACGTGCATTGACACATTGGGACGGGGAGAGAGACAGGATGGATGGATATGGAAAGCTGCCTGGGAGCCCGTTTGAAAGGAAACTGGCTCACCGCCTGTCTTTGGAGAAGTATTTAAATGCTTCGCTGGTCTGCTTGAGCAGCGAAAACTTCTGCTATCTTTTGTCACTTCAAACGAGTCCACGGCATTGCCATTCGATCTGTTCGTCGTCATTTACACTTTGGTCCTCAGTCAGCGCGCGCCCTCAGTGACCCTTCCACATCAACACTTTGCGGGCTATACTGAAGTCTTCCATCGCTCTGTGTTAAACATTAGTAACAATCCATACCATCGCAATCCAATCACAATCGCCTCATCGCACCAACCAGCACTATGTCAAGTAAGACCTCCCCATACTCCTCCCCACCAACCATCCTAAAACATCACAGCCATGTACCCCTACAGTCTCAACCAATCAACCTCCCATACCCAACACCCTCTCAGCCCTTCCCGCATTCCCTCAGCCACGGCATCCCCTCCAACCTCTATCCCATCCCTCGTCTACCGCGTCCACCGCACCACCGCGCAAACCCGCTACAACTTCTCCACCGGCTTCTCAGCGAAAAACCAAACCACAATCGTAAACTACACCTCGGCCCTCTCGCGCTTCGGTCTCGCGCATCTCAACCACCAAACCAACATCTCCTCCCCCTTCATCTCGGTGTATGACAATCTAGCGCATGCGGAAGCGGTGGCGAAGCACTTTGCGGAGAAGTATAAGGAGGATATCTGGGTTGTTACGGTGGATACGCGGCATTTTGCTCGAGGGCCAGTGTTCAGAGCGGCAGATCTGTTGGAGAAGGATGTGGAGGAAGGTAAGATCGGGGAAAAGATGGGGAAGGAGGAGGCATGGTTGCATTTTGGGGAGTATTTAGTCATGTATCGCATTCCCGCGCAGGCGATTCGTGATCAGACGCCTGTTGCGAGGGGTGGAGATCAGACGTGGAGGGCGCCGGGGGTCATTGGGGGTGCCTAAGAGCTGGATTGTGGTGGATGACTTTCTCTTTTCTTTAGTGATTGTTTTGCATTGTATCGAGATTTGTTGGAGTTGTAGGTCCTCCCCTTTTCTATTTGTAACTCTGCTACTTATGCGGCTTCCGCCTTTCCCTTCCATCTCCATAACGCATGGCATCCATCCTGGCGCTTACTTCATTTACTTGTATATTCCTATGTAGCTGTGTTTCCTTTCTACTGCCTCTTAGCATAGCGTCGCATACTCAGCACTTCTTTACCTAATAGCATAGCTGTTATTCTTTAGTAAGCAGGTTCATGGTATGATGACAGCGTTTTTTTCACATCAGTGTAGTGAAAGAAGTGGCGAATATATACGGTCTTCCTCACACTGCTCCAATACTATATGGAATTATCCTAGTATCAAATATACAATGGGCTGGTGGCACCCCTTGGTTGCTTGCACCTCCATCAGGAGGTGGGCCATGTCCGAAGAGACGGAGAACCGATCCAATCCCGCAGACACTTCTTCCAACCAGTCTACGTTGTCCCTCTTCCATCGCATCTACCGGATTAGTCAAGTACCTGCCACTTCGACTCTCCCACATACCACCAATCTTCCACCATCTCTCATCACCTAGACCAGCTTTGTCCCTCGCCCGCTTCCAGCCCCACTCATCTTCAACCAAAGCATCTCAGCACCGTCTCGTGCACCTAATGACCCCTCACCTCAACAAACTCACCTTAAGCATCAATGCCACACTGGACCCTTCCAGCCCACCTCTACCATCAGCACCAAAAACACCCCGCAAGCCCGCACGTACCTTTGTTCATATCCCTAATCCCAACCTTTAAGAGTCATCTCACCAGCAGGGAAATTCACCCGAGAGCTTCTGCACTCATGCATCATGCAGCTCTTCGATCTAGGCCTCAACACACCACACCACGCCACCATCGGCCCGTCTCTCTTCCACTGCTCCCGAACCGAGAAAATAAGGTCCGATTGTAGAAGAAATATGAGAAAAGGTCCGATCTAACAACTCTTGAACGATCCGTAAACAACAACGCGTCTCCCACCTTCGCAACGCGTCGAGACAACAGCGCACACATCAGCAACATTAGCCAAAATTCGAACGAAGCAAGTTCATCGGCCCACGCAACCTTCATGACAGAGTTACTCACCCACGTCAACCACCGGCGCCGTACACTGCAGTACTTGGGCTCCCTTAGCGCGACATATGCGAAACCATGGTTCGCTAGCTAATGGAAGATCGGCCAACCCCGGAGCGCTGCACACATTCGACCTCGGCACACCACGTGTTCTCAATTAGTGACGATTATCAGTAGCCGAAGGGAATCGACGTTAGTTACAGAGGAGGTCCATGTCTCGCTGCTCCTCATGCATATCATTGGTCTGGACAAGGCTCCCGAAAGGTTTCGATCTGGCTAGGTGTACAGATCCGCTTGGAAACGGGCCCCGCGTGCCGTGGTGGACTCAAGTCAGAGCTTATTTTGATTAGAGTATATGTTAAAGCGAAGGAGAAGAAAGTTGACGATAAGGAAAGAAGACTGAAGGGATCTGAGCACTACTTGAGGCATGACCCGATTGGCAGCGGGGTACGTAGTTACTTGCGTGCCTTAATTTAATATCAAAACCAGATGAAGGTCATGGAGCAATCACCCTCGCGGAAAGTTGAGAACTGCATCGCGCCTTAACGTCAGCTCAGCTCGTGAGGAAGCAGGTAAGGCGCGATTCTAGATGCCGAGAGCGGACCCTGGCTTGCTCAAAAGGTTAAGTTCATGATTAGGAAGACACTGGCGCGCTTAGCCAGCTTGCAGATAACAAATTCATCAGTCCGAACCTAAACCTTGTTACTTGGCGTGGTGTGGAGCCACGTGCAAAGAGTCATTGCATAGACTATTGATGAGGCTAATCATCTGACAGCTGGTGGTGGACTGCGGGCGTGACGTTAGTTCAGACCTAGTTGAACGCATCACTTGGTTGAGGTGGCTTCGTCAATTGAAACAAGGTTTCCATTAGTATGCAGTGGCTGTGCGGCGGGGTATCTGTTCGGAGAAATATGTGCTTCGACCAAACCTAATCCCCCTCGTCGTGACGGACGTGAAATGGCCGAGGTATCAGCTTTGCTGGATTATTACAAGACTTCAATGGAAACGCAGAAACGCCTGGAGGCAGTAAAACGCTGTCATGCAAGTAGAACTATTCAGAGGTGGAGTCAGCCCTCAATCGACAGGCGCATGCTTGAAGAGAAAGGATACACTCTCGCCATTGTGTGTGCGTCTACACGCCTCAGCAAGCTAGAGCCGATATTAGCTAGTTTTACTGTGGTGCGGTAATAGACTACTCACAGTGGGGCTGATGTCGATGGTTTCGATGCGGCTACAACGCTCCTTCTTCTCCTCATGTGGAACGGTGTTGGTCACAACGATCTTCGTCAGGTGCTCGCTCGCGTTTATCTGGTCGATCGCATTTGCGCTGAGGATTCCGTGAGTGACGATCGCGATCGCCATTTTCGCACCGTGCGCCTTCACAACGTCGGCCGCCTTCACTAGGGTTCCGCAGGTGTCGGCCATGTCGTCGACGATGATTGCAATCTTGCCCTTGACGTCTCCTACGAGCACCATTCGAGACACCTCGTTTGGCCGCGCGCGTTCTTTGTGTATGAGTGCAAAACCTAGGTCGAGGCTGTCGGCGATGGAAGTGGCCCTATTCGTGCATTAGCGCATTGGTAACGTTTCGTTTGAACTGACGAAACCCAGATCCAGTCACCCAAGGACGCCTGAACAGTGCCCGCATTGAAATAAGCACCGCAAGCGTTTTGGCACGCTTCGAGTCGTAGTTGTAGTCTCGATCAAATGAAATGGTTGAATCATTACCTCTTCGCGCCACCTGCGTCGGGGCTGACGATGACACACTGCTTCACATCAAGGTTTTCCCTTATCCATCTCAGTGTGCTGGGTTCTGCGTAGAGATTGTCCACCGGTACGTTAAAAAAGCCCTGAATCTGACTGGCGTGCAGATCCATTGTGATTACGTGATTGCAGCCCGCCGTTTGTAGCATGTTGGCCATCAGCTTGGCCGTAATGGGCGCTCGCGACTTGTCCTTCTTGTCTTGTCGGGCGTAGGGGAAGTTGGGTATCACGGCGGTGATGCGGCGAGCGGATGCCGTCTTGCAGGCATTGATCATGATGAGAAGCTCCATGAGGGCATCGTTGATGTCGCCCGGCGGTGTCGACTGCAGGATGAAGACTGAGTCGTGCTATTAGCAGAGGCCCTTGCTCCACGATGCTGGCCCGGTTCTGCAACCACGGGTTGGAGAAGGCACGTACCATCCTCGTCCCTGACAGACTCTCCAATGGTTACAGACGTCTCCTGGTTCGAGTACTGCAGCACCAGGATCTTCGTGAGTTCTATGCCGAGCCTGCAACCCGGTTAGTGGTCTTCGAATTGAGATTAGAGCTCATCGCATTTCGGAGCGTAGCAAAGATTCAGACAAGGCAACCTTGACCCTATCGTCGCGCAATCCCACTAAAATAGCAAAGGGTGATGCAGCGCCAGACAGCAGCTGAAGGTCGAGCCCAGTGGTCTAGCAACCTGACACTCTCGGTATGGAGAAGAGATAGCAGTACCTTTCAGCGACTAGCCTCGCCAGCTGGGGGTGACTATTGCCGGTGAGGAGCTTGATACTATTGGTGGCCATGGTGGATTCGGGTTGAGACTGCGCGTGGCTGCTCACATGTTGAAGGCTGGAAGCAGGCGTCAACCTCTAGAAAAAACCGATGCTACGAAATCGTGAGCACGGGCCTTGCCCCGCTCGGCCCGGATCAATGTACGACCGGAAACGCCACTGCGGAGCGCACATGGCTCAGCCACAGGTGCAAGCGAGCACCTCGAGTGAAACACCATCCCTGTCTCGATGTTTGAGCAGAGAAACAGTCGTCCCGCCACCTCTGCATCTGTGACGTCTAGACCGTACCTCGAAGCTCATTCCAGGCAGGCCAGTGCTTGCAACAAGGCAGAGCCTCGCTAAGTCCATCGAGGCAGTTACGCCGAATGGTATCTTACACAAGCGTTCACACCATCATCCTGCTAGGCGTCATCCTTGACGCTGCCGGAGGATCCAGGCATTCAGGTACAATTCTTTTTTTGCAGTTCTCGTTTCCTCCTCGGACACCGGGAACGCCCCACCTCGCGAAACATGACACACGCTACGCCACTGTCACTTCACAGTGCGAGGCCTCGCCTTCTATCAGCCACTCGTATGGTGCCATTGTCATGTCTCGTCTGTGCTGCTGTGCCGTGCCGCCCGCCTCGTTTGGAGAACGCCGCTTATTTTTGCACATCACTTTACTCCCCCTTCGCCTCTTGCAACAGTGACAACGGACTACGGTACGCAATGAATACGCTATTCAGTGACAAAACCGGTGCCTGTGATCGGCGTGGGACATTGGGCTTTTTGCGAGCGTGAGCGGTCACAGAGAGTAAGCATAGATTTCAAAGTTGTTCCGGGTTCATCACGGAGTAATCTGCGTGGCGTGAAAAGTTGTCTCAATTCGATGGCCCCTGCAGGGTCTCGCGGTGCTCGCTAAGTGCTATGCTGCGAGGCTGCATGTTCCCAATATTCGGCGCCCAACCAAGCATACTTGAAACGCTCGCTCTGCTCATCAATCCTCTCGTCATCTCATATCCCAAGAACCAAGAAAGAACAGGTGTGAAGTGTGTTGAAAAAAAGTCGCTGCTAACTGGCATGCGTGCCGGGTATCAGTTGCGATAATACAAAAGCAAAAGAATGCTTGATAAAAGAAGACAAAACGAGGAAAATGTTTTCCATAAAGAACGACAGACAGGTGGTCTTATCAATAGCGTGTCAACAGGAAGAGAACAACGTATGGATAGGCCGTGGCAACATACTACAAGAGCGAAAGGAATTAACGGAGTTTTGGATGGTGGTGTCATGCTGAAATTATAAATCACGTCGCATAGGACAGTGATGTCGCTGTTTTCGTTTCGTTACGAGTCGAAGGTGTCGTGTCGTGTCGTATTTAGTAGGCCTGCTCGCACATTCTACCAATGGCTTGCTCGATATCGGAGAAAAGGTTGAGGACGTGGCCGTCGGCGTAGATTTTGATCGATTCGACGTCCTTGCGTTCCAATCGCGAAGGGCTCTCCACTTTGACGGGGCTCCTGGGTGGTGTGGTTTCGCACATGTCCCGTAGCGCAGTGGGGTTCAGCACCAGCGCCGCAGCGACGTGCTCGAGCAGCTTCTGCCGTAGCCGCAAGCGACGATTCTCGGCTTGCTCTAGCTTGAGAATGAACTCGTCGATCGAGATATCCAGCTCAGCCAGAGCTTCTTCTTGCTTCAGCAGGGATTCGCGGGAGAATATGACTGTCTCTCCTCGCTTGAGGTAAGAGATCATGCGCCCATGAAGCTTCTGACGTCCCGCTCGCAATGACTTGTAAGTCTTACGAAGGTAGTCGCAGCGCTCGTCGAGTGCCCTGAGCTCCTAGTATATCGTTAGTGACGCTTCGACAGTGTGAGGGGTGGAAGAATGCTTACTCTGGACAAGGAAGCGACGTCACGTTTCTTCAGAACCTCAAACTTTTCAGCCTGGTCGTATGCCTGCTTGTGCAAAATCTCCTTGTCGGCTTCGGGCATACACATGGAAGCTTCCGCAGCCAGCATGCCTCTAGGCAGTGTCCAGGTGTCTGGTGCTGGTACTGGTGCAGGTGCATCGGCAACGGGCGCCTCTGAACATGTCCTGCTTCGCTCCCTCTTGCTCTCCCGTCGAACTGGTCGGCCACGCTCCATGACCGAAGATTCAGACATGTTCCTGTTGTGTGACGAGGCCATGTGTGCGGTGATGGGGTCGCGCTTCTCGGTTCTAGGCGAACCGCGTCGGTCAAGTGCGCCTGGAGAGCAAGCACTAAAAGGGTTGGATATGGCTGATAGAGGTGTGGGAAGCGGCCCGTTTACGTTGGGTGACCTTCTAGACTCGAGCGCACTTGAAGGTGTTGTTCCACCACTATGTAAGGTCGAGGGAGTCCTAAGCTGTGTCTTGCTTGATTTCGGATTGAGTTTGAGGGGGCTCGGCGAGCCTTTGCGTTCGGTCGGTCGTTCGGTCGGTGACTTGGGAGGGACTTCGGGCCGTCGCTCAGACGCTTCGTTGATATCTGTGTCGACTTTCAACGACGGCTTTGTGCCCACGCCGGGGCTCAGGATAGGCGATAACGGCTTGCCCAGTGTGCTTGAGATTTCTGTCTTGTTGAATACGGTGGGTTCTAGGAGACTGAGCGGAGTGTTCAGTTCTGTAAGTACTGGCGAAGGACCTGTGATGCAGGACATCAGGGCATTGCCAAAGGGATCTGTCCTCCAGTTTGTGCCTGGAGCACTGCTGGATCGCTCATGGCCAAAGGCCTCGATTGAAGGCTTTTTCAGGGCTGGGCGTCCCGGAATGGTTGCTATAGGTCGTCAGCTTGATGGAATGGCTTGCTCCACTTGGACGGACATACGAGAATCAATGGCCATTTCTTGGACAGTCGTCATAGTACTGCTGAGCTCCGGCACACTGACTTTTCGTCTCCTTGAGAGCGAGCCGCTCCGCTGCCAGAAGGGGACACTCTCGGGCTGGGCGGCAGTGTCACTCAATGAGGTCGAAGAGCGTACCACAGCTAGAGCAGAGAGCTTGTCCGAAGAATGGCTTGGGCGTATGAGGCCCACAGGACTCCTCGACATTTGTGACGGCCAGAGCTGGAACTTGGTCGTCGAACTGGTCTGTGATGCGAGGCTCATGATGGAGGGCGACGACGGAACGAGGTCCTTGGGATCCTTGCCAGCCTGGAGGTTTTTCAGCGACCTTGATCGGCGGGGTAGGTGGTAGTTCATGTTGTCGAGGAGTGATTCAAACAAACTTACGGGTGGCTTGGAGAACGTGTCCTGCGGAATATATAAACCAGGAGATTCGGCACCCGGACGCATGCAATTGGCAATGTGTGTCATGGCTGCTGTTTGACGTTGACTTGGCCTATACTCTTAATGCAAGGTTGATGAGACTCGGAAGGCGGACATGTCAAACGTGAGGGCGTTCCCTGCAGTAGTGTTTGATGAAAACGGCACTGCAGTGCTTTAAGTGTGGCTCCCTCAAACCGCTATTGCTACATGCACGGGCGAGGAGAGCCCTGCTTGGGCGAGGTACCGTTGGCAGGCGAGGGGTGTCTAGGCGTTCGGGGCGCGCTCCCAAAGATTGACAGGCGGGCTCGTCGTGAAACGCGGGCCTAACTGCCCTTGTGTGAGCGATTCGTGGGGAACCTGCATTTCTGCGCAGGGATCAGGGTGCCGCCGGCCGCAGCGATTGCATCCAGCCTTGTCTATAATTGGAGCTATTATAGACATGCTCTTACGAACGAGTCAGTGAAGCCGCATGGTTTTGCAGACGTGCAGGAGGGGCATCGGGTGGTGCAGTCCCCAGCACGCCGTTTGGAAGCGACCGGCGCCAGTATGGCTGGCAGGCGCACGCACATGACGCTGGTGCTGCATCTGAGGCCAGTTGCTGCTTGCATCCTTGGGCGAGTGCTGCGAACGCTGAGCTGCGTGCCCTAGACCCCCCAAGGGGACTTGGCCGAGGACTGCTGCAAGTGGAAAGGAAGCCGCCAGGCCGCCGCGCCCTGACTAACGAGACGAGATTGCAGCGTTCAAAGCTGCCGACGGTTTGACGCCCTTCGCGCAGTTCGTGCGGCTGTTGCGATGTTGAGGTTCATACGTGAGGCAGTACCTGAGGGGACTCGCATGTAGTCCGGTGCCTCATCGGCCAGACTTGAAGCCCGTGTCCGACAGCTATGTTTCTGGGTCGGCCTCAACGCCGGAAGCGCGGGAGGGAGAGCACAGAGGGCAGGCCATGGCCGTGCTCAGGACGGGAGGTGGGTGAAGGGTCTGCACGCAGCACATGACGAGACGAACGTTTGATGCGGCTTGGGATGGGATGAGCCGCCAGGCCTGCCACGCGAGGAGACACAAGCCACCAATCAGCAGACGCAACGTTAGGATAGACTTTGCAGCCAGCGCAAGTGGCTGTTCCAGTGTTCCTCGGTGCTCCGCGAAGTTTCTGGAGCAGTCCGCTGTTGCACGTCGCTGCCTAGGGATGCTGCTATCGCCATCGTGGGGCCTGAAGTGCGCGAGGTTGAGCAGCAGTGCCGAGTGTGCACACAGATCCAGCGATATTGGCCGACTGCGACTGCGGACAGTCGCCAGACCGAGCCAGCCTGCAGGTGCTGCAGAATCCATGTGTGACTGCTCACCCTCGGTTCGCACAGCCCCTTACACCGTCTCCTCCCTGCCGCGATAGGACTGCTATCGATGTCTTGACGTTATGGAAGCGATTACGGACCGGTTCGCAGGTGCGAAGCTTTAGTTTCCGAAGCTATATAGCAACGATTCTAGCTGCTATAGCACGTTTTCAAGTAGCGGCGCGGGTTGCTCCTTGCGCACTAGAGAATAAGAGGGTCCAGGCAGTCTAAAGAGGCATGGTGGTCCAAGTGGCGCCTCACCAACCCATCCGTCACACTCCTGATCAGCAACACCAGCACTTCTAATTTAATATCCCAGCAACACCACTGCCGGTCTCCGTTACGCTCGCGTTGGTGTACATACTGTACAGTGAAGTATCGCTAAGCTTCCCCTCGTCGTATATCGTCTACCTCGGTCCTCTTGGCTGGCACCCCTCTTCATCTGAACGCCCTGGGTGAACAGCTCACCGCTTGCGTCTGCACTTGCGATTAACACCGACGTGCCCAGGGAACCACTCTTGCATCTAGCTGCACTCTGCAGATCTAGCTGCCCATCGTCGACGGCAATGGCGTTCAGTGTAAAGCGATCTTTCGTCCGTCACCATGCCGAGCATACCTGCATGTGTTCATAGCACGCACTTGCGGTCATTGCTGCTCTGTTCGGTACGACGCTTTAATGCGTGAGTTTTCGTCCTTGCTCTGCATACCCGTCCTCGTCTTCTCATGCCCGCAGCGACTCGCGGTCGCTGATGCAAGTCATGTCAACTCTGCAAACGATCCCATCCGCGCACAGACTACTGCCGCTGAATCACGTACCCCGAAATGAACTTAGTCTACACGATCAGCAACTTCATGTGGGCAAGCCTCAGTAAGCGGGTTCTACCGTCGTACGCATTGCTCATCCTTCTGTCCTCGCTTCGCCACTCCAAATTCTTTACGGCGCCGCATCGTCCAAAAACAGTTTCCGTTGTCTTGGAGAAAAAAGTACTTTCTGCCCGAATCCAGAGCCGCCTGCAGCAATCACGTCTCTCGACAGGGATGGTCTTTAGCGCCGCACCTGAAGCGGCAGGTTCACTTCATCAATATTGGAACCGGTGGAGCGGGCAAAAGTGTGACGAGCACTCCTACACTGCATTTTGAAACACTTGCCCACTCACGACCGCTGGCCGTGGGCGCCCTCAAATGGCCGTGATCGTTGCTTGTTCGACCATGGATGACAGAGTGTGGCGATCCCGAGTCATTCTCCACTCGACAAGGTATGTAAAGAGTTCGTTCCGTGTCGCTCTTAGCTACGAACACAGCACGATCGTCAGGAACACGGATACGAGCTTGAAGAATGTCCAGCCCACTTCGTTACAAGACGACCCTAAGGCGTATATATCACAACCTTGGCACCGGGAACCCGGCCTTGTCCGCTGTCGCCACGGCGGGGGGCAATTCCACCAGAGCCGACTTCGCTAACCTCAAACGTAGTACAACGAGAGGGGGGTACCTCCACTGTTCCTTATCACAAATGCCTTTGCGTTGATCAACTGCGGCGACACGCAATCTACGGGTATGAAAGGTCGTGCGCAAATATCCGCCAACATGTCTGCATATTGTTTATCGCTTTATCGACTCTTTGCATCACCTGTCCGACCGGGAACTGGAGTCAGTCTCAACAGCCTCTCAGCTGAACGATTCATGGGCCTTGCTGTGCGGCTTTCCACTTTCTACAGGTCCAAGCACGTCATGCATCTTCCGCTTGGGAAAGATCGTAGGATTGCAGGAACATTCTCATCTGTCGCCAACTTTTAATATGTCTATATCGCAGACTGGTCGACCAGAGCTCGAAATTGAGGTTCCAGAAACGTTGGGGAGTTCCTGATTCTTGCCCAGAATCGCATGACTATTCATCTCGACCAACCCACGGGCCTCATCCCCCACTCTGCGAAACACCAAACGAAACTCTCCTGGAATTTCAAAAAGTTCCTGCAATACCAGGTACTTTTGGGCGACAATTTGGCCACGTGGGATATTGTTTCGCGCCTCCGGCGCAAAGTGTTTCTGCTTTGTGACTCCGAGGACCGGTCGCCGCTGCCCAAACCGGTTACAACGAGGCCAAGTTCAAGTCTGTATTTTCAAGCTTGCAGTCAGTCGTGTCGCCTGCCGGTACTTGAAAGCAGTCCGCGTGCTTCTTGCGTGTGGTTTGTATCTTCGCTCAATCTACTACGTCGCACTGCGTCTTCACATTTCCTGCACTTATTGTCGCATGCACATTCGCTTGTAAAACCCAATCGCTCGCACTACGAGAGCCCAGACATGCATGTCTGCTGGACCACGTTGTGGAGATGTTGTTATTCGTCGAAGGTATTCAATTTGCTTCGCACAACACATCGTTAACTAGCTGTGCGGTTGTACCCGCCTGCTTGGTAGAACTGTCTCATCGCAACTGCGCTTCACTTTCACTCGCAGTTCGTCTTGCCGACATACCACGCCTGCAAGAAGCGCTGCAGGTAGTCAGTTCTTGGGCAGAGCAACCTACCAGCTTCCGCCCGTCAAAGCCGCGACGTTCACCATTCATCTACACCGCATCGGAACAGCCTGGACCCGAAACTCCCAAGAATTCCCAAGGATCCCTATCGCAACACATGGCTCGTCAACTTGAGTCTGTACAACGGCCTGGCACGCGATGTCTAGCGCAGCCGTTGCATGTTTTGAAACATCCCCATCGATCAACCGGCTTCACCCGCGCCGCAACATCTCTGCATCTACCGTCATCGTCTTGATTCAACACAAGTCCGGCCTCAGAGGGTTGTACTTGAACCCACATCTTTTATTCCTTTCGTCTCCGCTTTGGACGTATTGTCTTGTCAACTCTTTCAATCTCGCATTTCCTATTCGCTACCAAACACTTCCCTGATCCCTCCTCGCATCATCGTTGTTATTATTCGACCGGTATATTCCCATAGCTGCGCCCATCATATGGCCCAGCATCGCAATCCGTTATCGATAGGACTCGCATCTTAACATGGGCGAGTTAACGGTAAGACGGCTAATGTTGGGTTGAGGAAAACCATAAAACCACGTTGTAAGGTCTGCAGCAAGGTCTTTGACCCGGTGCTGGGAGACGAGCTGAGACCACGCTCCCGCCCATCTTGTACTACCTAACTCTAAATATTCTCCGGCACATCGAAGTCCGTGTCCTGCTATACTGAAGATGCATTCGTCGCAACACCAGGCGGGCATGGTGCTTGCTGCAAGGAGGTCAGCTGCGCGTCGCACGACGGGTGCGTGGCTATTCGGACCACGAGGGTCGTGTTGCGAGAGCTGTCGCAAGATGGGCGTACTATGCACCCCGCGACAAAACCCGCAGACCGGCGTGAGATAGGCTGGGTGTATTATGGTGATCTGGGTAATATGAGAGAAGGGGTGTGGTGGCACAGAACCGGATTCTTGGTCGACAAGGTGGAGTGAGGGTTGCAGATGGCACCACCACCCTTTTTCCCGGTGCGAAATGCGGGGTAAGGGTGGCCCGCAGGGTTCTGTATGTAGAAGGTAGACTACATGTACATTTCTTATACGAGCTGCTAACCGTGGATACACTTATGGTACAAAGTTTAAATTTACAATGTGGCGAAACGGAGGAGAGCGTTCGCCTTCGAGTGTTTCCGGTATAGGAGACACTGCCGAGTCTAGCACACGGCACCGCAACCCCCCAACGCACGACGAGGTGTGCCGCCCTTTTACCGCAGCTCCACACCCAATTCTTCCACCAGCTGCCGGCGTAGTCTCTCGTGCAGACCATTAGTCTCCTCATTCGTAAGCGTACGCTCCAGACTTCGGTAATTGATCCGGTAGCAGAGACTCTTGCGTCCAGTTTTGGGATGCACGAATTCATCCACTAGCCGCACATCCTCGACCACTTCCCCACACACCTCCCTAGCAATCTCCATGACATCGTTTTCGTGGAAGGCATGGCCGGCGATCGTGGGTGCTGCAGATGTAAGGGGTGCGACGTGGCCAGCGCCACCGGCGGCGCTAGACGATGTCTTGAGCCAGAAGCTCACGTCTTTGAAGCACGCGGGGTACTTGCTAAAAGGCACGAAGCGTTTCATTGGCGAGGCGGCGCTGAATTGGGAGAGGAAGCGAGCGTCTGTGCTCCAGAAGAGCCGGATGTCCGGGATGGAGTAGAGCAGCATAGCAATACGTTCAAGCCCAAGCCCGAACGCCCATCCTACTCGATCGGGCACGCCGGCGTTGGTGAGGATGGACTGCTGCACTACGCCGCAGCCTAGAACTTCCAGCCAGTCGCCTTGCCAGAAGACCTCGAGTTCCCAGGACGGTGAGGTGAAGGGGAAGTAGGCCTCAACCCAGCGGACTTGCAGCGGCTCGTCTGCTGATGGACCTCCTGCGTCGGAGGCTGTCTTGGCGGCACTGAAGATGGCTACTACGACGTCCTCGAGGGACCTTTTTAGATGCGCGGCAATGGCTTCGACCTCGTCGGCTGTATGCGTGTCCTGCAACGGGTTTCGTGCAGCATGGTGTGGAGGATTCGGGTCTTCGACATTGATATCGTGCTTTGGTATCTTAGCCACGTCGTCCCAGATGACCTGTGCCAAAGTCTTGCCGTCCTTTTCTGCAGTCTTTCTATCCCATGTCCTCGACCCTTCCATCTGGTGGAAGACGGGGTAGTGACTCCGATCAATGGCATCTCGTCTGAACACATCTGCGGTGATGAGGTACCCCTCAGTCTCGTTCGCGCGGAAGGTATCGGCTTGATGGGCGGACGTGTGCGTCCTTAGTACGGTTTCCTTGTTCAGATAGTACGTGTCGGTTCGGCTTCTCCCGATATGGTCCGGAGGGAAGCCCAATGAGTCGAAGTTTTGATGTGTTGATACGATTGGGAAAAGTTCGTTGTGTGTTTTGTAGCCTGGGAAACGGGATTGGATGAGTTGGCGGGTGATGTTGAGGGGATGGTCTGGCTGGACGTGGAGGCGACGTGCAATGGATGATAGGATAGTTGGAGGCGTGTTCATCCACTCATCAGTTTTGTAGGTCCTGCCTTCTACTGTGACCTCTTTCTGTGCGTGTCCTAATGCGTGCTTAGAAGATGGCTTGCACTCCACGAGCAGGAAGCAAGATCCAAGAAAAGGATTAGAAGAATCAAAGAAACGTGCGGGTACGAAGATTGCAGAAGCACTACAAGCTCCAGATAAAGCTGTGCAAAGAGCGTGCCGTATGCCATTGTCAAAGGTTAAGTCGAAAGAGATTGTCACATGACATGAACTTACCAGAAGAAGAATTCCATCTCCTTTGACAGCCCCAGATCCACGGCGCCCTCGACGGTCTCTGTACGCGCAACGACGCCCCCAATCCCCATTGGCGGCAAAAGGCCGCAGATATCGGCCGTATTCGCATCCTCACGATGGCTTGTGGTGTTGGAAGTGCATCTCCCGTCGCGTCCCACAGAAACCACACGCGACGCCAAGCCCTGTAACTCCGAGGCGCCGAAAAGCTGTCGGTTCGGCTGTCGGACGCAAAAGTAGCTCCCGCAAAGGATCGCGTGGTGCCGCCCATGACGTCCGCAGCTTTACTTTATCATTCACGCATTCCCGCTCTACCATTCACCGCCTCTTTCGCGACCGTTGTATACAGCGTTGAGTAGGTTCCGCATTGCCTACATGCAGCTTCTGCGAGACTGTAATTCGACATGTCGGCCTTGCAAAAGAAGGTGAGCGGTGCAGAGCTGCGGAAGAGCAACGATGTGAAGAACACGCCTATACATTATCCATTTTGGTTCGGGGGGAGTGCAAGTTGTTTTGCGGCGTGTTTCACGCATCCGCTGGATCTGGGTAAGATGCGCGGTTCCAATTGAGTTGGTGTGGAGAGTGTACTGACATTTGTGATAGTAAAGGTACTTCCGAGTTCTCCCTGTCGCAACGATCGCGCGCTCATAATTGCAGGTCCGGTTACAGATGCAAGGAACCGAAGGGGGGCGGTTGAACATGCTGCAAATGTTCAGACATGTTGCAAAGGCCGACGGCATCATGGGCCTCTATCGTGGTGTACGGAACCTATATCCAGCTTTCAGCGAGCGACGCTCACAGTACCTAGCTCTCAGCCGCCCAACTGCGCCAAGTAACATACAGCATGACCCGTTTCGGTGTCTACGAAAACCTCAAAGACCGCTTTACCACCTCGGAAAAGAAACCCTCCTTCCTCACCCTCGTCGCCATGGCCTCCGTGTCAGGCTTCCTCGGCGGCGTAGCCGGTAACCCCGGTGACATACTCAACGTACGCATGCAACACGATGCCGCCCTACCCGCGGAACAGCGGAGGAACTACAAGCACGCTTTAGACGGCGTAATACGCGTAACAAGAGAAGAAGGAGTGGCCAGACTCTGGCGCGGCGTATGGCCTAACTCATCAAGAGCTGTACTCATGACAGTTGGTCAATTGGCGACCTACGATGGATTTAAGCAGCTTTTGCTCGACAATACGTCACTAAAGGACAATCTCGCTACTCACTTCACGGCGTCCTTTCTCGCAGGCTTCGTAGCCACGACGATATGTTCGCCTGTTGATGTCATTAAGACTCGTGTCATGGGCTCCACCGAACAAAAGAGTATAGTAAAGATTGTCACAGACATCACACGAGCAGAGGGTCTAAGGTGGATGTTCAAAGGATGGGTGCCCAGTTTCATTCGTGTCGGCCCGCATACGATTCTTACATTCTTGGCTTTGGAGCAGCACAAGAAGATATACCGGAAGCTCAAGGACATGGAGTAGAGCGATCGTGTACGGATACGAGTGTGGTGGCTATGTCTGTTTGCTTGCAAGTGTCTGATATCCAGCGTTGATCGCGTGGAGGTTGCACATCTGTATGGGCAGTTCGGGTTGCATTTCGAAGGCGTTTCGGCGATTTGCTATATAGCAATATATGCATATTTACCAACTTTCAGACCCCTCATCTTAATTTGGTGTGTTGGTTACGGACTGGTTCTGACTAACAGTGCAAAGTTCATATCACTTCCGGCAAAAAAATTGCGTACGCAGACGACATAGTAACACATGATTGTACACACCTTAGTGCTAAAACTATGAAAGCTTCGCACTTGAGCGTTGTCAAAGCTGTAGGAAGACGCTTAGTAGACTGTGATCGTAAGTGTATATGTGAGCTAGCATCGTCGACGCGTATTCACCTATATTGCACTTCGACTGGATACATAAGCTGATTAGTTAAAAATCGCTTTCGTATAGTCACCGACCAAGGCATACTTCAACCATTTGCATATACACGGAAAAGCTGATATCGTGTATTCATATTTGTCATACTCTATCTTTACACAACTTCTGCGTGTCCATCTACAGTCGAAACCATCTCCACAAAATCTCTCACCAGCCCCTCCCAACCTTCTCCTCACCTCCCTGCCTCAAGTTACCCTGCCTATCCAACCCCCAGTCCCGCTTCCTCGTCCTTTTCGATACCGCCCTCACCATCTCACTCTCTTCGTCCTTCGCCACCCTCTTCCTCAAACCCTCCTTCCTTTTCGTAAATCCTTTAGCAAAGCGATGCCATTCAGTGCCCTTCTCTTGCGAGCTAGGAGTGAAACAGTGTAAAGCTGTGTCTGATTCAGATGAAGAGGAAGATGGGAATGAGAATGGGACTGGAGGTTGATTGACCTGTATACGATGGGCGAGTTTGAGGGCCCTGAGATTGTTTTGATGAGCGTCGATTTGCCTTTTGACAGAATTGATTTCTTGTTTGAGATCCTGCTGAGCTAGGATGGGGTCGAGTGGGTGCGGTTGGGAGAGGGGGCGTGCGGTGACTGCATCATATGCTTCATCTTGGTGTATGGCATCTGCCTTGGTGTGTACTGTTGCGCCGGTCGGTTCCTTACTGCGCGCTTGTGCTTGAGTGACATTTCCATCGTGGCTTTCAGGGTTCTCCTGAGCGTCTAGAAACCCGGAGACACGGGGCTCCCACGTGGTCTCATCATATGCAGCAGAAGGTTTAGGCCATGATGCTTGCTCCGTAATAGTATAATGGTCCAGATGTCGAGTAAGGTCCTCCGCAGTCACCTCCGATGCCTCGAGCCGTGGCCTAGGTCCGGGTCCGAAGTTTCTCGAAGGTACTTCTTCGGAGGGATAGTCCGGTGGTTCTAAGATAGAACGCGGGACGGGACCTTCTGTGGGCTGCAAGCTGACGTGCTGAGGCTGGCCGTCAATACCTGGCGTGTCTTGACTTTCGACTGAAGATGGCGTAACGTACTCCTCTGTACGCGTGACTTCCTGCTCTTTCTTGATCGTCGTTTCAGCAGGATATATATGACTCGGCTTCCGGTGTTGCTCCACGAATGCCATGCCGAGCGAGCGTTTCTTCCGCAATATTCCCGTGCGTCCCTCAATGGGATCAACCTCGGGTGTCCAGTAGATGTTGCCTTCGAAAAGTCGTTTTGCTGTTCGATAAACCGTTGCAGACAGGGGAATCAACGGGTTGTTTGGGTCCATTGTAGCATTGACTTGCAATCGACCGCTGGCATGACCAATCGTGATCGCACCTTCCACAACTGGATCCGGCGCAAGAAGCTGCTCCACGATGGTTCCAGGGATTCGCGCAGCGACCGCCGTCGTTAGAGCTGCTGTGAGGGGAATGGCGCGGTGCGGTTGGGTGTCGGATATGAACCTCACCACGAGATCCATCTGCGACGTCTTTAGCGTGTGCCCTGAGAGGACTGGATGCATCGAGCTCATGGAAACAATGCCGATTTTTGGGATGGTGCGTGGGACTTGGTCTTCAGTCTTCGCGATCCCCATGGCTACTGCGGCGGACGTGCGGATCTTTTCTAAGAGCTCTAGCTTCTCTGGAAGCTTGTTGAAGTCATTTGGAAGAATGGTGCCGTCGACGCCAATGTCGTCTGCACGGATGAAGACGGCTGGGTTGGCACCATCCACGCAAGTTACTTTGTGTCCGACAATAATATCCACCTTTTTGCCAGTGGGAAGCACTTTTCCCGTCTTGCTCCCATATGGCCTCCTAAAGTCCAGCTTGATCTGCGAACCTTTCCCAGTGACCCCGTCGATGGTAAAGTTGCCTGTCACGGCGGCTTGTCTCCTCACGACTGTAAAGGTCGAGTCGATGAGCTTCCTCGTGTTGGTATTCCGTATGGTGACTGTCACGTTTCCGTCCGCTTTCTCATACACTCGTCGAGGAAGTAGGCGTGCGTTGTACGCATATGGGCCGATGGCGCTACTCATGTTGCCACAATTGCCTGCAACATCGACTTCGTCGTTCTCAATGCCTAGGCCGACGAAAGTGTAGTCGACATGAGCCTCTCGGGTGTCTTCTCCCTTCTGTGCGGTCGCCTCCAAGGAAGGGTTCTTCGCTTGGTCGATAGCGGTTTTGGTCCTGGTTTCAGAACCTCTTTCCTTCGCACACGACTCAACCAGACAAATCTTCGAGAGACTTGATATCCCCGCACCCATTCCATCCAATTGTCTCCCATACGGATCCCCCGATCCCATTACCTGGCGAAATATATCGGGCCATACCTTCAAATCTGAAGGCAAATCCTGAGGATGTATGATGACCGCGCGCGACGTTCCGCCACGGTAGTAGGCCGCTCGGATAGCTCTTTGGACAGGAGCAGCGGCTGCAACGGAGGAATTATAGGCGCGTATACGAAATCGGCAAGACAACGTCGGTCGCATTACGCGTCATGAACCTCTGAGCGATCGAGGGGCCATAGAGACTGAAGTGTGCATGGCGGAGGTGTGCGGCGGTCAAGGAAAAGGTCGGAACGAAAGCCGAGGCGGCGGTCCCTGTTCGGCCCGCACGAGCCATCTGTGAGAGCATGTCCTCGTCTTGATTTTTTTCTCGAGCATCTTTGCCTGCATCGTCACCATCATCACATCATTCCATCGCACCTTCCTGACACTTGTCTCTGCCCTTCACATCCATCCATCATGATCCAGAGAACTCTTTTCCGCGCTTCGAGACAGGCTGCGCGCCCGGTGCAGAGGTTACAGCCAGCATTCGCCCCCATAAGACAACAGCTCGGCACGCGAGCAGCACCTGCCATTCGATGCTACTCGGACGCGCCGGCTGCTGAGGCGAAGAAGGAGGATACGGCGACCGAGGCGAAGACGGAGAACAGCGAGGCGGCGCAAGTGAAGGGCCAGCTCGAGAAGAAGGATAAGGAGATCATCGACTTGAAGGTATGATGCGCCGCGCCTCCTCAAACCCCGCCGTTTCTATGATGATCAAACATATGTTTTAATTCATGATCTAAGTTGGGAGTCACTTGTGACTCTTGTTCTGATTACACACTTATACAGCCAATCCTCTGAGAGACACCTTACAAATCTTTCTGCCCACATGGTCTTTCTGGGACCCTAGCTCCAGCCGTGTATTAACGCATCTCCCAGGACAAATACCTCCGCTCAGTAGCCGACTATCGCAACCTCCAAGAGCGCACCAAGCGCGAAATCCAAGCCGCCAAAGACTTCGCCCTCCAACGCTTCGCCCGCGACCTCGTCGAAAGCGTCGACAACCTCGACCGCGCCCTCTCCACCGTTCCCGCCGAGAAGCTCTCAGCCGAGAATGCCGACCTCGTCACATTGCACGACGGCCTCAAAATGACCGATAATATTCTCATGAACACTCTCAAGAAGCACGGCCTCGAGCGCTTCGATCCCAGCGTCGCAGGCGAGAAATTTGATCCGAATATCCACGAGGCTGTGTTCCAGACGCCGCAGCCGGATAAGGAGGACGGTGCCTGCTTCCATACGCAGCAGAAGGGGTTCCTGCTCAATGGCAGGGTGTTGAGGGCCGCGAAGGTCGGTGTTGTTAAGAACTCATGATCATGCTCAAAAGTAATCTTGAGACATGTTATGGTTTGAGGTGTTCTGTTATTGTATGAGTATTTGGTATGGCTCTATGGCTGGCTACATGGCGGATCGGTCACATTGGGCATAACGGCGTTTACACTTTTCTACATGTGTAAATATTCCCCTCTCCACTGCGCATTTTGGAAAAGCATGAAGGTTAAGACTTCACTATTGTACATTGTAATAGCTATGACGAGGGAAACGGGATACTGCAATAAGGAAGACAGCGACTGGAGATATGACAAAGAGTTGCTTGAACCACACTCATGTGCTATGCCAAACATGCTCGCGGTCAATTGCAATGAGCATGTTTTTCGTGAAAGCACGCACTGTGAAGATCGAGTAGAACCCGCCTCGATCGAGTGGCAGACTTAACAAGGGCTCTCAATATGTCTAGTCTATCATAACACACTGGCTTTGCGGCAGTGGATTTTGCACTAACTTAAGAAGCCTGCCATTTTGGAGTGCCGCAGCGGAATGTCCGAACGATCTCAGGGAAAACGCCATACCATGCAACCAGTATACAGAGCGTAAAGCACAAAAGGATAGTTGTATCGAAAAAAGAATCGTCGGGTTAACCGTGACCCGAAGTGGTTCGAAGGAGAGTAGACAATGCTGTAGCCGACGTGCAGTCCTAAGAGTCAGGAGTCGTCGGGATTCGGCCGTCAGAAAAAGTCTCCACTGAGCGGCGCTGATCCGACTCGTCTTCCATGTCGGTGTCATCGTCGTCCTCAGTCTCGATGTCGGTTGTGTCATCGACGTCATTGTGCTCGGTGTCCCCCACGGTGCCGCATCAGCACTGTAAAGCAGCATTAGAAGGTGTAGACATATGCAGATCGATCGCTCATGTCTACCACCCTGGTCTGTCCTGCCCGTAGCCAGGAGTAGCGCCGTACGGGGTCGTACCGCCTCCTACGCCAGCGTTCGCGCCGCCCCAGGAACTTGCACCCCCACCATAGCCAGGCGTCGTGTATCCGGGATCGTTGCCATAACCACCATTCATATTGGGGCTCTGCGCTCCATCGAAGTCACCTTCAGGGCCACCAGTACCTGTCAGCTCGTGGATCACGGACGCAAGCTTCTCTTGTAATCCTTTAATGCCTCGTCCAACGATCTGGTCAGGGTCTAAACCACCGACTGTTTCTACGTCGAAGAAGAAGCGTGTTGGGACCGCGTCGTAGTCGAAGGGCTCGTCTTCGGCGGGTGCCCCACCGTCGAGGTTTATGCGTTCTTGGTCTACAGGCCTGGAGGGTGTCAGGAGAAGCTATAAAGAGTCCAGGTCACACGCCAACTAACCATTCTTTCTTTGGGTCATCACCCTCGTACCAAAGGTCTAGGTGATGCAGTTTGTTTGCCGGATCGTACTCGAACCCGATAGCAGCGCTCGGTGCCCACTTCGCATGCTCTTTTGCAATACCCTTCTTCGCGATGCAGCGCATGTGGATAGCCTGACCCTTCCTGAGCTTGACGATCACGCTCCCTTGCTTTTCTGAATCCGTAATGACCGGTTGCCCCACTGCATCATTCGGGGGATTCGACGTGATGACCATATCACGCGCATACACCTTCATGATCTCGTTTCCTGTGCATTTTGCGTTCAGCGTGAGCACTACCGAGCAGTTGTCGCAATAACCGTCGCAGTCACAGTCTCGTGAGTATAGCAGATCGTCCACGCCTCGGCAGTTCAACGGAATGAGCCCTAGCCGATGGCATATGAACTCATCAGCTAGCACAGATGTATTGTCTAGGACTTCGACGACATCGACTGCTAGAGTCGGGATCTCCGCCATCATATAGCGCCGTAGCGAATTGGCTGTCTCGAGATTGAAATTCTGGATGATGAAGTGGGCGCGCGTTGGATTTGCCTGGGGATGTGTTAGTTTTGGTGAAGGCGATATAGCCGCGGCATAGCTGGAGAGGCACGCGTACCTCTAAGAAGCGCACATTGAGCGCGCCGCCTTCTGGGTCAAAGGGATCCATGCTGCGCCAGCTGCGGGTTACGAGGTGAACGTTTGGCTGACAAGCTGTTTCAGCGGGGTAAACGGGGCGGTGTATCGAGGCGACAGCGGAGCGGAGATGTGAGAGGGCAGAGTGGGGCGTTGGGAGGTGTGGTTGCGCTGAGGTCCATCTCCAAAGTTCTTTGACGGCGGAGAACGACAGATGCCAGTGTAGCTGCCTAGCCTTCTTTTAGCTTAGCGCGCGCTGTGCCACCGGGTCAGCCACACTTCTACATGAGCGGGTCAATGACTAAGATAGGATGGACTCAGGGGGAGGCTATGAGCGCGAGTTTCTCGAATTCAGACCGCTTCTTCCGGTCATGTGTCCGAGATGGCTGAGCTCGTGACTAAGGTTGGCGACAAAGACAGCCCCAATGGTAGCAGGTGATGAACTCAAATTGTGTGGCGTATAGATCCCTCCGAAGTGCTCCGTATGACACAGACTTACAGCTCAAGAATCGATAGAGGTGATTGCAAGTCACCTCGGCAATACTGACTTTCAACACCCATACCAGCTCACGGTACGCAAAGATTTAGCAAACCATGCTATGCTGCGAGGATTTCACATAAAGTCATTGACCGGGAACCGACAACGGATGTTTGACTTCCGGTTCCAACTGAATAGGACAAGTCCAATGATCTGGTGGTCACGAATATAGAAGAAAAGTCGTTACATGCTCTAAGACTTTAATGGTAAATTATACCCGAGGCCATTCTCCGGATGCCCAAGTTTAAATCGACAGAGATCCAATACTCGGCATTCGTAAGTCAGCCTTGCGAAGCGACTTGAGGCCACGACATAGACTTCCATACTCATTCCTGGCCATAAAATGACTGTGCCTTCTAAGGCGGATCGCAGCGCACCCGAATTGGGCTGTGGACCATCCTACGCACAAACCGAGGATTGCCGTCTTGTCTCAACGCCTAATCTGCAACAAGACTGTGCACTTCGAGCATCCATGACGAGTGGAAAATGAAATGAGAGTCAGACTTGGTCGAATGCTCACAGGGGATTCGAGGATCAGCCTGGCGACGAGGACAAAACTTCCGCGAGTCCTCACTAGATTCGCGACTTCCGCTGGTACTAAGGAAACAGTGCGTGTCGCTTGGCTGCAGGTCCAGAGATTAATTCCCACCCCCCGTCGCTGACACAGACGTGCCAGTCCGAATGCTGCTCTGAGCGCTACAGTTTCAATAAGTCGTGGCTGAGGGAGGCGAGTGATTGCGACAGCTGGCGCGTCCAAGTCAGAGCGTCAAGTCCGCAGCAGAGTCATCAGGTCGGACAATAATTCCACGACGCCGCGCGTTCCGCCGTGCGCCGGAAGGGGTCCATGATGTTTGTTGAGCATTCAAGTCGGGGGCGCAGCAATGGTGCCGAGGTGGCCAGAAGGTGAGGGAAGAGTTGTCGGAGGCGGGGATTGGGGAGTGCGACCCTGGCTTGGCGCGCGCGAGGCGGAGCATCAGTGACGGCAGACGCATGCGGAACCCAATGGGCAAACCTCGTACATAAAGTAGCATTTCGACCTCCTGGTCTCTCTCCGCAACGCTCCACACCTTCGCACACCACCGAACTTCCACAAACTCGCGAGAACATGACCACCGCCATGGCTACAGACCTGCCTTCCCCGCAGCACTCGCGGACATCGTCGCGAACCAAGTCGCCACTCTCGCTGGACCTCTCCGATCTGCCACCGCTCACGACGCCTTCGCCTCCTTCGAATACTCTGATCATCACTGTAAGTACATCTGCTCTAGGCGATCCCAGTCTACGAAACAAATACTAAGCGTCCTCAGAACCTCGTTGAACCCGAGATTTTCCAACCGTCGAACCTTGTCCAGATCCGCGAGACGATAAATCGACACGGCGCAATCCACACTTGGGCACCACTCAAATCATTCCGCCGAGTCGTAGTCTCCTTCTTCGATGTCGAGTCCGCCATCACCATCCGCCAGAAAGTGGATGGGGAGCAAATAATGGGCTGCAGGGTCCGGGTGTACTTTGGCATGAATACACCACTGAACCCCAGCGACCAGCATCTGGCGCTGCCCAAGTCCGACAAGTTGTTCTTCATTTCGCCACCACCATCACCACCCATGGGCTGGGAAATGCGCAACGAAGAGGCGCCGAACGCATTCGTGCTCGCGGAGGACTTGGCTGCCGCTCTGGCAAAGCTACACGCAGCCGCAGATCATCACGACTACCCCTCACCAACCGAGGGCAGCCCTACGATCGCGAGGCGGAGAACCGGTAGCACGACCATGATCTACGATCCTGAGGACTGTGGCGACAGCCCCAATCTCCCCACGATTGCCGTGATAGACGCAACTGAGACTCCGGAGCCTGGGACCCCGGTAGACGAGATGGAGGGCATTGAGGGACCTATTGCACAGCACAAGGCGCAGGGCAAGAACACTTCAACGGCAAGGCCGCCGGTTGAGTTGATGCACTAGTTCTTCGTTCTTTTTTTTTCTTCGTTGAGCTTGTATCATATATCAAAAGCGTTATGGCTTTAAGCAGAGCATGCGATGGCGTTTGGTGGAGTATAATCAAATGGGAAGGACGGTCAGAATCTCGTATCATCTTATCATTGTAGAAGATCATCTGGGCCTGGCAAAGTCCTTATTACACAAATACAACTGAGTATTTAACGCAGTCCTACTGCTCAAATCAAAGTTCTAATAATAGGGGTACCTCGTGGTCGCTTTCTCAGACTTCGCATAATGTGTCATCTCACCGACCAGCACAATCAAGCCGAATAAAAGTCAACAGATGTGCAATCATCGTTGAAGATGAACCTTTAGTAAGAGTCACAGGTTACAATAAAACTTTACAGGCACGCTTTCCAGCTTTCATGCTTTGATATAGTCTCTGGGTGTAATTACAGACATGTATTAGGGTCCCAAGGTCGGGGCACAAAAATCACCCGGCAGTCTGCAAAGCTCGTTCAGAAAGGTCCTGTCACGCCTCATGTCCTCATAGTAAGACGCCGCCATCGTCTTGCAATGTAACGCGTTCCATCCTCCCGAGTTGGCACGAGTTGGCCGCGGTTAGGTGCCCGATGAGGGAACGTCGAAAAACATCTACAGAAACGCACGGACCATCACAAAGCCAAGATTGTCTAGCGCAGAAAATTAAGCGAACTCTTAAAGTCCTGCCCACCGAATTTCGACTTCAACACCAAGCGACCTTCGACAATCGACTAACGTTGCAGCAACCCGCGCATCTCGACCTGCCGTCAAGATGAAGCTCAACATTTCCTACCCCAACAATGGCACGCAGAAGCTGATCGAGATCGAGGATGACCGCAAGCTGCGTGTCTTCATGGACCGTCGTATGGGCCACGAAGTCCCGGGCGACAGCGTCGGCGACGAGTTCAAGGGCTACGTCTTCCGCATCACCGGCGGCAACGACAAGCAGGGCTTCCCGATGAAGCAGGGTGTCATGCACCCGACCCGTGTGCGCCTCCTCCTCGGAAAGGGCCACTCCTGCTACCGTCCCCGCCGCACTGGTGAGCGCAAGAGGAAGAGTGTCCGTGGCTGCATCGTCGGCATGGATCTCTCCGTTTTGGCTCTCAGCGTCGTGAAGAAGGGAGACTCAGACATCCCTGGTGTCACCGACACTGTCCACCCCAAGCGCCTCGGTCCCAAGCGTGCTACGAAGCTCCGTCGCTTCTTCGGTCTCAGCAAGGAAGATGATGTGAGTTTTCTCATAGCTTCTTCGCCAATCCTTCTAGTCAAGGATTGAGTCTGACGACCTGTGTTTGTATAGGTCCGCAAGTTCGTTATCCGCCGCGAGGTTCAGCCCAAGAAGGAGGGCGCGAAGCCCTACACCAAGGCCCCCAAGATCCAGCGCCTCGTCACCCCTCAGCGCCTCCAGCACAAGCGCCACAGGGTCGCACTGAAGCGCCGCCGAGCGGAAGCCTCCAAGGATGCCGCCGTAAGTACAAGATCTCAATTGCAGATGCACCTGCTAATACGTTGTGCCTGCAGAACGAGTACGCCCAGATCCTCCACAAGCGCATCACCGAGGCCAAGAGCGCCCACGAGGAGCTCAAGAAGAGGAGGGCTTCTTCCATGAAGCATTAGGGGATGGATACGAGTGCATGAGTTCGTGGAATGATCCTTTGGCGTCGGTTCGAAAAGGTGTGGGCTCCGATCTGGACCAAAACTTCGAATTTCTAGGCATGGGCATGACATACCAGGGACTGCTCGTTATAGCGGTCGGTTTCTAAATCAATCAATTGCATCATTCACGATGTTACGACGGAGCCATCAGGAATATATCAGTATGGTGATGCGTATCAGAGGACGCAAGCTTCTGGAATACATTTAGTTAATTAGGCTCTTGACGCACCCAGATTTCTCGCTTCTGTCGCCGACCTTATCTTACGCCGTCTCGTGCCGTCTCCCAAGAATTCACCCTCTACTCAATGTGCAATAGTCACTAAATATACAGCTTCAGCCGCGGACCTGATGATACGGACGAACAAGCATCAAGAGGTACAACAATCTTGTTTCCAAGGTTGCAATCGAGCTAACCAGACAGAAGACAAATGCATTTTAAGAAAGCTCCGTTCCCTCCCTATCATGTTTACTCTTCTACCGTATCGTAGCCTCACCCTCCCTCTCAATCCCATGCAAGCTTTCCAGGATATCACTTCCACCCAAGAGCCCCGTTCGAGATCCAATGCCTTTCTTTCCGCCCGTCCAGATCTCATGGAACCTAATAGCCGCATCACTGGCCGCTACTACGATACAACCATCCACAGCAGTTTCCTTCCACCAAACTCCATCTTCGCCAGCCACCCTTGTAGCTGCTTCACTGCTCGCAGCCGATCCAACTTCTGGGCTTCCAGGATATGCAATAGCGAAGAGCGCGCGATTTTCATCGAACCACGGCACGGAGACGACTTGCTCGCAGCTCGGCCAAGCGAAGACGGCGATGCGATACGGATGTTCAGGTTGTGCAAAGCCGAAAGTAGCTGCAATTTCTCTGCGTGTTTGACTCCAGATGAGACTAGTTACTTGTGCCGCGCAGTCGATGGTGGCAAGACAGGCGCCGGACACGGTGTGGTAGAAATGGATACACCGATCATTAGATCCGCCGCCGATGGCGAGGAGACCGCGTTGCCAGGGACAGAAGGCGATTGCTTTCACAGCAGCGTTGAGCTCCCATCTGTGTTTGGCTATAGTGACGGGGACTTGTAGGACCGCGCCGCGGCCGGGTGTGACGGTGAATATGCTCTCCCCGTTTGGCCCACGGCGGACATCGACTGTACTTGCGGGCTCTGCACTGCTGTTGGAGTTTTGTAGTACTTTTTTCGTTTCGAAGAGATAGCAGGCGTTGTCGTTGCCGCCGCTTGCAAAGAGCTCGCCGTCGATGGACCACGAAAGACCGCAGATCTGCTGCGAGTGTATTGTCATACGGACAAGGAGTGTCATGGCACCATTCCAGCCAAACAGCGCACTTTCGGTCTCAGAGGGCCATTCAATGCTGTAGAAGTAGATGTGTCCCGCTTCATCCCTAATGAGTAGTTCTTCGGTGGAGACAATCAAGGCGCCATCGCGAACAGAGGGTCTCTTCACGGTGGTCGGCCTGAAAGCCACGCACGATATGGGTTTAGGTTGGGTGGCGTCAAATCGAGGTTCAGAGTCGAAGGGGCTCCAGAGAGCAATGCGGCCGTCTGCACGGCCCACGGCAAGAATCGCTTGGCCTCCTTGAGTTGAGGAGAAGGCTAATGAGGTGACATGCTGCGGATCGCTGGTCGTCGTATTTGACAACGAGTTCAAGGACTCAGGGGTGTCCACCCCTTTCCGCTCTGACCATAGGTGAACGAAGTTGCCCAGTCCCACTGCAAGGCATTTAGAGGTATGAGAGTACGCGAGAAGTGAGCAGTAGTAGTCATCTCGCAGCTGCGGAGCGTCTAGGACTGTGCAAAGTATTAGCAATGGTCATGGTTACCGTCACCATAACCTATCTGAACGGTAGGATCGGTACGGGCTTCCTCGACTTGGATCGAGTGCGCATTGCTAGTACACAAGTCTATTAGCATACTAGTTATCGGCAAACGTAATGGATTCAACAGACGCGAAGCCACGCCATCCTTGTTCCAAGCATTGTCCCTCCAAATGTGCTTCGTCCGACTACCAGGCGAAGATTGACTGTCCGGGCTTGCAGATAGAGGGCTGCTATTGGGCGTAGTGTGCTGCAAGACACGGTCTGTCTGATCCACATCGAGTGCCAATGCAAGGCGCCGTTCGTAGGCTTCAAGCTCAGCCTCGGGGTCAGACCGACTGAGGAACATGGAGGTATACAGCGGTGCATTTGTACCGCTTCCGAGCATGCCGCCTCTACCATTGGACACCGCGACTACTGTGTCACTAGCGGCAGAGGAACCCCCAACGGTCCAGACAGCCCCTGCACTAATATTGCGAACACCCTGGGTGAAAGAGCTACGTCGCAAGCTGGGATTAGTAGTACGTGGATTCATGCCCGTCCGACCTGTGAGAACTGAGTGTGTTTCTCGTAGGCTGCGTAATTCTTCATTCAATCTTCCACTTCGATGCAGCTGTCGCCCGAAAGGGTCTACGGTAGAAGCGCCGTTTCGTGTTCGTTTTTCTTCGGCTGTTAGGCGGTGTGCTGGTTTGTTCAGCTCGAAGCTTTCCCTGGTGATGTTTGGTGGTCGTCGGGAAGGTATAAACCGATCTGGCATCTTAGTCTGGTGTCGTGGACATTTGAGTAATCCGCCACGTGCTGTCCATTGGCTAGGACGCAGTGGTGAGCTTGTGTGGCGGACAGGAAGTTGGTGGAGTCGTGACGAGAATGCAATGTCGCTGGTATTAGTGTTCGCTGTCTTTTTCTGACTGTCGGAATTGGCATCGGCAGTACTTTCTGTCACCATGTCTGACCACAAAAGTGGTAGTATATCGGCAGGCGAATCTGAAACTGAATCGCGGACACCATGCGCTTCCGGTTGTGAGGAGGACGTGAAGTCGTTCGTGATGTTGGAGGGAGTCTCGTCCGATAGTAGTTCGGAGCATCGCGCGAGCTGAATGCCTGCTTCAAGCGACAAATGACTGTTGGAAGATGACAAAGGAGTGGAATGACGCAGCAGAGTGCCGTCAAGTTCATGTAGATGTTTCTTTATAGGTGAAACATCGTCGAACGGCGGGGATGCTAGGCGCGAATCAAGCCTGGGGACGGCTGGGAACTGTAACACGCCGAGACGAAACGGAAGCTTAGTTTTCGTAGGAGATTCTGGAGGAGTGTGAAGGAGAGCATCCGTCCCCATGTCGCGAATGAAGAGGCAGTTCTGCGTCTTCCGCGGCGACACAGGCGTTCGAGGAGACATCCATCCCTCAGTGCTGATAGTCTTGGATGGAGACAAGGGTGGCGTGAGGTAGCCGGAGTCGAGACTGAGAGTCTCGTCTTCGGTGTCACTCATGCTGTAGGTAGTCTGTGTACTGAGCGAGCTGGCGGCTGAGTTACGAGGTCTTGCGCATCTCGAGATGAGCGAAAGTCAGCGATACAGGTCGAGGAGGAGCGGTCGACAGGGAAACCCTGGCGGATAGTGTACTGCTGGTGGTTATTGCTGATGGGTTAGTAATAGCAATATGGTGTCAGTCAGTAGGATTACAGGACGAGTGAAGCATTCCGGAGGTGTGGCCGTCAACCTTCCCTAAAGGTGAGGGGTGAGGTAAGAGCGTTTGGCGGGGAAATATATTTCCTCTTCCGGCGGGCGCGACGTAGGTAACCACGCGAAGCTCCAGGAAGCTCCATCATCACACGTGTCTCACCAAGCATGGCAAGCGTGAGTCGAAGCTCTGAATTTTTGGGTGTGCAGACAGTCCACTAACAGCGGTGCAGCACGGCATAACGCGCGGGGCAGGCCCGATCGTGCGCACCGAAGAAGCGCGCAAGAAAGAGCTGCAACTGATTGCCGGGTACAGAGATCTCTCAGATCTGGTCAATACAAAGGTGTGTGGGACTGAGTTTAGTGACGGGGAATATGCTCACGTCGCCTCGAAGATTGCTGAAAGGCAGTGTACGATTGAAGTGCTTGGCCTCGTCACGAAGCTTCTAAACGAGAACCCTGAGTACTATACAGTATGGAACCATCGAAGGCGAATTATGAACGCATTGTTCGCGACGCCTAGCGGCGAAGATGTGTCTGCGCCAAAGTCTGAGGACCTCGTACAAGATGATCTAAGGCTCACATTCGGACTTCTGCGCAAGTTTCCCAAATGCTACTGGATCTGGAACTATAGAAACTGGCTCCTAGAAGCTGGCGAGACCGAGTTAGGAGTCAACGCCGGTCGCAAATTATGGTCCGGAGAGCTGCAGTTGGTGAACAAGATGCTGCACGCCGATAGTCGAAACTTCCACGCCTGGAGCTATCGACGAATTGTCGTGAGCCAGTTCGAACGCTTGAGCGCTGCTGAAGAAGGAAAAACCCCCCAAACGCTCACAGAATCCGAGTTCGACTACACAACCAAGATGATCAAGACCAACCTCTCCAACTTCTCTGCCTGGCACAACCGTAGCAAGCTAATACCCCGCCTGCTCAGGGAGCGGAACGCAGACCCAAAGGCGCGGCGCGTCCTGCTGGACTCCGAGCTCGCGCTGATATGCGAAGCTATCAATACCGACCCCTTCGACCAGTCCATCTGGTTCTACCACCAGTATCTGATGTTGGCGATCTCGCCAAACTGTCCGCCGAAAGAGCTCGTCGTTGCGGATTTGAGTAACGGCGAGCGCGAGAAGTACTACGAGCACGAGCTGGAGTACATCAAGGATATCTTAGAGGATGAGGCGGACTGCAAGTGGATATACGAGGGGCTGTTGTACCTGGCGGGCGCGTATCTGGAGGTAGAGAGCGGGACGAAGGCGTTCACGACGAAGGACATGCGCTCGTGGCTGGAGGAGCTAATGCGACTGGATCCGCTCAGGAAGGGGCGATGGGAGGACGTTGGTACGCGTCTGGGTCTCTGAAGCGGCAGCCTTTATTTCTTGTATCCTTGCTTGGGTTGCTCGGAGGTCTTGTCCGTAGATGTTCCATCCTTCGCCGCTACTCCTGCGCCCTCTTGTTTTTGCCATGCCCATGTGCCCAACAATGATGCCAATTTGGAGTTCTTTGCCGTTTCCGTATGCGCTGAGAGCTGCTGGGGGGCAGGCGGTCTCACGGCGCTCGAAGCCATGGGAGATGGACCTTCGCTGTTCAAGGAGGAAACTGCAGAAAGATCGCTACATTTGGCTTGTCAATGAAAGCTCCGTTGACCCATCAATCTGTCGCACATACCGCTTGTATTCTTCCTCTAACCGCTTTTTCCGCTGCTCTTTGAACTCTCCCTCGAATGTAGCAATCCCGATCGAAATGCCCGCTACTGTAGCTAACGCAATCGGAAGTATACGTCCTGCCATCGCACTTGCCCGTACTCCGCAGAGACGAGATGTCTCTTCGTCGAGGATTGTTTGATGTAATTCAATAGCGAGTTCGCCGCGAAGGATTAGCTCCAATCGGCTGCGGCTTCCCCGCACGTGACCGACGCGCTCCGCCGTTCTCGCTTAAGCTTGACGCGTCGTCGAGCCATGCGCGAAGGCCTCCAGCGCACAACCCCACCGCCAGCAGAACCGCTGCAAACGACATGCCGACGAGCCCCAATGTCCAAATGGCGGCTCAAAGGATTCGTCCAGGACTCAGACGACGAAGAGGAGGACCTGGAAATAACACCCTCGCATTCGAACCGAGAGGGCCAACACGAGCGCGTTAAGGAACCGCTTGGTACTGACACCGAGACCGGGAAAGATGGACAAGGGAAGGATGAATATGGGCTGTCAGAAGGGGATGTAAAAGATGGAGAGGCTACGGGTCTATCTTCGGCGGACACGCCCAGGAGAGCTGCCTCAAATCGCCCCACTGTGTCTCCCATAACACCGTTCGGGGGAAATGCTCCTTCGCCGCAGCCTTCGACACCTCCAACTAGCTCACTACCTGGATATGGCAGAAATATCACCGAGAGCCCAGATCCGCTCCATGCTCCACTGGGTCCGGCGGTGAGACAAAGAGAGGAATTCCCATCGTCCTCTCTCAGTCTTGGCGCGCCCGTTTTCCACCAACTTGCGACCGGATTACTAGGACAAGACCATAAGAAGAAGTCGACTGCCAACGGCTTCCTCGAAGAGCTTGGAATTGTTCCTTTCTCGGACGCCTCCGATAGCGACATTCTATCCGATCCCCCGTCAGACATGGACGAACCCATTATCCAGACAACCATGTTCGCCTCGCCGAAGCGTCGAACTGCGGTACAGGTAGTCATACCCCGATCTTCGGCTGCACAACAGGAATTCATGGAACAGCAAGCGGCGCGGTCACTCAGACAGCGGAAGCCGATCCAGCTCCATCCGTATGCTCTTGAAGGGGAGATGTACCGCAGAAACCTCCAGGACCGAGGAATCAATCCTGTCGCACGGCAGAGATCACCAAAACGGACCTGCACCCACGACGATGCGGAGACCCAGGAGCAAGAGTTCAATCCTAACCGTGAAGTCCTGTCTAGCAGCCCCCGCGAGCTCCCAGCCTCTACGCCGAACATTCAGAGGCCAGCGAAAGAGAGTCACGGAAGCTCAGTACGGCCTGAATCGAGCTTAAAAGCACAGAGAGATGTAGCTCTAAGCCTTCATGTTCGAAATGGGTTTAAGAGGCGGAAGTTTGATCGTTCATTGTTTCAGCCTGCGACACCTGTGCAGATGGCGGCAGAAAATCTCCACACTCCTAATGACGACATGTGGTCTATTCCACAGTCACCCCCACATTCCAGGAGCCCCCCCGTGAACAATGCAAATTCGGTATCTCGACGATTAATCAGGCCTTATCCGACCAACCCTGCCCGGGATCTACCTACACCCTCGCAGTCTTCGAGCCTCCAAGGTGATATCCAGCCGCCACACGATTCCGATTTTGAGCCGGTCGTCCGCAGCGTGCGCCGCTCCACTGAGCGTCGACGTCAAATAATTGTGATACCGAGCGACAATTCCTCGACCTCCTCTCAACTGTCCGGCAATGAGTCGAATATCAGCGAATCGCAGCTCAAACTGTGGCGCAAAAAGACGAAGGGTGTCCTTCCAGCTTCACACTTCCGATTCGAGCAAGAAGCACAAGCAAAACGCGATGCTCGCACGAGACACCGGTTAGATACCACCCTCTCTCCACATCGGACAGAACCCCAGCGAGGCGTAGCTCGGAGGGTCACACAACGTAGGGAAAAACCACGCCCATCAGCAGCATCGACTCATCCGCACGGCGTTATTACAATACCAGACGACTCTGATGACGAGCTCAGTAGCTCTGGCGGTCCAGCAATGCATGTACAACAATCGGCTCAAGCGGCAGCTGATCTGGCTGCCACTTTTGACCAACGATACGCCGATGGTGACTCCGACACTATGGAGAACGACCGCTTGGAGCTTTTCACTCTCGGTGGCCCGAGCCGGAAACGAAAGAAGCAGACCAAACTACATGACATCTTCGCGAAAACCAAGAAGTCTGGCTCGTCTGGCGGTGGCACGCGGACTGGTAGCACGTCTCATTCTCTTGTCCCCGGGGTTAAAAAGCACGCGACGTCAAGAAGGGCAAGGTGTACCTCACCGCCTGCCTTGAGTGTTCTCGACTTTGACCAATCCCCTTCTGGCGGTCATCAACACATTCCTCAATTCCTCAGGATCGCCAAGAGACAGGCGCGACAAAGGCCAGATTATGCTCGCGAAGCGCCCACGAACAAGCATATCAGACTGCAGACCGCGATAGATACGGAGGACGCCCATACTGCTCTTCGGCAGTGGAGAAGTGGGGTGTTGAAACCCAAGACCACCCTCGGGCATTTAGGAAAGCGTTCCAAAGAGCGTGGCCCCTTAATCGACGTCGTCCCAAATGCACGGCGCAGCGAACACCAGTCGGACGCTGATAAGCCGCCCGATGGCGTACTTCTGGAGGGCTCGAGGCGTAAAGTTCAGACTCCCCGTATGCCGCGGCAACAGAAGCTTCCTCCTGAACTGTTGATTATTCGACGATCTCCGGTACCCTCAAAGGTCCCTGGCACACATGAGTCTGCAGCGACGTCGGGTAAAAGCAAACAACGCCAACCCATACAGCGGAAGCATCGCCCCTTCCGAGCGGCGCAACTGGAAGGTCTCGAAACCGAGTATGGTAGAAGTGACCGTAGAATGACCTTTCAACAAGGTCTGCGAGAGGTTGACCGACTATTCGATCTCCAACCATCGGTTACTCAGCCTTCAAGGAACCCACAACTGGCTCGATATCTCGCGAACGCAGATACTGTCTTCGCGCCCGTACCCACTGCGCATGACGCTACCGACGAGGAACATCCGCCACTCGCCAACCAATTACCGGTCCCGAGGCGACACCTCAAACGCAAAGCTCAGGCTCATAGGCTCGATGTCGATACCAGAAATTACCGTCAGCCTAGTGAGCCGGCTTTGGCTGATCTTATCGACCAGGCGCTGATAGTAGACAACACCGTCTTAGTACAGGAAGAATTGCAAGGGCAACCAGCTCTTCAAGGACTCGGACCGTACGGCACAAGATATTCCACCACTTTTGATGTGTCCCCGTTGAAACCTGGCACGTACTTCCACGAATCTACATTCATTGGCGGAATGAGTTTACATCGAGCACTGGCAAGTGGCGGTGCAGCCGCTAGAGATCTAGACCAGGCTGCAGGCTATTTCACCATAAGTCACAACGAAAAGGATGCCAGGTGCGGTCCCTGGAATGACGAGACGTTATCGCTTATAACCGATCTTGTGACGAGCATCTGGCGGCCCCTAGACGATCAAACTTTGCGTGACGATGATCGAGCAAAAACATTGGGTGGCATCTTTCAGGACTCGTCGAAACTTCTGCGGTCCATATCAACCTACTTTTCCACCCGGCTGAGTTTCCTCGATTCAATCGATCGACAATCATTTACCACCAAATTGAAGCATTTTGGCGAATCCTTGCTGAACGAGGCACTCAAGGCCAATATATTGAGCTCCGGACAAGGTGACACACCTAGCATCCACCTAGAGTCGCTCCGGATGATGACATATCTGCTCGTTGTCATCATGCAGACCTACAAAGTTGCTCAGCATCCGGTTGTTGGCTCTAATATCGCACCAGAGTTAGCGAAACTCATGGTGAGCATCTCGAAGCCCATTGTCTCACATATTGTCCGTCAGGTATCACAGCTTAGCGAATTCCTGGATACGAACAAGCGATTTTTGGAACGAGAAAAGGGGATTCAGAACTCAGAAATCCTCGTTGAAAGCGTCGTCGTCTGCATGCATGTTCTTGCAGCTGTCAATGTATCCGGGGCGACCTTTTGGGACCTTGTGAACCAGGAGCTTGCCCTGAACGTACGGAAGGCCACTAGTTTGTACACGTTCGAATCGCTTTGGGGAACCTTATTTACGCTGCTACCGTTCGTCGAGGTAGACGACTGCGGCATCATCGACCATAGAAGACGAACGTCAATTCGAAAAGATGACTGGACCATGGTCAGAGACATGCTCAAACGGTTGTTCGCTTTGTATCCTTACACGTATCGAATACACAGCTCTTCGCTCAACAACTACGTCCGCGCCAATCTGACGAGGTGTCACCATCTAATCCAATTCTGGCACTGGAATCGATGCGACCGCATGCTCAACGAAGCGTATGATTTCTTTGCGAAGAATGGGCTCAAGAATTTACCAATGGAGGAGAGCAACGGCTCAGTTCAATTTCTTGAAGATCATGCGGCCAAACACGCGTTACATGCGGCGCCAAACGACAAGGCGTTTCATACGTTCTTGAAATGCTTAGCTCTAGGGCTCCTAGGCATGAGGAATGTGTGTCCCGAAAAGGAGATCCGGAGTTTTGCCTCACGCCTCATTCCACTCCACGGCCGGAGCAATCCAAAAGACCAGCCAATGGAGATAGAGGATCGAGACGCGCTTAAGAATCAACATGATCTTCTGTGTACTCTTTACTATGCGACTCCGCCATCTTGCCGACCAAAACTCGATCTTTTGCGAGATCTTGTAGATCACGAGACTTCACACCGGGAGGCGTGCCGCCTCAACGTGCGTGCTTGGGCTAGCCTTAGTGCATTTCAGTTATCGACGGATGAGCTTTACATATATGCCCAACCTCTCTCGCAATGGCACAAAGAGATCATCAAGCAGACGCTCAAGCAGTATCATCTTGCAAAGACCGAAGCGGAGATCTTTCTGAAGTCTGGAGAGCGAAACGAGATGGGCGCTTCGTCGCTTATGGTCAGACAGGCCATGGAGAAGAACCAGGAGCAAGTCATTGCTACCTTGCGTGACTGCGTCGCAGGTATGCAAAGAGCTATCACGACAGCCATTGATCCGGCTTCATTAAAAGAGTTCCTCATCGACTCGGGCCTCGTCGACCTACTCAGATTGCCACATCTCGAAGATGCTCGGTTGGTTGCGGTGATCCGTGATATCCTAGGCGTACTCCGATTGTATGCACCCATGTTGACTCAAAAGCCATCCCTCGCAACAAGCCAACTGTCCGCTGAGGAGAGCCAGGACCTTTATGGAGGAGAATCTATCGATGTGGACCTTTTTTATGCCCTCGAAAGGCAGCAACCGGATGTAGAGCAGACCGATACACCTCTCGACTTCATCCAGACTCCTTTGTGGAATCTGCTTTCCAATGCCTTCGGTGCAGAACGAGCCCCGGACGATAATCTCTTGATGGACTGCGTTGACACATGGGCTCTCGTTGCCAGTAATCAAGTAATCTTGGGTGCCCGATCCTGGTCGTACTACATCAACCCGCACGGGTCTGTCTCATGGCAGCAACTCAGCCAGACGGACCAGACACAGAAGTTCGCCCCGTACTTCATGGCAGCCATTATTACGCGTGATTCGTCAGCCTATACAGAACATCGCCTCGATTTTTTCAACGCACTGCTACTATCATTAGCTGATCGAGAATCAATGTTGAGGTTCCAACATCGCTTGCTCCTCGGTCTCTCTCACGTTGCCTTCGAGGATCCACTTATGAGCAACCTTCCCTTCTTCAAAGATACCCTAACAGGAGAGTTCGACATCACGGCGAAAACGTTGCGCACTCGACGGCTCGCACTGATATCCAGTATGTTGGCAAATATGCGGAAAGACTTCCACAACACCATCCACGAAAATACAGGTAGTGTCACAGAAGTCAAGGAAAATTACTCTGTGATGCTACGGGGCTTCATGACAGCCATGAAAAGCAACTACCAGCAGCTCGGCCAAGAAACGCGAGTGACAGGTGCATACGTCGAGTTTGTACAGAAAGTTGTACAGTTTCTCCAGCAGCATACGGCCGATATATGTCCTGTTCCAAACTTTTTCACCAATTCAGCCGCCTTCCCACTTCCAGCAACGGACCCTACATACGTAGTCGGGCGACTTTGTGGCTATGCCCCAAAGATTTCCAAGTCTGGAATCTCCAAGCAGCTGTCCGTCTTCGTTCAGACGGTGGCACAACAAGCCGCCGCTGGCAACCAACAGTCGTACCTCCTCAGTCAGATCAAGACGGTGCTTTGTACCGATCACTCCCCATCGCGAGACAGGACAGCTCTTCGAGATGTTCTGTTGCAAGGTGTTTTTTCGTCGTACATCGAGGCTGCTTTTGGCTCAGTCATAGGCTTCGTCATTGCGAAACCTATCCTACAGTCTTTAAAGCCGGTTCTACAAGCTGCATTGTTCGACATTCGCGTTTTCGACCAGTCCAATGTTTGTGCCGTACACGATACGATCATGACAATCTCTCACGCCTTCATTCGGAACACCGAACAGCTCAGGACAGATGCACACCTCATCCGACAACCCTACATACTCCACGCGATAGCTCTTATGCTAGATACTATGGTGCCAATCTTGCCATTGCTCGAATATGTCTACGGCAGGTGCTCAACATGGACGATGAAACCGGCCATAATAGGGTATATAGAACACTTCACCGTCTTCATCGTTGAAGTACTTCACGATTTAGTCCCACGGGATATACCTGTCTACGATGGCGACACTCAGGCCGCGCACTATCCACACTCTGACCTCTCGTCTTTCTGTGCGGCTGGCCTAGTGACGAGTATCAAGACTAATTGGAGTACCAATGGCGGACGCATGTTCTTCGGGCAGGGCCATGCGAAACGTGAGATTCCTGTCGATTTGGGGAGCATGGAAGAGGAAAAGGCAAGGCTTGCCAATGCTATCCAGGCATTCGATGCTGCGGTTATCACTGCGTATGGGGCCCAGTATCTGGACGGCGCGAACGAACTACACGAGCGAAGCTTCATTGGGGATGTCAATGTGTAGTGGAGCTGCGAAGTCCTTGTATTGCATTACAATTAGCGGCATGGGCGGTGTTTGTACTTTACCTTTTGCATTGCGCTAGAAGAGCACTCGGAGTAATTCTTGGATACCTAGCTACACTCGAGCTTCAATGACTGTTATTCCGTCGATCTGCGGTTTGCAGCTCGTGATAAGTCCTCTTCGCCTCTACTTTGATTATGCACAAGCCTTGGATGTTCATTGGACGAATTGCAGCACCACACGTATCACCCTGGACACTCGCACTTGGCAAGTCTCCATTCGATCTCCAAGAGTTACACAAGTGGTGATGCCTTACATCAGGGAACCACGTGAGCCTCACGGGCCCCAAATGGCGAGTCCAGAGCCGACGTCACGACTAGCGCAGAGCGGGCCGAATCAAGCTCCACCACGAGCCTTTGCACCACTGCAGACCCGCTACAAAGAGGGCTCCCGTGCCGTAGTCTCCCCTGCCCTCGGTGCCTTTATTTTATCTGTCGCTCGGCGATCGCTTGTCTGTTGCGGCACAGCCACCTGTCCCGACACCGACGTCGACGCCGCCATGGAGAACAACCAGTTGGCGGCCCGCGCCGCCCGTCGCTTTCTCGACGACCGCGTGCGCTCCGACTGGGACTTCCCGAACACGCCTAACTACTGGTCGGCGTCGGATGAAGAAGTTCGCGGGGTCACCGAGTTTCGGGAACGCTTCTATGGCGAGTCGGAGGAGGAGAGCGAGGTCGAGGTGTCGGCCGATCCGTATAAGTTCGACTCGCCCGACAGTATCGGCGACGCGGTTGGCCAGAAGGAGCGGGGACGAAAACGGCAGAGGATCGATGCGCTGAAGGAGGAGATGAAGGAGAATGAAGGGTTGCGGTTGTGGGTGCAAAGACGGGACGCGTGGACAGGCGCAACGGCGGTGAACAAGTATGGCACGCAACGACCGGCGAAGTTTGCGCCGACCACGAACGGCGAATCCTCTTCTACGACGTCCACCACCCGCTCGTCCTCAAATGCATCGGTATCCATGGACATTGATGCGTCTCCTCTTCCGCCTAATCCCAATACGCGCACATCCGAAGAACCACTCGTCCCCGTCGCCCACCCTCTCCTCCCAGACAATACAATCCGCAAGTCAATATCACCCAAAGCGTATCCAGATATCTACAGCAAAATTGTGCTTTCGTCCCGCACGCCCGCCGTCCCCATAAATCTCGCCGACATGACGAAAGCACTGGTGAAGGGCTGGCAGGAGCATGGTGAGTGGCCACCCAAAGCCCAGCCGTTGGAATCGCTGGCGGGGAAGAAGCGAGCTCTTGCGAGTCCGATGATGGATAGTGGGGCGGAGCCTTTTTTGTCGCATCATCCGCATTTGCAGAAGGGTGTGGATTCTGTCAAGAAGATGTTCCACTTTAATGGGCAGAGTCAGGGACCCGCGAACGGATGAAGAGGGACACGTACATTGGAAGTGGACAATGTGCTAATTCCGGTGCTTTGTTTAGCACCTTGCATAACCAGCTCACACACAGCGGATTGCATGGATGTGGACTGTGCGGGTCCCTGCCCGGATTCGAATCCCATGGGTTCGATCACTTTGAGTCCCAACCGTACGGATTCAGACTCCTCTAGTTTAGATTGCACGACATTGGACAGCGCCAGCTTAGACTCAAAATACGCTGGGCATGTTCTCGGAGATGGGCGCAGAAATTCGCCTGAACAGGACCTCCGGTACAGAGTTACTGCACAAGATATTCAGTCATTTCATTGACAGAATGTGCAGGTTTCGCGGACGCCCTTTTAGACACCTTCGAACTCTCTGCAATAGAGGAGCTTGGTAGCAACCCTATCGAAGAGGATAGGGACGAGGGAGAAAGAAGTTTGCTGTTAGCGGAGTATGAAGTGTATGGGCTGCCGTGGAGTGACATGTCATGGTCTTATTCAATGAGGGTCTAGGAAGGGGTAGGTAGAGAGAGAGTGGAGGTTCTTATTCCACTCATACTTTGCTGCGCCTATCGAGCGGGGTTGCCAGTGCCTGCTTTGTACTATTGCAGACGAGACGCACATTGCACCCGCGGCAACTGTCAAGAATCCATCACATTCGCAAGCATGCGCGGGATCTGAACAAGGTCGAACATATTATAAAACCTATCTGGATGAGCTTTGTAGACTACAACGCACTCAGTACCACCGCATCACGAACCCCCATGACTCCACTAATCACCAGTCACACTTGAATCCGGGATGTTTGTGAGTGCTGTCTAACGTATGAGTCTATCCGTTGCGTTATGCTACCCTGTCAGCGAGTTCTAGAGAAGTATAAAAGGGCGACCATCGCGATGCAAATATGTATTTCCCTTACTACTTCACCGTCTATCTGTATTGCGTAACGAAGGTGCATATACACAAGCTGCATAACTATCATTCTACTTATACCCTCACATCTGTACCGAATGTCCTCGATTACTTCGAACCCTTTAGGCTGGACCGGCGACGTGGATACAGCCGAGGATGTGTTAGCGTCCGAGAAGGTATTTAATGTCAGAGATCTCATGAACCAAGGCAAAGGTTTCCACTTAGGCATTTGCATTGCCGCCCAAGAGTACTTCCAGTACCTGCAATTGAGGAATCTGCGATGGGAATATCGTGACAAACCTAAAACACTCACCGAGCTCTTCAAAGAGCCAATCGCAATGACCTTCAGGACGGCAGAAGGGACCCTGAAAGTAATGCACTTGGGAGCTGGGCCATATGCACCCCAGTATGTGTCTAAGTTATTTCTTAGGAGCTATCAAGCATGTACTTCCAAGACGCGATTTACAACCGCGTACGGAGAGTGTCCCGTTTTTCCAATTCTGGAATCCGGCCCGCTGAAGGAAGACGAGGCTTTCTATCGGCAGTGGCAGGATGAACGAGAAAGATGTTCCGTCTTAGCCAATCCTGACGGGATAGCGTACGGATTCTACAGCGACGATTTTGGTTGCTACAAGGCAGTGATGGACGCTGTGCGGAGCATGCTAGATAAGACTCCGGTCATCAACAAAGTCGCCGCTTTCGACTGCGGCTGCGTTAATGATGCCACTTCGTACAAGAAAATCATGCTCGTGGCTGAGATGGCACAAGAATGGGTTGATCACGGGATCTCGCAGGGGACTTCGCCAAAGGACCGCTTCCCTGTGGTGTACGACGACAGCCACGCCTGCAAGAAACTCGAAGACCACTTCCGGTCAAAACATCCTAAGCTCCACATTTCGCGCGGAGGTGTAAGCTCCGAACAACTTTCCGATCTTGGGTACCCGAGGGATAAGGAGCCAGAGAGTGCAGAGGAGATCCTCAAACAGTTCACGATATCGACCCTAGATCAAAATAGCTTCATCGTTTGCATCGATCCAAAACAAGCCATTCGACAAGCAGCGATGGAGATAACGAGTAGCGTAGGCCCTGCGGGTATGTTGTGTAAGAGGATTGTTGGGGATGATGTGCCTTTGAGTGCGCCACATGAGGATCCAGGGGATCCCGACCCTTCCAGTACGCGGTTGCTGATATGGAAAGATCACTGTCATGAGATTCCGCTGGGCGTACATTTTGGCAAGGAGCTTGCGCTGTATTTGCGAAAAGCAATATTGTGATGAGAGTGTGAATTGCTAAATTGTAGTAGTGCGGGTGGGCGGGACCATGGGGATGAATAGACTCACTGATTTGTTTTGTCCTGGTTATTTGAAGTAATCAGTGAGCTTTCTAACCTCTATGTTAATGTTTCCCTCGCATAACATTTGTAATTAGTTCAGAGTGTGACTACGGACAATATACAGAAACGTCAAACAGCATTCTTATACTCGTTATATTCATGTAAAAGTAGTTCGTCTACCACACTCATTGCAGGTGAAATCGAGAAGATCATGACATGAAACATAATATTACTTTACTTCGAGCATGGAAAGTTGGAGTCGAGATACATTACCGAACTCCCGCTGTCAGTACCAAGGAGTCTTGTCTGTAATGTTCGATGCGAGCAATTCTTCCCCTCTTCGTACTTGAAATGATTAGCCAATACTGCTGAATCTTACTCTCAGGGGTGGAAAGTAAACCATGACATCGCCATCAATTTCATGACTGGATCGTGCGGCACTACATTCCACCTTCGCAACAATATGTTGTTCAGAACGAGCCATAATATACTCACTGTGTGCATATGAAGTAACTTCCACCAACTTCGCATAACGTAACGCTACCGAGCCGTGGCAGACAACGATTTACATGAATGTGTGGAACATTTCACGGTAAGCGATACGAGGAAGATGGTGTTATATTGGGGGTTTTTCTACACATACTGTCCGCAGTCTTTACAAGTAACCCAACTTCCTTCGTCTCCTAACCTATTCCCCAAGTTCGCCCACAATATTACATACTCCTCCGAACCGGACCTCCTGCGCTTTACAGCTGTAAAGGCCTTCGTACACAGCTTAAATCAGCAACATGCGCAACCCCATAGCCCTGAGTGAACTCTGGGAAAGCAGTATGCCAATGCCAAAACCCCCCGATTATGGCACACTGAAGTTCATAGTTTACATAAACCCCATTCTCGAAGCTGAGAAGCAACACAGGCCAGCATATAGCCACGAGCGATTCGAGCATACCTACAAACAATCGCTAAGAATAAAAGAGAAGGGCGGTCAAGAGAAGGGCGGTCCCATACGAAATACGTGACGTCGAAAACAAAGTCCGAAAATGCACCACCAACACACCTATCAGCACCACAGCGGTCTACTCTGATGACGACAAGGAAATCTGGAAAATCGTTTAGGAGTATCATAACATACAGTACATGGACGACTCACTAAACCGGCTTGGTGGCCTCTGTCATTGTATGGCTTTCCAGTGGAGGTCACGGAGAGCTTAAACTGTACAACTGTCCCTTCAGCTTCAAAGAAAAAGTATTAAGGGTCCTGCCAAAGTGCGAGATAAACAAGATGGACGGTGAAGAAAAAGCCCTCGAACGATACTAAGAGGAACAGTCTAGGAAACTGTCGCACACCTGCGAAAACACGCGGAATACATGCAGCCAGTGTACAAGGTCATTTGCGTTGGCCAACGTTGTTCCGACGGATGGCACGCCAAAGCATCCTACCTGCAGCATCAAATTGCCTGCACAGTTCGCTACGTGCTGTTCATGTCTTCACAAGGTAAGTAGTGTCGATTTTGGTCTGTATGAGCCTCAGAGCCTGAGAAGTGTTCGTTGGGTCGTTGGGGCGATAGTTGGGGTTGTTCAGAACGGTTTGAGTGTTTACACTTCCAATATCACAACGATATAATACTGTATATGCCAAATTAATAATTTTGCGAGGCATGACGCTGAAAATGCAAAGCAAAGTTGCGTGATAGATCAACGGATGATGAACTTCCACTAACATCGACCGTCACCTCCCCAAATTAACACCAAGAATATCCTTCTAGATCTCTCCACTAACACCCTACCGTACAAGCCACTTTCCAGACCCTGTAAACTTTCGCCTCATGACTTCGCACCTCCGTCGTATACGGAATATCATACGGCCCCAAATCCTTCCCTTTCCACAAATCCCTCATGCGATAAACATCCCACCCCACAGTCAAATGCTGCCTCATATTCAACGTTATCCATGCTGTCTCACTCCCACGATTCAACAGCGCAACAGCCATACTCTCATCCGCCATCGTCTTCGCATAAATTTGCGTACTATTATCTGGACTCGACCACTGCAGCGTCGCCGATTGCCCTAGCGGATCCTGGTTTACGGCAATGATTTCTTTGTTGGTAAGGGTGGCGAGGTCATAGTTGGATAGCTTGGTGATATTTGAACCAATGAGGAGTGGAGAGGCGACGAGTGACCAGAGGGAGAAGTGTGTGCGGTATTCGATGTCGGAGAGGCCTGTGCCGACGAGTTGCTTGCTTTCGCCGTCAAGGCCGACGATGAGCATGTCGTAGTCGTTCCAGTGTCCCGGCCCTGTATGCTGCGCTACCTCATTCCCGCGATCGAGCATGTCCAGTACGTCGAAATAATATTTCTCGCGGTTGCCGGGGTAGTTGAAGTCGTCGGAGATATCTTGCCCGATGCGCCATTGATTCGCGCCTTCCTCGGCGGCCCATTCCCACACGTTGGTCCAGCCGCAGTGGCAGGCATGGAAGACCATGGAGCGATTTGTGGAGATGAGCGCTTTGCTCATGTCGAGCATGACTTGTTGTACGTCGGCTTGTGGGGCATCAACGTGCGAGCAGCAACTGTCGTATTTTAGATGGTCGATTCCCCAAGAGGCAAAGAGTTTTGCGTCTTCGTCTGCGTGGCCTATCGAGCCTGTGTAGCCGGCGCACGTATCCTCGCCGGGTCCGCTGTAGATGCCCAATTTGAAGCCCTTGGAGTGCGCGTAGTCAGCCACAGCTTTCATGCCGTTGGGGAACTTGACAGGGTCGACTTCAAGCGGGTGATCGAGACGCGAACCCTTGTAGCGCTGCCAGCCATCGTCGATGTTGACGTACACGTATCCGGCGTCTTTGAAGCCCAATCTCTCCATTGCGTCGATGGTGTGGCGAACGACGGTCTCATTGATGTCGGGGCCGTAGTTGTTCCATGAGCTCCAGCCCATTGGGGGTGTGAGGGCAAGGTTATTCGTTATGTTGACGTCGCCGCCGTAGCTGGTTACATTCCACGCCGGGACTGGTGTGGGTGTGGATGTAGGCATGGCCGATGTTGTGCTGTTCATGATCTGTGCGCCTACGACGGCGAGTGAGCTGCCGAGCGAGGCGAGATATTTCAGAGACATTGTGAATTATTCACACGAGACGTTTGAAGGAAGCGGCGAGTGCAGCTCAAATGGAAACTCAAGTTCAAGAGGAGCTTGCAAGAAGAGCGCCCACAGGACACGAAGACCTCGTGTGAGAAAATCCAGGGGAAGACAAATTGTCGAGCAAAGGACACCCTCAAGCCTTTACCATTCGACGCAGGAACGAGGGCCTACATATAGATTCCCACTTATCCACCATCCAGATAAATGAAGTGCAGCGGCAGCCGCTGCAACACTCTGGGGTCGAGGAGCTACCCCGGTCGAAGTAGAGCTAATTAACCCGATGCGGATATTTATCCTCCTTTCATTGGAGCACGGTCGATCTCCCCCACGATTGGAACAGCCGCCAATTAATCCTTTAGAGGGTCCGAGGCAGTCGATGGATGGCGGTAGAACAGTTATGGGCGTAGCGGCCTGCAGTCAGCCGAGGGACGCGAATATCAATGCACCTCGTGCGTGTCCCGGGATCGCATGTATGTCTGATTTCGGTAGAGGATCCGTCGACTATCGTATCCCCTCTGTTTGAGGTATGGAACGGCTCGGCAGAGTGGTTTGAACCGATGTGGAAGGAGTGAAGAGTGACCGCATGTGTATTTACGAGCCGTACAATCGAATCGAATCATCTCAACTCTGGCGACCACCGAGTGGTTGTTTACAATACCTCTGCGCCTATCGACTTCTGACCATGGAATTACATACCCGACATAGCTCTTAGCTTTTATGTCTCTGCAGCAACAGCACCCATACCGACCAGTGTCTGCACGAGCCTCCTGCGACCAACTTCAGTTCTTGAGCATTACCAGACAAGAAGATGAAAACAACATTCTCAGACAACCTACTCGCACCACGAGCATCCGACTTCTGGACAAACTCACCGCCAGTCCTATCACCAGGATATAAAGTCCTTATCTGCAAGACTCACCTCACCCAAAGGGTGGTCAGTGCAAAGTGTACTCCATGTCGCCTAGTATTGTATAGTTGAGAACACGTTATCCGCATAACGCCACGAGCGTCGGACTACTACTGCTTACCTTGATACGAACGCAAGGCTTTCGCCTGATCCAACCACTCTTCGAAAGTGTATTGGATGGGACAGCGAGTCCATCGAGCAATCGACTTGGCCTTTTTGACCTTGGATAACCATAGAGAGTCGCTTTGGGAAGCTGCCTCGCGTAATTGATGACACATGAAAGCATCCAGGGCAGATCCAAATTGGGTTGGGTCAGACATATCCCATGCGGACAATCGACTTCGATCCCAAAACAAGAATCCCGTCTCGGTGAAGAAGAGTGCACGTTGCGTGCCATGAGACAGGTAGTTGCTCATGACATACTCAACAAAAAGCCAGCCGAAGCTACGCAGTCGTGGCTCTTCATCTGAGTGCGGCGGATAGGATGTGAACTCGTCTTCAGAAGACAAGAGTAACCACGAAGTGGAAGGGATAGCAGGTATGGCTCTGAAGCGCCATGACGCGTTGATGAAGGACACTGCAGCCGTCTCGAAAGAAGTAGCATACCAGCCAGTAGCTTGAAGGTAGTTGCGGAAATAGATAGACTTTGCCGACATTGTCTTCCATGATAAGATCTCATCGCCAACGACGTAATGTTGCCTTACAGGACGCTCCTCGAGGAGTCGAGCTAGGAAAGTTTCCAAGCTTAGAACTCGGTGGAGCTGCCAGGGTGGAAGAGATGCAACAAACGCCAAGCGTAACTCATGCTCTTTCCAGTGGTGGGAGAACTTGAGATGGAGTTGATAGTAGATCTTCAGAATCCACAGAGAGCCCACAAACCGTAGATGCTCAGTCGATGAGACCTCAATGGGCGTGAGCCGAGCGCATGGGTTGAAGATGCTCTCCATGGCGGCGTTGAGACCTTGAGCGCAGGGTCCTACGGCAGTCTCAACCTCTTCGTACAAGTCGGCCAGATCATTGAGCGTTCGGAGTGGATCTTCATCTAGGGTGACGACCCGCGAGTGTGCGCAGACATCGGCGATGGAATGGCTTGATTGAAGGCGGGTAAGCACATCTGACGCGTCGAATTTTTCATAGTCGGTGTTGTGCAGTGCCCAAGAAGTCTCGAGATAGCCGCGGGCAGCCTCTGGTGTTTGCTGAAGACATTCCAGGAGACACGTGTCTGGGTACAAAAGGAAGAGGTTCCGGAGCCGGCTACTCACCCGGACGAGACGGCGCAGGGAGGGCAGATCGCACTGACCGAGGACGAGCAGTTGCACCTCCAAGGGGAGTTTGGTGAGTGGAAATTCCGGCAGCATCTGTCGCTTGCGGCGACGCGACGCGCTTTGTGCGGCACTACGAGCCATGGTCGTTCTGTGGGGCGAGTGTGGGTGGAGTGAACGAGCGACGGCAACCGGTGCCTGGCGTTGCTGCGGCGTACGCCTCGGCGAAACTTGCGACCGTGCCGCGAGGGTGAGCTTCAGCTGCCAGCGAACGTCTCCCAAACCACGAATCTCACCTCGCCGCTGCCCATACAATGCTCGTCTCCCTGACCGTCGGCAAGGTCGATGCCGGTGTCGCCGTCCTTCTGACCGAAGATAAGCGCCTCGTATGTGTCCCCGCGCTCCCAATTGCTCCCCGCAGCCCACCGTCCCCTCGCAGGCGACCCCCTGCATCTACCCAGCTGTAGCTCGTAGCTCGTAGCTCACTCTGCCGCAGATCGAGTTTCCCTCCATCCTCCTCCCGCCGGACATCTCCTCGGGAAGCATCGTCGACATTACGGTTGCCCGCAACCACGGAAAAGAGTCGGACTCGGCCGCCGCATTTCACGCCCTGCAGAGCACCATCTACCGCACCTTCGGCCAGCGCACCCCCACAGCCCCCATTATTCGCTGTCGGAATGCCACGCAGACATCGGTAGTCCTGGAGTGGGACCCCATTGACATTGCGACTGCCGAGCTTCGGACCCTGACCCTGTACCGGAATGGGAGCAAGGCGGGCACAATACCCAAACCCACCGAGGTCCATAGCACCAAGCTGAGCGGTCTGGCTGTGGACACGGAATATGTCTTCCACTTGGTTCTGCGGACGAGCGCGGGTACATACAGTAGCGAGAAGCTCAAGGTGCAGACACACAAGATGACAGATTTGTCTGGCATCACCATAACGCCTGGTCACATGCCCGCGGCGCTGAGGGAATCGCTGCAGAATTCAGCTGAGCGCATCGGTGCCAAGATAGTGGATACTGTCCGAATTGACACAACACACTTCGTGTGCACGGAAGGCAGAGGACCCGCGTGGGAGAAGGCCGTGGAGAACAACATCCCCGTGGTCGTGCCGGACTGGATCAAGGGCTGCGAAAGGGAAGGCAGGATAGTGGGTGTGCGGGGATACTATCTCAATGCGGACCCACGACTGCGGCAAATCGGCCCTGGGTCCAGCCAGCAGCAACAACCTCCACAACAGCAACAGCAGCAACCTAGAAGCCCTCTGGCCAGCCCTCGAACAGAAGTAACACCGCCAACTCCGGATAGACACATGGCCGAGGGCGATGGATACAACCCGGTTGCGCCGCCACCACCTCCAAAGGATGAGGGAGACGAGAAGAGCGACGTAGCGACCCCACCGGAACCGAAGTCACAATCAGAAGAACAGAAAGTGCGGACAGAGGACCTGAAGCCCGCAGCCGAGGAATCAGAAGAGGACAGCGAGGAGGACGACGAGGAGGATATCGAGTCGAGCAATGCCCAGGCGAAAACTGCGGGGGCTGATCTACCCATAAGGCAAAAGCCGCCGCCCGTTGCGGTTGAGGACGAGGACGACGATGACAAGGCCAGTTTTCAAGATATCAAGCTATAGCGATTAGGCATGAGCGAAATGGTAGGCTTCATCAGCAACGGGTGCAGGGTCTGACATCGAGCGAGTATCACTTATTTCTTGTAATTCGGAACAACGAGTGCATTCCAAAGCATGTTTCTCGTCAAATGGAATTGCGATATTACCCATTATTTCACCTTTCCTTGCTGTTTCAAGCGTTTTTCAGCTTCAAATGACCATGTAAATTGACTGGTAGGTGTATGATCTCACACATGTAGAGACTGCATGTCATCAACCCCCCTCCCATCACAGCATAGTCTGCTGGGGCGACACTTTTTTGTTAACCGAATGCGGCAAGAGCTGTGAACACTAGCACTCGCTTATCTTATCGCACACCCCTGTCCAGAAAATTCCCCTCTACCCCACAAATTTCTGACCTCAAAACATCGCGAGACAACACAATCGAAATGGCCGACCAAGCATCTGAGCAAGACATCCTGTTCGCCAAGCGCCTGATTGGTGCCGCAGAGCGTCACGATGTGCCAGCCCTGAAGGTGTTGCTTAAGGAAGGCTCCGCAAACGTTCAAGATCCTACCGCTACGGTCGCGACATCGCCTCTGCACGCTGCAATTGCTTCTTGTGGTAAAGTCGAGGACGGAAAAGAGGCGAGTGACGATGCGGTTAAGACGGTCGAACTGTTGCTCCAGAATGGGGCGATCTGGAATGACTTAAACAAGGAAGATGAAACGCCGGGTTGCATCGCACTTCGACTTGGCCAGAGGAAGATCTACGAGATTATGGTAGAAGCCGGTATCCGCGCGGAGCTGCTCTTTGCGAAGCTAGAAGCCCTCGGCTTGGGCGAAGATGATGACGACGCCGCAGATGTGGAAGAGGAGGAAGAGGCACCCGAGGAGCAACCCGCAGCAAAAAAGCAAAAGTTATCCGAAGAGGAAGCACAAGCCGTTACGCAAGCAGTCGAAGAGCAAGTTCTTGACGATGTCTCCTTGGACAACAAAGCCTACCTAAGGAGTCAGCTACGCTACAAACCCGGTATCCTGCTCGACGAAAGCGACAACGCGGTCATGATGGACTGGGAAACGCAAATCATGCAGCGACACGCTGAAACGATTATGCCCAAGTCAGGTCTCAAGGTCATGAATGTAGGTCATGGAATGGGTATTGTCGATACGGCGATCCAGACACATAACCCGGCTGAGCATCACATTATCGAGGCCCATCCACAGGTGCATCAGCGTCTACGAGAGCAGGGCTGGTACGAGAAGCCGAACGTGCACATCCATGAAGGGAGGTGGCAAGATATCCTACCCAAATTAGTTGAGCAGGGCGTTGTTCTAGACGGAATATACTACGACACCTTCGCGGAAGACTACAAGGCGCTCAAGGAATTCTTCTCCGAATACGTTATCCAGCTTCTGGCTCCTGATGGCAAGTTTGGGTGGTACAATGGACTCGGTGCTGATCGTCAAATCTGCTACGACATTTACACAAAGGTATGTGGAGACCATGACCAATCAATTACTGTTCGAGCCAGGCTGACTTTGATGTAGGTGGCGGAGATTGATCTGCACGAAGCGGGTTTCGATACGACGTGGGAGGATATTGATGTCCCGTCGGGGTTGCATGGCAGCAAACAATGGGAGGGTACCAGGCGGCCATACTGGACGATCGACATCTACCGGTTGCCGATCAACACGTTCGTCAAGTGAGTGACAAATTACCGCATAGTCAGGTTGTTTTGCTGGTCTGTAAGTTGCGTCATGTTGCGAACACTGGGGAGGTCATTCGGGAAGAGAACTTGTGGGTTATCTTTTTGCAGTTGCGTTGGGGCGTGCATGAAGTAAACATCACGAGAGCGTAACAGAGGTATACTCACAAGACTCCCACTAGTGTAACTAAATAATTACTCAACAAGAATGACATTTGTGAAACAAAATGCTGTCATTCCACGAAACTAGTACATCGGGGACAGAATAGTGCTTCCAATACTTGTGCCAACTTAGATTCCATTCCGAGCACCCCTATCCCAGGTGAGGGCCGCAATCAGATCTATGCTTATTGTCGGGATCAACAAAGGGAGGAGGCGTGCCGAGCTTACTAGCTATACCAGACATACCGTTGTGACCAACGAGCATATTGCCCGTGCCCTTGAAACGGGACGAAAGCATGCTGCTACCAAGTCCTCCAGAGCGTCGAGCCATCGCCATTGCACGGCTAGGCGGCATCTCTGAAGCAATGGCTTGGTTGTAGATGCGCTTCTGGTCAGCTGGCATACTGTGCTCGCGCGCATAGTGAAGTTTGTTTTAGTACCGTTGTGTGTCTGGGTGTTGTAAGTGTTCCGAAGGTCGCGAGCTCGTTCTGCATTGCGAGGTCTGGCTCGTAGTTTAGATGTTATACTGCGGTTGTGCAAGTTCACTCTCTACGAGGATATCTAGACATGGCGGTCAAAGTCGAAAGCAGGTGATGTTCACTGACAGTAGACTTCGTTGTATGAAGTCACAAGACTGACAGGGTACGATGAATAGGTCTGCATAAAACATTGTGACTATTTTGTGTACCTTTTTTTGGGTTGAAGTGCTCCCCGGTGCACAATGCGGGAGCATCTCTTTCATTACAGCAACGTAGTGGGCTGATCGGCATCCGCGGAGACGATGTTGTTGGTCGCGGTTGTGTCAGCACACACCGATGAGTTTAGTCTATAATAAATCTTGCGTTCCTAACAGGAGTCTGTGTGGGTGTTGGTGTACCAGCGTCGTGGTATAAAAGGGAGGGAAGCGCTTTCAGCTGCACGTTGATTTAGAAAGATGCGACCTGCTGGCGCTTACATAGATTCCTCCTCACCGAATAAAACGCTCACGGAGAGTTTGTTTCCAGCTCAGAACAACCTGATCCTATGGTGAGAGATGCTGTGGTTCATGATGATCTGAGCCCCTGGACTCTAATGACTTAGTCATAAACGTTCGGGTTGATTGAACATCTCACTGGGCCAGCTTTCGACTTATTCGTTATTTTCTACCCTTAATCAGGAAGGGATCAGATAGACGCCTCATTTCCGTCGACTAGTGCATAGCCAGGACGTGTGAACGCCGTGACCGCATCTCACGCCGAGCATCGCACCCTGATCCGCACACCCTGGGACATCGCACCTCGATCTCAGTTCGAACCCATTGTTTAAGGTCCACGGCGATAAAATAGGAAATCAGAGTGCATCGACTCTAGGTAAGCCGCACTCGCCGACAGAAACCGGAACGGCGGAAAAGCCTCCATTCCAGAGTGTACTGCCCACTGTGGTTTAGGCGATCTGTTCGCGCGCGGCTATCGGTACATGTGACCTGACCTTCCTTGGAGTCTAAATTTATGACTGAGGCGAGAACGCCGTGCGTTCACATTCCTTTGTCTCAACACCGGTTCTGCAATCACGTGAGCGGATGTCTACGCATTGGGCCGAAAATTACAAGCTGGTTTAGTCATGCTCATAGAAGTCCGTCTAGACGTCCCAGGAGGTTGGATCAAATGATCGAAAACCCCCAATCCGGAAAGATAGATTTGGCGCATAAAATATGAACCCTGGGCTTCAAATCATGGTAGAAGGCGATTTTTCGCCGTCATGTTGCCCCAGAATGTTACACGGCAGACCGACCAAACCCACATACACGCGTGTGAAACGCACCGTGTGTCGTCTTGCTAGGGACCGTCAACAAGTTATGCGGTAGACTCAACCGTGGTGTTAGTGCAGCAACCAGCGCTGGACCAGGCGCTGGGTGTCGAGCGAGGACTGGAAGACATGTTGAGGATGCAGGGGTGTTCCCGACCGATGTCAACTCAGACCCACCCTAGCCCGATGATCTCCAGGCTTCAAGACACAGATGGCCAGACATTGAGAGGGGATTTCAGAGACACTCTTTATGAATCGTCCTTCTCTAAAATCTCACACACAGCCCAGCTTCGAGCAGCAAGTCCACGACATTCGGTCAGCACGTCTCGCGACTCTCCCAGCTCTTCAAAGCCTAATTCAACCCACGATAGGCAAAGACCCAGCCTACCCTCCACTAATTCGGTCAACGTGTCAATCGACATCGCACCGAATCCGAAAACGACTCATTCTCCGAGGCGACTTTGGGTCTTATCGCGTTTGAAGTCGTCAATCGATACATCGGGAGTGACACAACACAGCACTCGAAGACCCTCTGTGCAATCTTTGGACTTTTCGATACCTCCTGAAGAACCGGAAAAGCATTTCATTGATTCGATTGGGATGGTAATACCGGGTGTTTGCAACCAAAATCAGTGCGCACGCCTATCTGCACACTTTATCGCGAACTGGAGGCTGTGTGAGCCGATCGAATACACTACGCCATTGGCGGAGCACGGAATTACGTTCTCGGACTACGGCCGAGTGCTCGCTGCGCTTGCGAACTTCCTCAATGAGATTCCGAACGAAGCCAAACAGAAGGCAAAATCAGGAGCTCCGCGGTGGCACCTCCAAGGCTGGCAAGCATCAGTCGCCGTGTCCGAAAACATTTCTAAAAGCGAGTCAGCGCAGCAACACAAGAAAGCTGCGCAACAAGCGGCGGCTCTGAACAAGCTTCTAGGAGATATCAGCTGGAGTTGGCAGCGACGAGGCCTCCCAGTCATGATGTGTGTCAGCTCATACTCGCTCTTCGCACCGAATCGCATCTCCGAGTCGTTCGTCCAGATTCTTCACGCGCCGCTACAAGCCTCACCTCCTACACAATCGTTCACAGAGCCCTGGACCAGTACCTCTCGTTTGTCGTTCATTGAGCCTTTCGTTATCGCAAAGGAAGAGCGTAGCTTAACCGTGTCTCGCCATAAACCCAGCCGAAGAAGCATATCGCCTCCGATGGCATCAAACAGCGCCGTCGTGCATCACCACCACCAGCTGAACCATCGCGACCGAACGAGGCCCTGGCCACTGTGGCCAAACGCCATACCATCGCGGAAGAGGGACCTGATGAACGGTCACGCAGACCGCTATGGCGTGGATCCGTACTTCCGTGCGTGGATCAGAGCCAATATCAACTCGCGAACGAGATGCACCTCATACGCCAAATACATGATAGAGCAAGAAGATAATCCTTTCATCAACACTCGCCTTGAATATGTTACTCCAACGCGACGAGCGCTTCCGTGGAACCTGCTCACCATGTGGTCCAATCAGTTGGAAGGGCATTATCCAAGCACCGCGAACAGAACCAAGTACGAGCACAACCGCAGACTTGAGTGTCGCAAGACGGTCGAACGCGGGTATAGACTGAGAATCGCCAGCTTCGGCTTTCGACACCCCATTTACCCGCTTCACACGCCGGAGATGGAAGAGCTCGGCCTCACATTGGAGGCTTACCATACCATCATCGATACAATTGAAGGCATCCGCCAGAATTACAAACCGAACGCGAACGAATTCCTTCCACATTATCTCGACGCGTGGAGTAAGCTCCGTCGCCGAGGCGCCGAAGACGCAATGGTAAAGGTCAGCGAGTACATGAGGCAGGTAAATGCGTTAGACCGGCGAGTTGTGTGGACCATTGAGAAAATTCCAGGGGTGTATGACCGGGGACTTGGGAAAGATAGAGAAGAATGGGAGATAAGCTTATGGAACGGAGAAGATCCGCTTGAATTGCTCATTCAGTTGGAGCGATGGGGCATCATCGAGAAGAAGTTCAATATGGAAGACGACGAAGGATTCGAACGGCCGTGGTGCAGATTGGAGGCCTGACGCAAGGTATCTTGTTTGGTGTCCTACAGGGCCAAAACAGCGTGTACACAAGAGGGTATCGCTGGTTCCTTCAGGCCCAAATTTTCTTCTCGATTCAAGCGACTACGAGAAGGGCTATGAAATCGATAGAGAGGTCAACAAACCAATCCTCAAACGAAATACACTCTAGCTGCTCGTGGTGCTGTCGATTCCAGCCCGTGTCGTTTAGGAGCACACGCTGGGTTGTTCACACGTGGGCCGTCTTCGGTGCGTGGCCGCGCCCGATGTCCGAAGGCGTACGTGTCGTGCGTGGCCTTCAGAATGTGTCTAGGCCTTGCATACAAATTTCCGGGGTGAATAGACAAAGAACGCGGTTGCGTAGTAATCGTAGCACGAGTCGTACGAGAGCGTTGCGTGTGCGGATGTGGAATTATAATCAGGCCCGCTAGCCACGCGGAACCTGCACCGCGCCTTACTTAAGCGCTACCCACCACAAGCTGTCAGCAACGAATCATTGGCCGAGCCACTGCACTGTGAACCTTTCGGCCCTACAGCGTTTTGTAACCCCTATGGCGGCCTGAATTTTGTTTCTAAGCAAGCTCGACATGTGCGGGATAGCAAATGGAGCAAGCGCAGTGGGGCTTTGCGTGATCGAACGAGCTATCTTCGAGCTTGTCGTGGGGTATTTAAACCCCCTCTCATGACCACCAAAATGGCGAATAGCAACAACAAAGTCACATCTTCTCGAGCCAGATATCTATTTGCCATCGCAGCACTACTTCCTCTATTTCTTGTACTGAGCACATACTTTGACTTCTCCAAGATGTCTGAGATCAAGAACGTCACCATCATTGGGGTACGTTGCGATTCTCCAGCCCCACATTGATTGCGACTCTGTCCAAAAGAAACCCAACAAACATCAATCAGCCTCGATACTAACACAAGACAGGCCGCCGGCAACCTCGGTCCTTCCGTCCTGAACGTCTTCCTACAGTCATCCTTGAACGTCACAGTGCTCTCCCGCGAAGGCTCCACCAGTAAATTCCCGTCCGGCGTCAAAGTAAACTACGCCGACTACGCCTCCATCGACTCTTTGACCACCGCATTCAAGGGCCAAGATGCCGTCGTCTCACTCGTCGGCAATACGGGCTTCTCAGCGCAGCAAAAGCTCATCGACGCTGCGATCGCCGCCGGTGTAAAACGTTTCCTTCCTTCCGAATTCGGCAGCAACACCCAAGATGAGCGCGTGCTTGCCGAGGTACCCATCTTCCAGCCTAAAGTTGACACAGTGAAGTACTTGAAGACCAAGGAGGCCGAAATTAGCTGGAGCAGCGTGATCACTGGGCCGTTCTTCGACTGGGGCCTGAAAGTCGGCTTTCTCGGACTCGATAGCTCGACCAAAACCGCAACGCTCATTGACGATGGCAAAGCCACCTTCTCCTCCACCAATCTTCGCCAAATCGGCCTCGCGGTCGTTAGAGTTCTTGAGAATCCCGATCTGACCAAGAACCAATACGTCTTCGTCTCCTCGTTCGAGACTTCACAGAAAGAGCTACTAGAGGTAGCAGAGAAGGTTACGGGCGAAAAGTGGAAGGTTGAGAACGTCAGTGGGAAGGGCTTGCTCGAGTCTGGCGGCGCGAAGCTTCAGAAGGGGGACTTTAGCGGTGTGGGTGACTTGATCAAGGGCTCTGCTTTCGGTAAGGCGGGTCTAGGAAATTTGAAACCGGAGGGATTGTGGAATGAGAAGCTAGGATTGCCGAAGGAGGATCTGGAGGAGTCGGTCAAGGCTGCATTGGCGGGGAAGTTGGTGGGCGAGGAATAATCGTGTCATCGGACTACGATTGGCTTCTGGAATTCGCCTAGCACAGCAATACATGATTCTAGCCAGTTACTTGCGGATTCGAAGAGACGTAGGGGTAATGTGTTCATGCGCCAGAACGCGTACATCCATCCCCTGATCCCAACCACCCTCGCTGCAGCTCCTCTCCGACCTGAATCATGTACATCTGCAATCCCACCCAAATACCAAACAGAATCCACCACGCCGATTCAGCAGCACCATTCCATCAACCCTCGTATCAAGCAGGGCGCAGCAGCCTCCGCGCACATTCTCAAGCACAAAAAGCTTCAGCTCTCTAGCGTGTTGGGTATTGACTGCGATCCAATCCCGCCTTCCTTTGTTGTTGTGCCACAACACTATTGGAGGTAATCTAGTACCAGCGTGTCTGCAACGGTTGTCAGGTTGGTAGCTAATACTAGGCCATGGCTGAGGGGCGCTCCAGGTGCCTATTAATGGCTTGTACGTATGCAGACTGATATACGAGCGAGGTTGCAAAAGCTGGAGTTGCGTGGAGAATTGAGCTAATCATGGAGACTACCAGTATTGAGTGTGTTGGAAGGAACAAGATCTAGATCTTGGTTCGGTATTGCAGGGGCAGAAGGATGGGTTGAGGAGCTGAGGAGGTGATGTGGTCTTATAGGTTGTTAACGCAAGCTGAGAAGTCTAAACGAAAAGGAATCGACATTCGAGTGAAGCGACCACATATACGAACGGAAAAGAAGAGACCACTTGAAAAAAAACTCAGGGTGGCATGCACACCATTTGTACTGTCCCGAAAAACAAGCCGACTACTGATTACGAGGTCCGAAAGCCCATGATATATTGCGCCTTCATCCTGTAAACCCGACTTGCCTAAGTGCATCAAACATGACCGGAACACCGTTAAGCCTTCTTCGCTTTCTTCTTCGGGGGCTCACTCGCCTCAGCATCGATACCCAGCTTCTCGATAAGGTCGTCCCACGAGCACGTATCGGTACCTTGATCAGCGATCTTGGTTAACTTGTCAGGCCCGGCGTTGCTCCCGAGAACGACGAGCTCGACAGACTTGGTGAGCGACTTTGCGAACTTGGCGCCCTGCGCTTCGAGCACCTTCTGCGCAGATCCGCGAGTGTGCCCATCGATCTCACCGGTGATGAGCAGAGTCATGCCTTCGATGGAATCCGGCGCGCTACCAGCTTCGACATTCGCGACCTTCTTCTCAGGAGCGACCTCAAGACCAAGCTTCTCGGCTAAGTCTGACCACTCGATGGTCTCCAGACCGAGCTCCTCAATCTTGGACATCTTGTCTGGGCCGGCCTTGGACCCGATGATGACAAGTTCGACTTGCTTATTGAGAGATTTGGCGAATCCAGCTCCCGCATCCTCGAGAAGCGCCTGGGCAGCCTTGCGCTCATGGCCGGGGATCGTTCCGGTGATGATGACTTTCTTGCCCTCGAGGAAGTCGGGATCAGAACCGCCGCCGCTGGATTTGGCCGCTGGAGCTGGGTCGGCTTTGGCCTTTGTGTTGGCTTTAGCGGCAGGCTTCGCCGACGCTTTAGCAGGGGCTTTGGCGGGAGCTTTAGCCTTCTTCTTCGGCTTCTAGGAAAGGTCAGTTGAAGAAGCTCGGCCTATCGGTACGTGACGAGGAATGATGGAAGTGGGCCGAGTGGTGTATCGCCGCTGTATCTTACCTCTTCTTCAGATTCTGGCTCCTCATCCTCGTCATCCACGTCCATTGGCTCCTCGGCAACATCGCCGCCATCGCCCTTGATATCCTCGATCACGGCATCCCATTCTTTCGACTCGCAGCCAAGCTGCTCGATCTTCTCAAGCTACCGAAGTCAGAATCAGTGGAAATGGGACGGGAGGATAGAAGGTGCCGACCTTCTTCTCGCCCGCGTTCTCACCGAGCACAACAAGCGTGACCTTCTTATTTAGGCTTTTTTCAATTGTCGCACCGGCGTTAATGAGAATCTGCTCTGCGGCCTTGCGGCTCATGCCATCAATCTCTCCGGTGATGATGCATTTTTGACCAGCCAGCCCGTCGGGGCGCACGGAGATGGTGGCCGTGTCTTTCTTTGGGGCCATTGTTGTAGCTGGAGTGGGACTAGATGCGGACGTGTAGAAAGGAGGATGCGAAAATGTATATGAAGGAAAAGCGACTCGAAAAATGCGCAATTGACTGAATTGGAGAGAGGCGAAAGAGATTGTTGAACCGAAACGATGAAAGGTGAGCGAGCACCCGTCGCGCTTTTGTAGGGCTCTCCGGGCGTCTCGCCCCAATAAGCACACGGAAGGAGCGTCCCAGGCAACAGGCCGCTTCGATACGCTTGACCCTTCACGCTACCACGTGAGAGCGCGATTGAAGTCTCGATAGTGCTGAAGATCACTGCGGCTGCCTGAAGAAAATAGGCAACATGTCAGGCGGCGAGGCCTCGATGCCCCGATGGCAACATGAAAACCGCATCACAATGGCGGCCGGAGAGCTGCCCTAGGTCAGCATTACTGCGCTTGCCCAGGTACGTTGCAGCACATCGAAGAGCTTGCCGATAGTCGTTGAGATATCTCTGAACGTCCAATAGGTCATGGATTGTCTGTAGACTCGGCTCAGAATTGGTGAAAAGACTTTCCGTTCCGAGTTCCCAGCCACGGCCTTTCAAGATGCGGTGCGACGCGCAAACGGCCAAAAGCAAGCACGACCTCGGGACGTTTCGAATTCCGCGAGGGGTGTCATCACGTGACGCTCCACTCCAGCTGTACGGCACTGGGTGGAACCAATCGTCCACTCCCCGTCACCCAACAGCTGCATGTGCCATCTCAGGCACACCGTGCCGCAGTCAGCGCTCAAATTATAACTAACCAAACCCCGGCCACAATGATGGCTTTGCTTACCAACAGATCCTTGCGCACCCGCGCCGCTCGCTCTTTGCACATCGTATCAGTCGACCACATACCAACATGGCCTCCACCCCGGAGCAACTCGACACCTTCGCACCTGTTATATGGGCGACGCCCTTTCTCAAGTCTCCAGACTGGTGCGTCCGCCCGCGCACGCGGGTCGCCCCGTCCGCAGCAGACCAGACCCCCGATCGTTTCAATCGCGACACTATAAGCAGCTACGACGGCATGCAGCAATGGCTCGAGCTCTACCAGAAACCCGCTCCGGGCTCCAAGCTCATCACCCGATCGATATCGCTATGCAAATATGGCCCTGGGTTAATGGGTTTCCCCACAGTATGCCACGGCGGCGCAGTATTGACTATGATGGATGAAGCTCTCGCGTTCGCCATGGTAGCGAACGACATGGAGGCAGCGGGCAAGAATACCACCGACTGGGCTGCCACAGCGCAAACTATGAAGGCGATACTTGATGCTGGAAACCCGTTGGAGGTGGCGCTGAAAGACTACATGGTTACTGCGCATCTGGATACCAAGTTTTTAAAGCCGGTGAGGTGTCCGGGTGTGGTTGGGGTCGAGGTGACGTTGGTGGAAAACAAGGGGCATAAGATGAGGTTCAAGGGTGTCATGAAGGACGGCGAGGGCACGCCTTTGGTGATAGCAGAAGGGCTATTTATCAAAGTTCGAGGTAGCGCGAAGATATAGACTCTGAAGTATCCGACGGCCAGAGCGTACCGGCACATGCTGTATAGACCACTTTACAGAGCCACTGCATCTTCCGCAACATCATGTACGATGTCCTGTACATGATGCTTAGCGGAGCTCTCGCACCACACAATGAGGCATTTTCACCAATACCATTCACTTCTTTCAAACATTGTTCGACTATAGCGGTAGATATACAGCCGAACATCACCAGACCCAAACTACCCACTCCACATCCACTACGGACGAGCCTCCATACCCAGCGTATCGACCTCCCTTTCCAACCACAACCATGCACAAATCCTCCTCCAATCCGCTTCGGATGAACCCACCAGACATGGTCATTACACCACACACTTCGTCCTCATCCGGACGTCACACTATGTACAATCTCCCGCACGCCTCCACCTCGTCAGTGCGCATCATCTCTCCCATCATCCTCATTCCAGGACAAAAGCCACTAAGCACTACCCTCACCCCCCAACAAGTCTCCGAGCTCTTTCCGATCCTGCGTATTTACATCGAGCGCTCACAGCCTAGCATCGCCATCCTACCCTCGTCAGGTATTGTTAGCTACATCGGCGTGGAACAAGCGCTCCGCCAACGCGAAGCAGAGATCTACGAGCCACATGAAGAATATGGAAGTAGTCTGGCTGAGCTGATACAGGTCTACCAAGCTCTCGCCTTCCTAGGCAACAAACCCACAAGCCGCGCACGTTGGGCGCTCGGTAAAAAGATAAAGCAGGAGATTGATGAAGACCTCTGCTTAGTCGAGTACCAGGAAATTTGGGAACTACGCCATATGCCCTTTACACAGCCCTTCATCAAGGCCATCACTAAGCGACTTGCACGAATGGAGATGGGTCTTGCTAACTTGATGAGACAAGCGATGTTCCAGTGGACGATGGATACGGATGCGGAGTTTGCGCGGACGGTGGACTCTGCGGCGACGATTCTTCGCTGGGTCTATGCGGATGCGAGTTTGGAGCGCGAAGTTGCGACTATGCGGGTGAAGCTAGAGTTAGAGGCGAAGCGAGGGGACAGCATGGAGAAGCGTGGTGGAGGTAGTGCTGTAGGGAGGTTTTCGGTTCGATTGGAGACTGTTTTGGAGTGAGTGGCCTGCTGGTTGGGCTTGATTGTGATAGCTTGGACTTGACTCCGAGCAAGACGGGGCCGTAGATCGGCTTGTCAATCGCCACCTCTATCGGCTACATCCCCTTGCGCGTTGATCCCATATTGAAATTGAAGAGGTGTCGTCCCTCGAACGTTGAATGGTCCAAAAGTTACTTGAACCAATGCTTGTACAGTCGACTTATGTGAACCAAAACTTGCTGCACAGAAGGAGGTTGCTCTGTTTCAAAATGTCAAAGGTCTTTGTGTCAAATACGTGAAAATCCCGAGCAGGGGACAAGCAACGCATGATGGAAGTCCCATTCCACCAACCTTGGACCCAACGTCTGGCCTTCGAGTAGTTAGGTACGGAGACAACTTTGACAAAGTCTTTATGACGCCATAATGACATTCCACCTGTTCTTAATGGCTCTGCTTCGTGAAACGCGATCTTCCTAGTGACGCCTCCAACCTCCAGCAAATCCTCATGAGCTGGCGCCTGTTGACTTGCTCTTACGAGGCACCTTATGTCATAGGCTCGGGTTGTAGTGTAGGTACTGCGTCGTGATCTACCAAGGCAGCCCAGAATTTATATCCCAACCTTTCGAGGTTATCATGTACCCAAGCAATTTGGGGCGGGTTCCTCTAATTTTCAACATCGTCTGAACATCTAGTCAAAACAGGACACTTACAAGAGCACTATGAGACCAATCGAGGAGGCGAATTAGAATTAGATTAGAGACTGTGCCTACGAAAATAAATTGACGTGGTGTCTTAGTGTTGTGCACTCCCCTTGCCGTGTATCATTGCTTGTGAGCTTTCCGGCCGTGTCCTCGTCGCTACGCTATGCTACAAACGCTATATAAGTAAAGGTGAAGTCTGAAATATAGGAACGACGAAAGAAACTAGACAGTAATGAATGACAGTGAACGTATCATTGAACCTTACAGAGCTTGCCATTCTCGTTAGGCAATCCATAGGCGGTCTCAACCTTCCACCTTTCACTTCCCACACTCGTAGTAGCGAAGAAAACATCGTACGGATCGAGCTGCGCTTTGAGCTTGAGGAGACGTGGGTACTTGTCACCCCAGAACGCTTGTCCGAAGTTTGGTTCGAAACGATCGGCTTCCGCAAGGTATGACCCTGCACCAGGGCTAATGTCTCGCCAGCGTTGCATATCGCCTGTCTGAAATTCTTGCCTTCGCCTCATGATCTCAGGTGCGGTAGCATTCACGGGCCAACGCACAGCTTGCTGGGAGAAGAGGTACATGGGTCGCCATGCGGAGTTGACAGCGTTGTCGGCGTTGGCAGGGTCGACGGTCCTCATGTTGAAGTGTACTTGTACGCGGTTGTTCTCTGAAGATTGACGTAGATTGCGGTAGAGCTCTTCACGCTTCTCTTCGGTCTCTAGGTTCGCTTTGGGAAACATGCGCGATGCGGTCGTAGCGTTGACTTTCTGGACGGTTTCGAGCGGGAAGGAATTGCGCCACGCCTCGTGGAAGGAAGGAAAATGTGTAATGTTGGGATCAAACTTGATGCCGAGGTCGTTCAGGCGGGTGAACCAAGGCTGGAGCATTGCTGTAGTCTCTTCTAGCGTCTTGTTCGGCGCGAAGAAGGGCGACATATTGAAAGTGAAGATACCGGAATAGACATTGGGAATCAAGGTGAAATAAGCGTAGGTTCCGGCGTCCGCAAATGGGACGAAGTAGTCGACGTAGGCACGGATGCCAGCCCAGAAAGTCTCGTTACCGACTTTTTCAGAAGTAAATGAGAAGCGGGATGCTGTTGTAGGCATGTCGGGGTGGGCTTTGACCGTGACGGAGGTTGCCACGCCGAAGGTGGATCCGCCGCCTCCGCGCATGGCCCAGAAGAGATCAGTGTTGGTGGTGGAATTTGCGACGACGAACTCGCCGTCGGCAGTGACGACCTCGAACGCAAGCACTTGGTCAGCTCCAGTACCATAACTAGATATATCAGTATATCGCCTTGGATGGAGCGTGAAGTCGGAGTCACTTACAGAGAAGATAAAGGAGAATGACCGCCTCCCTGAATATAGCCACCAAAGATGCCAACAGTCTCTCCCTCGCCACCAACAATCGCGCGCCCCTTGCTATGCGTAGCCTGGTAGATTTCGAAGGCTTGGACACCGACTCCGGCCTTGAATGCTGGTCCGCAGTATCCTAGTGTCTTGTCCTGGAAGTCCTCGATGTAATCTATATTCTTGAAATGATGCGTCCAGATACTAAGTGCGTCTTTGCCTCCACTCTTACCGAGGAAATCGTGACCGGTGTTCTTGACCACGAGCCGGACGCCAGTGTTGCGAGCAAAATTGACGCCCATCTGCACGTGCTTTGGTTCTGTTGCATTGATGACATACATAGGGAAACCACCTCGCGTACAATTGCCACTGTCGAAGATATTCGGTGGGAGGCACGTTAGGCCTTGCGCAACAGGACTCATCATCTCGATTGGGTCGATGAAGTGGGAGTAAGACCTGTTCCATGTCGCTGTCATCTCCTGGCATTTCGCATCGTCGTAGAGGGGTCCATTGTAACATGCGGATGCTTGAGGGCTTGGGTTGAGCAGTCGGTTGTCGGTCAACTTGTTCAGGGTCTCCCAAGCTAGATCGGACGGCCAGTTCCAGTCTCCTGGGTAGACCTTGCATCGTTGCTTGCCGATGGACGCTGGCGAAGATGTGCCGCACTTGAACAGGTCTTTCAGATTTGAAGAAAGGCCGGTTAGGGCCGTATCCAGGGACCGAGAGAATTCCCCTCCGAAGAGCATCGGCGTCGCGGACGAAGAAGTTGCCAGGATTGCCGTGAACCAGAAGGAGGCCGGTAACCCACTGCGGGGTCGTTGCACCATGCTGATCTTCATACTCCTCGCTTCGCAATGGAATGACTGTGATGGTAAGGAATGTATATGCTTCACCCTGTCAACTGTCAAGGTCGATAGCCTCTAGAAGAATGGAAGCCGTAGACGTTGGTTGCGTTCGCGCCACCGCCCTGGAGCAGCGTGGAAGAAGGGCGAACAGAAGGCATTGACTTGCTTTAACGAACCCTAGGAACATTTGATTACGGTGTCTGGCTTGGGCCATTACGCCACATTGAAACGCACGTTGACGGCCGATCTTCACTGAATCTGAACAGGAACCGTCCTAAAGAAGGTCAAATCTTCGTCGCCCCCTGCCGCGCCCGCCGCCCAGACGCCACGCCTACCGGTACAGGGCCAACAAACCGCCAGTGTCTGCGACGGTAAACAGACTAATCGCTGCGCATTACACATCACCGTTAGCTACCGCAGCGAACTATCGTCGCAAAGACGGCCTCGGGATCCTTCGAGTGGCGCTTCACGCGCATGGAATCCACGTGGGACATTGCGCGGCAGTTGACAGCGGGGGGAAGCGTCCGGCGCATGATACGAGTAAATGTTTCAAATGTTCTTGAGAGCATGGTAAAAACTTGACTAGGTCCTACTGAGTAGGAACAACGACCCGCCTGTCCGCCAATTATGGAAGAGTCATTACGCACTAGCTAAATGGCGTCTAGTGTGAGACTAGGCATTAAGTCAAATCCGTTGTCACGACTCAGAATCACATCGCGGATGCAGGCGCCGGCCCGATAGTCACAACTCTGGAGTCTAGATCAGCACTTCGATTGCCCGAATGACTCTCTCATCGCCGGCAGCCATGCACGATGCTCCACCTGTCACTCCTTACTAGGCATGCCAGGTACAGTACCAGCAGGTATCCTCGGGCCGTGCTTTCGTTGAAGAGTATGCCACGCCCGCACTACGATTTGCTGTATTTCTCACGTCGCATCGTCATACTGTACCGACGTCGCAGATCTGTGAGAACGTCGTTAATGTTCTCATATAATCTGTTCTTACCTTCTAGCGTTTATTTCTTTTGATCGACAGCACCCGTTCTATGAGATGGAGAGTAGGCAGCCAGAAGCACTTGCGATAACCTGCATTTTTCCTATCTTCGCCGGGTTGTTCGTGGGTGCGAGAACGCTCTCTAGGTATCTGGGGCAGAACTTTGGGTGGGATGATTGGCTCATTGGCCTTGCGCTGGTGCTCCTTCTCGGACAAACGATAACGATTTACGAATGTGAGTGATCTTCCTTCTCTGCGAGTTTTGCGTAGCTGACAACACTTTTTCCCAGACATCCTTTGGTCGCATACTGGCTATCACTCCAGAGACATACCGAAGCCGAGTGTTGAAGCGCAAGTGCTCGCCTTAAAATGGAGTTTCGCCGTCCAGATGTTCTACCACCCTATGATGGGCGCGTTACGCGCATCGATTATCATGTTTCTATTCCGTGTCAAGGACCAGCGATGGCCTATTCGGATATCGCTACATGTCGTCTGTTAGTAGTATCTGCTCACCCCATGAATTCAAAGGCTAACACAACTGTATATAGTTTGGATGAACCTCGGATACGCGTTGTCAACAAGCATTGTCAACATCTTCCAGTGCACACCAATTCGATACGCTTACCTTCGACCACTAATGGACACGTCAGGGCCCGATGGCACTCTCGTCAAAGGTGGTCAATGCATTAAGAGTCTGGCCTTCATCATGGCGAGCTGTGGCTTGAGTATATTCATGGATCTCATCATCATACCTATTCCAACGGCAATGGTCTGGAACCTGCAGATGCGTAGAAAGACCAAGCTCGCTGTCGTCGCAGTTATGAGCATGGGATGGATGTAAGTTTGAACTCGATAATCAAAATCTAACGACCGCTGACACGCCGGACAGCGCCACTATCGCATCAGTCGTTCGACTGGTAGTTTACTACATTCGTTACGAGCCAGGAGTAGATCGCATGTGGAACATCGGAGTCGTCACTTCAATCATCGAGCCTAGCGTAGGCATCATCGCCGCCTGTGCCCCAGCGCTACGACGTCTCTTCACGTACATGATGCCTCGTTATTTCTCGGAGGACCAAACATCATATCAGACACATGTCGGAACGGAGTCAAAGTCTCGACCACGCCATTCTCACGGCTTTCAGTTCAGTGCAGGCAAGGAGGCGGAAGAAGGCCGAACAGAGTCCCCAAGAGAAGATCAGGTGTATGGGATGCGTCCGCTCGGAAGCGTCGACTCACGAGAAAACATGGAAAGCATGGCTGCGGGGGCTATAAATCGAACACGAAGCGTGAAGACTGGCATCAGCGAGCCGCTGAGTGAGGCGTACGAGCTAGAGCCAGAGCACATGTTGAGCCGCCAGAAGCCGTAGTCATTCATTTAGATACCCACGAACATTTTGCGTCCTTCGGGGCTTGTAGTAATCCTGTAGGAATGTATGAATTCATGACGTCAATGTCAATACATCTGTCTGATCTGATCAACACGGGATCGAGGCTCGAAGCGACCGCCATCGAGACCCGCGTTAGGATATCCACTTGGCTATAAAGTTTCCCACTGCGGCTTCCCAACGAAAACCCAATACTTGTTAGCGTTCCCGCGCTAAGAAATGGTAGTTTGGGCATTCACGATACATAAGGTTTCGGCTACAACAAGTGCGTGATTCGAAGCAAAACGCCTACTTTCTGCCAGTGGATCTCGATTCCTGTGCCCGATAGGCTGACAATTAAAGAGCTTAGACAGTGTCCGCGGAACATACAATACATACCGAGATGTGGGGTCAAAGAGCTCGTGAGGCGGGACGTGTTGGCGTCCGCGGACAAGACACTGTGACGGCATTGCCATGATTTGTTGTCGATGACTAAAGCGTACCGATGCGTCGTAAAATCATGATAATGACTGGTATTAGTATAATACAACATGTGCTGAGACCCCTCTTGATGAGCTTTGCAGAGGTAGTACCGGGAACGAATTACTGCACCTGGTGTTGACGATTGTCAGCTACGCACAGCTGAAATAGTTTTTGAGCATTGGCCGCAAGCCACAGATACATTGGCAATAACGGGAGCATACAAGCAGGAAGTTATCTGTGCACTACTGCTTTCTCGAACTGAGAGATATTCCACCTGTACCCTTGACAATAAAGATTTTATCGGCACTAGGAGGACAATTAGGAACGAAACTCGCAGTCCACGCGCTCACTGCATATATTTCTCCATGCGCGTTTTTTTATCCACGATAGCAAAGAAGAGACTACAAGAAGCAATGGGTGCGTTCCTTTCACCCTAGCACTCATCCTTGCCTCTCCGACAATTGCAAAAGTACCCTTCAACTCCCATGACTGGTCGTACCGGCCGAAAACCGTGTTAACCGATATGTATAATATACTGCGGCCACGTTGGGACTTGATTACCGAGTTCGGTAAGTGCGTAAGAGCAATGAAGCACTCCAGAAAAGCGCGACAGACAACATGCAGAGGAATTATGAGCAAGCAGACATTGGAAAGGAGCCAAAAGCCGGTGTTGTATGGAAAGGGCCTATTATCGAGGCACTTTGAGATGACCTCGAACTCGGACATGGCGAGTTTAGGAGGCGCAGACTCGAGCAAGCTAATGCTGGCACATCTTCAAAGCAATCGCTCTGCAGGCGGCGGGCATGGCGCGTTACATGCTGTGAAGTGTATTCCGCCATAGCAGATGCCGGCGCAGACCAAAGAACACCACCATAGTTGTCGCATCGCGAGTGGCAGTCCACCATTCTCTGCTTCGAACGCATAAAGAATTTCGATGAGCATCGGGCGGCTCGAAAGCGAAGTCCCATCGCCGTGCCTCCTCAATAGCTGCCTCGCAACATGCGAAATCGCTACGTCCCCAGTACGGTATCTCTTAATTCGGTTATGCGGCTGTTACAGCGTAGCCATGAAGCAATAAGTCTCTCTCCATAACGAAATTGGATGAATAGCTGGAGGAATTGGAAATCGCTCAAGGCTAATATGGCGCAACGTCCCACGAGTCCTTGTCAGAAGTTGGGCCGTAGAATTCCATTGCCTTATTCAGCAACTTTGTAAACTCCGACGGTGCTCAATGTTCTCTCGATCGAGCGAAATGCCTGTAGCAGGTATACAGTAATGAAATTTGGGGCTCAGCAGGCTGCAAATGTCGCATTTTAAGATAGAACGCTGGACTCTCGGCATTGCCACAGCCGCATACGACGTGAAAACCACAACACCGCTGTGGCCACAAACCAGAATTGCCATGCTTCTAAGGTGGTGCAAGAAAGATGAAGACAGTGTTTGGTAGGAACCCTTCAACCATCTATCACGCTAATGTAACTCCGTGCTAATTCGTTACGCTCGTCCCTGGCATCGGACTGGAAGGCGCAACGGTGGGTAGCTCATTTTGTCCAATGTATCGGTTAGAATATCGTTCAACATCTCTGACAACTTCAGGTAGTTAGTACTCCGACGCTATCCGGATCAACCTCAAAAGCCGGTGTGCTGCAGTGCATGTGCGAACCGCACAGGTAGCCCTTCCCAACGAGGCAATCACTAGTCCGATTTGAGACACGGGCCCAAGGCAGACATGTGGACGTTTGGCGGCTGAGAAATTTTCGCGACGCGATGGTCAGACGATGGGGCTACTGTCACGGTTGCTTTGGAAACGGCGAATGAGAGTGCAGCTCGTCTGTGGCGGGAGGCGAGAGGCGGGATCAGGGGGTTTGGTGGGAATACTCTATATAAAGCCGAAGGCCTCTTCCAAAGTGGCGGGAAACACAAGAAACGATACTATTTAAACTCAGATCCCTCGCTCGAATCCATCGCTACCCCTACGTATGGGTCGAGAGACCAGAAGTTGCACGCCGTTGTCCAAGCATCGTTGAAAGTGCCCCAAGGCCAACTCATTACAGCACCAGAATCCAGCAGTATGATCGCGCGAACGCTAGGAAACATGGAAACGCTATCAATTTTTCCAAACGCCCAGTATGCCACGGTAGCCTCGTGGGCTCAATTTGAGAACCCCAACACCAGCCAAAAGAAACGAAGCAGGTATAACGCACGGATGAGAAGGATAAATCATGCGGGAAGCCAGCCAGCACAGAAATCGCGGTCGAACGTTGGCTCACCGGTCAGGGCCAGGAATGCGCCGATGCGTGGAGCTGCATATGAACGCCTGTAGGTTCGGTACCACAGAGGCCGCTTCACTCCGACGCGCGCAGTCGAAGTGAGCCAACATGCTGGGAACGCTGTCGACGACTATCCCGCTCGCGACGGCCATTTGTAGTGGTGTAGTTCGATTGCAGACGAACCAGGTTATGGTTTCCTCCCTTCAATTCTTTGAGATCCTGGTCGTCGATCAGTCGTTTCTGCCAGAGGTGGCTGAAGAGAAGGAAGTCGGGACGGCTCGTCTTGAGTGTCTCTCCGAGCATGGCGTGGTGGCAGGCAATATGTTCCATCCTTGCGTTCCACGCAGCCCAGCCGTCGTTCCACGTCTCTTGGAACTCGCACAGCGGGCACTGCACCGACCTCGGGGGCTCCTCGCCGCGGAAGTGGCTCAGACAGTGCGTCTTCCACTCCTCCTCGATATCCGATATATATGTGCAGCTCAGGAACCAGAAGGCGCACTCGTACACGGGTGTCCGACGCTGGTTCGGCCGCCGCTCGAGCACGCCATTCACATCCTCGAGCAGCGGCATTCCCGAGAGATGACTCGCGAGTCCCGTGCTAATAGACGTTTCGGTCGGCGTGGCATCGGAGTGGTGGTAGAGGGACGGCGGGCGGGTCGAAGCGTTGGACTGGTGAATGCACGCCGGCGCCATGGAGGAGCTGCTGCGCATCGACCGCGAGTACGACGGGCTGGAACTGTACGGCACCGGCACCGGGCCGTCCGACGACGAAGAGAAGTGGACTAAGCGAGCGTGGATGTCTCTGGTGGGCGACTGGAGCCATTCGCCGAGCTGCGTCTGGGTGACGGAATTGTCGAGCATGCCCGCGAGCGACACGCTGGCGGGGTCCACTGTGTGGCGCATGCCCTCATCAGCCTCACGTTTGCCATCTCAGCCTTGTGGAAGGCAGCCATCATGAGCGAATCGGAAGGGCGGACTCACTGGTGCAGGACTCGCAAATGTCTGCTCCCGTGGGGGAGTGTGTCGACGGGACGTTGCTTGGGGCGGGCTTAGCGTCCGTGAGTAGTTTCGTTCCGTCGTTTGGTTCCGTTTCGGTCGCGTCGACCTTTCGCATCCTTCCCGTCTCATGTGCAGGGAGACGCGACTTTATTAGATCCGCCACGCGCCCACGCCGGCCAGCCGTCGCATTGATCAGGAGCCATGTAGTGCGGCTCTGCCAGAACCGCGTCACCTCATCCAGCCTTGATACGCGCCTTGGCTCGACCGACACTTCACACGCTAGACGACATCAACATGGGACGGACCACAGACAGTCGAGCTCATCTTCGTTGTTGCAAACGCCAGCATCGGCATGGCCGACTCTGCCATCCGATTCATTGGCCCTCCGCGCTCGACGCCCGAATGTCCTCATACAGAGATGGGGGGATGCGGGGTGTAGACACGCTACGGCAAGCCAGGTCATCTACGCGACCCTTCATCACGGAACCGCCGACCGCTCTTACCCGCGGTGCATTAACCAGTTTGTATGCCCATCTGTCGGTGTGGACATCCCCTCTGTCGGGTCCTTGGCCGTAATGTCTCTCCAAATCAATCACCACGCATTCTGGTCTTACGGCCTTACTCGCCGATGCAACAAACGAGGTCTGGGCTACTGGAACCTGTTTGCGAGACGTCGACTTTACGAGCTCGATGGTTTGGCGGTTGCATGAAGGCGCTTCAGTAAGCATCGGCGGCATCCACTCTAGAACAGTTCGGGCTTGAACTACAACCGTAGCGCATTGTGTAAAGCCGAGCGGGCATGATTTCTGCGCTGCATGGACTCCCGTCCCAGTTACCCTACAATGCACCGTGTCCTGTGTTTGTTGACAATGTAGCATTGGACGGTACTAGCTTATATCATGACCGCTCACAACTCTTCCTATAGCTACCCACAGCGTTACCGTCCATACACGCCACAGTACACCGCACCACAAACCCCATAGCAGAAATGACCTGGTTCGAATTCCGCAAAGACGCCGCCGGCAACACCGCAGTAATCAAGCACAAAGGCAGCAAACCCGCAGACATTCCCAATCTGCCCAGCCCCAGCAGCCATCACGGTAAAACCAAGCACTCCACAGTTAACAAGCGGATGCGACATATCCACAACGCGCCGGAGGAACGTCCTACGAACACGGTACCTGGTGCAAGGCCTGATGAAAGGAGTTCCCTGTATAGCCGTCCGTCCTCTGGTAATACTCTCTCTAGCCATCTTCGGCAGGGTGATGACTTGGAGAATCCTTACGCGTCTGCGTTTAGGGATGGAGACCGTAAATCGAAAAAAGCTCCCGTAAATATGCACTCTCCTTTCTAATACAGCTTCTAAATTGTGCCAATTCATCTTCTTCCTTCGAACTTGCAATGAGCTTCCAATGATCTTGTGAACGATTCGACAAGTTACAAAAGCAGAATGATCCCGTCACAAATTCCTATAGATATCTAAACACAAATGCGGATTATTGCCGTAAGTTGAACCAGATCGCCAATCTATATAGTTACCGTCCCTCTCTGTCGATCTTGCTTCCAATGCTCACAACGTTCATTCTGTATCGAAATCAACACCTGGTGTATTACACGACACAAGCATCACCCCGCCATCGCCACCACGCAGTCATCCACCCACCGAACCCTCAAAATGGCCCACGCTTCACCGACTTCATGCGGTATTTTCTTGTAAATACTACTATATAAATTGCCTAACGAAGAAAATTGCTAAATTGTCTAGATTCTCTAGCAACAATCGTTTAAGCCCTCTCTAATTTACGGTAGCGTTGTTCACGCGTCAAGATTCGACTTCCGTACATGCGGATGCCTTTACCTAAAGCAGGAGCGTTTGAAAAAACGCAAACGCATGGGGGATGTGGCAGTAAGGGGGAGACCACGTAGGCTATAGTCAAGTTATAGATGTAGTCTTAGAGAGATAAGATATGTTTGAGTTAGAGGCACTCGACTACAGAGCCCTTCACATAATTAGAAATATTGCTGCCTTTTGTTGAAAGTGAGCTATTAGCGCCTCCCTCTGTCTAATGCGCACCTCTCCCCTCCTGTGCTAAGATGTACGCGCTTAATGATTCTTACAATTGCGCTGCGCCTGCTTGGATATACACTAATACATAAATTGTAGTAAGTCCAGCGAAAGCCGTGATGCAAGTAGGGGCACGTGCTCTAGGCTCAGTAGCTTGATCTTCCGAAATCTCCGAAATCTCCTAGCTTCCCTTTTAGCACTAATTAGCACGAGCCCTCGCCCCCGCCACCGCCCCTTTGTATCACATGACGGGTCTGATCTTTCTGTACCCGCAAAAGGGTATTTTGCATCTAGATTGTAGAGTTCTTTTTCTCTGATTATTGAGCAGTAGTATAATTACTGTTGTGCCCCAAAATTATCTCAAATTCGGTTTCGAACATACACTTCGTAATCGACATTGGGCCCGGTTGGCACAATTGGTTAGCGCGTGAGACTTTTAATCTCAAGGCTGAGGGTTCGAGTAAGCAATACTCGGTATACACATACCATACCTCAAACGCTAATTATCTCAGGTCCCTCATCGGGCGATTACAAACAATTTATCTTTTGCTTCGTTGCGTGGCTCTATAATTTTCTTTTTGCGCTACGAGGCTTAGAAATTTTCTTTTGGGGATGATTCGGTAATGGGTACAGAAGTAGGTCTGCTGGCCAACTCGAAAGTTTTACCAGTCAATGCATCGTTTTATGGAACAGCTTTGGGGTCTAGCGGGAGACTTTGTGCGATGATATACTTCTGGATGAGTTTATAGGACTGATGTTTTGAAACCCAAGCATTAGTACCACAAAATGTAGAAAGAACAATCAGGTAAAAAAGCATCAAAGGTATGAGCGGAAGAGGACATCCTTTGGCATACTATGCGATGGTAGCCAGACGCAAGACATTAATCCCTACCCATAGTCACTGCCTTTGCCTTCCACTTATATACCCAAGTATAATTCCCAAATATAACAAGAAGCTCCAAGCCGATCCAAAACAGCTAAACGCTACAGCGCAGCTATCCCCTGAAAGTTCCGTCTCACGCCTCCGTCTCCACACCCACTCTACCCGCCACCAGCGCAATAAGCGCAGCGCCAACACCAGACCCATCCTTCGCGATGCCGATCCTTACTCTCTTCTCGCCCTTCTCTCCGATACCTTCGATCTCTCGGAACGCTTCTCGAATGTGCTCTTCGAAATTGGGGTAAAACTCGACCAAAGACCCATCGACACCGATGTCGATAACATCGTCCTCTGATGCTTCGACGTCGCCGCGTGGGGGGTCAATACCTTCCTTCTTATCCGTCGTGGCGGTGCCCTTTGATGATGAGTCTAGTCTGCCGGTCTCGATAATGATGGCGGCAATGGCGACGGCGGAGAGACGTGCGGCACGGCGCCCGATAGCGGCAGCAATGGCCTGCACCGCCTCTGCGTCCTCGGCACTCACCGCGGAGATGCCATAGTCCTTGTCCAACGTTTGGCGAATCATCCGGAAACCGGGGCTCGTGTCACCAGCGCAAATGCTCAGAAAGCTAGTGTCGATGCCCCACTGGTTCCATATCGGGCTGGTGTCGTGGATCTGCGTGGTGCTGTGGACGTCGTTATGTGCCGAGTTCTCGTCGCGGAAGAGGGGGAAGGTAGGATCGTTGAGGAGGCTGATAATGGAGAGACGTAGGATCTCGCCCAAGAACATGCCCGATACCCGCTTCTCGAACATTTGAATTCCCGGGTTGACGGACTTTTCGTCGAGCTCGACATCGTAGGGGGTATTCGGAAGCGTCCGCAGGGAGTTGTCAAAGGAGCCCCATTCGGTGTTGACGATCATCTCGCCGGTCGACTTGTCGTAGTCGCCGACATCCTTCTTTTGTGTGAGCTTCGTGACCTTGTCCAGCTTCTCCACATATGCGCCGTTGGTACCGGTGCCGAAGATGGCACCCAACAGGGTACCCGTTTTTCCAGGTGACGTGTAGGAGCGGGCCATGAGGGTGCCGACCGTGTCGTTTACCAACGCTGCAACACGTACTGGGAGGTGCAGCGCATCAATCTCCGTCTGGAGCAAGGCGCACACGTCCTTGCCAATCGCGTCAGCAATATCGAAGCCCTTGGTCCAGCGCATAAGCATCCCCTTGTTGATGCCAATCTGGTTTACCGGGAAGGAAAAGGTGAAGCCCAGGTTGAAGATTTCCTCATCACTGATTTTGCCTCCGGTGTTGTGACGCTTGATGTGCCCGACGTAGTGTTCCTCATGGTGCGTCTTCAGGAAGGTCTCGATCTGCTTTGCGAGGAAGGAAAAGAGCTCTTGCGATGTCTTTGCGGTCATAAGCTCCCTCGGTATGGCAACCTTGCTCTGGGTGAGCGAGAAGGTGGTGTTGCCGTGCAATTGGATCGAGCAAACGCGGAAGTTGGTGCCACCGAGGTCGACGGCCATGTAGAGACCCTGCAAGCAGTCAGAACTAGCAGTGCTTTGTGGGCAAGAAAGTCAATCGCACCTTCTCCGTTCCATTGGGCACTGCCGTCACGTATGTCGGGATCTGGCTCAATTCGGTGCCTTCCTTCTGGAGGCCCTCGTCTACCAAACGTCAGCGACCAATTGCAAAGTACGGTGCATGCGGCCAGAACCTACCCATCTCCCGTATGAATTCCTTGACGGCCTTGTTGACGGCATCGGGCCCGAACTCGAATTCCGCGGCGACCCGCTTTGCCTGCTCTGCCAATGCCATGCTGCGCACAGTGTCCGTGTTGAATGTACCGGCGAAGTCGACCTTGGGGGTGGGCTTGGGACAGACGGGCGGGGTTTTATAGAGGGCGGTCGCGTGAGGGCTGTCGACCGGCGATGTAACGTGCCAAGGGTGGACGGTGGTGGTGGTGGTGGTGGTGGTGAAGAAACGGAGGATCTCGTGAGGCAGGTGCGGGGCTACGAGGAGCTGGAGAACAAGCACTAACACCAGCACAAGCCCACCGTAGACGTGGTGGGGCGAGACAAAAGGACGCGGGCGCACAGCGTCACGGCGGGCGGCGGCCTTCAGGCTTGGGCTGTCCCGGCAAGCCTTGGTTGGGTTGGGAGCGGCGGAAGACGTGCGTCGCATGGGAGCGCGTGTTGAGTGGAGCCCGTTTTGGCAGGCGGGGTCTGTTGCTGGGCCTAGGCTACCTACTACAGCTATACGTATGCACGGCGAGACGGTGGTGCTAGCCTCTCTACACGGGTGCGGCGGCGATGCCTTTGGACTGGGCCCGCGAGGCCAAACGACGATGGCGGCCGTGGCCTCTCTAGCGCCACCAGACGGGCAACGGAGACGAGATGAGGGGCCTGCGCCGTCACGGAGAAACAAAACATCGTGAGGCACCACCCCATGTCAGCCCATGTCTTCCCCCCGCACCACCAACTGCGACCCGCTACGTCGGCGGCTGAAGTGCCCCAAGCCTGGTACTCGACCGACGGCCCGATTGGCTGACTCGTGCTCACGCGTATACAGATTCGCTGGTTGAACGAAAAGCCGTTTCCCAGCTGCTCTGACTGCCGCCACATCCTGTCCCGTCCACTCTTCTTTGCTCCGAAGAATGGGAAGCAGTAGCCTGGATAAGGAGGGGATAGACCCCGACACCGCTGAGTGGGTACATAGACTATGCCATTCCGGATTTGACCATGTCTAGATCGAGCAAGAGGTCAGGAACCATAGTTCTTCACTTTGGGGTACAATCTGCATCGTGAAAACTCAACAGTCCGGGCGAGTACGGGACAGTGCATACTGAGACGCCTCTGGATCAGCTCTGTCGATGTCGATCCCGAGCTTACCCTCAGTGCAATCACGATGCAGTCAAGCTCTGCTCTGCGAGAAACGAACGTCTTTGCTTCCGATCGGCTATGTATGCTCGCTACACGACTGTCCCCTGCTTCTGTGCTTGACCCCCCAAAGAACGCTTTTCATCACCGCTCTGCCAATAAATAGTACACGCGCCGTCAGTCCACAACTGACACACCACGATGGATAGCTGCCGCAACAGCAAGATGCCAAAAAGCCAAAAGACATGTGCATGTAATCGAAAACCCTAACAGGAGAGAGGGACCCAAACCCACTGTGCTGCCCATGCAAAAAGAGATTAGCGGGCGCCAGTCGAGAGTGACGTCACCCATACAACGTCTACAATATGTACGATAAAACAAAAGAAAATTGAAAGAAAAGACCTCTTGCGCGCCCAGGTCCACTCTCGTGTGTGTGCAAAGTGACCTCCCTAAGCCCAACTCTAATGTTCGTCATTAAGTACCGCCCCTGAGCCCTAAAGTAGCCCCTGGCAATTCGTAAAAGACCCGATCCCGGATGACCCGCCGTCGGGGATATCAGAGTCTGGTGCGTATTCGTGTTCGAGAAGATGATTAGATAGGCCGAGGATGAAAATGGCTGCCGTCAACAGCAGAAGAGGTACCCGAGAAGGACATGTCGGTGGCTGCGATCGCCAGCTTTCAACCCAATAAATGATCTAGTCATTGAATCGAAAACCAAGCTGATGCAAACTCCAACATACTCCTCCAAGTCGAATGCCGCGTCGGAAATTGGAAAGATCTAACGGACCCCAAGTGGGGGACGTGGGCCGAGACTACTCTGGCTGCTGTGTGCAGAGTTCTTCTCCGATTCTAGATGAGCGCTGGCGCCACTACTACCACTAGCGGAGGCCGAACCGGTTATTGAACGTACTTGAGGACGAGATTTGGGTGGGTAAAGGTTGCTCACCCCAGCATGTTGTTCAACTTGTTGTGGCGCCACTACGTTGCCATGCCCAGGCGGGTGTCTCGGGACTGGCTGCCGCATGCCTGGCGGTGACGGACGCCCGTTTGGTGGCATTCCATTCGGAGGCATGCCGTTCGGGACATAGCCATTCGGCGGATAACCGTTGGGTGGAGATGGTCGTCCCATTGGCCTCGGGCCGGGACTCAGAGGGTTGCCAGGGGACTGGCTGATGCGGCGGTTCATCGGAGGGTATGCGCCGTAGCTACCACCCTGCTGGAGTTCGTCGAGTCGAGTTGCTGTCAGTGAGTTCGCTCGCGACTGGGCGCCCATAGCACCCCGATCCACGTCACCGTACCGATTTGAAGAGTAGCCCATGAGTGGGTTGTTCATGATAGAATCGTGCAGGCCCGGCACATCTTGTACCAAACGCGCGGAGGTCCGATTCTTATTCATGCCCGGACGTGCGAATGGGTTCCGGGATCGTCCGTTCTGCTGAGGACCCATGTTCATGTCAGGGTTCTTGCGAATTTGGTTGGCGCTGGGGATTTTGCGATTGCGGCGGGAGGTGACACTCATCATGTCAAAGTTGTCAGGATCGATTGCGGGACCGGTACCACGCGAGGCCATTGGGTCAAAGTAGTCATCCTCGTCTTCGTCTTCCTCGAACCCGCCCATGTGCGACGCCGGAGGAGGTGGGCCACGTCGCGGTCCGGGACCGCGCCGCATATTGAGTTCCTGTTCTCTAAGCTGCAGCTCCTTCTGCCTCAGCATGAGCTCTCGCTCGCGCAGAGTCAAATCGTTGGTTGACATGGAGCCATTCTCATATCCGGCCCCCGTGGAAGCTCCGTCATCAACCAGGTTGTCGTAAAGCATTAGATGGCTAAACTCTTCCAGGTCGTTGCCTTCGAGAGAGGGTCGTCGGTGGCCATTTGGCATCCCGTTCATTGGCCCTCCGTTCATCTGCCGAGGGGGGTAACCGTTCACCGGCCCTGATGGCGGGCCACGGCGCATCGCTGGCGGTGGTCCGGTCATGGAAGGTGCGCGGCTTCCTGGTCGTGGCCCTCCTTTCATAGGCCCGTTGCCATTCATCATCGGACCTTGCCCTGGAGGTCCTCGAGGCATAGGGGCTGAGGAGAGGCGGGGCGGCGGGAGATTTCCGTTGGAGGGAGAAGGGGCTGGTGCGATGGCGGGCTTAGTGCGGTTGACAATATTGAGGTTGTGAAGGACGGCGTAGAGGGTTTCGATGCGAGGAACGGCTACGCCGGCTTCCTGGGCAAGTTTTAGAGGGGATCCGAGGTATGTCTCAATCTCCATCGGCCGCTTGGCCTCAAAGTCCATATACATGGTGCTGTTGTTATCCTGTGGCTGTGTCATCTGCTGCATCGCTGTTTCCCGGTAGTTGGGCGGGAATGTGCAACCCTGTGCTTTGGCAAGGGCGAGAAGTTCGTCGATTACGCCGGTAACTAGGGCACGTACGCCCATCTTGTCGAGCAGTTCGGTGTGGTTGGGTGTCTCGAAAAGGACACTAGCCGGGTGGAACGCAATGGCACTGTGAGCCATAATTAGCCATGTGTCAACCATCAAAATGCAGCCGTCTGACGTACCCAATCATGCGCTCGTACTGCTGCTGGCGGATGTTCGGCGCGACTTTGCAATCGACCTGGCCCGAACTCAGCGTCATGGCAAGGGCTTCAGCCATGTCGGTCTGGATCTGCGCTGGAATGGCAGTGTTTTTGTTGGCCGCGCCAACCCAGATGTCAGTGGCGCCCTTGTGCTCGAACTCGCTCGCTCCCAGCTGCGAGATCTCTGCTCCCGAAACCAGCGACAAGACCACGTTGGTCGGAAACCGCTGCTCTAGATACGACTCAACGCCTAGACTGTGTGTGGTGTTCATAAGAATGCACGTGTGCTGGGGCGACACGACAGACTCGATAATGTTGGCGATATCGTACACGTCGGGCAGGGCCTTGACGCAGAGCAGGACGTAGTCGAATGGCTGTTTGGAAGAATGGGCGGCGTCTTCGGGTGTGCGGACAACTGAAGGGTGCATTAGCTACTATCGCTCCCGTCGCGGACGGCAGGAGTGCATACCTGAGTAGGGCTTGAAGCGCTCGTTGCCGTAGAGGGCGGATCTGCGGAAACGTCAGTCCTCGTCTTGAGTTGTCGGGCCAAGGACGTACTTGAAGGAAATGCCATATTGGTGCACGCTGTCAAAGCCCGACTTCCATACCAGCGTGACGTCGCAGGCATTGGTGGCTTGGAGTCGCCACGACAGAAAAGCCGACACGGCATTGCCGCCGACTGGAACAGATTAGCAGAGGTTCACATATGCGGAGGCAGCAGCGAGAGTGAGGCAGGGGACGGCGAGGGCGAGGGCGGTGCAGCACGGGATGTGCACGCAACCGTCCCAAGCCAGACGCCCCAGACGATGCAGAAAAAGAAAGTAGGCGCGGAGGCCATCATTTTGTGACGGCGGGTATAACGCACCTGACAGGATGCGCAGCCTTGGGACAGCGGGAGCCATGGTGAGGCTGCTCGGCGACGTGGTCGGCGGGAGTGTGAGGTGCGGCGGAGACGGAGGCCAAAAAGTTGGCGTCTATTGCCGCAGCGGCAGCGTCTCTGGGCGTGGTATGTTTGCGGCGACGGCGGCGGGTGTGGGTAATTACTGATTAAGATAGGATCCGGGAACGAGCGTGCGGCGGTCTCTCAAGGCCTTCACTGCGGATGAGGCATGGAAGTAGTCGTAAAGAGAGCGTGGTTGGGAGGAGGGGGTGCGATAACAAGCGTGTGCAAGCCCAGATGTCGAGTTGCTTGGGGACAGCACGAACGGCCGGGGGGGGTGCCAGGCGGGCTAGCAGGTGCGACGGCGACTTTTTGGCGACGGACTGCAGCGACTGCAAGCACGGGGAACTCTGATGCCACGACTTAGCGAGCGGAAGCGGGCAGCGAGCGACAGCGACGAGGATGATGCTGATTAGGAGAGCGGCGGCGGGAGGGTACAAAGCAGCGAGCGAGAGGGAGAATGGCCACGGACGGCGGCGGAGCAACGCAGTTTTACTATCGAGCTTGCGCTGCTAGGGTCGCGGGCCCTGTAGTTGCTCTCGCTAGAGAGCGTCTATCTATATTTGCGGCCGCTGGACGGACTCCCGCCTGCGTCATGGTATGGTCCTTTGTGCATGTCTTTGCATGGCTTTGCACCGTCTGGTCATGGCCATGGGCCGGCGGCGACGACAAGAGGCGGCGACCATGGCGTCCGCGTTCGATTATCGCGTGCAGTGCACTTCTGCATACAGCACACACACAGGCAGCCGGGCCCTCTCCGACCGAGTAACGCGCCGCGCCAGTAGTCTGCTATCTTAGCAGTACTGTACGGTGCTGGCAGATTGCCATCGCGCCAGGCTCCGGCGTCGAGCGGAAGGCCATCGTCCCAAAACCCTGCTCGCCCCCGGGGACGATCCACCCTCCGCTCTCGTTATCCACGGCTGCCCATTCCCCCCCATGCCCGCGCTCCCTAAAAGCCCGGCGACATACCGAGACCGTCCGCAGCACATTCCCCTGGGGCGCGAATCCGCTGCGTCACCCGCGCGTACCGTCCCCCCCAACAGCGGCGCATGCAGCCAATGGCCAGCCAACGGTTGTGCAGCTCAGATCCTGACGTTGAGAGCCTTCTGACATGGGCCCACGCCCGCACCCATGTCGGCGCCCGGGCCTGCTACCGCTCACGCCAATTCATCGTCGTCGCGGGCCCGTGTGCGCTTGCAATGTCCGCCTCCCTGGTCCGCCTCAACGGCAGCCTGGACGCACTCTCGCGGCCCTGGCCTCCCTCGCCGCCCATCTCACCCTCGACAGTGACCGGCGCGCGCCTGGATACATGACATCAGCGCCGCCTTCTTCCGCCGGAACCAGCGCGACGCCATCGAGAAGTGGTTGAGGTCAGAACGCATCCCGACCCGCCCCTTTTGCTTGCCCGAGCATTCGTCTTACAGCGGGAAGCCCACCAAGCACCGCTCGGCGCCGGCAGCCATCCCGAGCCAGTAGAGAGTACCGCCGGAGCCTCGTTGTCGTCGTCGTCGTCTTCGTCGTCGTCGTCGGCGTCGTCAACGCAATACTTCGGCATCGTCTACATGCACCACAGTAGCCACAGCGCAGCGCTCCTGCGAGTTTGAGGTTGATGCGCCCATCATTCCGCAGAGTAATAGCCGCTCCCAGCTATACCCGCCACCGACTTGCACTGCGACCGTCATCAACCAACAGTCTCCACTACCTTCTGGATACGCCGCGTCCCATGCACATCTCACTTCCCGTCCTGCGCTCGGCCAGCCAGCCATGCCAAGAGATATGCTTTTCGTTGCGTGCTGTGAACCATTGTGGGTTGCCTCGCACGACTGCGTTTCAAGTCCCTAGTTACATGCAAGCGAGGGTGTTTCCATTGCCTTGCGGGCCTGCAAATCGCGATTGTGACGTTTCACGCCCTCAACACCGTTGCCCCACAACCCCTCATGCTATGTTGCCACTCCACGAAGGAAACTACTACCCGAAGTACGAGGCAAACCTGGGCTTCAGCGAAATGCTTCGCTCACCAATGGAGAGCTTGTCGTCTTCCAGCGGCAGTCATTGGTACATATATGTCGCGCTCGCTTCCCCGGTAGCTTGGCTATCCGGCATCACCCTCAAGCTAGCACTGACAGCGGAGCAAAGAAGGACCGCCTCTCGTCGTGGTACCTGAGTGCCTTGCTTCATCCTGACAGAGGGCACGCTTGCACGCGCGAGGGCTGGTCGCGTTCGGACTCAGGGCTGTTGCGCAATTCTCGCATGCACCTTCTCCTTAATCCGACCTCGAACCTCTATGCGCAAAGGAGCATCGCGATCGTGAAACTCCCATTGTCTCCCTGGGGCGTTTGGGCGGCAAAGGTTGAAATCAGACAGATTCGAGGTGCTCATTACGCTACTTGAGGCATGGGAAATTAAAAATGCGATCCCGCAGACTAATCTGTCCAATCCGTACTTGCAGCGCCTAGGCGCAAAGCGTCGTCAACTGTCTTAACGTCAGTCTGATATTGCTACACTAACATCGAGCTTCCATCTCGGTACGAGAAGAATCGCATCACGTCGAGCACAATTGCATCCTCAGGACCAAAATAGACATGGTCGTGAAAGGAGGTAGGTAGGAGCTTCCTTTTGAGGCGAATAGTTGAGCACCTGGGAAGCGATCCTGAACATCATATCGCCACGCGTTTAAGATCGTCACAGAAATAGACGTCAATCGATACAAGAGGGAATGAGCAACACACCCTGAGGAAACATGACAATCGTCGGTTGATCGATTGATTGATATTCCCTCCTGTCGGCCAGGAACTCTCCGCCTCCCTTCCAGACTGTTGCTGGAAGATCTTCCACGGCGCTAAACCAAAGAGAAAACCCCCCATCGGACCATTTCGCCTCACCCACCCCACCAGCCGAAGCTCCGGGCCTTAAAATCAATAAACCTTCTGACGAATCACCCCGAATCGCAACGCAAAGATAAACCATAAATTTTGTCCGCCCCCACTAGTCCGCTTGCAGGTTTTCTCCTCGTGCTTGCGTGACGCCCGTCCGTCATCCTTGTTCCTGTGCCTGACATGGCGTCTCGCTTCGCGATTGATTCCCCTGTCGCCCGAGTCACTGGCCGTGCCCGGCATTTGCTGCCGAAGCCTGGCTTTCGCGTGCGAGTCAGTCTGCCCTGACGATGTTCGCCTTGACGGCAAAGCACTCCTTGCCGAATAGGTGCGCGTCCGCGAGCACCAAGGCGATAGGAACGAACCATGCCTCAGATCTATTTCATCGCCACCACCTCCAAGCTCCCCCCGCCCTCTGCACCGCATACGAGGTTCGCCTCCATATTCTACATGTAACTCCAAAGCCCCACGCCCCAACACTTCCATAATCCCACAGCCCCCGGCTAAATTCCGCCGTCCATAAAACCACCCTGGTACCGAGCATAACGCGTTCGTTCACCGGTTGTTTCGTCTCGCCAGAAATCTTGATTTCCAACCTAATTTCCCATCATCTTACCTGCATATTGTATCGACACGCACCGTTTAGAGGACGTTATAATTGTGATATGATATAGGTGGAGCAAGGACAGGTAGAGTAACCGTACGTCTCTCTCTCGTTGTGCGTTCGCCACCAGCAAATAAGAATTGATATACCGACGCGAAGGCTTGGAGTTGCTCGTTTATCGTATCGGCGTAATTGGCGTATTCGGCTTATCGTATGCGAAGATTTTCACGAAGAAGTGTGCTGCCAACCTTCTCTCTTTGGTCAAATGCTACGCTGTTCTCCGGATGCTTCCGGTTAACGAGATATAATCCAAAAGCGGGCAATAGTAAGGGTACAGCTAGCGTGGCAGGGAGACGTGGTTTAAAAGGCCTTCAATATGGGATAATGAGAAATTTTCGGTTTCCAATGTCCGCTCCACGGGCGAGACAGTCAAGTCAATTTTGAGGAAGCGAGTCTTCCTTTTCGACTAAAGTACAAGAACCGCTCGAAGCCGAAGCCGAACCCTCCCGACGCCGAATTCAATAAGACGACTCTGTAAGATCGATCGAATTGAGCACACTTCAAGAAAAAAGCATGACCGGATGCACATCCTCCATTGCAAGACACCCAACCATACTTTGTCACCAAACCTCCGTTTAGTTATCCATGTACGTCGCCGAGTCGACACCATCTTCGGGGAACTCACTGCAAGCTGGTTAGAACAAAGGCATAATCCAGCGATAGTGTGACTTACGGAAGTTGAACCTGGAAACGCTCTTCGATGGACGAGAGGACGGCCTGATCTTCAGTGCTGCTCACAAAGGAGATACTGAGACCCTTGGTTCCGAAGCGACCAGCACGACCGACACGATGCAGGTACGAGTCCGCCTTGTCCGGCATGTCGTAGTTGATCGCTACGTTGATGCGCTCCACGTCAATACCACGTCCGAAGATGTCGGTGGACACACAGATGCGCGTCTTGAACTCCTTGAACTCCTTGTAGCGCTTGATGCTGTTATCAAATCAGCAGAGATTTCACAACGGACAAGGCACAAATAGACATACCGCTCCTCTTGGCCGATACCGGAGTGCACAGCGGTGCTAGGAAAGTTGCATTCCTGGAGAAGCTTATCAAGCTCAGTGCATCGAAGAGTCGATCGCACGAAGATGATGACTTGGTTAAATTCGAGGGTATCCAGCAGGTCGTTAAGCTTGCGGTTCTTCTCGCGTTCGTCAAGCTTGACAAAGTACTGTTGAAGACCGTGCAGTGTCAGCTTCTTCTCATCATCGACATAGATTTCCAGCGGGTTCTGCATGAACTTCTTGCAGATCAGGCGGACGTCCTTGGCGAGCGTAGCCGAAAACATCATGACCTGCTTGTGAGACGGGGTAGCCCTGAAGATGGTCTGAACGTCGTTGCGCATGTCTGGGTCGATATTAGGACTTGATCCATGGAACCGAGAGCGGGTACTGACCTGGCTGGTCCAACATCTTGTCGCACTCATCGAGGACGAAGTGCTTCAGGCTCGCGAGACGGAGTTTCTTGTCACGAACAAGGGCATTGATACGTCCCGGTGTGCCCACAATGATGTGCGGGTGGGTGTCCTTGTTGGCCAAGATTTCAATGTCCTTCTGGACCGGGGTACCGCCGTAGAAGACGGAGACGCGGACGTCCGGCAGGAACTTGGCGAAGCGGTTGTACTCATTCTTGATCTGGAAAGCCAGCTCACGGGTGTGGCACATGACCAGGATAGTCGCAGCGCCCGCCTCCGGCTTCTCGTCCATCTGCTGGAGGGTGGCCAGCACGAAGACGGCTGTCTTTCCGAGACCAGACTTGGCCTGGCAGAGCACGTCGTTTCCTAGAATGGCTTGCGGAATGGTAACTTGCTGGACTGTAGGGAGAAAGACATGTCAGAACGGTATCTCAAGCGGTCGTAACGAAGCGGTAGGGGAAGCGTCCGTCCATCATGCAAGCACAACCACCGCAACACTCCTGCTTTTGACCAAATCCAACAACACGGCATTAGAGCCCTCTTGAACTGCAAAGTACGACCCCGCGAAATGATCCTCCCAACCATAATGTGGACATCCGATGAACAACAATCTGTGTCTTCATAGCCGGCGCAACCGCAATCGGAAACACCGCAGTCGCTATGAGCCCGATTGCGGAGGGAGCGGGCTAAGCCCTTCGCCAAAGTGCTTGATTCGCGACTGATGTAACGTCGAAAGAGGACTCGCTTCGTTGCGCAGATGGACGGACGCTTTCAGGTGGTGAAGGCTGAGGGGAAATGATTAGACTAACCCTCGGAAGGATGTTCGAAGCCACAGTCCGTGATTGCTCGTACGAGCTCGTCCTTGAGCAGGAAGTCGCGGAAGCCGGTCGAGTGGATGCCGACATAGCTGCCCTTCTTGTCGCCGGCATCACCAGCAGCGAGGCCTCCCTTGGCAGCAGCCCCGCTGCCGTTTGCGGGCACCTCGGTCGGGATCTCCTCGTCGGAGTAGTCGATGAGATCTTCCTCGTGAGACATGGTGGCTGTAGAACGGAGAGTTGGGGTAAAGGCCGGGTGTTGTAAGTGTCGAGGTGGCGGTGTTGCCTTGTGAGTCTGCTAGGCTGCCGAGCGAAGCGGACCGCGATCGGAGGTGGGGGGTGAGAGCGTTAAAGCGCGCGCAAAGTGGAAGAAGAGAAATGAGTATTATCGAGCAGTTCGTGTGCAAGAGGGCGAGTCGATGGGTGGAGGGGGAAGGCGTTGTCGTGAAGAGAGCGCGGGAGGAGAAGAGGGCGCAGCTGCGACGACGATGCGAAAATGCTGGCCTGCGCTCTCCGCCAAGACGCTAGCCTGATGCGCTTAGACGGTATGTGCGCAGATGTGACCCAGCCCAGCCTCCATTGTCTGGGAGCAGCCACCAGCCACCAGACCGCAAACCACCGACCGCCAAATACTTCCCACAGATAAACCACTGTCAAACTACATCATGGCCAAAGAAAAACCGCCCAAGCTGAAAATGAAAGGAGTCCCGAACAAGCACCTGCACGCCCGGACCACCTTCCTGTATCAAGCAGCCACGTACCTAACCCTTCAGAGTGGTCCCCGAGAGGTGGTGACAGACTCCACCAAAGGCCAAACATCTTACTCAGAGAATTCTCCGCTGGACGGTACAACCAGTCTCGCCCTAGAGCTAGGCTCACAGCTACACACTGTCTCTCGGAAAGGGCAGGTAAGACTGTCTGCAGAAATGAAACGATCAATCTGCAAATGCTGCAATACCGTTCTCATTCCTGGGCGCACTGCCACACAGGCAATCGTCAACGACAGTAAAGGAGGCAAGAAGCCATGGGCAGATGTCTTAGTCATCAATTGCACATTTTGTGGTAGCACGAAACGATTTCCAGTCGGTGCGAAGCGGCAGAAGAGGAAGGCAGAACGCTGCAACAAGTTGGAGGGCTCTGCAACTAAGGACTTGGATACTTCAACCCAATCGACGTCGGCTGCTCTAAAGACATCCACAAACCAAAGCCCTGTCCCGGTGGATAGCGACACACCCATCTCCATCGCCTGATGTACCCTTGTAGTGGCTAGCCACATCTTTCAAGGAAGCCACATACTTCAAGAAACAGCGCGATCGCAAAGATGCATGGCTCCAGACCCTGTGGTTAACACTCCCCAAGGGAACACACAAGGAACTCTACGATATCATTGACTTGCTCCGGTGTCTTGATCCAGTGACCATCCCGGTCGGCACCAACATACTCTTGAGCGTCAACTTTTACTCCGATTGCGGCGAACACGGAAGAAATGTCATGGCAGTTTGTCATGCTGACAACAACGTCCTGGAAAAGAAACTGTCAGCTTTTTCGTCGTTGTCAAGCAGTAAAGCGTCGCCTACATCTATACCGTGTCCAAGGTAAACGGGCATTTGAAGGCGTTCCTGCATCGCCTCTACTTGCATAAAAGGCCCAATTCCTAGTATATCTGCGAAGACGGTTGCAAGTTTCCCGATTCGCATAGTTGAAGGATCAGCCATTGGCACAACTGCTTCTTTCGCCTCTTTCGTGAAAGGCATCCAGGCGCTTAGCCCCACGAATGCCCCAAGAGTCCCCTTCGTCATCGCCGCTCCCGTGAAGACAGACCACAAAGCCACCGCCGAACCCTGGGAGAAACCTCCCAGAATCACTTTTTCGGCATGTCCACCTAGTCTTCCAACCTCTTCCTCGACTATCTCTCGAACCAAATGAACGCCGTCTCTCAACCCTTCGATCTGAAGAGCTTCTTTCTCACGCAGGTCTTCGAGCGAGAAGGTATCGAACCAAGCGGAGCGCTTATCCTGGAACGATGTACACCATCGCATTCCAGCGTCCGGAAAAACCCATCGCCATGTCGGAAAGCGTGAGCGCAAGTTCGTACCTGCTTTGGAGGTTGTGAGAGAGAAGAAGTCGTTGGCAAACTCCTCCGCGGTGCTGCTCCGACCATGCAGGAGGATGAATGTATTTGTGTGCGCAAGACCGTTTACAGGCTCAAGGATGTGTGGTGGCATGTAATTCATGTTGAGTTTCGTGTGTTTTGGAAACAAGACGCACAGCTGTTGAGTTTCGTGTGTTTTGGAAACAAGACGCACAGCTGTTGAGTTGCGTCTCTTTATCTATTGGTAGCGAGCTTTAGGCAGCAGATTTCAAGCATGCTAATACGAGCAATACGAGCAATACAGCATGTCACTGAATACTTGAAAGGCTTCAGTATTCCTTGTTATTGCTCCTCTCGACCTTCATGTTGGGGCTAATTATCGCTGTCTGGAAAGCCCATCTGGAAGGGTCTTAGCATATGTAATGCCGCTCCAGACCACCAGATAGAGCGTTTTAAATCATGGTCACGCCGCATGTTATACTGACGACTGTCAAACCTGATAACGAATTGTGGGGAGAAAGAATGTATAGCTGTATATATGATACACAAAGAACAGGGTTACACCTTATTTTCACACATGTGCTCCAAAGTTGAATGTGTAGGAAGTTGAGCATCGTGCCTTGTGCGTAACAGAGCTTCCATGACGACAAACTCACGATGATGGAAGATGGTCACAGTCGAGGAGAGCAGATTACGAGTCAAGAGAAAAGGTGTAAGAAGCGTGAACGGTATTTGAACTAGATTGAACTCTAGTAGTACGAGAAATTGGGTTCGCTCGTTACTTGTGGATGCGAATCTATTACTCGGATCATGTTAAAAACATTACGAGCAGTGCCCAGACATTGCCCTCGATGTCGTCAAGGCGGGTGAGATACAGTGTGTATTACTTGACGCGATGGGTGTCGACACCGGGTTTTAAAAAGTTCGAAACAGCGCTGCTTCGCGCAGTCTAATGGCGTCTGCCTGTCATTAAGAGATAGCACCGCGAATTCACGACCCGGCACGAAACTCAGCAAGTCGGCGGTGGAGACTGGACTTGGCGGCACATTGCGAAAAAATATGGAACTGAAGAATTCCCTCTCTATGCTAAGCCTGGTATACTGCCAAACGTGGTCCAATCAACTAGCAACGCGACGCTATGCAATCAGCTCGCAGCCCTCTCCCTACTCACGTACAAAAGGAAAGTCACGATCCTCTGCGACGAAGGTAGACGCTTCTGCTAGCAACGCCCGTCCAAACGGGGTATCTTTGGCAAAGAATATTCTCGAGATCATTTTGGCCTCTCGCGCCCACTACACTCAAATGGGCATACCATCCTCATCCGACTCTTCGGTGCTGCCACTGACTGCACCATATACTCTTACGGGTACCTGTACCTCGAAGCTCTCAGCGGGCAACCGTTCCGCAGCGGCTAGGATAAGACCTCTGTCATCCGTCGACACCTCTTCCAGCAAGTCATCCCAATACGCTTCCTCCCCATCTTCGTGAGTGAGTCTGGGGGTGATGAACTCCACCCGAAGCTTCCACTCAAGGCTGATACCGCTGGTGTAGAACTCGGGAGTCGCATTCGGCGGTATAGTGGGCGAGAAGGAGAGTCTTTGCGCAAAAAGCGCGTTCTCGGAGAAATTAGCGTAGACTTTTCGGGTCACCCGGTAGATCGAGGCGTTCGATCGGAGTGCTATCGCCGGGTCTACCTTCTCTGATGACTCTAGCGAGACATGGACAGAGTAGCAAGGTATGTCCGAGTTGGTAAAGTCAAGCACGGCGGACATGGTTTCACCCAATCTGTACGCAGGGCGAGCCAGCATGATGACCGCTACTCGTCGACCACTCCGGGCAATCTCGAATCGATTGGCGCTTTGGTTTTCGGCACCGGTCAAGTTGCTGCGCAGGATCGCGAGGTCAACGGCTTCCTTTGTGGTGTGCGGCTCCTCTGCTATCGAAGATCTCCCAGGTATGGTCTCGGTCGGAGAGAGGAGGCCCATGCTCGAATTCTGCCTTGGTCTATCTAGGAGATTGTCGACGTACTCCAGAAAGTCGCCGAAAGATGAAGGATCAGCATTTGCTGTTGATGCGGCTGCTTTGGTAGGAGAGCCACTTGTAGTGCCCGTTGCAGCGTCGAGACTCGAGGTTCTTGCTTGGTCTCGGAGAATAATGTACGGAGACATAAGGTCGTGCCCAAGTATTTCGCCTCGACCTAGATCAATGTCAGTCTTTTGCGCGATTATGGTCAAGGGTATACGTACTGTTTACGCTGCCAAATACCCTGAAAGGCACGTCAACTTGCTTCACCTGCTGCTCTCGGGCTGACCCTGGTCGCTGAGTACCGATGGTTAGATGGTACGCTACCTTGAGCGACCTTCCTTTGTGACTGGGAGGAAGACCCCGGGGTAAAGTAAAACTATAAGTATAGCTACGGCTCTCCCCAGGAGCCAGTTGAAGATCAACGAATAGAATGGACTGTGGTGTGGTGATAAGAGGCACCGTCTTAGAGCTCGCAAGCCCCCTCATCTCCCGAATACTGGATGGCTCCGATGTGCCCAGTAATCCACCAAGAGATTCACCAATATTCGACCACCCTAATGCGCCGAACAGGCCACTGTCGCGCTTGGTTCTTTCGACACCGACGACACCGCCTCCACCCTGTCCGCCAAGTATTCCCTTTCTTTTGACTTCTTCAAAGGGCGCCTGGTTGACAAGAGACCCATCCAATGTAAAAGACCCCATCACTTGAGCGTAGCCCATCATCAGAGCCTCAGGGTACTTGCGCTGACCAGGGGGTGCAAGCTGGGAGACACGTCGATTGTGGACTGCTCTCGGAAGTAGCCGTGCCGTAGGCTGCGACGCATATTCAGATGCCAGCGTCTCGCTGGAATTGTTGCTCATCGCATAGAATTCGCCACTACTCCTTGGTGTTCCATTCATGCTGGACCCGGATAATATACGAGTGACGGGGGAAAGGGCGTCAGAGTTGGGATTGGGCGAAGCTTCTTCCGGCGGTCGAGGGGATGCATTTCGTACTTGAGGTGTACGTATATGCGGACTACTCGATACATGATTCATAGCAGGGCGCTCAGGCGAAGGATCGCTCGATAAAGGAGCTGCTGGAAACTTGAAAGTTTGAGAAAAGGAACGTGAAGCTTTCCGCGACGTAGCCGACAAAGCGGGTGTGTTCGGTGCCGTGGCATTGCCGGAAGATTTACGGGAGGGTCGTGAAGGGAGAGCGAATTCATGTGAGGGTTCGCGTACTATGGGTGGAGAGAAGTTGCCGCCTGCGAGAGGAGAATGGTTTGTAGCGGAACGATGACCGGGTGAATTGACTAGGGTCAGATTAGTGGCCGTCTGAGTGGATCAAAGCTTGTACTCGTACCTGAGAATGGGCTCGGTTTACCAGGCATGATTTGCAGACTTGCAGACCTGCCATGCCCTCGCATCGGACGCCGCACAGGGGGCGCACGATCATGGCTAATTTCAGTACCCGCATCTGTACCCATCGATATTATAGATAAAGATTTCCCGTGTCCATTCTTGTTCCCAGATTTTGCGTTTCCATTATTGAACGCGCCGCTGGGCGGCACGGGCGATCGACGCTCCCCAACCGCGGAGGATGTTTGTACAGACAGCGTCGGCCGATGCCCCCGTACGTGCTGTGGCGGTCCCTGTGAGGCAAAGGAGGAATTGCGGGATACAGAGGGACGCGTCGAAGAGTGCACTGGGGGCAGCTTGCGCTGGCGCTCCCCGCCTGCCGCGAAGCCATTGCCCTTACGGATCGGCGAGCGGTCGCGGCCTTCTGGGGGTGCAATGTTTTTGAAAGTTATTGTGCACTCAAGGTCTTCGCCGGCAAACACGGTCGAGTTCTTCCATTGCACAAACACGCGGATATTCGAGGACATGGTAGGGAGCGCGGTCGGAGACGCTGGCTGCGGGTTCGGTGGCAGCTCATCGGCAGAGTCGGCTCGGCGACATGGCTTCGGCCAGGCATCAACCGAGAGAAGGGCCTGGCAGGATGGTCAGAGAACTGCGCGAACAGAGCGAATGGCGCAAACACGGGACGATGGTTGTTCGTGAACGTTCAAGGCGCACCGTCATGCACGAGCCCGGCGTTATCATTAATCCGCCCCGCAAGAGGCTAGTGTCGACTTGTGCCTGTGCCGCCGGACGGGCCTTAGCTCTTCGACATCACCACGTGCGGTACCTAAGACACTACCATTTCAATTCTAGAACAGGGCGCAAATGCAAGGCAGGGATGCAGTCAGCTTAAGGCGACATGTACCCGAACTTTTTTAAGATGAGTTTTGCCAACTTTAGAACGTATGCATTGACATTATATCAAGCACACGATTAAACAAGACTCGAAACATTGCTGAGCTTGTTACTAAAGAACTTAAAAATGTGTTGGTGCTCATCTAGACTCATTCACGGGCATCGCGCCCATCTATGTTCTCGAAGCCGCCGTCGAAGGATCTGAGGCAAGGGGCCACGACGACAATCGTGGAGACTAAAACGGCAAAGCAGTGTCTGTGAAGCTGGCTTGGTACCTGAGGATGAAGATCCATAAACACTTGCTACGAGGAGCGATTAGGCCTTGATAGAGGGAAGATGTGTTCCTTGCCGCAGACTGGCCGCGCGCTACATATCGTAGCCACCGTCCACGGCTATTTGATTTGTGGAGGACTGGGAGTATACTGTGCCACGGTGCGGACTTGTGACCGACACTGTAATTAGTCGGACGAGTGTATAGAGGAATTATATACAAGCGCTCCGAGTTCGTGTTCCAAAAGTCGGTGAATTTTGTGCGTCTTTTCCGCAAGGTAGTACCTCGGTGCCTACCGCCCGTGTAATGCAGGTCGCCGACACAGTTCCACAAAGGAAGCACAGCAGTGATCACGCGCACATGGGTGATGCATATTATCTTCTGACCTTGTCCCCGCTATGGTCTCAAGATCGACAAGAAAGGCGTTACGCACAATTCAAAAGCGCTCGGGTTTTAAAAGCAGCCGTTCCGCGCATGCCCCCGTCCAGTCGTGGAACGGGAACCGAGAAAAAGGAATACAATTATTGACTGCGCTAACCGAGCAAGATGAGAAGCAATGCGAGAGATGTACAGTTTGTGGGGTGAGAGTGAATGTGAACTGTCCGTGGAAAATAGCAACCTGGGTGGCCGCCTCGAAGCCCTCCATGTCTCCATCGTGTAAGGCGGATCCGCCGAAGACATGACCGCTGAATGGGACGCGTCGGAAGATGGGATATCGCATAACTGTCTAGAATCGTCGTTGGTACCCGGCATCTTCCCGGAAGGCACGTAGCGCACTTGCGAAGATGGGGATGGCGGAAAAGTATGAGACACTGACATCATGGTTTCGATGTCCTTGACTTGGATGTCTCGCCAAGCAGTCTTTCACGTCGACGTTGACAATAGCTCGGCCGTATAAGACACTTGGCATGAGCCGTCTCCTGTTAACGTCTCCCGCTCATAAGCATGATGGTGGGGAGCTTAGGACATCCGAACTCGGCAGCATGGCGCATTGTGATCTGGCACTGAGCACAACACATGTCGTACTCTGCCTCATATCAACACACAAGCAAATATGAATGAAGCTTGCCCTACCCACGTTGGTAAAAACCGGACGTGGGGGCATGGAGTGTGGAAGGTAGAGTTCACGAGATTCGCCACCATCCGAGCCATGTACAGACCCCCCACCACGCGTTGCACAGCAGGGTGACAGGGCGAAGCAGCGGTCTTGGAAATCACAACGTTGTTTGCTTTTCCTTGGCTTTGCGCCTTGTTCGCGAAACGCTTTGGTACGGCTGCCGTTCGACGCGCTCGCGTTGGGTGTACCTCGGATGACACAGCCCAACAGGGCGGCGCAGGCGTCTCCACCATGCTCAAACCCAAATGTCGTCGTGTCCCCGCATGCCAGCCACGGCTTATCCCGCCTGCTTTGCTTCGCGCAGCACCAAACGTCTCGATCAGCGCGAAACGCATCCCATCCCATTCGGCACGATGATGGTTCTGCGTTTGAGCCGCTGTTATTGGAGTGGAGAACCTCGATATTCTTCCGAATCATTTGAATGCCGTTGCGATTCCAACACACCATGCTCATTACCCCTCTCGTGGTCTGCAGCCACCTTATGCAATCAATTGTTGCCCCCAGAGGGCGGAAAAGGCTGTGCGCCGGTGGCCTGTCTCGGGCATCATTAGTGACACGACGAGGCGGAGGCTTGCTCGCGCCAGACGCCAGCAACGGCTGGACAGAGAGCGTCGTTTCCACTCGAATTTCGAACAGCACGACCATGGAGCCTTGGATCATTGCTCGCCGTTGCCCTAGACTGCTCATCAACCTGACAGCCTTCGATCGGTGTCATTGTGGCCAGCTGTGGAGGGGCTGATCGTTCCGTAAGGGTGACCAACCGATCCGCTGCGCGCAACCTTTCTGTCAGCAACGGCCTGAGCCGGTCGCCCACGCGGATACCGATCAGCACTATGCAGGCTGTACCCGATATGTCACAAGCGCACGCCGCCCTGCCCGGGGCGCGTTTCCAAAATACGGGCGGGTAGACGAAACGTTTATTGCACTATATGAAAGGCTCCCACTTTCCCCGGAGTAGCACAGATTTGTCGTCCGGCCGCGATTAAGACAGACGCAAAGAGGCATGCAGGACGCAAAGAGGCATGCAGGCGTCGTGCTACCAGAGTACTTGGCGGGGTGGTTGTGAGTGAGTTGCAGGGGTGGGTGCTTTAAGTTATCAGCCTGGCCGCCGCTCCGGTATCGAGAGGCTGGAGATCTGTGCTGGCTAAATGGGGAGGTGAGACAACGGCGGCCAAGCTATGTATGTTGCCGGTCATGTCTATCCGCAGTGTGATGAGACGGATCTCTCGTGTTGGTATCAATGCCGAATTGCCCGATCTAGAGCCTCCACCAAAGCGCGTAGTATGCGCCAAGACAAGGCTGGCATCACGGCGCTTCCCCTCTCCGTCGACCAACATGTAGTGAACAGCCCCTTGTTGCGTTTGGTCGAAGCTGGAAGCATCTTGAACATGGAATACGAGCGTATGCGATTTATCGGGTTGCGCCAGACGACTCGTCCAACACACGAAGCTGTCTCGTGCTGATC
>Ga0247733_1000062_pt1 | contig 175453 bp, 199 predicted proteins | sample UWRJL043104R2_FD_180932 | JGI IMG/M metagenome (GOLD analysis project Ga0247733, IMG submission 180932) | Plant litter microbial communities from Arlington Agricultural Research Station in Wisconsin, United States - UWRJ-L043-104R-2 | ecosystem: Environmental > Terrestrial > Plant litter >... | reverse complement strand
AGAGAGGGACGGCACTGACCTGCAAAGGCGTCGTCGTTCGCGGCGCTCGCGGGCACGAGGTGGGCGGGGAAGGCAAAGCCGGCGCTCACGACGAGCTCGTCGACGGGTGACAGTGCGGGCTGCACATGCGCATGGTGATAGGGATCCTGGCCGTGGTACCATTCAGGGTCCATCATGTCGGATTCGGCGGCCAGGGGCGCGAAGTCGTCAAGTCCAGACAAACTCAGACTCGCAGGTGCAGCGGTGAAGGTCGGCGCTCCAGGACGCGGCGCATGGAAGGTGGACATTCCTCTCCATCAGCGACGGCGTGGACGGGCGACAGGCGGTGCAACGCAGGGACGCGACGGCGGGCGAGGGGGGAAACGGTGGTGTTGGGGTATTGGGGTCCGATGCGTTCGCAGGTTCAGTGTTCCGGGTGCTTCGAGGGGTGGTGAGGATAGGCGGCATGAGCGTAGGCGCGCCCTGCCCTATAAGAATAGCGGCCGTATCGCGACAAAATCTCTGTCCGGAAGCCATCCACACTGCACCCACCATCCCCACCCCGCGCCGCCAGCCTTGCACCATCCAGCGCTGTGCAGCCACCAAGTGGACCATGCCATGCTCCCATATCGCGCTATCCGCGCGCAAACCATATATATCTCCGCTGCGTCCTCGCACGCCATCCGGCCGTCGCGCAAACCATTCACACCCTTCACTGCCAGTCCCTAGCTCCCACCACTGTCTTTTGCCCGCTCGAAACCAGTGCGCTGCCTTCTCCCCGTCGTGATGGATCAGTGTCGCCCCGCTGCCCCCCCCCCGCAGCCCCCCCCCCCCTGGGCCATACGTAAAACCGAGGGTCGGAACTGCCTTTCTGGGGTGTTGGTGTTGACGAGCCCATCAGCATCCCTTGCCCTCGCCCTCGCCATCTCACATGTCTGCGCCCATCGCGGACCGCCCACGCCCGCTCCTCCACACGCTCCACACGGAGCGGGCTGACCATCACCATCGCACCGTGTACTTGCCGCCTTGGCCAGCATCAACTACTTGTACTACAACCACGCCGTGTATCCTGTACTCGCTATATGCCTACATCATCTCACCGTGCAAGCATGCTAATCTACTCGCTATATGCCTACATCGTCTCACCGTGCAAGCATGCGAATCGACACGCTTCATCAGCCGTCGGATCGGTGCACTGCAGTGTCCAGGGCACGTGATGCATCCCGAGTTACGTTGCATGGCACGTCAAAAGCGCTCCACGGCCACTGTCTCGAGTGCTATTGGCCGTCGATTAGCCAGGCATGAGAAACAGTTTCCGAATAAGGCGCCATCCGTGGGTTGTGCCGTCGTGTCGGCCTCCTGAGCGACTCCGCGGTCGCCACGGCCTCCAGTGGCAGGGATTTCAAGCACGCCATACGGGAGGCTTGGTCAACACCACTCGGACCCCCCAGCACTCTGCTACATGTCTGCTAGAAGTACATCACCCTGTCCTTCGTTGATCTACGTCACCATGACAGCCAACGCTACCCTGCGACACTCCTTTGGACATCTTCTGCGGTGCCTCTCGTCCCGGCTACGGGACCACCCGTACAGTTCGCTACCGTGGCATGATCGTCTTTCACACCCCTGGAAACAGGGTCAGCGGGCATGGCGGCTCCGAGGCACTGGGTTGACCATTCAGAGTATATGTATTGACGCCGCGTTGGCCACTGCCCAGCTGGAGGCTGGTATAGACATGAAGACTCAAAACAGACACACCACGATGACGCCAGTCGTCGCCTCGCACTCCCAAGCTCGACAGGCACATGTCCAACTGCGTAGCTACCACCACGCTTCGCCGCCTGTGCGAAGCGCCATGTCTCTCTGTGCGCTGGGCATAAATTTGCCGACCCAAACGCGATGAGCACACGCAGAACCTCGAACAGCACTGCAGTTGCGTTGGGGCGGTGGGCAACACTGCAAACAGCGACTGACATTGTGTAGACACAACCATTGCATCCCCCGTCACGACACCTGTCAGCCAAGCAAGCCAGCAACGAGACATTGTTCAGCGCACCATGGTTCGGGTCACACACTATATAACCATCGTTCGAATTCTCCTACTGCCGCCAGATGAGAGACCCCAATACCCACCGGCATGGAGATGCACACGATGGACACCCCAACGCACTACACTACACTGGGACTTGCCCCTTCTGCACTGGACGCAGTCATCCGTGCAGCCTACAAGGCCCTCGCGCTGATCCACCACCCTGACAAGACTGTGCATCTCTCGCCAGAGGAGCGCACCCGTCACGCTTCCGCCTTCCGCGCTGTCCAGGAAGCCTACGATGTCCTCGGCGGCCCTTCCAAGCGCGCCTACGACACTGAGCTTGCACGCCACGGTAATCGTGTCGACGACGAGCGTTCTACCTTCCACCGCGCAACGACGCCGCGGAAGACTACGTCGGTCAAGTCAAATGGTCCCCCTTCGATCCGGCTGACAACGCCCGAGGAAAAGCGCGCTATGAAAGCCAGGATGGAAGAGGACCTCGCACATCTCCGCGAACAACGCGCCAAACGAGACGCTGAAGATGCAGATATGGACATCGCGGGCTTGAAGGTCATGCACAAGATCTGGACGGACCTAGCGGATGAGCATAGGGACGATTCATCGATACAAGTGCACTGTGCTCAGCAACTCGAGGCGTATTTGACCAAGATCGCTCAGCGGGAGCGGGAGCATGCGGACTGGATTAGGAGCACGTCCAAGGCTAAAACTACCCCAGAGACGCCTCGATCAAAGACGACCTTTGCACACACGCCCGATGCACCGCGAAAAGCCACTGCACCTCCCTTCCCCACTGCTACACCCAACACCGGCTCACCTCACGCCCCGGTACCCAAAACTTCAGCATCCCGTTCCTCTGCAACGACGCCTACGTCAATACCGATCTTGCGCCAACGAGCAAAAGAACGAAAGCGCGCCGAAGCACAACGCGCTGAGGAAGCCAGGTCCCGCTTACAGGCTCGGGTCGAGGAGCTAACCCGCAGGGATGCAGCGAAACAAGCCCACCTCGACGCAAAGGCCGATGCTATTCGCGTCCAGAAGGACAACCTGAGACAGAAGGCCGAAGAGAGGGCTCAACAGGAAGCAGAGCTTATTGCGAAGGCTAGGGCGAAGGCTACCCCAGCGGCAAAAGGCTCGAAGGCCGCGGGTAAATCCACGACCAACGAGGAGGGGAATCGCGTTACGAAATCAGCTGCTAAGAAGCTGTGTGCAAAGTGCGACGCTGAGCATGCATCATTTACAGATTGGCGTAGGTGCAACTTGCGCGAGTCTGCACAGCGGTGTGATGCCAGCGAGGATGGGGAGGCCTTCTTCTTTGTAGTTTGAGTGTGGACTTTTCATTGCTTTCCGCGCGCGTCCTCATCCTACAACGAATGAGTGAGATTGCGGCAATGCTATAGAACAATCTATTCCCATCACTATAAGCAAGCGATAGTCTGCGTAATGTGCCAAACGAGTCACGAACAATCTCCGATCCTAACACCACACGGCAGTCCATCCATCCCTAAATCACCGTGTAGAACATTTTTCGGCTGTCCCAATGACCATCGATTGCATTTCAAGTACAGTGATAAACAGTCCTGCATCAAAGCTTCTCTTTCTACTTGTTCTCACCCCATACTTGGTCCGCTTTACCAATTCGCCCGTGAGAACAGACATGCGTCTTGCAGCGAGATCGCCCTGCAGCCACCAGGCGTGCGTGCCCTCTGCTTGAGCCGATTCGTGAGTAATACACACGATGTAGGCCCCGCCACCTTCATCGTTTCATAGAGGTAAAGTCGCCGCGGCTCCCTTTCTGTCGAGAGCGTACAGATTGCCACTAGGTCCAACTCGTCACGACGACAGTAGACTTCCTCATGTTGAGGTGTGCTACCTGCTTAGTAACCAGCCGGTCCGCATGGTCACGAATTTGTGATGGTGAAGTCGAACTCGCGGAACTTCGGTGGCTCGCTGTCTGAAGGATGGGCACGTTCAAGCGGTTGGATGCGGAGATATCCATTGTTAGCTACGGAGCTATGGTCATGTTTTCATCGTATGGAATCTCGTGCGTGGCTCGTTCTTGCATGCGTGTAATCCAATAGCGCACGGTCGAGGATGCTGCGGGCTGATCGAACGTCGGTAGGGCTGGGGAGGAAAGCGCACTGTTGTAGATTGTCTTTAGTTTCAATAGTTTCGGTGTCCTTGAGGTAGGCGGCGATTATCGTGGTGCTGCTGCGCAATGTATGAAGTAGCAGGGAATATCCGGTAGACGTGAGGCCATTGGTCGACTATTCGAGCTGGCCTACTCTATCCTAGCGCCAATCCTTCGCCTATCAAAATGTACAGCATATCCCGCATTCGCTCTCGTCTCATCTTCGCCGGTCACCGCTTCACACTCACAAGGCAGCAGCTGCACTAGCGAGCGTACTTATCCACTCACAATGCATCGTTACTTTTGCAATGCATTGCTGCTGCATGACCACCGTCGATCATGACTCGCAAACGCCATAAGACGCGCTTTCCCGTGCCGACACGTCTTGCAGTCCCTCATATATCCTCATAACCGTTCTTCATTACTTCATCCCGCCTTCTTGTCTTGACGAGCCATGTCCGGGGGTACTAATTTCCTTTCCCAGACTCTACAGTCAATCACCGCTACCAAGACGCGTGAGCAAGACAAGCGTCGCAAAACGTTCGAAGCCCGGAAGACCAAGATTCTGGAAACTGCTGCCGTTGCTCAAGATGACCGCGCTCGCCTTGATGTCCTTCTCTCCGGCTTCCGTGAGCTCTCGTCCAGCCACAAAAGTAGCGATTACACTGACGATGAGCGAAAAACCACACTCGAGAACATGAGCCGGTATTTGGAGCAGTCCCGTTCCGATCCTTCAGTGTCTCTGGACATTCTACGCCAGTTCGAGAGCAACATACGAGAGAAGCTGGACCAGGAAAGCGAACGGTTCCACTTTGCAGATCTCTACTATCGCTTGCTTGCGGAATGGACGGACGCCAACAGTGAACCTATCGCCGAGTCGGAGCGGGACCAGCAGGACCTGGACGGTTCCTTTGAGCACATACAGAAGTTCAACCTGCAGAATCTCAAGGACAAGTTCAGCGACGTCGTCTTCACGCCGAAAGAGACGGACGAGGTTGAGATTGATATCTACCTCAGCTCTCTCTTTGACGACGACTATGCTAAAAACCTGCTGAGCCAGCTAAGGGCCAGCATCAGTCGGTTCGCTTCCGAACTCAAACAACGCACAACACCATTCGATCGATACGTTCTCAAGGATTGCATCAAGTCTCTTCTGACGAACGAGCTGCTCAACAATGCAGCGAAGAAGACGCTCTCGGAATTTAAGACTAATGACGTCGTCCTTGACGAAATTGCCGACGTGCTCAATCTGCGGTTCTCTGATATCGACAACTGGTCCTGGGAGGCTGACGAGGGCTTATATTACGAACCGCGCCGACAAACAAACGGGAAGTACCGCATCATGATGGACCAAGATATTCTCCAGGCCATCTTTCTCCACTACATCGCCGTGAGCTGGTGCGTCGAGTTCAAAACCTTTTTCAGCTACTTCGCAAACGACGAGAAATTCTGGAAAGTTCCATCGGAGATGACGGAAGACGAGAAAGCGCGGTCTCTGTTCTTCATGGGCAAGAAACCCGACGCCACGGCTGGAGTAGAGCATGAGAAGATGATCGAGTTCCGCAATACGTTTCTGCTTTCTACTTTGCCAAGCAGCCTCATCGATAACGCGGATCCGTACGATGAGGACAACGATCCAAATGATGAGATCAAAACAGGTATGCGCACCCGCCAGATGCTACTTCGCCAGATTGCTACCGATGTCATCGTGCGTCGAGCGCTGCATGGCGATGTCGCTGTGGTGCAGTCAGACTTGCAGTGGTACGCGACCGGGCTCCCACATTCGACTCTATTCGCCGTGCTTCGCTTCTGGGGCGTGCCTGAAGACTGGCTCGGTTTCTTCAGAAAGTACGCAGAAGCACCTTTACGGATGGACGACACACCGGGGGAAAACGTGCGTACCAGAAAGCGTGGTATCCCCATAACCGATGCCTTCGAAAAGCTGTTCGGCGAGTGCGTGCTGTTCGGCATGGATGTAGCCGTCAACCAGCTTGCGGAAACGACACTCATTCGCTTCCACGACGATCTCTGGCTGTCTGGCGATCCGTCGACCTGCGCTGAGGCTTGGGAGATCATCGAGGGTTTCGTGAAAGTACTTGGCTTGGACATTAACACGTCCAAGACCGGCTCGGTCTACATTTCTGACCTGAAGAAAGATGACGCTATTGCTTCCAAATTTCCCGGCGGGCCGGTCTGCATGGGTATGCTGCAGCTGTCCGACAGTGGCGACTGGACCATCGATCAGAAGCAAGTCGCAGCGCACGTCCGCCAGCTACAGAAACAGCTCGGCCAGTGCAAAAGCATCATCTCGTGGATCCAGACGTGGAACGCTTGCATGGGAAACTTTTTCCAAAGTACATTTGGCACCCCCGCCGACTGCTTTGGTCAAGGACATGTCGATGCTATTATCGCAACGCATGCCAGCATGCAACGTGAAATCTTCGCGTCCCACGACGGTAGCATCACGCAATACCTAAGACAGCAACTCTCTCGCCGCTTCGGCATCGCAGACATTCCCGATGCCTTCTTCTTCCTACCGGAGGAGTTCGGTGGGCTGGGTCTGCAGAACCCGTTCATCCCCTCCCTCGTGATCAAGGACCAATTAATCAAGGACCCGCTCTCCCGCATCTCGGAATTCCTGGCCTCGGAAAAGAAAGCCTACAAAACCGACCAAGAAGCGTTCCAAGCGCTCCCCGCCACGAAGAAACAACACCGCTTCAAAACCGCCTACTCCTCGGACCCCAAACACGCCGCCATCCTCGACGAACCCTTCTTCTCCTTCGACGAATACACATCCCGCCGTGAACTCTACTCCCGCGGATTGCACTTTGCATATATCAATCTCATGAGCAGACCTGATGCTCGCGATGCGCAGCTCGCGAACGAGATCCAGCCGTGGTTCGACGAGCTGGACCAGTCGCATCTGAAGGGGTGGAATGATTTGAGCAGTGCCGATAAGTGGATTATGAATCTTTATGCGCGGGAGCTGAAGAAGCGGTTTGGGGCGTTGAGTATTGTGGATCGCAATTTGTTGCCCAGTGGGGTTATGAAGATGTTGAAGGGGAAGAGGATGGTTTGGCATTTGATTATTTGGGATTGAGCTGGGCTTGGTTGCACTTTTGGAGTGGTGGGATAGCTGTTCGCTTGCATAATCTCTCGATATTGCTACGTGGAGGAAGCACACCACAATCGACGCCTCGGTGTGCGACACGTATTCGAGTCGGTGAGAAGAGTGTTGTCCCATACCTTGGTCCGCATGTCATCCATCTTCGTTCTGGCCCCATCTTCGTCCTGTCCGCCTTATTGATTACCTCAACCACGATACTGCAGATCACTCCATGAAGCGCAGCGATAAAGCACACAATAAGAAAATTGCCAGTTTGAAATCCCAGTATATCCCAGATGCCCAGCATCCTCAGAGCACATACTTCGACTGCCACTCGATCAAATCCCTCCACGCAAGCTCCTCCTCCAGCAGCGCGTCTCGCAGCTTTCCCTCGTGGTCTCTGAGTCTTAGTCAGCCGCCGAGCTAGACTCTCAAACGTCATTGTGTACACGTACCGAACAGATGTGGCAGTAGCTTTCAGAACGAACATGAATAGCATCGACGACTTGAAAATAGTCGATGTGATGAGCGCAAGCGTGGTTGCGATGATAGCGGTGATGATTTTGGCCATGAAGAATGCGGGTTTGCAAGGTGTTGTGACGATAGTGTAGAGTTGGTTGGTTGGCATTGTTGGTGCTGTGACCATAGTGTAGAGTGGATCGATTGGTATTGTAGGTGTGGATACGGGCGGTGATTTGTGGCTCGTCAGAGGTCTCCGAGGTACTTCGGCAGGTGGTGTGATGGGGTGATGTTTGAGCTTGGCGCCGATGTTTTTGATGGACTTCTCCACCTTGATACGGTTGGCCAAGTATCTTGGGAGATGTAGTTGGCGATGTGGTGTGAAGACGTATCATAAACTGATCTGTGCACGAGGACGAGTGGCACCTGGCTGGGACTTTGTGTTGGGTGATTGATGAGTCATGACGGCGCTTACGCGTGATGTTCTCAGAGATACGCCGTAGTTATCTTTCCGCCCAGACTCGGTCACCCTCTGAGGTAATGTCTGGCTGTGCAGGTGTAGTTGGCAGGGCTGATATTGAAAACAGTGCGTTGAGATTCGGCGGATATGGATGTTGGAAATTTCTGCTACAGCACATGTCGATTAAAGGATGGAAAGCGTCACCTCGGAAGAGGGTCAATTCGCACTGATCAGGATTGAAAAGACACTGATGGGAAGAAGTTTGCATACGAGCTGGAAGAGGTCATTGTTGGTGGGAAAGTCGCTGAAGAAGTTCAAGAGAAAGTGCAGTTTGTGTAGCGGGTCACAACGACAATGAAGGCTCCGACGTGCAATGGAACCCCTCCGAATGACCCTTACAAATTGCGTGCCTCATGATCCTTAACAGATTATACCAAAAGTGGTGCGCCAAACCGTTGATACGTGTGGATGAATACGCAGTAGGTGGGAAGTGGATTACGCCGAAGTGGAGCAGAACGCACATGTTCATGCACAACACGCGAAGAATATACAGCGGCTGGGAACTTGATATGATTGAGCTCTGCATGACGCTCGTGATAGATCGATGCCATTCTATGCCGGCGTATCGACGTTCAGCGAATGCAGCATACGTGATACGCCCACGCTCAATTCTGGTTTAGCAACTAAGAGTTTCACTAACTGGAGCGAATCCACATTCACGCATTGCTCGCGTGCCTAGCGGTTCGCTTCATTTTCGACCTGGCCTTATACTGAGGGCTTTCACATCCATGCCTCCGGCATGGTGTACCATCGGGCTTGCCTGGATATAACCATAAACTTCATCACTTCGCAGTACCACAGTGATCATTTGAAGGGCCACAACCAGGATCTTATAGCGCATTGTTCAGCCGTTACCATAACGAAGCCAGTCTTCTGCTGCAAAAGCCTTCGACCGTCGAACGCAACACGACCTCGATTACAGCTAGCCGATTTCGTCGGACTATCGCCTTATCCCTACCGAGAAGCTCCTTGCTTGTACTACCTACATTCATCATCTGTGTGACGGCAGATTATGGTGGGAGTCATGGCCGAGCAAGACGTTGATATGACGGATGCCCTAACCGGGAATAAATTCGACGTAGCAGGAGACCCAGCCAGGAATGGACTCAATATGGCAGAAGCCACAGCAATGAACGATCTAGATCTTCCAGATGATTGTCCTGAGATACCAGAATTTGTACCTACGGATGATCTTATCGCGATCGTGTCCCTGCATCACCCGCGCGCATTTTGGGCCAATTGCGATAGCCCGTGCCTCAGTGTTCCCATCATCCACGAGAAAGCTTCACCTGAACAATCGGATGAAACCGGCTGCACTCTCTTCCTCCAACAGAAGGTAGGCCAACCGACATACGCCTTCGGTAAACGCATGGGGCAGCTGGGCGCCCGCCAGACGGATGGAGTTGATGTGTTTCTGCCTATGACCGCTGCCGCGAAGAAACAGTTCACTTTGGTCCCCGCACATGAAACTGACTTCGAAGAGCACCGGACGGATGAAGCGGTTAGATCTTGGAGGGTAGAGTCTGCGTCCGAGACGATTACGACTGTCAACGGAGTGCCCATTCAAAAATACACCTTCCGTACGAAGAAGAAAAAGGTCAACAATCCGCATGGCCTTTACCTCGACGATTCGAGAAAGAATCAACTCGATGTGCTCGGCATGAAGATCGATATATGGTTTGTCAAGAAAGCGGGATTCGTTCTCGACTCGGAACCTACTTTTGCAGTCGGTCCGCTATCCCAAGCGTTGCAATATGTCAATCCCATAGACCATGGAAACTGGGCACGAGATCGATATATACTCGGCAGACTTGCAGAACCCATCTCGAACCGGTCCTATCGAGTCTTGCAACGTTTCACTGGTCGGATAGAAACAGCCAAGCTGTTTCGTGGTCCGGATGGACTGCAAGATCGCAATCGAGAGTTCCTCATGTTCTACGACAAGATAGTATTTGTTCTCGCAATTCGAGCTTATTACGCGTCGAACTAACAAGTGCCTAGGTCCACGAGTCGCTCGTGGATTACAACGAGCGGGTCATACTTGACGGGATTCCAGCCATCATCACAGATTCTTACCAAGGAATGATCGAGTACGGAACGCTGCAAGCGCAACTCAAGGAGGAACACCCAACAATCCGCTTCATGGTTGCTGCTGCCATTTTACGTCCCTTGTTCTCGGCACTCGAATACCTGCATCACAATCGAATAATTCACAACTCGGTGGATGTCCACAGCGTCCTAATCAACTTCAAAAACAACCGCGTCCGCAAAGTCCTTCTTGTGGACTACTCCACGACCTACGCCATCCCACCAGAAGAGGAAATGCCACGAGAAGCGATGCTCAACGACAGTCGCCGGGCGATGGAGCTCATTGAAGATCTCTGCAATATTTGGGCGTTGCGGAGCGTGCCGGCGCCTCATGCCGTGCATGAAGATGAGATGCGGAGGAGGACTGAGGTGGCGGAAGAAGAATTCGTTGCCCAGGACAACGCTTGCCGGTACTTCTTTGAGAATAAAGGCGATGACAGGCACTCGGTTTATGGCAGGAGGATGTTGAAGGTCTTGGCCCAGAAAGAGATGGATTGGTCGCGGGCGAAGGCGAATCAGCTTCACAATGCTGGACAGCTTCAGATCGGCTCGGTAGCGGCTGACAGGCTGCAGAATATTGTGCGATATTGGGAAATTCCGAAGCCAAAGGATTTTCGAGGAGATGGTCCTAGCCGGAGTATCGAGGACGAAGAACACCGGGATCTTCCCATGATGTTAACGCTCGGTCATAAGTTCCTGGACGATCTCGCCAACCCGCTGTACCACACCAGATGGGATCTCCTACCCCGAGATATATGTGCCAAGTTGCGCTCTTTGGAGGGAGAAGTGCAAAATCCCTGGCGGACCTTCGGCGTCACGCGAGAGGTTTGGTGCCGAATCCGCACCAAGGAGGATTACAATGCAAGCAAAGGAGGCCTGCGAATCGTTGGTTTGCTTGATTACATGACCACATACTGCGACATGTTCCCAGATTGGCGTGACAAAATCATGTCAATATTCGCCAAATTTGTCGCTCAGAAGGGCCCTCGGGGAGAACCGCTCGCGTTTCTTCTGGGCGCTTTCGAGGCTGAGCGCGTATGTTCTCCAGATATGCGGTTTATGCTGCAGACTCTGGAAGAAGCGCAGGCTTTGTTTGATTCTGGTCAGACTTTGGAGAAACTAGGGACGCAATCTGCAATATTGGCCAACGGGAATGGCGTCAACGTAAAGTTTGCAGAGGAGCATCACATCTGCTACCACGTCCCTTCTGGGATGTTCAACGTTACGCAACTACAAAGACTTCAATGCACGACAGTGTTGGAGAAGTGTCTCGCCAATTCGGACATACGATGCGACAACTTTGTGGAAGTGCGGGGTGAGTCCTCGATTCAGGGCCACTACATCGCACTCTCGCTACTACCAAAGTTTGCGAAAGCGCTCGAGCTTACTGTGAATGAGGAGCCTGAATGTGAGCGGTTACATACCGGAAACCCTTCTGATTTTAGCAACGTCTCTCCGGGCCGCGTTGTGCTTGCACACTCGGGTTTGGTGGCATTTGCATCGGTGTCGCGAACAGGCGGCCAGTTCAGCCATTTGCCTACATCTCCAAAGGATGTTGAGTCAGCGGATCCCTTTTTGCCCACGTACTTTGGCAATATAAAGGTTCTCCCGAGGTTTTCGGATGGCAAGCCTGAGCTTCCGCGGGCGGGCCATTGGGTCAGGTTCAAGCGGGCTGAGGATATCGAAGAAGATATGTCGAGGGCGGAGAGCCAAGCGAGTAAGTACGGTGGAGTACTCATATACGAGTGCGAGTTCTGTCTCTCGGAAATGGACTAACGTTGCAATCAGCAGGTCGCCGGCTACTTTCGCGTTTACCGAGAGCCCTTCGCAGGCGAGAAACTGTTATCGCCGGTGCACTTGATCCTCCACGGCCTTCAAGCGAGGCCACATCTCGACTACAACCTCTACCAAAGATTGGGCGTGAGAATCTTGGCCTCACCATGAGCTTCATAGAACGGAACCCAAACCTGTTGCGAAGTCCCCCATATCGCGGCCTCGACTTCGATCAACCGTTCAAGCCGATCGATCTACAAAAGACGACAGCACAAGAACGAAGGGAGTTTCGGGAGAAGTCGAAGTTTTGGACAGATGCATACCTACCCTCTAACTCTGGAGATAGCTCAGAAGACGACGATGACGACACCGTCAACGGGAACGACCAAATGGTAGCAGTGCTAGGTAACCCGACGGAGCAGGCATCGACCGTCGCAGATGATGGCTTTCCGCCCCTAACCCAAGGTCCGAATTATGGAGCTCGCTGGCTTGCAGCGAGAGCAGGTCATGTAGTAGGTGATAGCGCTGCGGCGTCAGCTGGGATGGAGACGGAGCTTGCGGATACAATCATGATGGATTGGGATTCTCAAGTTGAGAGTACGTGCGATATGACCGAGGATGCTGAGTAGATGTTGATCATCTTGGGTGGTTGGGAGCCAGGTGAAGATGGTGGCCGGTCGGGGTTTGAAAAAGTGAGGATTGGTAGCTGGCGCCGAGTGGAACAACCCGAAATTGTGGGAAGCGAGATACAAACATTTTGTTTCATCGTCGGGCGATGTTTGACGATTCTCGAGGCCGTAGTCTTGCTGGACCTGAAACGAGTTCATCACGCTGGGTGACTGGACGTTACCCACAATTCCCTCATTCGTTCCAACACGCATAATTGGGCGTGTTCCATCAGTTACAGGAATTCCTCGTTTTAGGTTCCGTAGCGAAATACACAGTGTGAACGAAGGACTTTTTCACGTCAATAGCGCGCTGGATCCGGTTCATGTAGCGGCTGTAGCGTCTAGAATAAAGAAGTGGATGTCTCTGGCCAACGCTGGCCATCCTCTGATAGGAAGTACGACGCAAACTAGCAATGACTCGCAACGCAAAGATAGTCAGGAGAGAGGTTTAAATCGTGGTGGAAATGAGGTCGGCAAAAGTTCCCTGCTAAGCCGCGGACGCGGCGCTGTGCACGGACACGGCGGCACGACCAACCTTCGGGGAACGAGACGGTGCTGCAACTCCACGACCGACATATAAGGACGGCGGAGTCCGCGCTGCACGTCATCGCACCCTTTTCTTTTGTCTATAGCTCGTGCATATATCACTCCACGGTTCACTTAGAGTCGTGTACGGAAGTGTCTACGGACGGCTTATGAAGTTCCAATCCACCGCCGCCATGCCGTCAGATCTCCCCTCACCCGCGCGTACGCTCGATGACCTGGCGCGCGAGGAACGCTCGTTCACTTTCACGCACTTTACTTGTGTCAGTAAATCCACAGGCCGCAAAATTGCCGCGTTCAGAAATTGACTATTGTGTAGGAACACGCCTGGGTAATCGGCAACATCCTGCGGAACTCGCTGCGAACGACAGATAGCCCTGCCATCATCCACATCTCGCTATCGTCGTCCAATCCCACCCCGCAAACGCTCTTCCACGCCCCGTCGCTGGGAGGACTGATGCCCGATCACGAGACGCAGATCGCCCGGAAACGCGCGACAGTGCTGCGATGGGGACACAGCACCTGGTACATGGCATGTAAATTCGGCAACAACCCGGCCCTCTTCCACGAGTACTATGGAGTGGGTGAAGAGGAGCGGGGCAAATACTCGTGCGAGGGCGGGGCATATCCCGTTTTTGTGAAGGGGGTTGAGGGCGTGGTCGGCGCCATTGCGCTGGCGGGGCTGGACGGCGAGGAGGCTCACGTGAGGCTTGTGCAGGCTGTGTTGGAGTATAAGGAGTTGAGGAATGATTTCAAGAGTCCGATGCGTGAGCGAGCTATGACGACGGGCGCAAAATGACTACATGACAGCGAGCACGTTGGATTGGGTATCAGTGGGACTAGAGGGTAAAGAAAGTTGCAACCTATAGTTGGGAGGAGGTTGGGCTGAGGCATGCGGGGCGGAAACCGAAATGTCCACGGACGGCATCGAAGGCTATTGAGTACCCGTACAGGAAATTGCGGCCCGTGTTGAGGAAGGGTGGGGGCGTATGCTTGCCCGGAGCGACGAAGCCGGGTGCCATGGGGGACGACGGCTCGCCCACGACCAACGCATAGCCTGCGATTTGCTTCTCCCCTAACGACGGGAATCCGATGGATATGTGCGTCCCTGGCTTTACTCGGTCTACCTTTCTACCACTCCCATTGCCGCTGGGATCCTGGATCTTGACGACAGGAATATGGGAGTCGTCCTCCGCTCTGACATACATCTGCATAACACCCAAATCGACCAGGCCGTTCCCAACCCCACTGACCTTCCCGTTCACACTGAAGCACATCTTCGCCATCGCCCAATCACGCGGATCTTCAACGTACGCCACGCCTCGCTCCAGCTTGGTAAAGTTGAAGCCTCGCGTGTTCGCGTCGGTCAAGCCGACATGCACTCCTTCCGTCGAGATGACCCAACCAGCTCGACCCACGCCGGATGGTAGATGCCTTCCATTCATCGAAACAATATTCAAGAATGGATTCGCGCTCGGCACTGCACCCGGCTGTCCACCTCTAGGTCTATTTCGGCCAAAGCCAACACCCATGTACGTTATCTGCGACGTATCTCTCGGCGTAGGCTCTTCTCCATCTGGACCTGGCGGGCATCTGAAGGTGTCTTTCTTCGGGTCGTACAAGGGACATATCCAGCTTTTGTCGACTATGAATACCGGGACTACTGCTTCTGCGTACGAGGTGCCGGAGCCGTGGAAGGTCACCGTGAGATTGATGAGCCGGCCGGTATAGAGGATCCTACTGCTTGTCAGGTATTGGTATGTTGGGACACCATCGTTCGGGTCGAGGTGTGGCAGCAGTGGTGCGCCGATTAGGACGCCTGTGGATCCGGTATCTACGGGCATGTCGATTGACACGCCTTCGATGGTTGTCTTGACCAGAGGCACGCTGGCCGTGGTGAAAGGTTTGTTGTATGGCAGGAAGATCGACTTTGGCTGTTGTGATGTATCAGACCATCGATGGTCGTTATGGCACTCCGTGCTCTGAGGTTCTGCGACACGCATGCTGTACTCGGTGGCATATCGATGGTAGACGAGAAGGAGGAGTGCAAGTAAAACAATTACAGATACACCCTGGCGACGTGAATATGGTGATGCGACCGCTCGAGATATTGCGTCGGACTTGGATGACCTCGTGTGTGAATGCTCTGGATGTTTGGATCCAAGCATCACAGAAAGAGCCGATTGTTGAAATCGACTCCTCCGCGCGACAATTACTCACCGCAGTGAAAGTAGTGTTTGAGGTGTGAGTTGTTAGGCGGCGTTGTGGGTTTATACGTAATCCCGGCGGGTATGGGGCGGTCGGCTGGTCAGATGTGCTGGCAGCGCGCTCGGCGAGGCTTCTTCTCGACCTTGGATATGGCAATGCCACGCCCACGTCACACGGATCTCATCAAACGGCAACGTTTCTGATGTGCTCTTGCGAATGAGTTTTCTTTTATCGTCCTCCAGAGGTCAAGTCGAAAGCGAATACCTCGCCGATCACACGTGATGATGCACGATGCAGCTGCGCCTTGGCTGCACATCTTGGTGGAACTGTGCGACGGCCCGCCACCGCTTTGATGGCAACGCCCACAACGATCTGAAGAAGAGGAGATTTCAATCGGACCATACTTCAGAGGCTTTCGCGACAACATTCCTCGAGTTTCGCAAGTCCTTTCGCCCCAACCCCGTCGGGACAACCCCACGCACCCCCAGCCTCCGCAATCAACGACCGCAGATTCGAAAAACGAGCATGTAGAGCGCAAACATGGCGCGCTCACCCTCGCGCTCGAGCGACGGCGCCGGCTCCGAGCACCGACTTCGCGCCGAACCGCGCCTGCTCAAGGCGATCGAAGGATCAGAAGAGAGGGACCATCTAGAAGCCATCGCCGTCATCGAGGACGCAACGGCAAGGTCGCAGCCTATCGAACACCTCCTGCGCATAGGCCTGGCGAGGGCTGCCGAGAGAGACAACATCGCAATCACCGAGTACCTGCTCAAGGCGGGCGCGGTACCAGACGGGGCCCCGGGTGGTCGCATCTCGCCACTGCTGCGCGCGATTGAAAAGAATCATGTGAACATTGTGTCGCTGCTGCTTCGGTATGGCTCGAACGTCGATGTGGCGGACAAACAGGGGCGCACGGCACTGATGACAGCAGCGTGGAAAAATCATTGGCATTGCATGAATGAGCTGTTGAGAAAGGGCGCGGACTTAAACAAGAAGGACTGCAAGGGCAGGAATGTGCTACATAATCTGGCGGCGGACAAGCACTGCAATTGGGGGAGTTATGTGATTGAGACGCTGCTCAAGGAAGACATTGCGATTGATGGTCCGCAGGGACAGGACAATACACAGAGGAGTCCACTGCATTGGGCTGCGTCGACGGGGAAGAAAGAGCTGTGTGGGATGTTGCTTACGCGGCCGAGACTACCCAGGGCGAATATCAATGCGGTGGAAATGAAAGAAAAGACACCGTTGCATCTGGCCGTTGCGCATGGAAGAGATGACATTGTGGAGCTGTTGATTAACTACGGCGCAAACGTCAAGGCCCGGAGTGACGGTGGATGGACCCCGTTACACAATGCCTGCCAGCAGGGCAGTGTCAAGGTCGTTAAGATGCTGCTTGCTGCCGGCGCAGAGATCAACGCGCGAGTCTTAAACGGGAACACGCCGCTACACGAAGCTGCGCTGGCGGGCCATCTAGAAATCGTGCAGTGCTTCCTCGAGCGCAGAGACTGCAAGCGCGCTGCAAGAGATCGTTTTGGTATCACGCCCTTTATTCGCGCCGCCCAGAAGAAACATAAAGAGATAATCAATATACTCGCTCCGTTCAATCACGTTGATACGTTGAGCGAGGATGCGCTGGGTGCTTGCAATGGCTTCAACGCAACCATTGTTGATTTTGGAAACTTTCACAACGAGAATAGGGTCACGAAGAGGACAATGTTTGAGCTTCTGTATGGTCGAGATCCGCAGAATGCGAGGAAACCTGCGTTCAATGTGCTACCGAAGGAGGCCAAGGCGGTCAGCTTCAGATGGGTGCATTTGCCTGCGAATAATATGGCGTGGGTGGAAACGCTTCTTACAAAAGCTTTCGTTGAGGAGGGCGCGTCGGATGTGGCGGGCTTCATGGCGCTGGAGCGATCGTTCACGCATCAGCATCGTGGGCAGCAGATACATTCACATTTTATGCGGCCGTTATGTCAGAGTACGCCACGAGCGCCGAAGCAGCACGACGATTCTGATCTTTCCGACAGCGCGGATCAGGGCCCTCCGCAGATTGTCATTAATCAAGGGACGGGCAACGCCGGTCTTGGTATCGATGCAACAGCGGGTGCACAAGAGCCTATGCCCTATATACCGAAGACTCCTGTGAGGACCGGCACCATCAGCACGGATCAGACAGACTGGACGGTCGGCTCAGGGTCCGGAAAGGAGCCGAAGACCCACGGAAAGAGTAAAGAGAAAAGCAAGAAGGCTGCAAAACGGGGTGGTGCGAAGCCTGCGGGTGGCAGGTCCGGGGGCGCGGAGACGCCGACAAAACGTCCGGATTACCAGGCAAGGCGGCATGATAGCACACCTTTGACGGGTAGCGGCCACCTGCGGTCGCCAGGTAGTCCGGGCCGGAAAGATCCCACGTCGACGGCAAAGGGCAACATCTTCACGTTCTTACCATACCTACATTTCGAGACGAATCAGAGAAGACGAGAGATGCACGATGCCATTGAACGGGTGCAGAGACTGAAGGCCCGCGATAAGAGCGATAGTCGGGTCCTGAAACCGGCGCCGCAGAAGGCTCAGACGTTTGATGAGATGTTGTTACGCGCACATCTGGGTTCGTCGACCGTCTCACTGCACGTTAGACGAACGCTGGATCAGTTCTTCTACCACAACATCGACACGCAGTCTCGTGACCAGGATCAAGTGGTGTATCGCTACCAGTGCCGAGGCCAGTCACCCGAGGCACTTGGTATCGATCCGAAGATCTTCATGGTTGACCAGCTGTGGATGTGGGTCCTCGGAAAAGATCTGATCGTGACAGCATTCCCGCAGCGATGGCAGCAGCCGCGAAATGATCCGCTGAACGTGTTGGATGGCATCATCGAAGACATCAACAGCAAGACGCGAGACCCCGTGCGTTCCGTCTACGACCTCGCCACCATCATCACTTCGCGCTGCTCCGGCGTCTTCGACCGCCACCGCACGGGTGACGAAGACTACCAATTTCTCGACATGTTCGAATCGAGCATCGGCGACGCCACGGAGATGGAAACTCAACTCTTCCAAGAGTTCAATACGGCGTCTGCGCAGGCATCGGCGTGGCTACAGCACCATCGTCGTCCGAACCGGTTCTCGCGCCATCTTGAAGCGGAGGGGAGACTACTCGAGCACGAGAATCGACGGGTCATACACTCCCATTCGCATCGTCATGCCCTCGCTGATCCTCCAATTAAGGAACAACGATTCCATGATGATGGGATGGGGATCGCGCACACGCCACTCTTTGTAGACCAGTTGCTTGACATCGGTGCGGAGACGGATCTACTAGCCGAAACGAAAGACATCCGCGATGAACTGAACATGATCGCCAAAGTACTCGAAGACCAACGCTCCGTGATTCCCGATCTAGAAACCTCCATAACCGACATCTACCGCGAAGAGCACAAATCCCAAGCCGACCTAAAACGCCGCTTTAAAGAGCAAATCAAAACCATCGACGTCCACCTCAAAGACCTTGAACGCATGGACAAGCAAGCCGAGCGCATCTACAAAAGCATCACCGACCTTCTTGACCTGAAGCAGAAACACGCCAACGCCTTCGAAGCACGCTTCGCACGCGCTCAGGCGGCGGGAACGGCGAGGCAAAGTCAGACAATTATGGTGTTTACGATTGTAACGATTATCTTTCTGCCACTGAGTTTTATTGCGGCATTCTTTACGATCAACGTCAAGGAGTTTCCACATGAGGAAGGTGAGACGGAACCAAGTTTGCCGCTAGGTTATGTGAGTAAGTATATGTTTGGAATTGGTTTCGCTATCAGCATCCCTCTTATTGCCATCGCCGTGTCCGTCGACGCTATAGGCGATTTCTTCCGCGAAGCTAAACATCGACTTGCTACGCGTCGCGACGGTCCACCGCCACAGAAAGCTTCTATACATGACGACAAGTTCGATGTCGAGTATACCATCGACACGCACGCGCTCGACGATGCGCTGTCTGCGGGGCGCAGTACAGCGAGGGTTAGGAGAAGCGGGGATAGTTATCTTGGTGGTGGAAGTCTGTTGCCTGTGACGAGTCGGGGGACGGTGAGGAGGGATGTACTTGTTGCCAATGGGAGCGCAAGTGCTAACGGTGGGGGTGGGGGTAGGAGAAGGGGAAGTGAGGCAAGGAGAATCGGGATGCCGCCTGTAGAGAGGATGAGTACCGGGTTTCGCATGAGGAATAGTGAGGATGTTGAGAGGGGTGTTTGATACGAGTAGATGAGATGGATTTGGCGGTTGTATGATGCAGAGCATGGGCATGTGGGAAATGTGTTTTGATATTGATGTTTTGTATGGAGCGTTGGGATTGAAGGTGCGGATACCCTTTCGTTTTTGCGCTTGGATTTGAAAAAAGGGAAGCAGGAAAAAGGTAGGTGTGATTGAATAGCGCAACGAAGATCGCATACAAGTTGAAGCATATAACATCAACTACATATTGAATTCCGTGGTATCACACACGCGGCTCCTCAGGTCGGCACAGGCGCTGTGCTGTTGGATGAAGAAAGCTGTCATAGGTTGATGCCTCGGTCCCCCGGTTCGGTTGGGCAAGAGTCATGATGATTTGGGAGAGGTCGTATATTGATCGTGTTCACTACAGATGAATAGACTAATGAGTGATGTAGCTGAACATTTCGACAATTCCATCGAGGTCCTTCTGGGAGACATCTTGACATTGTTCACCGTACCAGCATTGTCAAAGGACGGAATTATTGTGCAGTGCGCCCAAGACATGTACATATCACCGTGCGTAGTTCCTCATGAACTACAAAAACAGCACACCAGCCTCTCCCAGCCCAACGAACTCGAGTGCCTGCAATTTAGATCACATCATGGCGATGCAAATTATGGACGCACACACCATGTGCCGTTCGAAAGCAGATACGACTGCTGTTCGGGTGCCCACGGCTGCGATCAAGACACCCAAGACCCTGAACGCGGAGGCTCCAAACGCCAGCGGTGCCCTTGCAAACTGCGAATTTAAGGTGCTGGACACCTTCATCCACACGATAGACGACGCGGCCATGCGCGTCGTTCTGTGCTGCAACCGCAACAACCAGCTCTGCATCACCGGCACCCCGGACCTAGATGAAGACCCCCGAAAGGTTGATCTCGCGACCTGGGACCCAACTCCAATCGATGTGAAGATTATCCACACAAACTACACGCCTTGCATCATGACCAAGGTCGATAATGCCAAGGTAGCAAATTTATTCGTCAAGCGCCCCGACTATGTCCAGCTCCTCACATCTATTGGGCTCGATATCGTAATGCTCCCATACTTGGGCGCGCAGATCATGTCGCGGGATGTGGAAATGAATGAGATGCTCAAGATGTGGCCGCATCCCAATATCGCGACGTACCTTGGTGTGGAAGTTAGTAACGAAATCCGCTTTAGAGACTCCGTTGTTGGCTCTTCTCCACATCAACTTGTTACTGGACTGTGCTTTGAGCAATACGAATGTACGCTCGGGGACCTCGTGCTGCGCAGAGAGCACATCGACGTTTCCAAGGCAATTGCAGATATCGAAGCGGGGATCAGGCATATGCACAGCCTAGGCTTCGTGCACTGCGATATCAAGCCCGATAACATCTTCTACAAAGACGGCAACTTCGTCTTCGGAGATTTTGACTCTGTACACCCCGTTGGTGCACTACTTAGGCTGAAATGGGGCACTAAAGAGTGGTCCGATATTCCCCCAGGTACAGCCGCCGAGTTTTTCCACGACCTTGATGCCCTTAATCGAGTAGAGAAGTGGTTGTTCGAATACACTGAAGAGCGAAAATTGGAGCTGGAGAACGCGCCGTATTGGGTAGCTCCTCGAAAGATGTATTGCGTTGAACGCTCGGTCCTGAATCGCACTGGTGAGTACGCGGCCATCCTGGTAATGACTTGTCTGATTAGCTCTTTGGCTCTTTGGATGCCAACAGGTAAAGGAAGCTTGTTTGAGTGTCTATTTGGGAATCTAGAGGAAGAGGAGATGCCGGTGCATATGCGCTTCCCGCCGCCGGTGCCGAATAACACACGAGTTGCTATTGCGGAGGATGGCGAGTAAATTCTCAACGCATCATCATAAAGTCGGGCACTCCGGGCTGGACCGATGAGCTGCTTATGGAGGCCCATCGCGAAGTCGAATTTCATGGGTTCAACATGATCCGGTACCGGCTGGGTAACAAGGGGCTCGGGGCGCCCATGGACGGGGGAAGCAATATGTCGACAGAACAGATTCTGGCGAGGGCTAAGACTCCGGAAGCTGTTCTTGACGACATGTACTCGTCAATGAGCGATAGATCTTCGGATGCGGAGACTGCAGAGAATTCAGCGTCAAACGTTTACGGCGGTGTGAAAGTGAGTGCCGCTTGGGGGTCCAAGATGGAGATATATCGCGATTAGTGTTCAATCCCTAGAGTTACATTACTAACGTCATTTTCTGATTGCTTCCTACTTATCTTTCGTTGACTAGTAGGCCAACAAATACCTTCATTTTTCTCGTGATTACGAAACGCAATAAAGGGCATAGTGGTTTGCTGAATGTCGAGATTCTGTACAATGTGAGAACTCGTTGGTGCAGCGTGACAAGTAAACAACATACCTTCATGGGGCAATCGATGAGAAACATGAGCGCAGATGTTCGAAAACTACAACACAGATCAAGCACAGCAGCTTATTATCCACAAGTTGGCTGCAGCGCCGTCAGTGTCAGCAAGTAGCCACTTCCATACCAAACGGTTGAGTCGAGGGCGTGGAAGTCGGTGGTAATGGCGAGGATTGCTATGCCAATTATGATGGTATCGATAGCGACGAGGAAGTTCCCCAGATAAAGCGAGCCGATTACGATGAAAAGACATTTGGAAATGGTCATCGGTCGTCGCATCCGTTTCCACGTTCGATAGCTCAATTCATTGTTAAATCGTTTCGTTGTGCTGCTATCACGTCGCTTGTCTATTGCCAACCACACATCTGACACGGTATGAAATGCTTGAATCAATGTTCCAGTCGAGCTCTCTCGCTTCCCTACAACAGAGTATAACCTCATCCCCTCCCAGCCCCTGGATCCACCTTCACAGCCCCATAATGCTTCAAGAACCTGCCCCACACAGCCTGCCCCTTTTCACCAACGGCAACAGGCCACAAGACCCGTCCGGCGCCATCTTCCCACCCAATCGGCCGCACCCCACCAAAAACATCCTCGTACTCGGGTGCAGCACTCATGTAACCCGGATCCACAGTATTCATAGCAACTTGTCTGGTTTTCCATGCAGTGGCTGCTTCCGTCTCGGTGATCATGTTGAGCGCGGCCTTCGACATGTTGGTGTGCACGTGCGTGCCTTGCTTTGCTGTGGAATCGGTGCGATCTTCGAATATGCCTTCGCGGGAGGAGACGTTGATGATGTAGGCTTGTGGTCTGGTGCGTTCTGTTTCTGGGGCGCCAGGTATTGAGGTAGGTGCAGAAGGTGTTGATGAGCCCATTAGCGGCAGGAGCTCGCGACATAGGATGAGTGGTACGAAGGTGTTGACTGCATGGGCGGAAATGACGTCTTCGTAGGGGATCTCGAAGAGAGACTGTACCCAGGAGGATTTGGCGTATGGCTCCAACTCTGAGCCGTTCGGAGTATGGTAGGCTTCCACTGGCTGTTGGGGTTCAATGTTCTCCTGTAGACCTTCCAGCGGTTCGTGCAAGAGAGCGCCGATCTTTGTGTCTTCCAACTGCATCGGCACTACTTTGCCTCGTACTCGTGCGTTATACACACCCTCAATCAACATCGCCCCGTATTTGTTCTCCTTGTACGAAAGTTCTTCCCGCCTCACAGCAAGCTCTTCTTTCTTCACACTGTCCGTCAAGGTCTGCGCAGCATTGTTTATCAACAAATGCAGCTTCACTTCTCCGTCACTGCTCCAATCCTCCAAGCAACGCTTCGTCTCGCTCACCAACGCGAACGCATCCGCCGCACACCTGAAATCCGCGCCGACGACTCTCAACCTGTCCCTCCACTCCGCGGAATCCGTCTCTTCAAGGTACCGAGCAACGGCATCGCGCGGATACCGTGTCGTAGCGATTACGCGCGCACCACATCGTAGGAGACGTAACACAGTGTGGTACCCGAGGTTTATGCGCGCACCCGTCACAAGTGCTGTAAAGGTAGGCGGGAAGAACAGATTGGGCGGTATGGAAAGGCGAGAAGAGGAGGTATTGAAGCTGCCACAGGGCATGCACATGGAGGGATAGGAGGGGTGTGGCTGGATAATGGCGAGGCGACAGATGTAGCAGCAGCGTTTGCGAGGAATTGGCGGAGGTTTGGGAACTTTCGGTGAAATTGCTGGGTTGGCGAAGACGTCGCTGCGATTCTTGAGAGATCGTTCTGCTACTGCTGCTGTTTCTACCGCCAATTTCATCTTGAGATCGGCAATGATGTTCGCGTTGAAAGATGGTGTTGCCGTTGTTGTTGGAGCTAATTTCGACTTGAAATACGCAATGATAGTCTCTGCTGGTGTGTCTGGTTGGATGTTCGACGTCTCAATGAGATGGGTAAGGACTTTCAGAGCGATTGAGACCTCCGGTGGGTTCAATCGTTCTTCAAGTCGCTCGACCTGTCGACCGGTCTTGCACTCGTCTTTCAGATGACGCCGGATTTTGCTCAGGAGGTTTTCATAGATCACGCTTTTGATATCGTGGCTCAACGCAGGGAGCTTCGGTGCGAGATGGTCAGCAATTGAGGATCCCTTTTCCGTATCGTACCCCGTCAGGTACCACGCGACCCAGCTGCAGGGCTTGCCAGCATCAATGAGAGCTTCATCATCGCGTAGCCGTATGGCGATTTCCTCTGCGGACTTGGTGGCCACAAAGTGCGGTGCGGAGAGCGACGAATGGGCCATTGCAATCTCGACTGCAGCTGCTGTTGTTGCTGAAGCGGAAGCCAGATGAATTGCAAGAACGTGAATCTGAAACGAGGGGAATTGATGACCCTTCCAATGTGTGACTCTTCATAGCCGTATGAGAGCCAGTGCCTTCGAAGGTGATTCATCAGTAAAGGGCGGCGGGCGTTAATGGTCTGTGCGCGTCAGGCCCCCATTCTATATATTTCCTTTCCTCTTACATTCCGTAACCGCTACTTATGAAGGCAAGTCGTTTAGAAAAGGGCAGTAGAAATTAACAATCTGTTCGTGTCGGCTCCTGTTCTGTATGTACTTCTTCTCCTCTAACATCCCGCAACTACTGCCTTCGAAGGTAATCTATTAAAAAAGAGCGGCGGGCGTAATAGTCTGTGCGGGTCAGGCCCCCATTCTGTAAATACTGCCTCTCCTCTTACATCCCGCAACCGTGGCCTTCGAAGGTGATTCATCCAAAAAGGGCGGCGGGGCGGTAACAGTCTGCGCGGGTCAGGCCCCCACTCTGTATTTATTCCCCCTCCTCTTACATCCCGCAATCGCATCCTTGACAACACGCCAACGACATGCCTGGGACTCGCCGGTTCGAGCGCATCGCGCGAGATCTGGAAAAGCTTCCATGTGAGCTTCACGGGCCCGTACTCATCGACCTCGAGTTCGAGCAGCTCATCCGCCTCTCGCTTTTGGCCGGACCACGTCTCACCTGGTCTTTGGAAAACAGTCTCTCGCCATGGCGTATATTTTTTCGTCAAGAGTGTGCTACGAAAGTACAGAAACTTTTGGCAGTGACCGACCAAATCAAGTGCCTCTGCTTCAAGCATCCCAGCATCAAAGGCTGGGAACCCCCCAGTTTTGAGCGCGGTCGGCTATGCTTCCTTCACCACCGAGACCCCGATTGGAGTTCACCTATTTCTTATGCATCCCGCAATCTATTGCACAGCCGAGAGTCACTGGTCCAACATTGGATACGCGCTATTCACGGTGAACTGATGGACACCATTCGGTCTGTTTTCCAAGTCAACTACTCTAAGCTAGTCGGACCATGGTTAGACCTTCTCATTGCTTTGCCCAAGTTCCAGGATGGATCCTATCCTGTTTCCGTTATCTTGAAGCTCACGACCCTTGCTGGACCAACCTACGGGCTCAACACCCAACCGCCATTATCGATCGAAGAGCTGGCCAATATCGTTGACCTCAACCAACAGCTCCGCCACATTCGAGCTTTCGCCTTGGCTGGGGAACTGAGACGCCTGGCCCTCTTGTACGAAGCTCACCCGACGCGCCTGAAGCAGCCTTTCGCACCGCAGACACGTCGCAAAAACGAGAAGCATGTGCCGAATGTACATCGGATTGTGGCGGACAAGCTGGAGGCGAAAGCAAAGCACACTTCGTGGAAGGCGCGCCGGAAGTACGGATCTCGCTTCAGCCACCCGTTTCCGGCGCTGGTTCCGTACAACTGGTGTATGCAGCTTTTCGTCAAGGTGCTGCAGAAGCCGGATCTCTCCGAGTCCAGCTATCCCGCAGCGATGGTGGAGAAGTGCAGGATGGTCCTGGAAGCGCCGCCTCGATGGGCAGCAACAGCACCGGAGGCTACGCCAGCCCTGGCTACATCAACCCAAGCTACGGACGACCCCATAGCGGAAGTCTCGAAGGGCCTTGGGCAGCTAGCACTGCAATCGGTACCTCGTCTACACACGCAGCTCTTGTTTCAGGAGACAGGGAATGCGTACTGTACACGACCAGAATCCGAGCTGCAATGGCTGGAAACGTTCGTGGAGGTGGTCGCTTGGATGGAGGAAGAGTTTCCCGATGTGCTGCTGGAAGTGCGGGGTAGAATTTGGGACGAGAGGTTGTAGGGTGGCAAAGCTGTATGAGTGGTGTCAGGGGTACAAAGTGAGTTGCAATTGCGAAATAATCGGGTATTTGTTGAACACACGAGCTGCTAGAACTATCTTAGACGAGCGTTATGAATTTCATATCTTGACTTTCGTGGCGATGTTAGTGAACGTAGAGTAACGAATGGTAATGCTCGTCTTGGAGGTGGCCACTCTGCTCCTACACCAGGCCATGCTCTTGTATGCAAGGTCACCTGAGTCAGTAATAGGGTAGTTCACTCTTCCACTCTCCGTGTAGCATCCCATCGCACATTACAAACCACACCGACCACATCACAGGGCCCGCCAGACGAGATTGATAACGCTCATTCAGGGGGGGCCTCTGCCCCTGTTGCCTCGCACTAGCGACCACACTGTTAATAAAATATAACGCAACTTAATGTTCCAAACTTAGATGGCGGTGCTGAGTGATGGTCAGACGATAAAGAAGAGCCCCTTGGTAAGAAAGACCTCAGATGCAGGTTGCTTCTACTGTAAGCGATCCGATGCTCTCGGAGCCGATGCTGGGGAACACCGAAGCGACACCGAAGCAGCGATGAGTGCGACTTTGATGCAGTGATGCTTCGAGTGGCGGTGACCAATACCGAGGCACTCAATTATCTCAAAAAGCAGTTTTGGGCAGAGAAAGCCATGCCGAAGCCTACGTTTACTCATCAGCTCACACGAGCTTAGGCACATCATCCAGACCGCCGCAATCTCACCGTCGACCTTAAGCACCTGTCACATTTTGGACGCCGCGTGGAGGTCTCCACGTGGCCAACGCAAACGCTGGCTGAGCTGACCGCGCCATCTACCCCAGATTACCGAGATCTGAATCGTACATGTGCTCGATTCGAGATGCCGTTGAGAGACCCGACGCACAGCTGCGCTAAATTTATCATGCTTAGGTCAGCCTTGCTCGTAAAACTGCGTCTCAACAACGGCTGCACGCGACGGCAGTCCTCTTTGGGAGACGAATGGCGCATGTCGGAAGGGCGACGAGTGGCTGTCAATGTTGAGATTCGTGTGGGCGGAAGCGGAAGCGTGGCACGAGTAAGGGGCGCGGACGCGAGTGGTCGGTAGGGTTACAAAAAGTAATTATTGGATGCTAAGCCCTACCCGAACGGCTCCGAAGTTGTGCCGCCGGCTGAAAATTCGGCATCTTCAAGACGGATGCTCGGGATGACAGGCTCGCGACTCAACGATTGGAAATCGTACGCGCGTATGGATGTTGACTCTTGGTGACATTGGCAATGCGACGGACATGGTTCGGCCGACGTTGTCTCCTCCATGCGTCCGCGTAACTCCATGGCTTAGATATGCATTTTCGAGAACGCAGTGCATTTCGAAGCAGAACCGTAAGCTGCTCTACGTGCGAAAGCGGCCCGAGGAGATGTCTGGCGGAAAACATGGTGATGCAAGGTGTCTTGGCGTGAGCATGCATGTGGGCCACCTCTACCATGTTGTCCGAATACGGCTAAGCGTCATCGTCTCGGATGCGGGAACACAGTTGACGGAAGTGGAACATTTTGTTGACGTCGTTAATCAATCCCGACAGCATGTTGAGATGGATTGGGTGTAAGATTGTCATCACCTGCCCTGCATATGCAGCAACGGAGACGGCAGGGGACGTGGCAGCCCTGCCATTCTCTTTCCGTACACTGCAAGACAGGGCGACCAAGAAGGTACGCTGGCCGGCCGGCTGGGAATAGACACGACAATAGTGGTGCGATTAGTGGGCTGGATAAAGTACCCAGCGGCATGCTGAGTGGCCGTTGCGACAATGAAAAATGCGCGGCGGGATTCAAGAGTCGACCACCGCGTCATGATCGGCGCACCCCACCAATGCAGGACGTGGGCAGAAACTTCGTCTCGTCTCGGACAGGGCACTTGAATGCTTTAAGGGCCAGCCCCGCGGCGCCCCTGGCATCATCCTCATCCCGCGCGCACAGATTGGCTGGCAGTTGCGCTAGCATCGCCCAACGATAGTGCGCGGGACCCTTTGCGGAGTCGTTCCCACCCGCCGGGACGATCATGACTGCATATGATGTGTGGAGCGCGCAACATTTATTGATGTGCGACGACGATGCGGATCAGGATCATGGGAGTTGGAAAGCAAGGAAAGGATGGGGACCCTCTTGGGCACGGCACCGAAATAGAATCGTGAAGCAACTGCTGCTGCAGTGGTGCTGCGCAGTGGTGCTGCAGGACGACGGCTGTTTGGATAATTGAGCGAGGAAAAACTTGACCTTCATGATGTCATATCTTATCGCAAGCTTGGCGCCCACGGCACATGCGACCGACACGCAACGGACGCAGCGGAGACGACGTGAGCGACCAGGTACTACAGCGACCTCCTTGCGACTTGTCTTGTACAATAATAATCGGCATCGTGGTCGGGTGGCAGACGAGGCGCCTAGTGTCTTAGGGGCTCGATGCGATGCGACGTTCTTTGGGATTCCAGACCACCGCCGGCACAGCACCCCGGCCGCCCCGAGGGCTCGTAGGGCTGCACTGCCACTCAGCCACAGACCCTGAGCGCGGCTCCACCAATCGCTCTTGCATAACGGTGGGGTTAGACCTGCCTAAACAGGAAGTGTGTCTCCACCACTCCACCACCCTCCACGTTGTCGCACGTAGCCGCACGCACTCTATTGCAACGACGCCGAGAGCATCTGCAGCAGGCTGTGCGCTACCGCTTGCAACCGACGCAGAGTTTTCTGTGCACAGCTCGGATGGACGGCTTCCTTTGGGTGTGTTGCAGGAGAGTGAGAGAGAGAAGTCGGCGCGCTGGCCTGTCCGTTTCCTGCGGCGTCAGACCCAGGGCGTCGGGCGGCGGTAGAGATGCGCAGTTTCACGTCCCCTACTAGGTGGTAGCCGTGGGGTAGCGCCTGCTGGACTGCGGACTGCAAGCAGTGCAAGCTGCTGAACGTGTGTGGTCGCGTGGGGATGGCCACCAGAGGCCGAGCGGCGCTGGCCGCCCAGGAACATCCATATGGCAGCGCCGCGGCATTGCGTGTCACGATGCCATGGTAGCTGAGGGGATGCCAGGAGAAGCGCGCCAACAAGGCCCTTCAATACATTGGATGAAAGGAGCATGCGGTCACGCGCCAGGCCATGTGACCAGCCTGTGACCGCGCTCTGCCTCGGCCGGCCAGTCGCGGACAGTCGTTTGAAGGTGCACCGCTGGCATCAAGTCCGCAGCGCCAAACATGGCTCGGCTAGATAGACGACACCGGCATCGACTGGTGTCCGTGGACAGATGCCGACGGAGATCTCTGATCCTGCGGACTGCTGCTGAGTAACGGGCGTCGGTTGCAACCCGGCGATGCGGGAAGTCGAGGCAGGCGGGCCTGGCAGCAGCGTGGCCCGCTGATTGCTCGTTATTCTGGGAGCAGCACATGGCTGCCGCCCAGAGACGTCGGATGGCATCCGAGCCCAGCAGCAGCAGAGGATTTTTCGAGGCGCGCATTCCCGGGCTGGGGTGTAGCATTTCCGCGAGGGCAGTGCACCGCCCAATATGCAGGGTGTGCGCTAGTGGCTTCTAGAAGGGGTGGCATCGGCCGGCCGATCGCTGACGGTCCGTGCACGGCTGCGATGACGTTGCCTGGGTATGAAAGAAGTGTGCCCGCAGCGCGATTTCGAATCCCATCAAAGGCCGAAAATTCACTCGCTCAGCATTGTACAATCGCTCCGGCCCGCTCAAATCTCTCAAATCTCAAATCTATTAGCTCCGCAGCACCGAGCCACGCATTCCAACACGCACCACGCCGTTCCATCCCAGATCACCTCATCAGGGTCCACCCGAGTCATAGTTGGTCACTCGCTAGCTTGCTGGTATAAAGCATCTCGCCACCCGCTCGTGGCCCCTACTTTTTCCTCCGATCCATTATGTTAGCACTGCACCCAAGACAACACCAACCACTCCCACCGTCGCCCCAACACCAAACGTTCTCCTTCGACCAACTCGCACACCAACTGTCTGCCCAGCAGCTCTACGACCAGAAGCTGCTCCACGACTACCTCGATTCGCAGCAACAGTCGTTCAACCCCTCCATCGTCATCGATAACGACACGAACCCGTTCATGACGAGCGCCTACGAGTACGCGAACCCGGCCATCCGAGTGCAGCAGTCGACGCCCACACCCCAGCTGTCGACCAGCTACTCACCGACGCCGATGCTGTCCACCGCCACCGCCCCCGGCCTCGACACCTGGAGTTCGTACAGCAATGTGCAGACCCAGTCGCTGCAGACACCCTTGAGTCGGTCAGGCCGCGCGCATCAGCGTGCGTCGTCGTCTTCGTCGGTCGGATCCACTGGCTCGCAGTACCAGCAAGTAGGCTCGGCTGCCGCCTACCCGTACGTCGCTCACTCCGAGAGTTCGCCTTCGCGCTCAGCTCTTACTCTTGACTCACCGGACTTCCACGCTAACCAACCCTCAAGAACCTTCTCGGCCGTCGCATCCCACAATCTCCCCACACCGACCCACACTCCGACACAGGAAGCCTTCATGAACGCGAACAACTTCAACACCTACACTCCGCACTCCTCGGGCATGGACTCGACCATGGCCGCCCACATGTCGATGAAGCAGGCACTCATGGACCAGCACGTTCCTGACGAGGACGTCCCTGGCTTCGGCCATTCAGCGAGACATTCCGTGTCGAGCTACGGGCGCGACTCGCCCGCGACGCCCCACACTACGCAGGGCGACGACTTGGACTTCAAGATGCCCTCCACTGGTGAGAACCTCCAAAAGGTCGACTCGTGGCTGTTCAATCAGTTCCTTACTTACGATGACGAACCAGATATGCGGCAGCACACTGTCCCCAAGTTTGAGCGCACCTACACCGACGTGGCCGCCGACTATGCCTTCGATCCCAACGCCGTTGTTGCGCAGTCGCAGCCGCAGCCGGCAGCAAACACGTTGCTCTCGCCCTACCGCACCAACATCCCCAACGACATCATTCAACGCAGCCTCCAAGCCGCACAGATCGCGCGCTCGCAGTCGCCGTCCAGCTCAGCGTCGCGCGGTGACTCACCGTTCCGCCGCAGCTCGCCGTACCGGCAGCCTGCTAACACATTCCAGTCGCCACGAATGGCGGTTGGTACAGCGGCGGCTGCACGTGAGCAAAAGGTTGAGGCTGATGCGGCTTACGCAATGAAGTCGCAGGTGCAATCTAACGAGGACAATGAGCCAAAGACCATCTCACCCAAGGACGCGCTATTGGATTACCGGGACGCTGACGAAGACTCAAAGGTGCCATTGTTCCCGGACAGTGGCGCAAGCGAGTACGACCACCAATACAACGGTGGCGACCAATATAGAAACGCCACCCAATCCACCTTTGACACAACATCGCAGTCCTACCGGAGAGACAGTTGGGCAACACCGCAGTTTTCACAAAACTTTCCTGCCTCCGTCGCTGGCACCTCTCAACCGACATCGACTTTTGCCTTTGCTCAGCCGTCCATGTCGGGCAACCTGCATGGCATGAACTTTGCACCAACATCCAATTATCGCCCTGCACCCAACATGCCGACTACATCTGAGCAAAACCCGGAGTTCCCGGCACATCTTACCTCGATGGAGTCCAGCTGCAGCGAGGCCGGTCCGGATCCAAGCAGCCAGTCGAGCGACCGTCATCTTCAGAAGCCTGCGAATTCCAAGGCTGACCACGGCACATACACATGTACCTACCACGGCTGCACGCAGCGTTTCGAAACTCCGCAAAAGTTGCAAAAGCACAAGCGCGAAGGCCATCGCAACGCCGCAACCATCAGCACTACCACTGTTGCTACAAGCATGACATCAGCGGCTCTGCTCGAACGGAACTCGCAAGCGGGCCCTCACAAGTGCGAGCGCATCAACCCCACCACCGGAAAGCCATGCAACACCATCTTTTCGCGACCCTATGATCTCACCAGGCACGAGGACACAATCCACAACGTGCGCAAGCAGAAGGTGCGCTGCGCATTGTGCGTCGAAGAAAAAACGTTCTCGCGCAATGATGCACTGACACGGCACATGGTAAGATCTCACCATCGCATTATTCCACCGAAACGCAGCCTTGCTAACAATACACAGCGCGTCGTCCATCCTGAGGTCGATTTTCCCGGCAAGCACAGGCGCCGCGGAGGCTCTCACGATTGAGCGTTGTCCGTACGGATGTGATCGCTAGTGCGGCGATTTTCGGCGGGCCCCGCGGGCCTGGCCCCATCCCCAAGTCCGATTCCTCGATGCGTTGCATACGCATATTTTTACATTGGTCCAGAATGAAGGCTGTACGACTATTTTCACGCTTCCAAGAGGAGGGATTTTTGGCCTGGTGGCCTCGGGCGTAATATCTATCCACGTTGCATTTGTTGGCACTTTCTAGGTGCGACATTCCGGCGTTTGCTACACTACTCGCCCGATTCTCGCTGGTCGGGATGTCCGGCCGGCGTTTTGCGACATTCCGTTGAGTGTCAGCTCTTTCCTTTGGTTTCAGTTTGCTACATTTCCTTGGGTCTTGGGTTTTGCCTTTCCGTCGTGCGCTTCAGCGGGGTTGAAATGATGAATGACGAAGAACGAGATTGTCGGATCTAATCGACTGGATGTCTTGGAAAAAGCGCAACGACGATGTTTACAATGGCCGCAGAGCCCGGTTGGGATTGGAATGGTTTCGGATTTTCAACTTGTCGTCGTCGGTTTACTTCTTCCTAATTCTGCCGCCAATAATTGGCGGCTATTTCTCTGTATAATCTCACTTTCTATCGATTTTCAATCGAGCTCTTCAGATCTTCACTTTCATCTTGCCTCAAATTGTTTTCATATCTTGCTTCCTTCACGATGCGATCTATAGACCATTGGGCCGTCCAAGGAACGCGCTCTGTCTAGCTCTCATGCACCGTATTTCTTTTTGGAACACATGTACACCACACTACATAGCCTAGATAGTCACAATAGCGCAAAGGCCCAGACAAGAGGCTCAGCGCAATACCACACGCAACCACGACCCATCTCGCGCACCCCGTATACATTCGACCCGACGGCCAGGCCCCCGGGCTGGTCCAAGCAGGCGTCGCCCATCGAGCATTGTTGGGACCGCAACAGGGCGTAAGGCTATGCCGTGCGTCCCTTCCGCGCTGGCTTGCATACGTCTATACTGTACCTGTGTGCTGCTGTCCTACGTGGGAGACGGTAAGGCGTGCAACCATTATGCTGCCTTTTCCGCTGCCGTCGGTTGTAATCGCTCAACGCGGCTCGAGATCTGTCTAATCGTGTAGCCGCTCCTATGCGGCTTGCTGGTTTGGTGACACCTGCTGCAACGAGTGGGGTGCGGTCCTTGTTGGGCTGATGGGTGCCTCGATTTACGCCTGCGGTTGCATCTAGGCCTTTCTTTGCAACCACTTATTAGGCCATGTCAGCACTGCCAACACCCCATCTGCAGCACTGCATGCATCTGAAAGCTAGGCTTTGGGTAGTATTTTGCCCGGGGCCGCCGGTGTGTGGGTGCAAGAGCGATTTTACATTGTGGCTGTGCCGTTCAAGTGTGGTAGATGTGTGTGGTCGCATTTTGTTTGCATGGGTCTGTAATGGAACGGTCGGTGCAGCCCAGCTTCGGACGATATCGGGTTGCCGAGCCAGGGACGCCGGCTTACGCCGAATCGCGGTCAAGTTGGCGCTAGCCTTGTTTCCAACCACGTTCGCTTCCCATCCCGAGGATATGAATTGCGTCACCATTTCCAACGTCATTATCTTATTTCCATTATCAAGGTCACCATTTTGCCTATTTACTCGCTTGGCGCTCCTACTTCATCGTCGCGAATGACGCTTCGATTCAAATCTTGTTGCTTTTCGGTAGTGTTCATGACTTGCTATCGTGTGTCGTGTAGAGAGAGGGCCCGCTGATCATGACGCTGCGGTCACGAAGCGTTTACGTCCTGATTGGCACATCGCTGGAACGTGACTATCTTGTGCTTGATCGATGCGGGGTGAATATCGAGGTCTTGGTGCATCGAGATTGGGATTGGGGTGGTTGCTGTGGTTGGGTGTTTGGGCAGGTTTGCTGTTATCGCGTCGTTTCTACGGGCACCGGGGACCGAAGGCAAGGTCATTACCTCCAGTGTGCAGTTGTCTGGCGATTTCGATTCGCGCCCGGTGCTGAACACTTCGTTTCGAGTGGGATGATCATACCTCCTTCGTTCGACCTTCATTCGCACGATAGGCTTATGCGAGGGAAGAGACGGCTTTCACGGTGGGATAGAAGATGCATTGTACTTCGCGAGATAGCGTAGCTGAAGCAGGAAATAACAAGTGTGAGTTACAGTATTAACGTTGCCAACTTCGGTTCCCAACCCTGAAGTTCGTTTCACTCCGAGAATGTCCGCTGTTGCAGCTGTTAAATGAAGCTGTGACTTGCCCCTTGTCTGCGAAGACGTCGAGTTATAACCTCGCGAGTCTAATGGTCGAGGTCTGTGATGTCTCTGTGTAATTTTTTGGGGTCTCCTGGCTTCAATTCTGGTGGTGCGCAGTCACTCCACAGGTGGTCATCACTCTCGGATCGATGTCTAGGCCCGTGCGGCGTTCACGATGTAGGTATGAGAATTACTTATTGTCACTCGATGTGCATGTGTTTAGCTGTTGAGTCAACTCTAGCTTCTTTAGAACTCTAGTGTACGAAATCACAAGCCAGTGCGACGCTTGCGGATTAGCTCTGGATAACGTTCACTAAACCCCCCTCTAGTGAGCTTGACCAAGTTTGGCGCCAATTACTTATGCATGCAGCAAACATTGCGATGGGACAATACACTATCGATACTTGTGAGTTAATTACCAGGCAAGTGGAAGTGGATAGCCGCAGAAACTTAGGTGCTGCAATAACTCTAGATCGACGTCATCAAAATCGTACGACGGGCCTCAATATATCATCTGGTGTGATCTGTAGAGTACTATGGGACGACTTGTGTAAACTCGAGAAGTTGAGTGCTCTATACTTGGCCTTAGCCACGTATATGTACTGACCCCCCGCTAGATCGACACACATAGCGTTTATACTTGGGAAGCGGCACCGTACCACCCGTCTCAACGTCCTTGACTCCGCAGTTATGCTGGCATAGTACTGCAAAGTCAATCTCCTGGCATCTCGCATCGTCGCCAAGCGCATTCATCCCCTCTCCTCAACATCCTCCCTCATCTCAATCTCCCTCTCCTTCTCGCTCTCCCTAAATCTCCCCGCCAGATCCATCCCGAGCCCAATATCCTTCCTCAATCCCGTCAACCCACCTCCTACAAACAAATAGTCCACATCCTCCAACGTCCGCCCGCCCGTCTCCGGACAAAGCAAGAATACAAACACGACCGCAAGAACGTTGCCGACAACGACCCAGAGCCAAAAGTACCACCCCACATTCGCGAATCCGATGGGTCCAGCGAAGACGGTAATGAAAGTCATGAGCCATTCGCCGGATGCGGTGGCGGCGCCGCCGATGTGGCGGTACTCGAGGGGTGCGATTTCGGCGCAGTAGAGCCAGACGCAGCCTTGCCAGGCGTAGCCAAAGACGAAGAAAAAGGCGAAGATAAATCCAACGGCCGTCTGTTGTGCTGTTAGTGTGTTTGGATCTAGGATTGAGGAGTTGGTGTGGAAATTGGACAAAGTCTCGTAGCCTTCGGTTTTACATACCTATTGTATAGCTGGTGTTGGTGGGATGGCAACCAGAACAGTGAAGATGCTGATAAGAACGGTCATAATTATCGCGCCGTAGAGCAAGACAGACCGGCGACCAACACGCTCGATGGTAAAGTAAAGCGGGACGCAGCCGAGCGCAGCAAAGGTGTTAAGTACGCCAGCGATGAGAGAGACAAGGGAGGGTTTGGTTATGCTGGAAAGGATGATGGAGCCTGATAGTTTATTAGAAACATATCCAGCGTATCCGCATCAAAGTTGAGCGGAAAGAACAGCTTGCTCACTGTAGTACGCAATCAAACTACTCCCCATCCACTCCCTGATCATCGGCAACCAAAAGCATATACACAGCCTTCGCACAATCTTTAACCTCGTGTTATCTACTATCCCGGAAGTGAGGAATTGCGTCCAGTGCAGACTAGAGTTCGCTTCGAGCTCTGCCTCGATCGCCGCGAGAATCTCTCGTCGCGTTCGCTGCACATTCTCAGAATCGACGGGCGCGTCATTGAGCAGGGCGAGGACAGCATCGCCTTCTTCCCACCGGTTGCGGGCGTAGTACCACCGTGGAGTATCTAACAGATCGTCAAAGACTGAGGTATCAAGTTGGGCGGGAAAGGTCTCACCTGGCAAGAACCACATCACGCCTCCCGAAAAGAAAGCAAAAATACACTGCAGGATAATAGGAACCCGCCAACTCGCCTGCGTATAAGTCTTCGTAAACCCGTAATCAATCCAATACGCCAACGGCACCCCGCTAATCAGCAAGATAGCATTGAATGCGTTCGCCGGCCCTCGATCTCCAATTTCGATCCCCGTCTCACTCAAGTACGTTGGCACCGCACTGCTAATACAGCCAATTGCAAAGCCAGTGAGTAGTCTTCCCGCGATGAGCTGCCCGACGGAGTATGACGAAGCTTGAATGACGGAACCGAATATTGCGGCGATGTTGCCCATGATTATCGTACCGCGACGACCGAGGTTGAACGTGAAGAAAGCGATGCCGATGGCAGTCACACAGGCGGCGAGGTCGTACGAGGCGGTTATCATGGGGATGGTCCAGGTGTTTGTTGGGTTGCCGATTGCGTCAAGAAATGGGGGGTGGAGGAGAACGCCGCCTAGAACGCCAGCATCATACTACGATTGGCAACGGTATTAGATCCGAGTAACTTTTAGTGGAGAGCTGTTACTTACGCCGTACATCATGAATGATACACCACATACTATTTTCATGAGACGGTAGAGGGTGCGCCCTCTGTATTGGGGAAATAATCCCATCTTGACGACAACTGCTCTGCGTTTTCGATTGAAACCAAGAAAAAGAAGCTGGCGAACACAGGCTTGTGCGAAGCTTGGAGAGCTTGTGCATCGACGGATCCAATTCCGTTCTAATACTCAAGAGTGATAACCGTCGGCAAACTGCATGAAGAAGTGATCGACATGCTACACACTGGCGCCGCTCTCTCCAACTTCCCCGCATGTAAGATTGGGGATATTGCGGAGGATCTTTCGGGAATAGGTAGCCGCGATCGCAATAAAGCCGGCTTGTCTATGTAGCCTGCGATGTTTTCGACATCGGCGGAGACGAGTCGCTCCTCTCGAGTCGTTCGGTTCATGCGAAGCGCTAAAGTCATTGGAGAGAACCGGATTATATTAGAGAGCAGCCTTTGATGCGAAACTCATCGTTGAATGTGCCGCCGCTGTCGTGGCGGTCAAGAGGAGCTATGCTTATGGACAACCACCCTCACCCAACATCTTGGTCATCTTCATACACAACAACCCCGATTCAGCTGCACAGCACCTCCCCCCAGTCGTTCCGAAATCTCTGTCAAGACCACTTGCGTAGCATCTCTTTCTTGTTAACCTACACAAGCGGCCAGATAATCGACCACTCGCGCTAAACTTTACACTTTATTGGGGAGAGGCGAAGGTTGATTGTGACTACTCACGACCCACTATACTCACCATTAGTTTCTACGGCAGCCTTTCTGCAAATGTTTGTTGTAAACGGCCGGTACATATCGTATTTGAATGTGACTGGGTGTACGGATTGGGATCTTGAGAACGAAAATTCTTGTATTAATACCAACGATGCAGCGCTTGCCCAAGGGGCTGTAAAAGAAGCAAAAATGCATGTGATCTGTGTATGGTGAGCAGAGATCAGGCTAGCTTTGAAGTAACACCTTACAAATTTTTAGTAGGTAAAGTACGCACTCGCGGTACCCGACCCTCAAAGCAAAGTACCCGTAGCCTTCTGTTCACAATGCTCTTGTCTGACAGTCACCTCTCCAAATTCTGCGCCTTGGTTTCTCGCGTGTGTTTGGGCTTGCCCTTCCTCTCCCTCGATTGCTCGGTTGGTGCTTCCGAGTTTTGTTGTATAGTAGCAATCCCGCGATCGCGCTCGTACATGTCAAAGTCGAAGAAGTCGTCTAAAGCTATGTCTTTCGTCTGAGCAGTAGCCTGCTCGTCAACTCCCTCGACGTGGTCGTACTTGGTCGTGTCCTCAGAGTCATTCGAGTAGACAACGTCCAGCACGCCCTCGTGTGCCCGAATATGCTGAAGTAGTAGCCCTCTCACCAGAGTATACTGTGGATTATCGGTCGGACTTACCCTCAGCAACTGTCTGATTTCCTCGTCGAATCTTTCGCAAATTTCGCAGTAGCTGGAAGGGTAGCACATCGCATCGAGGTATGGAATAGCTCGGTTAGTATCGTATAGATAAGGGATCTTGAACGGTACTGGGTATGGGTTGTCCTCTTCGGACTCGTCGTCCGAGGCCTCGTAGTCTGAAACTTCGTTCTCTACGTTGTCGACGAGGTTTTGGATTTGCTGAGACACGCTCGAAGCGCTGCGTTTGTTGGATCCGGTCTCAATAGACATAATCGGGTTGGTCTAGTATCCGGTGAGACTCTCTGTGTGTGCTGGGAAATGTCTCTGCCGGGTATTTGGGCTAATAGCACACCGCAGTGTCATTCATTTATATGTTGAGACACGTTTTGCTGTCACTATGCTATATCCTACCTGCACAACGCGAGAAGTTGTTTACACGACACCGCCAAAGCGCCAAGACCTTTGAAAGTGAAAGACGTGGAGCATGCTGAACAGCGGTACCTCAAAGTCGAAGGCCAATCGAGATCAGTACAAAATGTTATCGTTCAGTAAGCTCATGATCTGCTGATTCTCATAGTACCACTCGCTCAACTCATTTCCGGTGGCCGCAGCCTCGTCCACTGCACCAACCATCCCGTACGGCGCAAAATCTAACATAGCGCTAGACTGTGGCATGTTGTGAGGAACAGCCTGATCCATGACGGAGGAGGGAGCGTTCAAGTTGAAGTAGAGTCTTGCTGCCTGGCATAGAAGACGATACAGGCGATATGGATGCGTAGGCGACTCCGACGAAGATGGACCCGGTTGCAATGAGGCTGCGAAGCGGTCTAAGCGATCCAGCTCAGCAGCGTCTAAGAGCTGGACCGCGCGAGTGAAAAGAATGTTGAATGAGACGAAGGGGGTGTGTAAGATTGCCCTGTTGTCATGCGTAGTCAGTACAGGGGTCCCACCATGATGTTGTTATCTTACCCAGTGATGTATCTCTTCATCATGAACGGGTCGTTCTCGTATTCTAGAATCGCTCTTATACACTGGTCGTGTAAATGTAGACATTCGCGAGCAACCTTGACGCATTCGTCCGATCCGCCGGCAGACCCTTGTGACATAGGACTAGGCACTGCTCTGAGAACTTGAGCGAGCAATGAATGTTTGCAGACCAGGTTGCTTTGCAAATAGATCTTACGCGCTTGGTTCGACGACGAGTCGCCAGATTGACCTGTAGTAGCCTAGGTCAGGTTAGTGATGAGATGGCGCAGTCCGAAAACAATGGGCTGGGAACGTACGAAAGCGTCAACAAGCGTCTCGCTAATCAGATCCCGAAGTTCGGTAGCAAGTATCCTCGCCAACGTTCCGCGCTCGTCGTTTGATCGAGAAAGTCCCACAATGCTGTACAGTTGATCGTATATTCTCCCCTGTATCCTGGCGATTCGAACAGGCTCATCGGAGGGATCGATTAGTAGTGTAATCTCATCATCACGGAAGTATGACGAGCGTCCGAGTCGGAACGAAAGCCCCTTTTCCAGTTTGTAGACCGTCCAAAACAGGCGCTCCTGACCAGCCCTGTTCGACTCATCGAGCTGTTTCGAGCCCTGAAAGCGATGATAACCTAGGGTTTGACAGAGGTTCGACGCAACCGAGATGCACGACCAGGCCCTTGTAGTGTCAGAGTTCTCGATGGCGTTGTATACCTGAGTTCACATCAGCGTGGCCTGGTATTCAAGAAGGGAAATCGAGCGCACCCCAAGCGTCAATGCAGCAATAGTATCCATACTTGCTGGTAAAAGAAGTGGAAGGCGCTCCAGTCCATCCTCAAGGTTCTTTCGACAGCGCTGAGTATAATTCATATAGTCCTTGCGGCCCGATATTGCAACATGCTCAAAGAATGTATACGACAAGTAGCCATTTGCGAGAATAGAGTCAATATCGGAGTAGTCGTCGACTCCGAAGTATACCCTTTGGCAGATGTCGGTGAACCGCTGACGTGAGAGGAGATCGGGAATCCAGGGCGTTGTAGCGGGCTCGCCGTGGTCTAGACATCGCGTTAGCATCGACGTAACACGTGTGAACGTCAATGATCTCCAATGCTCGACTGACCTTTCGCCCACCTCAAAATTGCAAGCACTGCATCCAAGGGGGGCATAGGTGGAACGTTGTTTTGCGGTAAACAGCTGGTACGGGCCGGCCTAGGATCTTCTAGAGCTTGAGCGAGACTTCTCAACGATGAAAGCACCTCGACCGACTCAGCTTCAACATGCGTGTAAGCTCTGTCATTTACCACTGCTTTGATGAAGTCTATGATGTTGCCGGAATGATCCCATTGGATTTCGGCACAATCGGGAGCAAGCTTACGCTTCTCGAGAGGAGTAGGCGAGCCAGCAGATTCAAGGCGAACGAAAGATTCGGTCTCTGACTGCCCGCTGTTGGAAGACACACTGATTCCTTGGAGAAGAGCCTTGATCTCGTCGATGTCCCGTGCAATGCCGTCTATCTTTTGCTCGCTGGAGAGCCACACACAAATTAGTACTTGTCAAGCTACATGTGCTGATTGAACCGTGAAATTGCAACTCACTATTGCGCCGATATCAGCACTCGCTGTTTTGGGGTTGCTGCCGCCTGGGAAACGACAGCGCTGAATGTACATTCGAGTTTGGCCGCTACGCAAAGCGAGCAGGGAGAGCCTCGGTCACAACCGATCTACATATATTAATTGTTCGGTTTGTAGATACACTAGCCAAAGCCGGGGAGCGCTACCTTGCGAGAGCGACACTGATCACACTTTCATCCGGTCAGCCTCTAATCAAGAAGGGCGGCTTGTCGGAACTCACAGATCGGCGCCCAATTGCAGGACGGCCCTTGGACCGCTTATCCGCAAGCTCTCCGCGGATTTCCATGATTTGGCCCTGAACAGTGATGTCGTTGAGGGAGAAGCATGTTGGTCATTATGTTCGCGAGGAAGTCGTCGATGGTGCCGACGGAGTCGCGCGGGTTTCCGGCGTGGGCCCGCTACGTCGCTCCTGGCTTAGGGGCAGCGGATTTTATTGGTCAGTGATGGTCCACTCCCCATATTCATCGTTTCTTGGACGAGTGTATTTCCTTTTCAAAGATTTTGGCAATGTTTCAGGTAGGACCTCGTAAGCGGGTGTCCGCGCAATTCCGTCGCATTTGACAGCAACGTATGCGAGCAGTCCTAAGAAACAGCCGCGCTCTCATGTTCGAGCATGCTATATAAGTGTTGCCGTGGCCTCCAATCTGTAAGTCACCCAAATCTACACATCTCCAGCCCTTTCATTCCTCAATTTTCACTTCAGAAAAATGGCCCAAAACATCCTCATCACAGGCGCAGCCGGCTACATGCAAGTCTCCTCAACTCCAACCTTACGCCACCGCCCCAAAAGCTGACACCAAAACTAGCGGTGGCTCCCTTCTCGCTGACTTCCTGTCCCGCGAAAGCGGTCCAATCAAAGACTCTCGCATCCATGTCGTAGTACGCTCAAAAGAACAAGCCGAGCACCTATCCAAGCTTGACGGCGTCAGTGTGATCCAGCTCGATCTCAGCGATGAGGCGGGCGTTCGTGATGCTGTGCTGAAGAGCAAGATTGATATCGTGCTTCACATAGCGAGTTCGATGGATATAAGACTGGCTGAGAATCTCATCAATGCCTTGGGCGAGCGGAAGAAGAATGGGGGATCGGAGACGTACTTTGTTCAGGTTTGCCTAGCCATGACCCAAACTTATTGAACCAGACTGACGCTGTGCCAGTCCTCCGTAACCGCCTTGTTCTCCGTCGAAGGCGGATGGCCTTACGGCGAAGTCAAAGACACCGATCCAACGATCCTGGAAAAGGACAAGGAGATCGGGGGCCCGAACCCTGTCAGACAAACAAATATTCTTGTCACCGAGCTGGCCAAGGCACAAGGTGTTACTAGCTACAATCTTTGCCTGCCACACGTCTGTCAGTATATCTTCCGCCACCACTTCATAGATGCTGACCATTTGATAGACGGTACAGGCAGTGGTGAATGGAGCAAGCTCTCCTCACTCATCCCCATACACGTCAAAGGCAGCATAGCAAACAAGCAAGTGCACAAGTTCAACGTAGAAGGCGTAAGCTCAGACTCGTCCCGGCTACTTCAACACACTTACTAATTCCTACACAGCGCCCACCCGCAGTCCACATCTCCGACCTCATATCCCTCTACGCCCTGCTTACCACCAAGATCCTGCAGAAGTCGCCAATCCCCAGCGGCGAGAAAGGCCACTACTTCGCCTTCAACCACCGAGCACCGGCTTGGGCCCTCATGGACCGTATTGCTACTGCTCTTTATTCCCGCGGGCTGGTGTCAACCAGCGATGTCAAGACCTGGCCGAGCTACAAGGTGGCCGCGAAAGACTTGCACCTCCCGGAGACATATATACAAGCCATGTGCTGTTCGACTGGGGATCTTGTGCCTGTAAATGCTTATGAACTAGGGTGGCAGCCGGAGTGGAGCGAGGAACGTTACTTGGCGAGCATAGACGATGAGGTTCAGGCAGCGCTGGATTTGGATACGGGCAAAGCTTCGAGATATGATCTTTTGCTGGCTGCTGAGGAATGAGTTGGTATTTTGGCCTTCCACCACCACCCAGATACATTTTCGTACAATATCGGGTGCTCTTAGTGATGTACTCTCCATCTGATAGGTGTCCACCAATGGATGCCCGCTCACCGTGACTTGCAGCGCTGATAAGACTTGAACAAGGCAAAACGTCTTCTTGATTGGGTAATGTTGATAGGAGCATCGCTGGTATATCTGGCATACAACGCTAACCGTAGCCTACACAAAATCAAATACATCCCCTCGGTCCGCAACCATCTTCCCCACCCTCTTAGTCCCCACAATCCTCTCCAACTCCAGCCGTTCCCACTTGGAAAAGCAAACCCTAACGGTCCCTTCTGCCCTACCAATCTCGCCTCGTTCCACAGTTTTCCCGATGAAGCCCATGATTTCATCGTAGAACTTTAGGTTCTCAGGCACACCGTAAAACACTACCCTCTTCACACCCCTGATATGATAACGGTGGAAGTGGTGCGCTCGACCGGTGTATAGTAGTAAGGAGTGACGTCCGCTCATGAAATGCGACCGCGCTTTCCTTACGTCAGTGAGGTCGGTGTACTCGCTTATCGAGGCGTAGGAGAGGTCCGAGTCGACGAGCGAATTGCGGACGCGGACAAAATCGAGATACGAAGGGATAAAGACAAGGGCGCCGATGCCACCTTGAGGCGGTTTTGGAAATCGTGTAATTTGGGGGAGGACAGTAGTAGTGAAGTATTTGAAGCGGGAGTCCGGGTCTGTAAGGTGGGAAGGAGAGTCGAAGCGGGAGAAGGTCTGTTTGATGCCATAGGCGAGGGATTCGATGAGACCGGATGTGTAGTCTTCCGTATACTTCAGACGGCCTGCGACGTTGCGCATGTGCCTGTTGTAGAGGGTGTTGATCTTGGGTGTGAGGTATGCGGATAGGACGATTGTTTGTCGGATGTGAGCTGCATGGCCGTCGAGATACCATGATCGTACGCGCGAGAAGTCGCAGCCGTGTGTCTCCTGGGGCTGGAGGTTGAGGTGCTCAAAGACAAACTCTGCGTGCTCCCAGTTCTGCATCAGTGTGGCATCGGCTTGCTCCATGAAGACTATCTCGATTGACGAGAGAAAGTCGTAGTCCTTCTTTTTCTCGTTTGATTCGATAGCGCGGCGCAGGCCCAAGGCGGATGCTAGGATGATGTCGGAGTTGTAAAACGTAGAGTACATTTTCAACGTCTTCCGCGTCAGCTTCACACCGACACGAAACTCGTTCTCGTCGTTGCCTTCGAACAGTTCGCGAAAGTCATCCGGTTTGTCGTCGGAGAACTTGTCTTCGGGCTGCGAGAAGCTGTCGATGAACCGCTTCTTGTTCTCTTGCTGTTCAAAGTCGTGCAGCTTGGTGATGGAGTCGATGGCGCGGACGCAAGCTTGTTTCGTCTCGAGGAGGAAGAGCACCTTGGGCCGGGTGAAGCCCTGGTCACGGTATTCAGCGTTGACGTCCTCGGACGCAGCCGCCAGCTTCGAGTTGTTCTTGAGCACGCGATCGCGAGTCTTGAGGATGTGATTGAGGGCATGCAGACAGGCCATGTCGCGTAGACGATGAGCGTTCGTGGGCGTGCGGGCACCAAACATCACATCCTGGTAGTCGAAGAGGGAAGGCGCGACGGTCTGCTCGACCTTGTCAAAGACTCCAAGCACCTCCTGGGCGTTGTCCACCAGTCGTTGCTTCAACCGAATGTCTTTCGTGCTCCTCAGCCTCCGTCTAGCCAGCGCCTTCTCGTCCGAACTGGGTACCTGAAGCATGCATCGTCCGCCCGCCGTATCCACTTTCGTCGTTGTCCATTGGGTCTCTGATATGGCCTTCAAGCGTATCGCTAGCTCCTTTTCATCCGGTCGCTCAAAATGAGTCTCAAACTTATCGTCCGATTCTCCCTCATGTTCTTCTTCGTCCTGCATCGAGCCAGTCTCCGAATCAGCCTCTTCAGTGTCGTCCTGGTCGAGTGATTCCGCATCCACCTCATCGCTCGAGTCGGCTTCGTCCTCAGCGCCTACATCTACGTCACTTTCTTCCTCCGGGACCGGGCCATGGTCCAACTTCCGGCGCTTCCTGCGTGGTTCGCCCTTGGCTGCATTTGCCGCGTGTGTGGTCGCCAACGATTGTAATAGACTGTAGTAGGCCGTCGAGGTGGGCTGAACCTCTTCTTCCTCCTCGTCGGCGGAGGATGCATCGCTCGAGTCTGATTCAATTTCCGGTTCAGATTCGGGATAGTCTTCTTGTCTGTATAGATCAGCACTGCAATCTCTTCCCCATGATCGTCTCCTACTCACGCATCACCGGCGGGCTCCTCGATGCGCGCAGGCGCAAACGCATTCTTTCGGCCGCCTCGTGCACCACCTCGTGCACCACCTCGCGCACCACCTCGCGCACCACCTCGTGCACCACCCCGCCCACTCCCGCGCATTCCACCTCTTCCCCTGCCTCGCATTCCTCCGCGCGTTCCGCCACGTGTTCCACCGCCTCCGCGTCCTCGAAAAGGGGCCATTTTGTGTGTTGTGAGTTCCAGGCACTTTCTCGAGACCCCCGCGAAGATATTATTTTTCGGCGGCCGTGCACAGGCGAGAACGCCGCACCGAAAAATCTTGGCCAACCGCAAAATCAACTGCCCCGCTACAACAACGAAACGAATCTTTGGACACTCTCGCCCGTCGACACGCACCCGCACCCGCACCCGCACACACCCCAACCCGCCGCGACATCAATCCAGCCATGGCCGACAAGGAATCCTTCCTCCATCTCGCCCGCCCGCTCGGCGCTGCCCCCATCGGTGCCCAGCCGTCGACGGCCCCAGTGAACGTCGTCGTGCAGCCGCAAGCCATCTTCTCCATCCTCGACCATGCCCTCCGCCGCCCTGCCGACCAGGAACGCGTCATCGGCACACTCCTAGGCACCCGCAGCGAGGATGGCACCGAGGTCGAGATCCGCAACTGCTACGCCGTCCCGCACACGGAAACCGCCGAGCAGGTCGAGGTCGACATGGACTACCAGAAGCAGATGCTCGCCCTGCACCTGCGCGCAAACCCCAGGGAAGTGCTCGTGGGCTGGTACGCGACGAGCAGCGACCTCAACACCTTCTCCGCCCTCATCCAGAACTTCTACGGCCAGCAGGGCGACGGAACCTGGCCGCACCCCGCAGTCCATCTGACCGTGTCGACGGAGCCCGGCGAGGAGGTCGAGTCGCGGACATACATCTCAGCCCCCATCGGTGTTACCGCAGAGCGCGCCGCCGACTCATGTCTGTTCATCCCGGTGCCGCACGAGTTGAAGTACGGCGAGGCGGAGAAGTCTGGACTGGAGCTCATCTCGTCGGCCAAAGACCGCGAGGACCGCTCGCAGCCCATCATCACAGATCTGGAGGCACTGGAGCGCGCTGTTGAGCATGTGCTCGACATGCTAGAGCGCGTGTCAAACTATGTCAACAACGTGATGGACGAGGAAGCCGAGCCGTCATCTGCGCTGGGCCAGTTCCTCATGAACGCTCTCAGTCTCGCGCCCAAGGTTGACGCCGCGGACGTCGAGCGCGACTTGTACGTGTCCCATTAGTTCTTTCGCGCGTCATTCACTAACGTGCCGCAGTAACGCACACATTCAAGATGTCCTCGTGGTCTCCTACCTCGCCAACACGATCCGCACCCAGATTGACCTCTCGAACCGCCTTGCGACCGCCGCCCTGACCCTTGGCACTGGCGACGCCCTCACCGACAACAGCAACCAACGCGACGGCGAGAACAACAACCGGGGACGAGGCGGACGGGGAGGTGGACGGGGTGGCGGTGCGGGCAGAGGTAGGCAGCAAAGAGAGCAAGAAGCATGAACGTTTTAAACAACACATATACTCCAAGCTGCCCACCTTTGCCGCGTGATGCCCTTGCGAGGAAACCTGACTAATGCATTTACGGTATAGAAAAAGCGAAGAAGGGATAAAAGTTGGGGGCGCTGGGCCTCCATTTCATCGCCAGCGAGCAGCAGAAGTTCGCGCTGGAGGCGGACGACGGGGTCTCGAGATAGGCAAGCGCTGCGTAGTGAGTGGGCGAAAGGGGAGCTGTGTATGATTATCGCAGGCCTAGCGTGCACTGCGTCAAGGCTGGGCCTAGTAAGCTCAGCTCAGCATAGACAATGCATAACATGAAACCATGGAACGTTTTCTGATTGAATGAGTGAGAAAGGGTATCGTGGACCAAAACGCCAGTGTGCTTCCCAAGTACCAGCGCCGCCATGCGCATGCAATTCCGGATAGTGAGCCCAGAATAATGTGTTTCTGTTACCATCTCAAAAGGTTGTCTGGAAAGGCGTGTGTAGTTCCATCGCTATTGCATCCGCTGGGTTCCAGAAGATGAGCCGTGTATGCGAATAGCGGTGAAGCGTGGAGTAGTGGGGAGTTCTTCGAGGTATGTGCTGGTGGAGGTGGAGCGTAGTAGCGTAGGATGTGTCGTATCTCGATCTGATAACAAGCTCACAACGCCGGTAAGGGATGTCACCGTAGGGTGGATAATGTCCACTCTCGCAAGTACTGAACAGCCTCTGCTCGTTACGCTTCGCATGCACGCTCATCCACTCCGCACACTCCTCGCATCGTCTCCACCCTTATTCTTCTTCTTTTTCTTCTTCTTCCTCTCGCCGTCCTCCTTCCCGCCGTCCTTCTCGCCGCCCCGCTCCCCCTTCTTCCCCCCCTCAACCCCCTTCCCCGCATCGCCATCCTCGCCCCTCACCACCGCCCCCTCATCAGTATCAAACGCCTTCCTCTTCCGCTTCAGCTCCTTATCCGTCTCCAGCATCTCGCTCACCCTGCCCAGCTTGACGGTATCCCTCCGCAGCATGAACTTGAAGTCGTCGAGCTTGATCTTCTGGCGGCGCGCATGGTGCGCTACGGCGGCGGCTTCGTGGCACGATTCGATGATGTAGTCTGTTATTATTTCGTCGAGGCAGCGGATTGTGGTGGGGAGCGGGGGCGTTGTGTCGCCGTAGGCGATGAGGAAGGATTCTACTGTGTCGGCGTTAAATTGGAGTTCGTGTTTTGCGCCAGGGACGCGTGGGAGGATGCGCGGCTTGCGGGGTGGGCGTGAGGCGTTGGTGGACATTGTCGGTCGTGGTGAGGGTGAGGTTTGGGGTGGGGTTTATGTATTGCGTGTGCGATTCAAGAGGGGAGATGAGAGCAATACATGAGCGGGAGCCTGTAGCGCAAGTGCAGTGGCCGCGCACGCAGCCGTGAAAGTGGAAGTGAAAGTGAAGGCGAAGCCCCGAGCGCAGAGACAACAAAGTGAGACCTATACATACACTCCTGCGCAGGAAACTGCTGGCCCTTCTGCCTCAGCCTCATCCTTGGTTCCGTCATCGTGCCTGTGCCCGTCTATTCCTTTTCTACCCGTCGGGTCACTCTGTCGCGTGCAGCGTGTGCCCTCTAAGGCGCGCGTAGCCGTGAGTCGTCCACGCGAGCTGTCCCTTCCCGAAACCTATGCGGCTAGCCGAACAACAGGACCAACGTGAATGAAAGGCGGTGTCGAATCAACAAGTCGTGTCGTGGACGGTAGTGGCGATGGATGGCTGGAGATGTCTGAGGTCGGGACAAGTGAGCAGGCGGTTCCTTAGCCAAGTGCGCTTCAATGCTATGCAGTGACGATCACCGTGCACGAGCCGCATCCGCCCGCCAGTCGGCGTTCACCAGGTTCCCACCTCCGACCGACACCACTCACGACACTCACGACACGCTGGCCATTCCATAATCACAGGGCCACGCACCGCGTATTGCAAAGCGCATCCTGCAGTACCATACCCACGACACGCTTTGCAGCATCGCCGCCACTACCTCCCCCACAACAGCGTTCTCCCTCACCACCATCAGGACCTCATCATGGTAACCCTCCACCCATCCCCCCACCCTCTCACATCCCGCTAACACCCCTCACAGACCGCCCTCTTCAACTTCCAATCCCTCCTCGTCGTCATCCTCCTCTTCATCTGCACCTCCACGTACGCCCACTACGTCTTCCCCAGCATAATCGACAGCCGCAAGGAAAGCTACTATGTGGGGCCTCTCTGGAAATGCGCCCGCATCGGCGAACGTCTGAGTCCGTACGTCAGTTTGGCGTGTTTTGTTATGGCGGTGAGTGGATACCTACCCTTGGGAGAGGAAGCGCTGGGATGAATGGGCTGTGGGCTAATTTGTTGGGTCTAGGCACTTGAGTTTGTTGGTTGAGGGGAGTCTGAGGGGTGGTGAAGGATGAGAGAGGAGCACTGGATAGACGGAGCATGAGGATGTGTTTGGCATTTGTGGCGTTGATGGGTCTTGGGAAAGGGACGTGTGGAACTTGCGCTTAGCTGGCAGATGGTTGGAATGAAGCCGTATCAGCGGCTCGCAGATCGATTCGCAATGCACAGCAACAGCGCAGGCTTGCACTCGCAACAATTATCAAAGCATACCAGAACCCAGTGCACATCGAACAAGATCCAGAATATACTCCATCGGTAGTATTAAAAATATATACAGCGCAGGCATGACCCGCATTTTTGACACTCGACGATCGTACCTTACGACCCCTCTCCATCTACCCCTAATATCCAGAATATACAGCCAATAATACAACAGACGAACCCAGCGCCAAGAGAACCACCTCAGTCGTTCAGGCGCACATGAGAGAAGAGATTTCAGAGAAGATTTTGACCGACAACCGCGAGAGAATACAGAAAAGCGGTCGTTACAAGCCGGAGCGCTCGTGAGAACCAGCCAGCAATCCACCCATCCATTGCTGGCACCTGTATATCCCAAACGTGATAGGAGAAGGACAAGAGTAAGGAAAGAAATCTCTAGAGCACAAGAGGGAAAGGAAATAGAAGGAAGCAGACCACAATCATTTCAGACGGCGACGGAAGAGCTCGACCTAACTCGCTCTCCGTCTAGTGCTTGCGGCTCGCCTCTCCCTTCTCAAAGCAGCCCTGCAGCCCCTGACGAGATCCAGTCCGCTCCTGCACACCTTCAATGTCGCTGGCGTCCTCCACGACAACGTCGTCGTGCATGATAATGTCCGGTTGGCTGTGCGCATCGTCTCCATCCTCATCGTCATCATCGTCATGATCGCTCACTAAGCCAGGGTTAGACTCAACGGTATTGGGGCTGAGATCTACCGGAAAGTCGGGCAAGTGGCCGTCACTACCATGCATGGCGGAGGCTGGCAACGATAGCGGGAGACGCGCGTGGCCGGTGACCTGTCCCATCTGGCTGCCTGGTCGCGCAGCTGGCGCTTTGCTTACGGAGGCAGCAGTTGGGGCTGTCACGGGGAGGCGTGCCAGTTGCGTAGGCTTGGCGGTAACTGGTGTTTGCAAAGCGCTCTCGACAAGTTCGTCATCCGAAGTCTCTATGGCGTCAACGTCGATCTTGGTCCTGGCCGTGTCGACCAAGCCCTTCAAGTTACCCTCAAATCCGCGCTTCTGCAGTAAAGCGTTCAGATGCGGCGTCGAGGGCGATGCCGAGAAGGTCGATTGCGCGGCTGGTGCCTTGGTCTGCGCTTGGTCACGTGGCTTGTTGAAATCCCGGTGAACATCCTTGGCCAGTTCGGAGGGATTTGCGCGAATAAGCGGGTGGACGAATCCGGAAGTCGTTGAGGATGGGAACGTGATCGCCGGTGTAGTAGCGGGGGTTGCGGTTGGTTCGGTTGCCGTGACAGGGTTGCCGACCTCGTTGGTGTCCACGGGAACACCGCATGCGATGGCTGCCTGGTCGTGACTCTTGAAGACTTGGTTGTGCTTGATCCTGCAGTGGTTGAGGAAGCCTTGGGTGTTGGAAAAGTTGCTGTGACCGCACTGCGCGCAATAGAGGCGTACCCACTGGCCGTCTGTCGAGCGCTTGTGCAGCAAGGGATCGACCTTTGGTGCTGGTGCGGGGTTTTCACCCAAAACCTGAAGCTTCAACGTTCCAGTTGAAGTTCGCGACGTGCGCGCTTTGCCTGTTGAGCCAAACTCAGCAAAACTGCCACGCGTCGTTCGGCCTTCACCAATGCCAAAGTACCCATGAGCCTGCTGTGCGAGCGCACGATCAGACATGGAGTCGAACTTTGCGTCCGAAATGAGCCACTTGGCGTAATGCCGGGTGTACGGACCATCGGTGACTCCCCACGGTGCGGCGAACTGGGGTTCCGTGTAGCCGGCAGATGGTTGCAGAGAAGCACCCACGCCACCACTGACATTTTCAGATGGGCCCTCAGTTCCTGGAAACGGAATCAACGAACAACGGCGCAGCTGCTCCAACGACACCTGACACTTTGCCAGTTCTTGCTCGATTAGGCGTAGCTCGTTGTGCTTGAGCAGAATCTCGTAGTTGATCTGGGCCTCGATCGTTTGTTGCAGGGCGGTCATGTCGGATGCCATGGCAGGCGTGGGAGTGTCGGCAGAGGAAGAGTCGGGTGTGGTAGCTGGTCCTTGTTCCTTGGAAACCTTGCTCTTGCTTGCACTTTCTTTTCTTGTCGGCTGGGCCTTGGGTCGCGCTTCCAGTACTTGTGCAGATGCAACTTTTGGTGTGTTTCCATGGATTTCCAGGGGCTTCGACGACTCAACCACTCCGTCCACAACGCGGTCGGCGCCTCCATGCGCAGTCACTGCAGGCTTCACCTCCCCGTTCGCGTCCTTCCACTTCTTCACTACATGGGCATGCTGCGGAGATGACGGCTCGGGGCTGTCGGTGTGTTTCCGCTTCATTTTGTTCATGAAGGCGGGCATCTCAACGACGGGCATGGGTCTTGACTTGTGCAGCGCCGCCTTCTCCATGATCTTGTCGCCGGGCGACTCCGTACTCCATGGGAGGCGGAACATGGACTGCATGGTGGTGGAGGTGGAAGTTTAGTACAAACAGCGCTCATCTGTCGTGGCGAGGGTCAAGCGCATCGAAGTCGAGAGCTAACACGCCGCGGAATGACGTCGCAGGCGGAATATGCACTCAGTAAAGAGCGCAAAGGTGATTAAAGTCGGTGAATGCGCGAAAAATTAAAACAAATATGGGTATAGTGGTTGCGCGAGAGAGTGGACGAAGTGAAGGCTAAAGCGGGTGCTGAAGCTGGTGACGTGTAGGGAAGCTGGAGCTCGGCCAGGGCGCGGAGCTGGGCCGGAACACCAGATAAGGGGAATAACAGACGCAGGAGGGCAAAACAAGGGCCCAGACTGGCGAAGACAGGGAGAGAAGGTCTTGCAGCGGCGTGCAGCGCAAAGACCGTGGGATCCGCAGGTGTGTGGAGGTGGTGTGGTGGTGGAGGAGAGATGGGCTGACGGGCGGATGGGTGATGTTGTGAAATGGGGGAAGAGCGAGTTGGGGGGCTCACAGCCCAGGAAACCGCGACCGGCCCTAGCGGCACTGCCAATCTCGCGCACGGAGCAGGAGCGACCGGGGGGGCTGCGTCAGCCCAATCAAGACGGGGCACGCCTCTCGAGCAGCGCGGAATGCGGCTTGACTTGGCGGCCTAGAAGGAAGCCGTCGACCGTGCGACCTCCCTCGCAGAAGGTTTGGCCCGGCGCCGACTTTCGTCACTGTGGGTATGCGCTCAGGAGCCCAGGAGCTCAGGAGCTTGGGAGTTGTGTCGCCGCGCTGTGCATGCTGCACTGCGACCTCCAGGCCCCGGGCTCTTGCGCGTCAGACATGTCAAATATGGCCTATCCTTGTCAGCACTGTCGCGTCGCTGCGACGCCGCGAAACTGCATACCAAACGCATCCAGGGCGACGCATCACCCACGCCGGATTCACCAAGCCGCCAATGTCGCACGGGCGCTCGGCTCCGCTTGTGCACGCCGCCAAATAGCTCAACACCATGATGGCCGTGATGGGCTTCCTACGAAACAAACCCCATGATCACGTGCCACATCATGCCTGCAACCATCAATGCGTATACTTGTGCGGACGCGGACGCGGACGCAGCACCGCGCCATTCTGTTTAGCGTGTGTATTAGCATGTGATCAGCTACCAGCCGCTATTTCGCCTCTCCTATTCATGACTCATGCTGGTCGTCGCGGAGCAGGACACGTAGTCGAAGTGGCGAGAGGCCAGGATATCCATTGCATCATTAATCTCATCGAGGTGGCTGCCGACCAGCCGCGCCCTGAGCTAAGCGTACAACCTCTATATGCGAATCAAACGCTTTCGAACTGACTACAAATACAAGAAAGTACAAGAAAAGGCGTTGCTACCACCTATGACCCGCCACTCACAGGCCGCGGGATCCCGCTCGAGAACAAAGGCGACGTCGGCGTCGGTATTGGACTAGGCGAGGGCTCCCGCCATGTCGTCTCCGCCGACTCAAGGCTCACCCTCGCCACATTAGACTTGGGAGGGCTGGTCTCGTCGTGTGGTTTGACGGTGAGGTGTTTGAACGGACATGACCCCGCCGCCAAAGCCGAGTCTTCAATCTCGCTCTCGTCGCTGCTGTCGTTGAGGATCTTTTTGCCGTGCAGATAGCCCTCGGGTTCAACTTCGGGCACGAGACGCTCCTCCGCAAACTCGTCGCCATCCCGTACGTACCACTTCGCGAAGAGGTCGTTCTGAATCCAGATGACCTTAGACAGCGCCTTCACGAGGGCAATCTTGCGGTCCATCTTCAAGCGCGGGTGCGAAAGAATGGCCTCGGTAAGGACATCCTGGACAAAGGACAGAGTGACTCCGATGTGCACGTACTCCACGTGTAGGGGATGCGCCCGGCCCTGTCCGACATGCATCATGCCTACTTTGTCTAGGCTACCGTACGTTAGCGTCGTAGCTGGTTCGAGTGTGCCGACGCTTACTATTCCCAGAACTCCATTCTACTCGGGTCGCTGCACAGCTTGGTCAAGTAGCCGCGCAGAAACATCTTGCGGTGCAGGATTTGAGGCGAGTTCTCAGACAGGTTGGGGTCGACAGGGCCCTCGTAGGATGTTGACCGCGTCTCGAACGCGCGTGCTGTGATGTCGTACTGCAGGAGCTTCTTATACACGATGTTGACGACCGCAGGAATGAGCGCTCGAATGTACTTGGCGCCAGTAATCAGTGCTTCAATGTCTCCTACATTGATGTCAGTATCTGTTCAAATTGTGGAGGGTGAAAGTGCATACGAGAGCTGAAATCGAGAAACGAATGGAGGTACTGCACCCGACACTCTAGACTGGTGTAGAGTTCTCTGCGATCAATGTGCTTCATCGGTCTGTTTTCAAGTGGAGCCATTTTGTCTGCGATGATTTGGTATATAAAATGAGATATAACTCTTTATCGTCAGTAGCCAGGCAATGAGAATGGTGTTGCGGTGTGTGAACATTTGGCTTTGGCAACTTCAAGCCATTTATGGAGGCCGCAAGTACCTCGCACCGTGCCATCCTTAGCGAGAGTGCTGCGTAGCACGTAGCAGAGTCTTGAGGGATGTGGTTCGTCGTGAGGCGAGCATGGCGTGACTGTCGGGGAGTGGTGATCGTACCACCGATGGTGAGGATGGGACAGGCTAAGCACTAATCCGCTTTTGTAATAGCGTGATGACGCCTCACTCTGACCATTGGGTCTGAGGAGACGTCCTCGCTAACATTGAATTGTCCATGGCCCGCGACGCCATCAGCTTCTCACCATATGTGCAAGGTCGATGTCAACCACCCCTCAACAATTGACCCCACACACCTAAGTACACACAAATGTGGAGCTCTTATAACTTGTGCATCAGGCGGTGGCGGCCGTCTTGAAATGCTCCTGACACATTTCCAATGGCCGTATAACGTTCTTAATCATCTCGGTGCGCCAGTTCTTACTCCCACTGCCTGCCCCTGTGAAGCACCACGTCACTGCAGCTGCATAGTCTTCACCACCTTCGTCACAGACACCGCGAGACCACTGCACAGCGGCCATAAGATCAAACGCTCTTTTTGCGTCTGCATCGTCAGTGGCAGCATGTTTTCGACGAAGCCGGTGATCCTCCAGTCTCTCTCCGAAACAGAGTTCAAGGAGTAGGATTCCAAGGCTGGAGAAATTGTAATCATCATCATCGGGCCCTGGGGGTGGAGTCTGTTCCGAGGAGAAGCCTTGCCGGATGAATGGCTCGCTGAAGGGTACATCGCTATGGTCGCCACTGCGAAAGAACAGCACACACTCCTTCGTAAGCCCGGTTCGAAGCCATGGAGTGAATTGCAGTTGCGCGACCGAGGAGGCGAGTAGAAGGGCAATTGAATATCGCCCGCGGCGTGATCTAAGTTGCAGATAACAAAGTCAGTGCAGTTCTCCCAGGCTGTGTTGTGGTAAATGACCCAGACCTACGTACAAGGAACCTTCGAATTCCGAAGAAAGGATGAAGTCGAGAGTGAGTACTCCGTCTTCAGCAGGCTCCTTCCGCTCATTTAAAGGATGCAGGTGGTACTCTCCATCACCGTGGCCGATGATCCCTAAGCAGCTACTTTCTGGTCGTCCCCCAAGCAGTTTACAGAGGTGAAACGGGGGGTTGACGACATTCTCCACTTCAACGGTTGAAGCGATCTTATTCGATGTAGAAAACGCCACCTTTCTTGTTTTCGTAACCAGTGGCGTTGGTGGTGGTGTTGGTGGTGGTAGTCCAAGTTTTGCGGGAGCGGGACGAGGCTGGGTCTGATGAGACGAAACGCGCGGCATTACTAGACAGCCTTTCGTATGCCCACCGCATTGCAATGCTCTCCAGTTCCAAGGTTTCTCATAGTCCTCTAGCGGACGAATGAACATGAGGATAATCTCGAAGCATACCTCCACGGAATTGCGATGCTCCAAACGAAGGTTCGCAAAGTGGTATTGCTGGCACGTACAATTCCATGAGTTTTGTAACGCCCTAAACAGCAGCTCGGACTTCTGGTAAGCCTTCTTGAAAGCGGTTTCTAGAGCGGATATCTGCTTGGTGGTGCTAGGCGGCGCGTTCTGCAAAGCGAACATCTTGTCGCTAGTGCTGAGTAGCTTCTTGAGGCGCTGGTTGCACTCCTTGAGCTGTGCGAATAAATCCTCACGCTTCTTTCCTCCAAGGCAAAACTTCGCGCGGAAAATCTGGTAGTCGACGGCTGACTTACTGATGAGTGTCTTTGGAGGCCTCCTAGGTGACGGCTGGCATCCTTTCCTCGCATCTGGCGGCGGAGCAAGCTTCTGCTGAACGCTAGCCTGGTCGAAACACAATTCCTTCCTTATTTCTTCTGCGGTCTCATTCATCTCTTCGACAATCTCCAAGTACACCTTATACGACTCTTGAAGTCTTGCCACCAGTTTTTCGTGGAGAGCTTGATCTCTCCAGCCTTGACCACCCGGATCGCCTACCAACGCATCAACGTCGGCCGCCTCGCCCACGATGGGTATCAACAGCTCTTTTAGATTGCGCTTGTATATGATCTCGTTGAAGCTGACGTCTTTCTCACACCTTGAGAATTCTTTGCGCGCCTTCCATAAGTACCCTCCCACTTTAGCACAATTTCTCCAGTGTTCGATCGCGGCGATAATGAGAGGGAAGGTACCAAGAAGAACACCTGCGACTTCTAGCCCGCTCATGATGCCGCAAAGGGTGAAGAGAATGCAAACAGTCCCATCGAGGACGAGACTAGATGTGGGTACCAAATTTTGTGAGGAAAGGCGCGCAGGCTGAGCGATAGCTGGGCCGTGAGCGTAGATGCGACAACGGTCGACCCCACTTTCCCCGCCCCAATGACACTTCAGCTGTACCACGTCACGATGCCTTGCCAACTTGGCTCTTGCAACCCGATGCAAAGGCATACCTCAGTTCCATAATTCAGTTACTCTTACGATTTTGGAATGACACAAAGCACACTGCCGCACCCAAGCTCAGAGCCAGTTCATTGGTTTACCAACGTACGACGTGCAACCCCGGAAGCCTAACGACCGAAGGCTTCAAGCCTTACTCCGCCTCGACATATCCTACTACCGGCGGGAACATCCGACGACTCTAGCTCAGCAGTACCTTCCTACGGGTCACTAGTCCATGTTATCCAGAGGTATCGTAGGGCAGGCTGCTTCGTCACGATGGACACATGGGATGTAACCCACGACACACCCACGCCCGTATTGGAGCGGTGTCATTCATGCATCGCGAGTTTGAAGGCCATCCGTTCGGTCCTTTCTAGCTCGAGTTCGAAATCACATCTCTCGCCTGGCCAAGTCAACGAAGAACTAGAGCGGTTGAGCCTGTGGATGGGTAACATTGGGGCTCTCCATGAACCCGGGTCTCCGTTGTCGATGGAGTCGCGACTACGAGAAGCGCAAGATGTTCTGTCGCATATCCAAAAACTGTTACGTGATGTCGATGAAGTAGCAGGCGAACGTAAGTATCCATTCATAATGTATGACTACCATACTGATAGTCCATTCCGATAGTACTGCAAATTGCTTCTGGGGAACGGGAAGGCGAGGTGGACTACGACTCGCTAGATGAAGATACTAATAAGGAGGTCAAATTAGAAGAGATTAATGAGGAAAGTGAGCTGCTTCAAGAGATGGGAGCTTGTATCACGCGGCTATTCAGGGCTTCCAGCCTTATTCGACAGGCAGCACCGACTGATCTTTTCGCAAGGGCGCTCTTGAAAAATCGACTGCAATTTGATGATCAGTTTGACATCGCGCACGTATCCGAAAAGTTCCCAAAGCTGGGGTCCGATGAATCGCAATGGCTTCGAAAGCGACTGGGACAAGCCATCACAAAGAGGCGACAATATCTAAGCTATATCCAGCAACATCGCGATAAGCTAGGCGGCACTCAGAGCCAGCCTATCGAGCCCGTCGTCACGAAATCGCAGGCTCTATCGGTCAAACAACCGCAGACCTTCAAGCCGGTGCTAGCAGACTCCGCTAGCCGCCCTTCCACATACGTTACAAAAGCCTCCACCTTGACACCCGGTCACATAACACCCCAAATGCTTACTGCGGAAGAAGAGTCGGGCATAGAAGATGATTCGCGTTCTTACACCACCATTTCACGCTCTGTGGATGGTGATCACGACTTATCATCGCTAGCAAGGATCCCTAAGCTATCTGAGTTGCGCGTTGGAGTGAAGAAAGAAGTCGAATGTCCTTTCTGCTTTCGCATAAAAAGATTTAAGAACGAGAAGGTCTGGCGCAAACATGTCTTCTCCGACCTCAGGTCCTACGTGTGTACCTTTCCCGGTTGCGATGCACAGCTCTTTGGGGACATCAACGAGTGGTTCCATCACGAGATGCAAAGCCATCGAATCAGCTACACTTGCAGGTTCTGCAGTGGAAGGACCTTTAACAGCCAGGACAAATTCCTTGTCCACGTTCGTCACAAACATTCCGAACTGTTAGAGAATGGGGAAGAGCAGTCGCTTCTAGACATTAGCCACAAGCCCCTTGACCAGATCCCTGCTCGGGACTGCCCTTGCTGCGACGACTGGGTCCACCGACTGGAAGATCGCGAGTCTACGAACAATGCGTCGCCGAATGGTGACGGCACTAAAAGTGTGATCGCGGTGCTCCCTCCTTTATTCAAGCGTCATCTCGCAGCCCACTTGGAGCAACTATCAGTATTCGCCATTCCCAATTCTCTCGGCTTGGCATCCGACGACAATCTGGACTCCAACATCGCCATTAAAGAGGCCAATAGTGCCATCTCAAAGAGCTCAAAGCTTTCTAGTCTTATGTTCGCCAGTACCAGAAACTCTACGGGATCAAGCGCTCAAGTAGAAGACACCTATCAAGCAAAAAGTGTAGAACTTGAGCCAGCATCCAAGAGCGACGTGCGCGAGTTCATCAGATCTCATATGGTCAGCTACAAGTTCAGAGGTTACCCACAGAAGTTTCTGCCCAGGTCAGCCCTGGACACAATCACAAAGCGAGCGATCATCCGACAGGTCATCGCACAAGACAAGAAGATGATACTAAACCACCATGAACAAGAAGAGATGGTCGACCGAGTGTATAGATGCGGCCGTAAAATCTTCGCAACTTGCGTAGATTGTGATAAGTCCATGAAGCATGTGTTGGCCATGCTCGACAACGACCTTACAGATGAAAGCCTGCCGCTCAGTGAAGATGACTTCGGGAGTCTCTCGCAGAAGGGTGCCTTTGTGAACAGCTTTGTATCTGCCCAAAAACGCTTCAACACGGTCTTCTTTAGCGAAAATCAATTCGCCGAGTTGGATGACAACCTATCGGACCGCTTCTCGATTCCCATTCACTTCGAAGAGATTGAAGCACACTTCAAAGGAAAAGGTGCATTTGGTGCAGTGTATCAGGTCAAAATACATCCTGATCAGCGCTCATTCTCCTGTGTGCGTATGCCACTATAACACCAAACACATTTCACTTACACTCCGTGCGCAGGAAACCAATAATAAAGACCTGTTTGCGATGAAGATCACCCAACACGAAGGTCGCGAACTGAGATACCATCGCGCCATGGTGGGCCTAGAGCATCCGCACCTCGTTAGATGTCTCACAAGCTTCACCCTGGGCGCGAAACACCATATGGTAGGCCAGATTCAAGATCGACCTCTTTTTTATTTGCCCCATCAACTGACGGTGGTTTCAGGTGTACCAATTAGCGAACAGTGATCTTGAGAGCTTTATCTTTGACAATCCAAATGCTTCTCGCAATCCAAGACTTTCGGAATTATGGCTCGCTCAACAATTCGTCGGACTCGCTGGTGCTGTTCAGGTGGTCCACAACCCTGAGGGTTCCCTCAATTCTGCTGGTGGGAACATTCTCGGTATTCCTTCCGCTAATCCTCAGAGGACGGGATATATCCATGACATCAAACCCGAGAACATCCTCGTATTCAAGAAGCAAGGAGGCCCATACTTGCTGCGACTTTCGGATTTCTCTTGCGCAAGGGTAGCCGAAGTCGTCATGACACTCAGTGGCAAGAGGGACAGCTACAAGACGGGTAGCAAATCAGGAACGCCGGCCTATCGAGCACCGTAAGTAGAGATACACACCGATCGGCCTCATGCAGGGTCTCATATCGCTTGCGATCATTACAGCCATCACAGTCACACGGAAGAGTATTTCGCTAATTCGATTTCACATTTAGGGAATCCCTAGAGAACGCGACATCTCGACCTTATGACATGTGGTCTCTTGGCTGCGTTTATCTCGAGGTCCTCGTATGGTACCTTGACGGGTACCAGGCTCTCTTAGACTTCCGCGAATCTCGCGAAGGTCAGGTCCACCCCTACGGCCTTGAAGACGAGGGCTTCTACCACTACAACTCTGCAGGCGTGATTGAACTCCGCAAGCCTGTGATGGACATGATCGAATATCTTTCCAAGCGCTATAGGGGAGCTCTAAAAGATATTATCGAGATAATACCTTCGCTGTTGCAAATCAATCCGAAGGCCAGACCGAGCGCGACCGAACTGGTGCGGAGATTGGGCCATCTCGGCCCAGGCCCAGGCCTTATCACTTACAGTGTCTCGCAATCGGCCACGGGTCCAAGTCAGGACATTTTTTCACACCTTCATAGGCACGAATTCGACAATGACTCTGACTCTGACTCTAGTTCTGATTTCGGCGGTATGATCAAGGTCACTCGACCCAGCGATGGGTGACTCCTGCTCTAGCTTGATGTGCCCATATAAAGGCGACTTCTCTGGCATCTTATCGATTTCTCTCCGTGAGTCAACTTCCGGTAACGCACTTGGAGTAGCTCTACGCTAGTGCGATAACCAAGGATGCGAAGCTGTACATGTCTTTATTTTATGTTCGCGCAATGTTTGTTTCTAACGATACCCCTTTTGAGTTATCTACATCTCTCACTGTTCAATATGTTTCCTTCGTTCCGTTGTTCAGGCTTGACTTGATTCTAGGTGGATGTGTTGGTTGTGGATGGAAGGGCACGTGAAATAGGATCATTTCACGAAATCATGAAATACTAGCTGCAGAAGATAGAATTGCTTGAAGAAGTTCCACGGCCTCTCGCCAAAACAGAATCTTCTCACGGTGTGCATACATTCCAGAAAGCATGGAGATTCGGATATCTAAAGTTGATCGTTGCGGGAGCCGCAATACCACGAGCATCCTTTGTCTGGCCATGTAATTGGTCAGTTTACTCTTTGCCAATACGACCACGTAGCGTCCACTGTGTGTCGATTGGACGCCGCGAATTTCCAGCACCGGACATGATTCTTCTGGGAACCGGCTAGACCTCGTGCCGAGCGCTTCTCTTCTATTGGGCGTCATACAGGACTTCACCATTATACTTTGGTTCCAACTACTCGTAGTTTTGGGTTGGCGGGCAGAATTATTGCTCCTTCAAGGGACTATTGTTTCTTCAATTCAAATCCAATCTCAATACCGAATCGTCCCAGTATCCTCGATAGTTCTGTCAGTATCCAGCTCGTAACTGAATTTGACGATCAGAGGGCTCGTGATTCTTCTTTGCCAACAAGCCTCACGTCTCGAAATCTTATCATGGAACGGCTTGAGGTGTTCATGCAACATGCATGCTGTATCTCGCATATAGGGGGGTGGGGTCTGATTACTAAGTTGCTAGGCTGGGTATACATGAGAGAGCTGCGACGGCAGCAGGTAGACCTGTACGTAAAGAGGGGATTCGTGTTGTCATACCTTTAGCAATAGGAAGAAGTGGAGAGTTTTCAAGTTTGTCGAACGAGGCTTGTGCCATGCACATCAGGATTTGCCCAAGCGCCCAGATGTCGTTCTGCACCTGAGACAGCCCATCAGCAGACCATGGTTCGAGCAGGTCGAGCATCTCAGGTGCTAGCCATTCCCTAGTCGTGCCACCAATGCCACTGATATCAATAATGATCGCATCGAATTTAGCGCTAATAACAATATTTGTAGGCTTCAGGTCCATATGTCTTATTCCGTGCTGGTGAAGGCAATGAAGCGCTTGGCTTATCTGCAACGCCCATTTATGCCATATCATGGCGCCGTACTTCGAAGCATTCTTAAGGGCATTTTCTAGCGTACCATTCGGATGAAAATCTACGAGGATACCCCTTAGTACCGTCGGCGTCTTCGCGTCCTTGATAGTTTGATACGGATTCTGCGAGACGACGGCTGCCACTAATCCCACAATACCGTAAGCTCCCTGAACTTGTCGCAGGTTTTCGAGCTCTTGGTAGAGCACCTGACTATCTCTTGGCTCGTACAGAGGTCTGTCTATTCCCTTGAAGACGACCCGTTCGTTGCAGCAGATGACTTCCGCCTCATAAACACCAGAGCTGAGTTGCTGAATCTTTGTAATCTCTGAAATGTCCTTCGTCGAAAGTTGAGGATGGAGCGCCGGATATCTTACGTGTCGAGGATCTTCTCGGACACAGAATCTCAAATCAGCGTGACAGTGAGCATACTCGCTATTAAGATTTGGTAGAGCCGTCAATGGAAGTGCGCGGTTGGGATAAGCGAGATCGTTCTCATAGACCGGTGGTGTAGAATCGCCAGCGCGCTTGATGAGGATTTCCGTTACTGTGTCGTTCTTCAATTGTAGGCTGTCGAAGTCAAGGCAGGCATATAGATCTGCAAGATCTTGACGCCGTTGTGCTTTTGCCACACGGACTCGGCCATCTTCATGCAGCGATCCCTCGAAGGCAATCGTGAAATGCCACTCCGAGCGGCATAAACGCGTAATGACTCGTAGACATCGCCTCCGAGGCTCCTCTCCTGGAGTCCAAGTTGTCTCGTGGTAGTGTTGATCATCGAAGGTCCGTTGGTGGGCGGATGAGGCCGTAGCTATGACTGACATGTTGAAGGGGCCTCGTTCAAGAGCGGTTTCGTCGGGCAGGCGATGATGGGTCGTGCTCGGTCGTGCAGAAAATGAGTGTGGTAGATAGGATGCAGAGCATGAAGCGCCCGTACCAGCCCAGCACCAGCACCAGCACCAGCAACTTTCGACTTGACTACCCAGCGGGCTGAAAGGTATTGTGTTGGCTCAGGTTGAGCGGGTGGCTCGAATCGGTGACAAATGCGCTTTGCTCGGGCACGATGTACAAGTCGCTGGCGCTTCTCAGGGCTGAGATTGTGGGCGTGCGGTTGGCCACAGGCGCAGAGCTAGCGTGCTTGCGTCTCAGCGGGCGGCCTGCGGGTTAGGCACGGGCCCAAAGGCTGGCCCGACCACCTGCCCCAATCACAATGACTCCATCCTCCTCTGTCTCTCTTACCCAGCTCACATCCTTCTCCGCTCCCTCCTTGCTCCCACGGTCTGCGCACAGGCATGGCTAACCAACGTCCATGTTGTAGACGGCAATTTAGAGCCGCCGCCCGAACCTAGTATCCCTGCCGAGTACATGCGGAAGCGGCGAAAGTGCGACCAAGCAAGCACTGGTACGAGTACATGATTAGCCAAGGTTATTGCACCGAGGAGACCATCGACTGGACTCTGCAGTGCTGCGATAGCCACCCATATCAGCAGCAGCGTACACAGCTATATACTTTGCCGACCCTCGATGCTCAGGGTAACATAGCAATGCGCAGGCTTACCCCAGCTCCAAAGCGACAACCTCAGACCAAGACTCAGACTACCACCCAGCCCACCACCCAGGCTCCCACCCAAGCTCCCATTCAGCCCCCCCCTCAGCCTCCCACTCAAGCTGCCATCGCTGGGGCCGGTAGCAAATACACAGATTCAGTTCCTGCGGAAGCTCAGCGGAACGAGTTTCTGAGGGTGCCATTGTGGAGGACTGCGAGTGGTAGGCGAATCAGCAGCGTCTACAAGCGACGTCAACTCCTGTTGCCATGACGGCTTCTGAGACCCACCTCAATCGTAGTACCAAGAAGAAGGAGTTCACCAAGCGCACCTTGGGTGGAACTTCTGGCCCAGCAACTCTCCCCGAGGACAATGACAGCATCGTCAAGACCAAGACTGATCAACAAATCTTCTTGGAGAGCAGATGGCTCTTCAGGTGAGTTTGAAGAAGCAGAACTGATAACCTAGCAACTGCTAGTAACCTTCGCTGATCGTCCACTTGCTCTGCAAGTCTCACCAGCTCTCGCTGGTCTACCACCAGGCTCTCCTTGTTTCTAGATAGTCAAATTACCACCAGAAAATTGCAAAATCTTATCTCTAATTCGTCCCATAACATGCCCTGTGAGATCTTTGTGCAGCGCCCATGCCGTCCTGTAATACAGTGCACGATATGCTCCAACTTAAATGAATTGAGTCGGCGATGTCAGGCTACCTAGACTCTTACTGCTTCCATTCGTGTGCGTGTACAACTTTCAATGCCAGACCGAACACCTTCTCATACGATTGCAGGCCTTCAACCGCTTGTAGTTGCGAGGTGAGATGCGGAACAATCGCGTGATTGTTGACGCAGAGAATTGAACCAGATGTAGCCCAGGTTCAAAGCTAGATTGGCATCTACCGAGAAGAATTAGTAGCCGCTGGTCTAATAATGAAGATGCGTCAATTTCTTTTACAAATCACTGTGAGGTGTCAACTATGGACTGCTTTTAAATTTGCCAATACACGAGAACACTAAACGAGATAATCACAGGAAATTTCGCAATAGCCTCAAGTCGAAAGCTAGAGCTTGACTCTCTTATAGCTATACATGTTCGGAGGTGTCAAAGGCGACTTTCCCACTGTCAAAACCTTGCGATTTGCTGAATCATACAAAATGATTCATCGTGTCGAGCGCTGATTCATTAGCGCGCGTCGATCAATGCGGAGACATCCAACTTCCTCTCAAAGTCCTTCGCTTGCGATTACTTTTCCGCCACAGCTACTCGGAATACCTACAGCCTCCGGCGTGGCCTGTCCCAAACCCAACTTCCAAGAATGCGAGCCTAAGATGCTTCCATCTTCCTACTCGTCGGAACGATGGTCGAAATACCACCCAATCGCAAGGTCTGAAGAGCAGTCCCACTGTAGGGTTGTCCCCGTCTGATTGGCTTACCCCGGACCCATTCCTAATGAGGATGCGTGTAGTGTGGGGTAATCTGGGGAACATTTACCGGCTTGATGGGTGAACTGACTTCTGCGACTACTCTTTCAACCCAAGCGGGTCTAGGGCACCCCGCGCTACTCCACAGCTGCATTTAGAAGAGTGCGGTCTGGGGTATAAGTATATTGTCGATCTTCCCAGAATCTGGGTCGACATCTCGCCAGTCTGTGTTCGCTCGCAGTCATGGCTGTTGACGAGAAAAAATACCAGACGGACGCGATTGAGAATGTCTCCAACGGCTCGTCTCACGATGAGGTCGCTGCCGAAGCCAAAGGCGGTGATCTCAGTGAGATGCCCGCGGGATATTATAGGAGCTGGCGCTTCATTGGTTCGGTGGCCGCTGTCGTCTTCATGGCTCAGGGCCTCTACCTGGGTATGCACACATCGAGGGATCCAGCGAAATCTATCTGACCTTCGACCTTAGGATACGTTCTCCCGGCAAATACCATTACCATAATCAACGCCGATTTGGGACCCGATCCCAACTACGCTCTCATCCCGATTGTGAAGACACTTTGCGGTGGCGTGGGCTTGATTCTCGTGGGACGACTTAGTGACATTCTCGGGTGAGTAAGACCTTGCCTACATGAAGGGTATCAAACTGATACAGACATAGCCGACGATGGTTTATGATCGGAGGTGGCATTCTCGGCATGCTCGGCTCCATCATCTGTGCGACTGCAACCAACATCGACATCATCCTTGGAGGCACAGTGTTCATTGGACTCGCTGGTGCTGTTCAGACGTCGTTCAGGTTAGTGCTCCATAACGAGCTCATGTATAGTTACTGACTGTGATCAGCTTCGTTCTCATGGAGCTGGTAGCTAACAAGCACCGCGCTGTCCTCACTGGATTCCTTTTCCTCACGACGTGCCCTCTCGCCGCCTTCGGACCTCTCATCGCTCGAGCCATCGCAGCCTACACGACGATCGGATGGCGTCTCAATTACCACCTCAATTTGATCTCGAACGCGATTTCAGTCCTTCTGTTTTTCCTCTGCTATCACCCACCGACCCGCAAACAGCTACACGAGGGCCGCAGTCTACGGCAGGATTTGAAGGACCTCGATTGGGTTGGAATCGTCCTTTTCGCCGGCGGTCTCACCTCGTTCGTTCTTGGGCTTTCATGGGGTGGTGGCTTGTATCCATGGACCTCCTACAACGTACTGGTCCCGCTGGTCTTGGGCTTCTGCATTCTCGGTGCATTCGCATGTTACGGTATGTGTGAACGTCATCTAGTTTGTGCTTAGCAACTAACGTGCTCCAGAAATCTACATGCCGCTAAAATACCCGTTGGTTCCAATGGCCATGTTCATGAACGGCCCCTTCATGGCTCTCGCCGGCGTTGCTGCTGTTGGCAGTATGTTCTACTACAGTCTAACCGTCATCTGGCCTCAAATGGTATCAGCGCTGTTCGAAACGGATTCTATCATGATTGGATTAGTGTCCGGTACACTCGGCGGTTCAATTGCTTTCGGACAAGTGGTAGGCGGAGGCACAGTCCGATTCGGATTTGGTGTCTGGCAACTGCGTATCTCAGCCCTTGCCATGTGCGGATTCATCGGCGCCATGGCTGCGACTGATGCCTCGACCAGGACGCTCGCCATCTGTATGTGCGCTTTTGGAGCATTCGCGGTCGGCATTGTTGAGGTGGTTGCTATCATCGCTGTTCCCTTCACCGTACCACCAGAGGATCTCGGTCTGGCCAGTGGACTCCTTGGGTCGATGCGATCGACTCTGGGCTCCGTTGCCACGGCTGTCTTTTCCAGCGTGCTCACCTCGACGAAGAGAAAGGAGATCCCTCCCAGAGTTACTGCGCTCGCGATGCAAGACGGCCTTGCGCAAACCTCGATCTCTGCGGCCATCGGGGCAGGACTTCAGGGCGCTGCCGCCGCACTGGCCAAGGTCCCTGGCATCACCAAAGAGAGGCTTCCATCATATCTTATGGCTATTCGAGACGGAAACGTCAAGTCGTATCATATGGTGTTTTACGTTAGTTTGGTATTCGGGGGTATCGCAGTAGCCTGCGCCTTTTGCTGCAAGGACTTCAACAAGTACTTTACCAACACGGTGGATCGAAGGCTTCAACATACGGGCAAGAAGGAAGAATCGGCCAAGGAAGTTTAATCTTCGAGGATCCATGTTATCTAGGATGTAGAAGGTTGTTTTGGAGTACAATCGTAGGCTCTGTGGGATTGGAGGGTTGAGGAGTTCTCAAGCTATGGCTGCCGCCCTCGTTTCTCAATGTACTTCTATGCCGCGAAACGTTACACGCGACTGCCGGATGAGGAGAGCACCGCGAGTTCTCTTGAATGCGCAATCTTAAGCATATTGCGCTTGAAAGTCTTGAATACAGCTTCCATCACGACGAACGGTGGCAGTGACGGACCTTGCAGAGGCTGAATATAGAATGGAGACCGATGATCGTTGGCGTATGCATCGAAATAGTACCTCTTGAAGCGAGACTCCTTCTCGTGCACTCGCTACAATTGCTCTCATCGTAAAAGCCATTTCACATCTAGGTGGGCCAGATTGACTTGGTGTCGTGGGTTTTTGTAGCGAAATGGCTTGCGTCGACGGAGGGCTGTGTGCAGTGCTTTGGGACGTTCTTCTCCGGTCCGAGGTCCGCTTCTTCTCTGACTTCAGGGTGTCGGGATCTCGAGATTGAAGCTCTCATCTTCGCATTGAACTTCAACCGTTCCCCGATGCCGAATAGTGCGTCGAAACCAGTCCACTAGACGGGGTGCACAGTCTGTAAGGCCTCTCCGGAGAGGTCTCAGTACCCATCGTATTGATTGAACTCAACCTGTCCGCCCCTGCAAAATGTGACACAGTCCCGCTCCATATCATGTAGCATCAGGAGGGCATGCCAGTCTCCCAGCTCCTCCACAGCCTGGATCCTCGCTACGCTTACTTCTACCCGGCACTGCGAACAAGATCCGCAAAACGCGAATCCTGCCGCATAGGCCCAAGCTCTTTTGGATACGTATTGATGATACTCGTTCTCGATCACGCTTCGTTCCCCACTTGTGGTGCTTTACAGTCGACTATCAGATATGGCGATGGCTAGATATGTATCGGTGTTGGGTGAATGCTGTCGAAGTCGTCGCGGGTCTTGTCAACCTGCGCAATATTGGCTATCTACGTTTCGTCTCCTTGCAGTCTCCACATTCGAAACCCAAGAGCAGCTCAATATACATCATATAACTCTGCCATGATCTATAAGCAAGTGGAACTGCACACGAAAGAAGGTAGAGAGCGATTTGAGTCCCATAAGAATGATACCGAATAGTCTGTACGGAAAATGGGACATAGCCTGCATACTCAAGGTTCTATTGCCGACGAGGGACGCGAAAATTTCGTCTTCAAAGTTGGAAATACAAGAAAACGGAGGCCCTAGAAACAACAAGGGTATAGCGTCGAATCATAGACGGAAGATGGTGCATTTTACGAATGTGATCAATCCAGTGAAGGAAGCGTAGAGTAGTCTAGGGAGCGATTAGTGATATCACCATTGTCTTGGCGCCCTGACCTCACCCAAACATTTTGCGGCGAACGCGGAGGTCATCGAACACCACCTTCACAACCTCACTTCACCTCACATCCCACAAACCATCACAATGTTCTCAAGACGAGCAATTCCTTCGGTACACCCCATCACCTCTCTCCATACGCAAGCTCCGATCTAATACCTCCACAGGCCTTCCGCGCTGCAACCCGCGCAACCCGCCCCCTCGCCTCCGCCCCTCCCACTCGCTTCCTCAGCTCGACTCAAATCCGCCTCCTCTCCGATGAAATGCGCACAGCGATCGACAAGGCGGTCTCCTCCGCACCGGTCGTGCTTTTCATGAAGGGCACGCCCGAGACGCCACAATGCGGGTTCTCGAGAGCGAGCATACAGATTCTGGGCATGCAGGGCGTGGATCCGGAGAAGTTTACAGCGTTTAATGTGCTTGAAGACGAGGGTTTGCGAACAGGTGCGTACATATTCGATACGTGGGGATGCGAACGGCTCGTGTCGGGACATACGCTGGAAGAGAGGTTGAGCATTGGCTAACGAGGACATTGTAGGGATCAAAGAGTACTCGGAATGGCCCACCATACCGCAACTTTACGTTGAGAAGGAGTTCGTCGGTGGCTGTGATATTCTGATGACGATGCATCAGGATGGGTCGCTGGCGAAGCTGCTGGAGGAGAAGAAGGTGGTTGTAGCGACGCCAGAGGGCGCTGAGCCGCCGAAATAAGAGTCACTCAACGCAGGCGGGCTAAAAAAGATCTCGACGGAGTGAAGAATGTAGCGAATGAGAGGATGGGCACGTGTAAAATTCAATGTACACATATCTGTAATGAACAGACGTCTAAGAGCAGCATCAGTATGTATTTTCGCACTTGTATCAGGGCATGACTGGCAACCTCATTTTATGCATTGAATTTCATAATGTTCTAATCCTCCAGTTGCTTGTACTCCCTTCCTCGACAATTTCTAACAGTTCGTCGCGGTTGTCGTCCGATCTGGAATCACATGAGGGCTTATCCGCAGTCGCTCTTTCCTCGTTCACAGTCCGCTTCCCAACCCCACACCTTTTTCTCCACCTCACCTCGCCCCCAATCACTGCCCTCCATCCCTCTGTACTGTACTCTTGTGCCTCCAAGGCCAACAGGATGCAAGCCCAACGCCCCGCTAGAACCCTCCGAGCTGCGAATGTCGCGCCAGACAAGGACGTCACTGTCACCAACGCTCCAAGCAAGCAGTCCTTCTCTGCCGCCGGCGTCTTCAAGAAACCTCGACTCCCAATCAGAAAGAAAGCACATGTCACGCCCAAGAAAAACACCAGGGCATCGCGTATACCAGCCGCCGCATCATCCTCGATCCAGAAGCCCCCAAGCGGCAGCGCACGCTCGAGCTCAGCCAGCCCGCAGAGGGCAGGCCAAAGCAAGAAGTCGGATATGCATCCACTAGCTCTCGCCTTCAAAGGCGCGTCTGCCATCTCCCCTCTATCAAGTTCGTAGCTGACGGCGAAAACAGACACTAGCACCGCCTACCGCGCGCACCTCTACGAGACCGTCACCACTAAGCTCTCCACCACTCTCTCCACCCTCGTAACTTCCCTCTACACCTGCAACCTCACCGCCGTCTCTTCCACCCCTAAGATCTCCGACGCCAACGCGTCCCCTGTCAAGCTCACTCTCAGCGCACAGTACGACCGCGTGACTGAGAAGGCGTTCCGTCCTATTGGCGATTACGAGGTCAAAAATGTTCATCTCCATCGCGATAAGACGTCGGAAACGCTACGTAGTGTGTCGCTCCAGGAGCTGTTTGTTGCGTTTGAGGAGAAGCATGGGAAGGAGGTTGAGCAGATTAGGTTGCTGGAGGCGCAGTGGGAGAGGGTTGTTGGGGAGATCTACAAAACGGGTGTCGCGTGTTTGGGCATCGAGGCGATGAGTGCCTTTCTCGTCGAACCTCCGGCGTCGTCTCCATCGTCCCCGCTCTTCGTCCCTGAGCATGACAGTCCCCCGGTAGCCCCTAAGAAGCGTGTCACGTTCCAAGACCCACATCACGAGTACCCCTCCTTCCTGTCCGGACCATCGTTGTACAAGAACCATCCCATCGCCGCACTGCCAGCATTGGCAGAAGACGAGCTCAAGGGACTGGAGGAGACGGTGGGCAAGCTGGGTGTGAAGCAGACTGAGGAACTGAGGAAGATCGAGGTGGATCAGTCCAAATGGTGGAACAAGAAGTGCGAGCAGATTGCGCAGACGTTGAGGGCTGATTAGAACTGTAAGGGAGACGAGAGTGACACAGGCGTGTTGTACATGAATGGCGGTGTGGGGTATATGTGTGTGACTACGGACTAATGACCGGGGGGGTTGGCAATTTAAGGCTGCAGGTGTAGCGAGGTATATACCATACGATCACAAGTCTACACATGGATATTTTGGCAACATGCAAGAAACTAGTAGCAATCGAGAGAATACCATTCAAAGGTAAAAATTCCATAACGTACAATCGACTCCGCGATATCAAACACGAATAGAATACAGAGCGAATCTACATCTAGGGGCTACAGCCGTATTACCGATCCTCCGCGACGCGGAGAATCCACGCAGTCTAGTCTATCCCGTCGTCTCACTCAATCTAACAGGATATCATCTTTATACTCCCAAAATGCAAGCCCTCCTCACAAACAACCTCCACCATCGATCTAATCAAACGAGCTCTTGAACACCCACCGCTGGTCCTCCGCCACCGTGAACGGCACGCCCAGCTCGAACAGCGTCATACACGACTCGGAGAAGTCCTTGAAGAACAACTCGTTGTCCGCGGCGTACTTCTCCGTGTACACCCTGAAGCTCTTGTCCTTGATGAGCTCCATGTCCGTCGGCAGCATCATCAGCGTCTTGGTGCTGACATCCTCGTACTGCTTAGGACCGTTCCACTTCTTCCAGCCCCATTTCTCGTTGAGCAGCAGCTTGTAGTAGTCGTTGGTCATGGTGGTGGGGCTGAAGGTCCACGGGCCGTCGAAGCCGGAGCGATCCGTGTGGCAGCGCCCGAGAGCGTGGGCGCCAGACAGGGCAACCATCTCCTTGTCGCCGAAGCCCATGCGGCCGAAGATGGCGCGGATATGGCTCGAGCCTTTGCTCGCGTCGGGGAGACGGCCGTCGGGTGTGCAGAAGGAGAGGTCGCGGTCTGAACGACCGGGGCGGTAGGGGATCTTGGGACCTTGCATCTCTTGGATGGCGCAGACGCCGGCGAGGATCCAGAGGTCCGAGTATGTGAGCCAGGGGAAGTGTTCCTTGACGGGGTCAAGGAAGTCGCGGGCGGCCTTGAGGCCGGCGTTTGCGCCGTGGTCACCTTCTGGGGCGAAGCGCATGGTTGCGCCATTGGAGCCGCCAGTGTTGGTCAGCTTGTCGTAGCTGTTCGCTCATTAGCATCTGCACAATGCTTGTAGAGGGATATGGTGGGGAGAAGTGGTGGCTACGTACGTTCCAGACGCATGCCATGCCAGTCTCAGCAGCACGGGTCCATAACTCCCATCATCGTAGTCGTCCTTCTCCTCGAGCAGCTTCGCCACATGATCGTACACCTTCTGGTAGTCCTCGAACTTGGGTGTAAAGATAGCGTTTGCCTTGGACTCCTTGCCAAACCACTCGGGCTTGGTCATGTAGACGCCGTAGCCGGTAGCGACGGCGAGCAAGGCGCCGGCGCCCCAGAGCATGCCGCGGGGGTTGCCCTCATATTTGTCTGGCTGCGAGTCGGGCTGCGAAGCGTAGCCGCGGCGTTGGTTGTGCTGGCGGAAGGCGGGAGCGGCGACACGGGCGGTGCGGGAGGTGGTGCGGAGGGTGGGTGTTGATGCGGTGCGCAGGGCGCGGGTAAAGGTTCGAGAAGCGGATGCCATTGTGAGGATGTTGGTGATGCTGTATTGTGGGGTGTTTGATGATGTCCCTCAAGCTCGCCGCCAGCTCAAGATTTCTTATCGCTTCTTCTACAGCTCCCGGTGGAGTCTCGGATGGGTGGAAAGGGCAATTGAGTGAGCGTGTACGAAGCGTGACGACGTAGAGTTAACGTGAGTGAAAAGGTCGAGGTAGAGCTTCACGTGGCAAAATGTCTTTCGCAAGAAAAAAGATTCCACGCTCTTCGTTTTAACCCGGCGCACGTTATCAAAGTGGACCCTGACACCACCTCGCGCAACCAATCAAACGCGCCTGATTCGGTCATCTTCTAGAACGCCGCTGCTCTTGTAATCCGTCGCCGGCTTGCAAATGATGGCTTCTTTCGCCGACGAGGGTAGTTTTGGGGCAGTGGGTCCGGGGTCAAAAGGTGATGTTCGCGTGTCTCAGGTTGGCGTTGATGCTGTATATATGTCTCGCAGAGCCTCAGGTTTCCCCTCGTTGTCAGCCCTGTTCCGCGTGCTGTGATTGGTTGCGGCACGGTACGATCGACGACAATGCATGGGATTGAGGGGTATGTTCTTGAGGCTCTGTGTCTATCTTTGCTGTATATTCTGGCAATTTTCTGAGCTATCGTGAGCTTTGCCATCGCGTTGTAGCGTGGCTGCCGCCATGTTGCTGACTCGCACGGCTTGTTAAGCATCGTGTCCAGGCGCGGCATACTTGCGGCATTGCGGCATCTGCAGTATGGCCGGCATCCGCCGAAGCGCGACAGTCCGGCACAGCATCTGGACGCGCATTGTTTCTTAGGTAGTAGTAAACTCAATTTTCGAAAGAGGATATATGTATATTCGTAAGGCTATCAGGACTATCATTACATCTATGTCTTGTCCACCGGTCATGATTACATTCCTCCACCGTAGCGCCACTGGTATGCCCACCAATGCAACAATTAAAACGTATAGACAGTGAGAACAAGGAAATCGTAGGTCGCAATGCTCGATCCAACTCCGTACCCGATGCAATAAAAGAGACGTCATTAATCCATCAAAAGTCGTGCTGAAGTCAAAATACTCGAGAAAAGGTGTATCCACAGCTAGTAGCGATAATCCGTACTCGGCGTCGAAGTGCCAGACGCGGAATACGCAGGCAATATGGGCGACGGTCCGCCCTTGGCTCGGAGGTCTGCCACCTCCTTCTCGAGCTTCGGTTTCAGCTGAAGCCACGATGTCATGTTAGGTTCCTTGGGAATGGCAACGGCGCGCCGATAGGCCGGGCAGAGTTCCACCTCTCGCACGCTGATGGGCGGGGAGAGCTGGCTCGCCTTCCAGACGAAGAAGGTACGGCGCGCCGCCTTCTTCTCGCTGTGCTTGCAAGACTTGGACTGGCGCGTCGCGTCTTCCCACAGCTCCATCTTGCGTGCAAACTCGTGCCGCTCCTCGACAGCCTTGACCCTATCCTCCGTCCACGTTGGCATGGGGGCAGAGGGCTGCTTCATGGCCTCCAGAAAGTCCGCAATCAGCTTGTGGACGTCAGAGGTGAGGTAGACGGTCTTAAGAGAGTGGGTCGTCGCGGGTCCAACGCCCACAAAGTTGCCCCAGGAGTCGAATATGCCCGAGGGGAGGCACTTTTGAATAAATGAAATGTCTTCGCCGTTTTCGTCCTTGAACAGGGCCAGTGCATCAACCTCCTTGATCGTCTTGGAATGCAGGCACTTCTTGCACCACCGGCGGAGAAAAGCCCAGTAGGTTTTGCGCGTGGACCGGGTGCCGCAGCTCATGCAGCCGTGTCCGTGGCGTAGATGAGCGTACTGGAATTCCGTGAGCTCCGAGGGCGGATCCGGGAGGGTGTCGCGGTAGTAGTTGGTCCTGCTGTGCTTCCACAGCATGGGATAGTCGCGCAGAAAGCGGTAGCACGAGGAGATCTTGGTGCGCAGCTCAAGCAGCTGCGCGGGGTCGGAAAAGGACAGGATGGTGTGCCAGCAGTCAATGTCGACGCCCTTGGACATGACCTTGCCTCTGCGGAACTTGGTCGGCTTGTACACGTGCGGCTTTTCCGGGGAGGGTGGTCTGGTGGAGAATGCAGAAGAAACGGATTCGCGGACTGGATCGTCGTGGAGTGGGCCAGATGCGGAGGAATGCAGATCTCCCTCGTCCTCGTCTCCACGTTTCCGCTTCCTATCCGGATGGTCGGTGTCGGCGTCGGCGATCTTGGTCAGACGCACTCGCTGCGACCTCACCTCCTTCTCGGCGCGCAACGCCCGCTTCCCGCCCGGCTTTCGACAGTTGATGACGGTGCCATAAGCCTGGGGCGGAGGGCCGTTGGAGGGAGTTTGCTTGTTGACTTTGAAGGCGACATTCTTCGAATTAACCATAGCTGGTCAGCAGGCCAGCCGCTGGGGGACGGACGGGCGAGACGCACGACAGACGACTTCCAGAGGCCTTATCGGTGTGTTCATAGAGGACGGCGAGGGCAGCAGCGCTTATGGGGGGGTTGTGAAGGGACGGGTGGAGAAGGGCGAGGTGCCCGAACGTCGAGTTTTGGTTTTGAGGACAAGCTTGGCCCCGTGCGGCGCCGCGTACGGCTGCTTGCTACATACTAAGCGGAGCCATATACCCGTGCCCGCAGAGTCGCCCGGCTGTCAGGACATGGGAGCGCGGCATCTGCACATCAGCCTGAGGGTTTGAGCTGACGGCGGCCCGCGGGCTTTATGCCATGCCACGCGCCGGAACGACTGCAAATGCCCCATCCTGTTGTAGCATTTTGTACATGGTGCCATCCCGCTTGCCGTGACACGCAGCAGATCGCGCTAGCTGCTTTGGCCGACGCCATCTCGCCCATCCCGGTCGCTCGCCTCCACCAAAACGTCTGCAGGGCCTCGTCGCCTTCGTGTTCGCGGAGCCCTTCCGCCATGAAAGAACCGCCTATACCCGTCGCCCGCCCGACCAGACCGACACGACATGGCGACGACGAGACGAGCACCATCGAGCCTTGCATGAGCGTGAGCCCTGCCGCTGTCAGCACTCGCGCCACCCGCTTACTCAACGCGAAATCGGGACTGCTGGACAGTCACTGATTAATTCAAGCCCGCCACCGTGCCAGACGGTCAGCGCATCAGCAACCCAGCTCGAAAAACCCCAGATGGATTTCTTTGTACCATGGCCAACCGCCCTAGACAGCGGCGATAGCTCCTCTTTCGGCCGACCCAAGTCACCATGCGGTAAGCGCACATCCAGCCAAATGCGGGGACTCGGTTTCTTTGCCAGTCGGACGACGAGGGACCGAGGTCGGCCTTAAGCGCTTGTATTAGCTGGGAATCTTGTGCGAGATTTCATGGTCACCTACCCAGCAGCTTGCACGACGTCGAGAACGTGGTTCCGCATTCCGTCGCGCGCCTGACTATAAAGCCGTGGGAGAGCCACTATTCGTCTTGTCCAACACGGCTCGCTTACTCGAGCAGCACCGTGAGTCGCCATGTTTTCGCGGAAAGAGAGTGAGTCCGCCAACGAGCATTTCGACGACGACCCTTGCTAACCATTCACAGAGGACGTTCGGGTCTCCGACGAACCCAACGCAGTGCCCTACGATGCCAACTACGACGAGGCGCCCGAGCTGGTCGTGTGCCCTCCGCACACCACCGAGACGAAACTCGTCACCAAAATCGACCTCCATGTCATTCCGTTCCTCTGCATTATGTACCTCCTGGCGTTCCTGGACCGCGTCAATATTGCCAACGCCAACGTCTTTGGTCTGTCCAAAGAGCTAAACATCGAGGGCGGCAACAAGTACAACAATGCCTTGGTCATCTTCTTCGTGCCCTACATCATCTTCGAGATTCCGTCCAACATGCTGCTCAAGAAGTTCAAGCCAAGGGTGTGGCTCTCCATCTGCATGTTTGGCTTTGGAATGGGTGCGTTCTTCCTTTTCTAGAAATGGGTCTCGATCTTCTCCTCGAGAAAATAGACATGCCAGATGAAATAATACATACTAACACCCTCCAGTAACAATGTTGCAAGGCTTCGTCCAAAACTACTCCGGTCTCCTAGCAACCCGTAAGTTTCACAAACCCCACCTTCCCATTCCATCCATTCCCTAACCCCTCCCCTAGGTTTCTTCCTCGGCGTCTTTGAAACCGGCATGTTCCCCGGCGCTTTCTATTTGATCGGCATGTGGTACCGCCGCCACGAAGCCCAAAAGCGCTACAGCTTCTTCTTTAGTTCGACCACGCTCGCGGGTGCCTTTGGCGGCCTCCTCGCCAGTGCAATCGGCAAAATGGACGGCCTAAACGGATACCGTGGCTGGCGCTGGATCTTCATCCTCGAAGGTCTCCTCACGGTCCTCGTCTCGTTCGCCTTCTTCTTCCTGCTGCCGAATTTCCCGGAGGAGGTCAAGTGGCTGAGAGAGGACGAGCGAGCCTTCGTCAGAGCACGCTTGCAACTTGACCAGGGGAAATCCGCGCGTGAGCGGCCTATCAAGGGCGCAGATGTATTCCGCGCACTCAAGGACCCCAAGATCATCACCGGAGGCTTCATGTACTTTGGCCTGATCGTCCCGGCTTATGGCTACGCGTATTTCTCGCCGGGCATTATCCAAGGCTTCGGCTACAGCCCCATCCAGACACAACTCCACTCCGTCCCTCCATGGGCCGCCGCATTTGGATTCGCCATGGTGATAGCATGGTTCTCGGACCGCTTCAAGCACCGCTTCCTCTTCGCCATCTTCCCCATCTGCGTCGCCATCTCGGGCTTCGTCATCCTCCTCACAGTCCACAACCACAAGAACGTGCAGTACGGCGCGCTCTTCCTCGTCGCCATGGGCGCCTACACCGCCATGCCCGTCATCGTCTGCTGGTTCAACATGAACCTCGGCGGGCACCACCGCCGCGCCATCGGATCAGCATGGCAAGTCGGCTTCGGAAACATCGGCGGCATCATCGCCGTGTATGCGTTTCTGCCCAAGGATAAACCGAGATATGTGCCTGGATATGCCATCAGTCTGTCGTTTGTGGCGCTTAGCGCCTTCAGCTGCTTCACGTATCTTATCATGTGTCGCGTGGCGAACCGCAACCGCGACAAGGCTGTAAGGGATGTGGGGTTGACTGAGTTTGAGAAGACGGAGTTAGGCGATTTGAGCCCAGATTACAGGTATCTGCTTTGAGTGGGGACTCAGGAAAAAAAAAGGAGGATCGTGGACGTCCAAATTGTTGGCATTAAAATAGTAGCTGCTGAGATCGGTGCACGGCAGCATCGTCACAGCTTATCGAATTTACTCATTCGCTGTTCCCTAGCTGTGCCCTTGCCAAATGAACCACTCGTTGTAGAGTCCCATATGTGATAAGCTTGGTTCATCGTGTCTTGTTCAGACACCGAGAGCTCTTTGCGAGCCACGCAAGACTTGTGCCTGCTCGTCTAGCTTCGACGGTACCTCCTCCATCTAGTGCCTGTCGAGCGTCGCAGCTCTGGTGGAACTTCGCGCCCGCATTGATCATAAGAGATCGAAGCGACGGGTGGGCTGCTACCGAACCTCGAGTCTCTTCCTTTGACCATGCTGCCAGTCGTGATGGTGAAGTCGATATGCTAAAGACCTTGTCCTCACAGCCACTCAAGTCACACTCGGCGCCGTGGTAACACTCGCTGTATCCGCACTATCCCCATCCCTCCAAATCTCCTTACTCTCACTCTCGACCCCCTTCATCGCCTTCGCAACCTCCTCAAGCTTATTGACCACCTCAAGCACGCCCCTATTCACCTTCTCAAAGTACCGATCATTAGCCTCGCGCCTCTTCCGACTCAACTGGATATCCTTCTCCGTCTCCTCCTCCAGCTTGCTCCTTTCAAACGTGTCTCCCAACCCGGTCCCAGTAACAGGCGAATTGGCATCCAGCTTCTCAATGCGACTCTCGGCTAACATGTCGGCGGCGGCATCAGTCCCAGAAGCGCTCTTCTGCTCCTCAGACCAGTGCCCCGATTCCTCCGCCTCAGACCGCGCCCACGCCTTCGCCAGATCAATCTGCGCCTTGCGCAGCTCCTCTAGCGCGCGCGAGTGCTCGCCGCCAAATACCGTCATGCCTGGTCCCTTGATAGCGCTCATCTCTACCTCCTCCAGCGTGTTCTGCATCTCGGCCCATATTGCTTCCACGCGTGAAGACGCCTCGGCATCGGCGGCGGCGCTTTGCTGCTTCTGATGCCGGATGAAGGGTGCAGATGGATTGGTGGAGGGGTTGAGGTGGTTGTCGTCGTAGTGGGCGGATGTTGTGGGTTGGAGGGGCCGCTTTGAAGGGTCTGGACCCAGCAGAGAACGTTGGCGAATTAACGGAGCACGAGTGCCTTTTTCTGGGGAGCTGCCTGGGATGTTGAGGGAGGTTGCAGAGGCATTGTGAGAGGGTGGTCCGACGAAGAGTGCTGGTGCGGGGAGACGGTTGGAAGCCGTCTTGGTGATTTTCGACGACATTGCGGGGAAGTCGTTGATTGTGGTATTTACTTATAGTCGCCTAGTCAGATGGGTGGATGAATACCCTTTTGCGAAAGAGCAGCGCAGGGAAGGCGAATTCAATGCCATCGTGGTCTTGTGCTGCGTCACGGTAGGAGATCAATCAGATAAGATGGTCGTGCGCTAAGCCACACTACATCCAGCCTAGTCTTAGCGACTGGTCGCCAAGCTCCCACACAGATTTCCGACTTCCAACGCGAAAGAGTCCGCCCCACGAACAACCACCACACGTCCATCGACAATACCGCAAAGATGGGTAAAGGTACGATAGCACCCCAATACAATTCTTCCTACAGCACACGCCCCGCACCTCGCGAACTCGACACCGCCCACACACCACGCATCCGCTTCTACCAAACATGAGCTCACAGCTGCACAGGAAAGCCGAGAGGTCTCAATGCCGCGCGCAAGCTGGTCAACCACCGCCGCGATAATCGCTGGGCCGATCTCCACTACAAGAAGCGCCTCCTCGGAACCATGTACAAGTCCTCGCCCTTCGGTGGCTCCTCCCACGCCAAGGGCATCGTCCTCGAGAAGGTCGGTGTCGAGGCCAAGCAGCCCAACTCCGCCATCCGAAAGTGCGTCAGGGTACAGTTGATCAAGAACGGAAAGAAGGTCACTGCTTTCGGTACGTCTGCAGTTCCTCCCCGTCCAGTCGCTCAGAAGAGGCGACGAGCGGTGGAAAGGTTTTCTTTCGCGGACGAATGCTGACCAGTGCAGTTCCCAACGATGGTTGCCTCAACTTCGTGGACGAGAACGATGAAGTCCTCCTCGCCGGTTTCGGTCGCAAGGGCAAGGCCAAGGGTGATATCCCCGGTGTGCGTTTCAAGGTCGTCAAGGTTTCGGGTGTCGGTCTGTCGGCGCTGTGGAAGGAGAAGAAGGAGAAGCCCAGGTCATAAGCGGCTCGCCAGCATGCTGTGGACGGCCACAATCGAGCGATGACGACGACGGAATCGGCGGACATCATGGAGGCTTCGGAGTCTTACATTGGGGAATCTTCTGTGCTTCTTCCTGCATGGATCGGCATGTGACAAAAGACATGATTAGCTTGTGGGTTAGGTAGAAAATCTGACCTGTCGGCGCCCAGCTCTTTCGAGGCATTGTGATGCGAGGTGAATTTATTGATCGTATTGGAGCGTGTGCATCCAATGCACTACGTTGTACCTGCAAACGGATTCTGTTTAAATTTTCTCCCGACCGATACACAACTGATCGATACGATGTGGCCCTACTAATTCTCAAGTATCTACAACAAGTTTGTATTCCTGAATAGATCTAATAAACAGAGACCAGGGCAGCGCTGGTACCAAGCCGAACACGTCCAGAAACAACTCCGACAGTGGCAATTTAAGAGCGCGAGGGTATCTAAACAACAAAACGCCAACCATGCCCGGATCCCGCATTCTCCTATCCACAATATCCCAGCCACAATCCCTCACTTGGAAAACAACCCATTGAACGTATCCTCCAAGCCCGTCTCCTTCATCTCCCCAAAGAAATCATACTTCAACCTCGGCGACTGAAACAGCTCCGCATCCCGCCGTACATTGCGCGGCACACCAACACCCTGCAGCCCGCCCTCACGTCCATCCTTACCCTTGACCTCCTTGAAGAAATTGGTCGTTGTCTCCTTGAGCGGCGGTGCCCACACGCCTGGTTTCCAGGGATCTATCAAAGACGTAGCTGGAGCTTTGGGCGCGGCGGGGATCCTGTGACGGAAGGGGTTTGGATCGGGTTTACTGAAGATGGAAATGGGTTCGCGGGTGGTTGCGAACTTTGTTGCAGGAGGGGATAAAGCGGGTTGGGAGGACCATTGGGAGGGGATGACGGAGGGCGCGTGGTCGGCGAAGCGCTTTTGGGTGGGTGTCCAGTCCATGGCGTCGTCTGCTCTCGGGGTTTTCTTGCGCTTGTATGGCGAGTCAAATTCGCTGTCCTGGGTGGAGGTGGACATGGAGGTGAGTGTTGGTGACGGGGGCAATGTCATGTTCGATTCGTCCCTGCCTGGGAAGCTGGATGTAAAGGACTGCGCCATGGTATCGAAACTTGAGTTGTTGGGTAGTGGCTTTCGCGTCATTGATTGTTTTGGCTTTTCGGCGCTCTGGGGCGCGCTGGGAAGGTGGGCGTCCAGCGGTTGCATGAGGGACTTTGTGGATTGGTAGACGATGCGGACGGAGGTCCACCCTGCGATGCTGGCCCCAAGGAGGATAACGAAGAGTGCCATATGCGTATACTGATAGAAGCGGAGGTTGGTCGGGTGCCCGTCAATCGTTGTCAAGATGCCGTAGGCAAAGAGACGGGATGCAAGTGCGACAGCGCGAATACACCAAACAAGGCCAAGGCCGTGCATTCGTCCGCCAGCTCGGTTTGTCTTCTTTGCGAGCTTGGGGTTCCACCAGATGGTGAGGACGTCCGCAGTTAGAGCGGCCTTTACGAGTCGGAGCATGAAGGGCGAGAGTACGCAGTCTGCGTTGACCCTTTGTATCTGGGCCGCGCTTTGCATACATGTCCACCAACCGAAGTTGCCGACCTCGAGGAACCCAATATCGGTAGAGACAATGCTGCCGAAACCGTGCCAAAGGAGCCCAACTACGACGCTGAAGATGTAGGTCCACTTTGCGAACCATATAATGGTGAGCGTCAACATTTGGCGCGGCGTGTACCCTTTCGTTTGGTACTTCTGGCTCTGCTCCAGCACCCTTCGCAGGTTGTCTGCCTTTGCCGCATAACCCGCCGCCCTGATCTGGTCCTGAACGCGATCGATGCAGTCCTCGCAGACTTGCGGATACCGTTCCTCCAGCTGGGCCCGGTATTCGTCGACAGTATTGGCGTACTTTTCGTATTCAGGATCGTCTTCGTCTGGGATGTACTCGGCCAGTGCCTTGTTCAGGAGCAGTTGGTTGCGCTGGCAGGTGTCGCAGAACGGGGACTCGGTGGGCGCGAACATGGTCGGTACGGGTGTGGGCGAGCGGGAGCGCAGGTATTGGGGCGGCGGAGGGGCTGCAGGTGAGGTCGCTTCCACGGGCGGGTCTGTTATTTCTCCTCGCTGCGACAGATATTAGTGAAGTCGTAGCAATGCAGTGCGCTGGGGCCATACATCATCGAGGTGGTTCACTGCGTCACAGTAGGGACACAACCATGTGCGAGGAATGCCCGCCTGGTCGTTGCGGGAGCTCTCATTGCAGTAGTGGCAGTGCAGCTTGCGCCGGAGCAAACGGGGCATCTTGAGGGTGCGATGCGCAGTGATGTTGCGGTCGACGATTGCTCGGTCGAGTCGTGCTGGCCGACGGCGATGGCAGAATCTCCGAGGGCGGTGAGAGCGAAATTTGGGCCGACTTCGATCTCTTGAAGCTAGGTGTGAACGATTCTCTGAACACCACCACGCGCGAGGATTGGATCTTTGAAGCTTTGTGGGAGCTCCATCTATCTTATTATATCGTCGTTTCACCGGCGCATCCATTGTCAGACGCCCATCCCTTTGTCCGCCGATGGCTCGATAGCACAACGTACCCTGAACGCTTCCCCGATCCGTCGCCGCTCGCCCACCATGAGCCAATTATCCAAGGCGCCGCTGCGCTCAGCAAAGCACCTGAAGAAGGTCAAAGAAATGAAGCATGTCGAGACTGCCATCAAATGGCACGAACGCGCCCGCAAGAAGCGCCAAGCAACGATGGCCGACGCCTGGGAGTCTAAGCAGACTGTGCTAAGGGGCCTGAGGTGGGAGAAAGGGAACATCCAGGATGTCAAGAGACGGGCGCTGAAGGAGGCTCGCGAGGACTGGAAATTGGGGCCGCTGCGGCCGAATCGTGCGGTTGGACAGGAGGCACAGACGTATGGCGCGATGAGCCAGGAGGGGATGCGGAGACCGCCTGTTCCCGTGCGTGTGCAGAAGAACCGCAATGAGGTCCTGGAGAAGCAGGGCAAGGAATTGAAGTACCCGATCGTGGTAGACGACAAGAAGTACTTCCACATCGTGGCGGGTGACCGTGTCGTCGTTATCAAAGGCCGGGAGCAGGGCAAGATTGGCACCGTCTACGATATACTACCAGAGTCGCACGAAGTCATCGTCAAGGACATCAACAAGGTACGCCTGCTAACACTCGACGTTCGTACAACCGCTCACATTGTCTAGGCGTACGCCGACGGCAGCATCTGGAACACACCCACCGAGGACGCACCACCACCAAAGCGCGAAGCCGACACCCCAATACATCTCGCAGATGTCCGCCTCGTCGTTCCCTACCGTATCACCACACAAAATGCCGCCGGCCACAGCAAGGAGATCCTCCAGGACGTCATCGTGGACAAGCTAGTCATGGAACGGCACACCACCGGCATTGACCCCTTCACAGACATCAATTACGGCAAGGACGAGTTTCCGAAAGAGCACCGCTTCGACCCGGAAACAGGCCTCCCAATTTTCAAGCGGTACATCGCTGGGACGCGAAGCATCGTCCAGTGGCCATGGGAGTTTGACCCGGAAGAGCATAAAGGGATTGATCAACAAGAAGAGAGCTCATCCGATGTTAAATCAGAGGCCGCAAAGGGCCGGCTTCGTCGGAGTATCGATTGGGTCAAGAGCACGAGTTCCACCGCGACAAAAGCTGTATTGTCATCTACAAAAAAGCGGGAGGAGGAATTGGAGCGCAAGAAGCAGGAGCAAGACGACCGGGAACTGCTGACCATCGAAAAGGGCATTCAAGAGGCGCAGGAACAGCCTTACCCAAAGAGCAAGGAGGAGCGAGTGCAACCCGACAGCGACGACGACACAGGCCGCAACTACGCCGAAGTCACACCCGAAACCCGCTCATTCTACCCCACACTGGTCTACCCGCCTTTCCCCAACGAACTCTCCACCGAACTCGCACAAGACATCCGCATCCAGTCGTGGGCCGACGCAAAGGACAAGTCTGGATCGAATACCACGGGGCAGGATTTGGCAAGGAAGTTCAGGGAGAAGAAGGAGGCGGAGGAACGGGTCGAGGTGGAGAAGTTGGAGGTTATGAAGACGCCTATGCAGTTGAGGTGGGAGGTTGAGCGGGAGAAGAAGCTGAGAGAGGAGAAGCCGTTGGTGCAGACGGAGGCGTTGTTGTTGGCGCTGGGGAGCCACATGCAGGCCAACGGGATCAAGTTGACGCCGAAGAGGATGAAGGCCGCGGGGGAGGAGGTGCATGTTGATTGAGGTGATTATCGTTGTAGCATAGTGTACATGTAGGACTTTTCTCCCTGTAGGATAAGTGTGTATGGTCGGAGAATGTAGTATGCATTGATTTGATTGAATTGAATCGGGGTATCTTCTTCGTGATCTTGAAAGCTATAACGCCGGCCATGCTTTTCCACGCTGATTAGACGTCTACACCACTCCCATTCGCGCACCTCCACCACAACCGCGCCAGCCCACCTACTCTCCCTCAAACCAACACGCCCCAAAACTCCGCCCGTCCCCCTCTCCCCTCCAACCCCTCCCACTGCACCAAAAACCGATCCACAACTCTACACAGCAACTTCCCGCTCAAGCTCAGCGTCTTCACCCGCGCAAAACTCTCCACATAAACCGTCCGACACATACCCCTACTATTCGCGCCTTTCCAGTTAAGGAATCGCAGGATGAGGGAGGCCAGGATGACGATGACAGCTGTAGCGGGGCCGTTGGCGATGATGAGGGTGGGGAGGTCGCGGGCGGCTGCTTCGTAGGGCGTTTGTGGTGGTTGGTTTGGGAGTAGCGGTGGGGCGGAGAGGAGGGGATGTAGGGAGTGGGTCAGGGTCGAGAGGGCGCTTAGCGGCGTTGTGAGGAGGGGTTGGTGGATTCGGCGGGCGCGCGGGATGGTGGCGATGTTGTAGTGGGCTGGTCCGACGCAATGCTTTCTCTTTTCCCCCTCCTCCTTCTCCCCCTCTCTCACTTTATCCTTGACCCTCCGCTCTAACTCCGCCTCAAACTCCGCCGCCCTCTGCGCACTAAACGCATCGCCCCCGCTCACCACATACGTCCTGTGCGTCCACTTCCTCGTGTCCAGATCGCGGAGGAGATGGAACATTTCGTGGGTGTGGCCGCCGGAGCCGAGGACGATGAGGATGCGTGAGGCGAGGGGGCGTTTGCGGGGGAGTGGGGAATTGAAGTGGTGCGGAGGGAGGATGGCGAGGATGCGGAGGGATGCGATCACGAGGAGGGTGGTGAGGAGGGCGAGAGCGAAGGAGAGGGTGTAGAGAGATGATGGTGGGGGGGCCATTGCGGTTTGTGTGGTCGTAGAGGACTGAGTGGGAGAGAGTTGAGTATTGGCGGCGGGTGTCGTGTTAGAGGCGGCGGGGTTTTCGCATGGTTGTCGTATTGTGTTAATTGTATGGTGTAAGGTGTTGAAGTTGATCGAGGTGGTCAAAGGTACGTGTCGTGGTGGGGCTCCACCGAGCCAATCACACTTTGCGATGCGCGTACTCACGTGGACGATCTCTCAACTTCAAGGCACACAGTGGAAAGTTGTCAATTTGCAAAAGTCATGCAGACACGTATGTTCTTCGCGTATGCCTTTTGTATCCGTTCGAATGTCTCCACATGAAGGGGTATATGTACAGGATGCCCTAGCTCCACGCTGTCTATTTTCGGTAAAATTCGGCAGGGACTCGCTCATAGAGTAATATCTTCGGAACGGTAGTGGTCCGCCACGATGCGATACAGATATGAGGGTGCATGTCCACCACTAAACGAAACAGTCAGCAACTTCCGAGTAGAGTCTTTGTTCTCGACTTACAGATTGGTAATGTAAAGGTCGACCAAATCCGCAGGCACGTAGTCGTACATTGGATTCTCGACATCGACCTTGTCCACAAAATCGCCATCCTCGTACGGCACCACGTTCCCCGCATCCCCGTACTCGATGAGCTCGTTGATGTCAAAAGGATAGACTGGGCTCAGCTTGTAGACACCGCTGAGCACCATGACGGGCACCCGGTGCTCCTTTGCCGTCATTGCAATCATGTGAGCCCCCGCGGCCGCGACGAGACCTCCGTTAGCTAGCACAGTATGAGTTGCGAGGACGACTTTGTTCACGCGCGACATGATGGCGAAGACGTGCGAGTCTGGAATCACGTAGACCGGAATACCAACAGCTGTGAGGGGCTTCCACTGGTCATCCTCCTCATGTGCATGTGATTCTCGTTTTCGTCCGGTGAGCAGGATGCCGTGAGTCGCTGCGTGGTCGTGAGGGTACGTCTCGGCGTGCACGACGGTGAACTTCCGCTTCTTGGCAGCACTCAGGAGGAACTTCTGGACCGTGGTAGAGGCCGTGTGCGTGAGGATAATCTCGTTCGCGTGGATGTGCTCAAGCGCAACGCTGGCAATCTGCTCATCTGACTGATCCAATTCGTCCTGCAGCTCTCGTATCCCGTCCATGACCTCGCCCTTGAGATCAAGGTTTGCCCGTATGCTGAGTTCAGCGAGGCGGTCCATGTTCAGAGCTTGAGCGGTCCTGCCGTCTGGGGATGCTTGACCTGTGGGCGTGCTCGAATTGGACGAGTCGACCGGCTGCGAGAAAAGGCCAAATAGCGAGTTGACGAGGGGGGCGGCAGAAGCGGGAGCATACGAGGTGTGGGATGATAGGAGGGGTGGCCGTCTTGACAGCTCGCCTGAGTCCGACATGTCCGACTGGTGACTGCTCGAGTCCATCGGCTCTGCTATTGCGTGCTTCAGGGGACTAAAGGTCGATATGCTCGAACTGAGCGGCGGCCGGCTCGATCCATCTTGGTTTGTGGGCGTACTGCGGCCAGCATCGCTTCCGCCATTATTCTCCCCCGCGCTGTCGTCAAGCACCTCCCTGACCAAACCCAGCACGCGGCGCACAATGTTTCCCACGACCACCTCGCGAGGCTGCGCGGCAACTAGCCGCCTGCCGACCTGGCGGATGCGCTCCACCATCTTCGCGGCGTCCCGGCCCTTGAACTCGCCTACTACGCGGAGCATGAGGGCTGTCGTTGCGACGGCGCATGGTCGTGAGTTCCGTATCTGGCGGCGCTTGAGAAGGCTGTCTGCGGTTAGTCGTGGGTCTCTCTTGGAGGAGCGAGGAGAGACTGTACGCGATGAGGTGCTCTACTGATGGGTCGGCGGGGGTGGTTTTGAGTGACTTGAGAAAGGACGACAGCCCGGGGGCGAGCGGCGCCGCGCCTTGTGCCATCTTCCGGACGATTTGTCACGAGCGGTCTTGCACGCGGTGCTTTGGGAGTGGAGGGGATGTGGTGGCTGTCAGTAGTGGGGTGTGTCTGAGCAGTTGTCGAAAAGTCGTACGCAGGTCCTGTTCACCAGAAATTAACTGCGTTGGGACTGTGAGAATTCGTGATGTGGAGGCTGTGCGGGCTTCCAGTGTGCGGCGGCAGTCTAGTTCTGGCAAAATGTTGAAGGTGTGTGAGGTGTGAGTCTTCTTTCGATCTCAGAGCACGGCCCCTGCAATCGCTCGTTGCCGACGACTGAAGCGTGCAAGATGCGTCGCAAAACAAGAATGCAAGACGTCCGGGACCAGACTATATGTGCTGAGATCCCTCTGGAAGAGCTTTGCAGACAACGGTAGAAGAGGTAGTATCCATTAGCAACGATTTACAGCACTCGGATGCGAATGCATTTTGGGTTCCACTTTGGGTTAGGCCTGCCCCAGAGCAGACCTATCGTCATATGCTCGGGGTGTATCCGGTGCGCAACCATCCTCCTCCCGCCCCCCAGCTGCCATCGCTCTCACTGCTGCTGCCGGCCCACGGGTGCCTTGCTCGACGCGGTCCATCGTCCCCAGCGCCCCCTTACAATTCTGTCTCAGCAGCACCCAGCGCGACGCGGCTGCTCCAGGCTACAACCCTCTGGACCCTTGTACACACATCGCTCACCACCCCGCAATAGGTGTCCCTACACGCACCTACGGGATCCCCAGGCAGATGAACGTCCTCGCGCACATCAACACGCCTCCGCCGACCCCAGCACGATCGCGCGCCCCGTCGGTCAGCAACATCCTGCACGTGCAGTTCCAACCTCGGTCTACCACCTCCCATCTGGAAAAGGATGCGGATGCAGACGTTATAGCATCTGAGCACAACACGGGCAGCATGGTCAACAGGAGGGCCGATGCCGCAACCCATACGCACACGAATGCGACCGAAGCCGAAGCCGACTTTGACGAGAAGACGCCGCTCCTGAACAATTCCAGCTCCAGCGCCTCCTTTGCCGACGCAAAGCCATCGAAGCGACGCCTGCTGCCCCAACGGATAGCTGGCGCATTCGTCGGCGGCCTGACGGTCCTCGCCTGGCCGTTTGTGACTGTGGGCTCGTACGTGGTCGCTTGTTTCTACCACTCCGACGGCCACTTCTCGCTGGTTGCGCCCGTCTACCACATAGCGCGCACCTTCACGCGGTCGCGCCGGAAAAAGAAACCGACAGAGGCAACGCGCACGTCGACATGGTCACACGACGACGAGAAGGAAAGGCGCAAGAGCAGGCGGCTGAGCTCGGTGCAGTCCAAGGGCAGACGGCCGATGGAGCGCTCGCCCTCCATCGCCTCCAATTCGACGGCCATGACATCCGATTCCGAGAGCGAACGGCCACCCACGAGAGATGAAGAAAAGGACACTCCGTCGCGCCACACGCGATCCAAGTCGACCGCCTCGTCCGTGTCCGAAGAGATAGCGCCCGCAAAGCGGCAGATCCGGATTAAGCTGCACAACGAGGAAGCTCTGCGACAGCGCAAGGCCGCAAAGAAGACATCCCGTGGCTTCCAGGGCGGCGGGCAGGTGTCGGCTGAGGCTGCGAATGCGCTAAAGTCGCCCATTGGCCCCATTACAAACAAACAACTGACAAAGTTCCCACGAGCGCCGCAACCCCCGCGGCCCTTGGTCCCACGGCGCCAGCCGTCGTACTCCGCATCAGGGGCTTCGGCCGTTGGCCCGCACCAGAAGACGCTGATCCTCGATCTCGACGAAACACTGATCCACAGCATGGCCAAGGGTGGGCGCTACACGACGGGGCACATGGTTGAGGTGAAGCTGCAGCAGCCCGTCGGTGCCGGTGGTCAGATCATCGGCACGCAGGTCCCTATCCTATATTATGTCCACAAACGGCCACATTGTGACGAGTTTTTGAAGAAGGTAGGAGCCAGCTCTGAGCATCTTTCGGGCGGTCCGCTGATGACTGGTCTCAGGTGTGTAAATGGTACAATCTTGTCATCTTCACCGCGTCGGTGCAAGAGTACGCCGATCCCGTCATCGACTGGCTGGAGACGGAGCGCAAATACTTTGCGGGCAGGTACTACCGCCAGCACTGCACTTTCCGCAACGGGGCTTACATCAAGGACGTGGCCCAGGTCGAGCCCGACCTGAGCAGAGTCATGATCATTGATAACAGCCCCATGTGCTACGTTTTCCACGAAGGTAAGATCTGACGGGCCCTCCCGCGCGGCGGCGCCTATACGAGCGCCCACTGACGATGACAGACAACGCGATCCCTATCGAGGGCTGGATCAGCGACCCGACGGATCATGGCTTGCTGAATCTCATACCGCTGCTCGAGGGCTTGCAGTATGTCACGGATGTGCGCGCGCTGCTTTCGCTTCGCATGGGCCAGCCGCAGTCGGCGTAGTGCGAGCTGAGACACGAGGGGGATGATGGTAATACTTCTGTATACGCTGCATATTTTTAATGTTCACTGTATGATAGCGAAAGGGCGCCGCTGGCCATGCCGCAGTTGTTGTTTGGAGAGTCAGATACCCATATTAAACTACCGTTCGTCTACACAGCACTTGGCCGCCGCCCTGCCGATTACTTGTCCGTGGCGTCTGGTTCCGGTGCACCGGGTCCTTGGTCGTCGGTCGCGCCGGTCCGTGTGCGTTACCTCCACGCGAAATGTGGGATCTTGGCGCGCGCTGCCGGCTAACCCCCGTGCGTTTTACATCAACACGATGACTTGCTGCTGCTGCCATGTCGACGCCGCTTATCGTCCAACAAGCGCCCCACGGACACCATTGAACCGCCGCCATGGTTGCATGCAGGCGTGTTTCTCGAACTGTTCATTTCGAGCCTCAGCTTGCTTATTGTTCCTCCCGCTCATCCATGGTTCTCTTGTCGGTATCCCATGTGCTCCGCCAGTCTGCAACCCACTGTCCAATGTATACGCTAGGGAGTAGTGTTCTTGGTCCGAAACTGCTCGGTGCGGAATGCTTGCTCAGATGTTGTTCTCGGCCCAGAATGGCGAGGTGACCATGGTGGATTCAGCGTCAGTACTTCTTCGCCGGCTTGATGCATCACAAGATATGGAACTGACAGCGACAGCCCCGAGCGCTCTCTTTTCGAGCAAGCCATTGAAGACATTCGTTCTACGCTATCAGAAAGACACAAGAAGACCTTCCAGCACCATGCCGATGCTACCAGTCTCGTTGCAGCATTAGGAGAACTGTGCCAGAGAGACGGAGACACGAAGAGGCGACTGGTAGCCTGTAAAGACACCTTTGAGCTCTTTGCACGTGCATTCGAGGGGTACTTCGACTTGCTCAGCCTTTGTGTCGAGATCAAGCCGGAGTGGGAGGGTCACCTGTGGGGGATTTTGGAGTTGACATTCCAGGTGAGTGCCGACCTACAACACGTTGCGCAAACGTGTTGAGTGGGATAGATTGGGATCGACTACATCATATTCCTCGGAAAGATTGCCGACATACTGGAAAGCATTGCGCGTGTACTGCCGCCGTACACGCAACTCTACGATGCTGGCAAGGGTGCGCCACATTCCTGGGACCAAAGTCACGATGAACGAACGTACACCTTGATGTCGTATGTCTACGCAGACATGGTACAATTCTGCCTAGACTTGTACCGTGGCTTTTCACGCCGAGCGTCGCAGGGTACGTACGTTGCTTTTTTTACGTACGATTATTACCTCGGTTGTGTAATTTGCTCTCCAAGAACCGCCGGCGGTCCAGATGTCGCCTCCCGATGCGGAATGCATCGACAACCTAACCCAATGATTCATTGCACGTGAATGCGTGCGGCGCGCACAATTGTGTCGCACAGCTTATTGCGAAACTTTTGCTCAACCCAGACATGAGGTGGAATGTGCAATGAGTTAGCTAATATATTGCAGGGGTCACATTACGCCATTTGCGCATCGCGTCGCCTACAATATTCTGGAGACCGCTGGATTCACGCGTTGCGCTGCTAGAATCTAGACTTGTCCTGCACAGGGCATGGTTGGATGGAGAATTCCATGAGCGCGACCAAGAGCAGGATTCTGTTGCGATATCGAGACGGAGGAGGTATTACATCGAGCAATCATATTTACACCAGCATCTCGATAGTGTGGGCGGTGAAGACACGGAGCACAGGATGATGAAAAGAAGTGAGCGTTGTTCGCATGGTACCATGTTTGAAAAGTATGCTGACTAGTGGTAGTGAGGAGAGTAGACAAGGTCAAAACGTGGCTTTCAAATACTTGCTCCTACCGGGATATTTACGAACATCGACTTCGACAACGACATCCGGACTCGTGTGCTTGGTTCCTGGGGTCAGAGCAGTATTGCAAGTGGAAGAGTGCTCCCTTTAATCAGGCGACCGTGGACGATGCGGAAGAGTTGGAGAGGACGTGGCAAGACAGAGTGCTTTTTGTGCAAGCAAAACCAGGCTTCGGCAAGAGCTACATATCCGGCGCGGTCATCGACGACCTAAGCACCGAAGCAGACAATCTCAACATCGACGAGGAATACGAACCGCCGACGATCGCCTACTTTCATTTCAATGCGTCACATTCGTACTGTGTACATCCCAATGACGCATTCCGAGCTCTTGCGTACCAGCTCATTCATAGTCATCGACATGATCGGAGTACGCTCGATACGATATCGCTGCTTATGCGCAAGACTCCATCAGATGCACGGGCGTCTTCGGACGATGTGTTAACGCTGCTGGGCCTTCTGCTTCACCAGCACCCTACCTTTCTTGTCATCGACGGTCTGGATGAATGCAGCGATGTCCAGCTTTTCCTCACCTCGTTACCTGAGGTATGCCGCAAGTCCGACACGAGGACGATGCTATTCAGTCGCCCTGATATAGAGATTCCACGGGAATATCAGAGATGGGCGTCGGATTCTCCTTACATCTTCAGATTGGGCGAGGACTCGAACACCGAGGATATAAAATCGTACTTGGGCGAGAAACTAAGCCGGATGGCCGATCAAGGCTTCTTTGGCATTAACATGGATCGATCGATCATTGGACACGTCTCTGGCAGAGCTAACAGTATGTTCCTATGGGCGAGTTTACTGCTCAAGTATCTACAGTCACCAGGACTGACGCCAGATGAGCGGCGCACCGTACTGTACGTATACCCAGGGTACAAACTTCGTGGTCGGCCGGATACTGCGCCGCCCCTTAGCCCAAGCCGACAGGTACTGACACCTTTCTCGAAGAGCTTTGCTGACCTTGTACCCCGATCTTTAGGCAGAACGTTGACCAACTCGACGGCCTGGAATCCCTTTACCGACATATCCTTGGCATGCTCGAGTTCCGGCCAGAACGTGAGAAGAGCAAGGTCGCCTCCATCTTCCGCTGGATCTCACTGTCGATCAACCGCATGTGTATGGAAGGATTTCAGAAGGCCGTTGCAATTGTACCTGGTCAACGCACGAAAGACCTGGCCCCGTTATCGAGCTTCTTGGACTCCGTCGGACCTCTCACGTGCGGCTTGGTCGAAGTAACGCAGTGCAGCGTCGTCTTCACTCATCGCTCTGTTGCCGAATACCTACAGTCGTCCGTATTCCAGGAGTCGCCGTTCAGTCTCTTCGACGAAAGCGCGTTGCATGCACACCTTGCGGCACGGTGTTTGTCTTTCCTCGCATACGACGTGCCGAAGAGACCTCTGGCAAAACCGCGATCCCACATTCGACCAACGCCCATATCGAACGCGACGAATAGTGGAAATAGTATGAGAACGGCCAGATCGGGAGATAGCGGCTATAAATCCATGTCCTCGGCATCAGGCAGTGATGGCCTTCTCAGTCCTACATCTCCCACGGCATGTCTAGTGCCATCGTCTCCAGCTCCGCAAATGCCAGGATTCGACGCAGACTTGCCGTTTCTCCGCTACTCGAGTCTATGCTGGCCAATCCATCTCACCCGCGCCCTATCTCACACATCACCCGCTAACCACCGCACCTCCGACCCGTTCGCCCTAATGCCCTACCTTCCTTCCCTCTCCGCCTTCCTCACCGACCGCAGCGCAATAACCGCGTGGGTCGAAGCCTCATGGCGATACAATCTACCGCCCAATCTCTCCCGCCTCGTGCCTCTCCTCTCGAATCTCAAAGCTTGCACGCCGTCTGAAACGATTGAGGGACGCGAGATCCGCTGGGTAGTGCAGGGGGTGAGAGAGTTGAGCTGTGCTTTGAATGAACTCAAGGAGGAGTTTGGGACTACCTTGAGGGGGGACCCGGGTTTGGTTTGGCGATGGAGGGGCGGTGGAAGCTTAGGAGTGCAGGGGTTGGCGACGGGGAGGATTTAGTTTGTGTGGTAATGAATGGATGGGCGTTTACCGGATTAGGGAGATGGGCTGGTGCTTGGGTATCGCTTCTTGCGGGTAGAGGTGTTGTTAGAGGTCTTTCGTTGATGGATGAAAAAATATTTGAGGTTGGGAAGGATGTGAGGTTGAAGAAAAGGTTTTCGGCAGTTATGATATCACTTCATTGTAGAATAGACACTTGGACACGGCTTTTCCGTTGCTGATATGGTAATCGAGAGACCCTCTTCCGGTATGAATACGAATCGAACGCACCTGTACTCCACCCATGTGATCCGCAGCGAAACTGCCCAAAAAGCAAGATGAGACCATCCACCCGCGAGATCGCGCCAGAAAAGCTTAACATAATCCCCTTCCAAACCCTCCTACCAACAGCTACCCCTAACACACAATCCCATCCCTCCATCACGCAACACCCCACTGTACTCTCTCACCTCCCTCCGCCGTACCCACGCCCCTCCCGTCTCACCACCCACACCCACCCCCGAACAACTAATCACCCTAACTCACGGCGTCGTCGTGATTGGCTCGGCTCGCTCGCTGGTCTGTACGCAGGCAAGCGCGCACGACTTGATTGGCGCAAAAGGCCCTAAGAGAAGGGCGCTGTGCCCGCAGTCATCGATGGATTGCGTTTCTCCGGCAGCGAACTTACCAGATGCGGAAATTTGGTTTGTGGTGGGACTAAGGGCCGACGGGCGACGGGTAGACTGAGGTTTGGGGGGCGTGCAGGGGGTGAGAAGGCGATGGTTATGGGTGTTGTTGCCGGGCTGAGTTGATTTGGGGTTGAGGGATGCGTGTGGTTAGGCTTGTGTGAGGGTTTGGCTGCGGGCGGTTGTTTCGAGGTGTTGGTGCGCTTTTTAGTGCGACGGTTGGTCGCTTTGCTCATTGGCTGAACGCATGATCGGAATGATCAAGACTGGGACTCGGGGAGGTGTGGGAATTCGTAACGAGAAGAACTGTTATGTTCGTGACGGCACGGTGGTGGTGTTGGAGCCGTTCCGACCCGTGCTTATGGTAGACTACATGTCGCGGCGACTATCCGCATGCAGGGTACCCGTGTGCTGGGTACGTCAGTTTTGATCAAATTCAACAGCTCTTCTAAGTGACCATAATTGTGCTATCGCCAGTGTTATACAAAGGGTAGCGGCGAGAAGTGGAATACTTCGTAGTACCGGCCATCGGATCGGCAGCAACGGAACAGCCGTGTGGACCGTGCATTATATGGAGTACGCACTCTTTCGTGCCTTGAACAACCAAGACAGACGCTCCAGGCAACAACATTCTAGCTGTGGATACTGTCGGACGGTACTTTCCCGGCACGGATGGCAGAAACGATGGACTTGCCCGGTGAACACAAGCTAATTAGACCTCCGTAAACGCAATATAAAAGCGAGCCGAGTATCCATCAATTCAGCGGCATCATTCAAGGGAAAAGCGGCTACCATTCCACCTTCCAAGTACTCTCATCACCGACCACCAAGATGTCTTTCGATCTCTCCAACCCAAAGCGCCCCATCGAAGTCGGCGTGATCCTCATGGGCGAGACGGAAATCCTAGACGTGGCCCCCATCGACTTCCTCCACGGAATGAGCAACAAGTTCCTCTCCGCTCTTCCACTTTCCGACGAGCTCAAAGCCAAGTCCTTCGATCTGAATACGCATTGGATCACCGAAAAGGGGACTCCGGCCAAACTGACTGCCAACATAACGCTTGAAGCAACGGTATGATCCAATGCTCATCCACCGTGCAGCGTCTCAGAGGTGGACTGACAGTAACGCAATGCAAAAGGACTCCTTCGAAACATGCCCGACCCTAGACATCGTCCTGATAGGCGCCTACTTCCCCGGTTACACCCCCACCGAAGCCGAGCTCACTTTCATCCGCAAAGCCCACGACGAAAGCATTGCTTTCCTCACCATCTGCGGCGGCTTCATCCCCGCGCAGCTAGCCGGCGTCCTCGCTGGCAAGACCTGCACCGCTCCGCGGTTCATGGTGGGCGAGCTGCAGAAGCAGGATCCGCGTACGACGTGGGTGGAGAAGCGGTGGGTGCGCGATGGGAAGATTTGGACTAGTGGCGCCTTGTTGAATGGGTTGGATTTGATGCGTGCGGTTGCGCTTGAGTATTGGCCGGAGTTGGCGAAGGTGGCGATTAGTTTGGGGGGAATCCCGGTTAGAGATGTGGACTATGTTGGGCTTGATGGGTTTCCTGTGGCTGCTTAGTAGGGGGGTGTGGGTCTGGAGTGAGTGGATGTGGATATGTCCATGAAGCGAGCGGTCTCCAGTAGCTCCCTCTTCGTTGTGCTTGTGGTTAGAGCATCACGGACGAGAAACGAAGTCGCATATCCACCACCTAACACTTAAGACGACAATGAGATGCCTGGGAGAATTATTGAGATTTCAAGCATGCTAAGGCCGTCCTTTGTTAATGGCTAGCCAATCGACAAGACCGCAAAGTTGGACCGCCTTGCAAGCCTCAGGTGGTATTCGAAGGACTGCTGCCACTTGATACCGTTCAAGTCAGATCCTGCATTCCTGACCGAGAACTTGCAAAACCCTACTCAAGCCCAAGCACATCAAACAGTGGTCGCTTCGGCAGAGATCTCGATCCGAGTCGTACCGCCGACACTCTCCATAGCGGCCGTCGGATCCGTCGGTTCAACGATCGAGATGGTCTGGTCGGGATCTTCAATACCGCCCTATATATGTCAGCAACCCCCAAGCTAAAAGATTATGTGCCATCGTACCTCAACAGCTCCAGCAGGAGGCGGCAGCGATCGACAACCATGCGAACATGGACAATCCGAGAAATAGTTCTTCTTCCCGCTACCACAGCAGTCTGAGAAGTTGGCGAGTTCGTTCTGAATGGACCACGCCTCGCAGTCGATGAGGCCGGGGCCCTTGGTAAGCCATGCGTTGCCGTACATGTGGCGGCAGCAGAACTCGGTCATGGGCGCGTTTTTGATCCAGCGGCGTTTGTCGTCGACGCATTTGCAGGCGAGAGAGGTGAGAATGAGGGCGGAGAGGAGGAAGATGAGCTTAGTGAGGCTGGTGGGCGTCATTATGAGGGGCTTGAGGATGGCGTGGGGTGGGGAGCGTGCGTTGTGAAGCTGTGGGGGGTTGAGGCGACGTGGAGATGGAGTGTTGAGTGCTTGTATAGAAGTTCGTTTGTATGTATCAAGCACGGACCTTGTGCTCGTGGTCTATTCTTCAAGAAAGAAAGGGCTCTCCTAGCCCTGACGTCAAGTCCATGTACGTGCCACCCATGACTTCCTCTCCCACTCCGTCCAAACTCAGAGCAACCACCTTTCCGCCTTCAAGAAAGTCCCCAAGCCCATCAGCACCACCATTTGGCACGCCTCCCATCGTACCCACATAAAGTAACCCTCTATCCCTCCAAGTCCTCCCCAACGTCGCCGAAGTCGCACCGGCAACTTCCAAGCTATCTTGACCCCCAGCAATCGGCACGTGCCTGCCCGCCATAACCCTCTCCACCACATTAGCAAACGGCCTCGCGACAAACGCTGTCCCGTCATCCGTCACGGCTAGATCATCCACGACCGAGATGTTGGCGAGGGTTACAAATGGGCCCAGGGGTTGCTCCTGCAGTCAGACTGTAATTTGCCGTGCCTACAACAAAGATGTCGGGCTCGTACTCAGTGATTCCGGTCACCGTGTTCACACCAGGGAAAGTGTAGAGTAGAGTATCGGTCGTGCTTGATTTCATTGTCGCAAAGGGATCAATGGCGTGAAGTTCGGGCTTTCCAAGAATGCTGACCAGTAGTAATCCGTTCCGCGTCGATGCAATGTTTTCGACCCATGTTGGATTTGGGAATTGGAAGACCGTCCGAGGGAGGCTGGATTGCATTGAGAGCGAGGCGAAGGACAGTATATGTACGAGTGTTGCTCTTGTAAAAAGCATCTTGAGAACGGAAACTCGTGCAAGATGACTCACAGCGCGCTGGCCTTGTTGAGATTCAATAGTGCTCTCGTGATCGCGATTATTCCTGGCTTTTCAGCGGCTTGGTCGGCTGCTTTATACCCTTCTCAAAACCGACTGCTTCCAAATGCGGACCTGCATGCTGACATTAGCCATACGCGTCGCGTTTGCCTACTCGTTAGCTTTAGCGATCTGCTGAACAATAGCCTAATGCAGCGAACGTCTCTTACTAGCATGTCGCGAGTCTCCGATTAGGAAAATTGATGCAAAATGCAAATAGTAAACCTCGGAACATGTCTTTTCGATGTTTTAGATTACAGCGGTACCAAGTGGGAACCACAATGGCTATCTCCCGGACCTCCCCGGTGAATCCGCCCACACCAATCATCGTCACAACCTCGACTGTGCCTTCTCCGCTTGCCGGTGTAGCTTCAAAGCTTCTCGCGCCCCCAGATCGAGAAGTACATCTTCGGATCCACCTACTCCAGTTAGAAACGTCTAAAAGATTGAATGGTGGACGTACCAGGAACTGTAAAGCTAGGAACAGCGCGATAGAAGGCCTCGATCCTCGCTCCTTGCCCAGTTTTTGTAAGACCAAGACTGCGAATATTAGCTCTAGCTCCTCCCAGATCCGCATTTCGAATGGTACTCACCCTCCCATAATCTTCAAGCACTCTTCCGCCACATACTTGCACACCATTCCCGCCTCGACCTTCAGTAACGCGGTAGTCCCACCTAGTAGCCTAGCACCATCCGCTTCGCTGAGATGCTCCAATTCATAGATAATCTGCTCCGTCCAAGCTTGCAGCGCCTCCACTTGCCTTCCTGCATTTCCAAGCTTGTTTCTCACGACTGGCTGCTCGATTAACTTCTTGTCAAATGCCTCTCTCTTCAAAGCCCACTGAAACGCGTCGTGCAGTGCAATCCTACAACCTCGTATTGCTTGAAAGGCGATCCAAAGCCGTTCATGATTGAAGGACACCATTGTCTGACGGAAGCCTTGGCCTTCTTGTCCGATGAGGTACTCGACGGGGACTTTGACGTCTTCGAAGGTCACGTAGGTGGTCGCGGAGAGCGGACCGGAGATAACGGGGACTGGACGCGTCTTGAGGCCTTCTGACCGAGGTATGAGTAGCATCGAAATCCCTTCTGCCCCTGAACCACCAGTGCGTACAGTCGTCATGAAGTAGTCGCTGAACATGCCGTTCGTGATCCACTTTTTCTCGCCATTGACGATGTAGTGTTTGCCATCGGGTGTCTTCTCAGCTGTTGTGGTGATGTTTCGCACATCGCTGCCCGCGGAGGGCTCGGTGACTGCCAGACAGATCCTCTTCTCGCCGCTCAGGATTTCTGGGAAGATTTTGTCTTGTAGCTGCTTGCTGGCAAATTTGAGTAGTGGTGGTGCGCCGACGGTTAGACCAATAAACAGTGAGGCGATGCTACCTCCGCGGATAAGCTCGTCCCAGAGCACAAAGTCGTGAAAGCCATCCCATTCTTCGGGCTTGATGCCGGCAATGATGGGGTAGTGAGACCATTCTTTAGGAATAGTCTTTCCTGATGCGATGGGAACGAGAAGACCGGCTTTTGCGCACTCATGATAGACAGATGCAGGGACTGCGCCAGCTTCGACCCATTCGTCGGTATAAGGCGCAATATGCTGAGTATGGTCAGAAAAATGCTTCCAGCACGACGTTGTACCGAGCGACCAATTTGTGATGACAGAGGTTCGGAGAGGTCGTGAAAATGGAACGTTCTTACTTGGTCACACCACTTCCTTACCGCATCGCGAAGCCTGCGGTGGCTTTCCTTGTAGTAAGGCGATGGGCGACCCGTATACCTTCGAGAATCAGCACTTCGGGTACATTGATGGTTTCAATTCTCTTTGCTCGCTCACCAACTTGGCTCTGCCCACGGAAGCGTGCTGCCGAACGCTGGGGAAGTCATGGCTGTACGTCGGTAGGGAAGTTGAGAAGAGAATCGATAATCTCGGAAGACTTCAGAGCATCAACGGCCCCTGTGAGAAGATACTACATTGTACAGCCGAGCGAACTAATCGACGAAGGCTGAACGACTCGATGGTGAGATGGCAGTGCTGGGCCGAGGCTGCCCCGCTTTCGTTGGGCGCTTGTCCACGTTCGGCGGTAAGCATAGCGGACGACGGAGCTATGCGAGGTCTTGTGCTGGAGACGAGCCCACTTGACATGCAAGATTTGGGATGAGAAGTACCGCGCGGGAGGATTGCAGGTCTCGACATAATATGATCCTTATTCCGTCGCACATCCGCCTCTCCTCTTTCCCACCATGCCTAGTGTCGCATACAGCCGATCTTCCCAGCTCGCGCCTTCCCCTCGACGACGCTTGTCAACGTGACGCAACCTCAAGACGAGGACCGTGGAAAATCTGAAGAACTCATACCAAGTGGAGTTGTTTCACCTCCCACGCTACCTTTTTCTCCCGGTATTTGTATGGAATTACTGCAATTCCAACCCTCTCAAATGTGTCATCGCGATCAGAATCCACAGCTTTCAACATAAGTGCCTGCGTAAGATATGTACGAGTCCGCTGGTAACAATGGATCCATGTCGAGACTCGCAATAGCAACACGTTGTCGAGATCACTCAAAGTGTACCTGTCGTGTTCGCTGGGACAGTCGAACTCAACAAGTACCTGGTCGTGTGCCTCGTCCGCTATGTAAGCGAACCAAGGAGCATCTTCAAAGGTCCGAGTCTGTCTCCTCAAGTCGTAATATTCGTAGGACCCGTCATTCAGTATCCTAGTCCCTCCGCTCCATTGGGTGTGGGACAATGTCCCAGCCTCGACATGTAGAACCATGGTCGGTTCAGAGACTACGCCGGTGTATGAATCTCCCATGATTTTAATCAGACCACCTGGATACATGTTGAAGCTCGGCGGTGGTCCCACAACAACTGCCGGTCTAGAATGTAGTTGCGATTCGAGTGAAGCCCATGACCACGAAGGGGCATGTCGCTTGACTGGGCGCACGCCTTTGCCATTCGTAGTCCACAATAGTCCACGAGTTGCATCCTCCAACCAGATTCCAGCTCTGTAAGTGAATTCAAGCGTAGCCTGGAGCTCTTTTGCGATTGCGGAGATTGCTGGAAGTCTATCCGAGGGGACAGTGAGCTTTCGTTGTCGATAATCCAGCAGTGTGGTGTACCACAGGTAGAGGAGGTTATCTCGTTCACTCCTCTCAGCTGCGTTAGGCACGACTTTGTCACGATTAATCTCGGCTGGGGAATGCGGACATCTCCAAACATGGTCATCGCCAGCGATGTGTATCTTGCGCGGAGCGAGCATCACTTCCCTGTACGAGTTGTTAGCGGTTGTAGGAAAGATGTTCAACTGTGGACCCAAACCTACTGGAGTGTCCACGCCCTATGTCGGTGCGGCGTGTCCTGTGCTAAAAAGCCGCGTAAGATCCGTCCACGGGTAATATATGGGTCGGCTCCAATATGGACAGTGACTTGTTTCCCATCCAGTTCAACAGGAACAATGACAGGAGCTTGGTTTACCCTGCAGCTTTCCCCACGATCAAAGGCGTCTAGAAACCCTTCTTCGTCCCCAGCAGCGAGCTCGATTATCAGTGTTGCAGCAGACTCTTTATAATACCGATGCATATTTGGCAACTCATCTTCCCAATCGTTTTGGTCGTCTGCATCGCCGTTCCATTCGGGCTGTATAATGCACAATGAATCGATCCAAAGGTACCGAAACCCTATTCGCCGGGTGAAGATGATTGCGTCGCGTATTGTGGCCGGAAGGCTCTCGAGCTCTACCGAGGCGAGCATGTTGTTGTAGTTGGTTTTAGTGGTCCTCAGGCCCGGCTTGGTCCCCCAGCAGTGACTTAGACTGATCCATGGCTCCCGCATGCTGCCCGTTATCACTAATCGATGACGCAGACAATCAACAACACGAGTCGGCATTTTGGACTTCTTTTCGTATTCGGACTCTGAGATGGCGAGATGTGAATTGAAGCAGTTCGTAACGTTGCGTCGCAGAGATTGATACGCCGATGTCTCTTTGATTGCTAAGGCGTCCTCCAGACCATCTGGGATTGATCTAATTGAAGATTGCAGGATTAACATAAGCCGGAGCGCTGCTACTATTAGTATCTATAGAGACTACTATGTATGCAATGTTTGCGTTTACTGACTTCCGATGAAGAGTTCTATTTGGCGCAGACAGCCACCTGTATCATACGTTGCTTTGAAGGACATACTCTTCATCTTGAGTGAGACATAGACGCTCGAATCATGGTCGATCTTGAATTGCGCAAGCACAAGCGCACAGAGCCTGCAGCCATTCGCAGCAGATGCTCTAGCAAGTTCAACGCGCGCATGATAAGGCTGCGATCGTTGGGAATTCCAGTCAAGATTTCTGCAGGTATCACACAAAGAGCCTACGCCGGGAGAAATCCTGGAGTCCGGATCCAGAGCCGCGATGACTAGCGTCGAATTCGAGTCGACCATTGAAGCCTTCGATTTCCAAGGCGTGAGAAGCCCCGTAGAATGATGAGTATGAAGAGAATGGTAGAGTGCGAGGGGAAAGAGGCTGAAGATGATGATGGGACCTAGATAAAGTGGGGCGCGATTGGCAGACCGGTCAGCACCCTTGTCGAAAATCAAGCCACAACCTGCATACTGGCCTTGCTAATGGCCTTACATCTGCAAGTCCCGTCTTCTACAACTCTGTCCTCTCTTACGATTCACAGATCGTGCGCTCCTCCTCCGCCATTTCCACAATGGGCAAGGGAGATCGGTATTCATCCGTAGCCCACGAAAGCTTGTCGTGTCGGAGCTTTGCAGCGAAGAGTGACGAAGGATACCTAACGTGGGCAAATTCGAAGTGATGTCATTACAGAAATAGCGTTGATGATGATAGCAATAGGCGTTATGATGTTTTAGGATTGTGCGAGCTTCGGTGCCTACCAGCGCTTCCAGCAGTCCGTAGTACGGTGCGGGAGAAATTTATGAGCTACGGCTATAGTACGTAGCTACAAGATAAACATGGAATTATGACTAATTTCACATAGCCATAGACCGTAAGGTTTTAGATAGGTTAGTAAAAGGTATACTAGCTAATATTTCAGATTGCCACTGTACAGCTGTAATTACGGAGCAGCCTATGTACGAATTACAGCTACGCTAGGGAAAGTAGGAGAGCTACGTCTTGACGGAACACCTTTAGCTACGCTACATAAAGTATGGCCCGTGGTACGGAGTGTTGGAAGCGCTGCCTAAGAGGTAAGTAGCGGTGTACGCACTGCATTAAATTTCATACTCGTCTGCGGCGCAATGTTAAATATCTTCTTACTGCATACAGTCTGGCTATCGCTAACGATGTCACATGTAGTTATCCACAGCTTACGATTCACCTCATCTATTTACTTTCCTAGCGAAGTGCTTCGACCAGACCCACCTGATGATGCCTTCGACACTGACCGACGATGTAGAAAACCTTGGAAATAGAATTAGCTTGGGACGCTAGATCGCAGTTTCGTGCTGAGTATCCTACCTCTCCGAGATATTCTCACAACCATCGGATCCCGCCATATGTCATTTTTTCTCGCAGAGGCTATGTTGAACCATTCCACACTAGCCGCAGCAAGGAAGAGGGCCTCGAATTTGAGCTCGGACTCGGAAGTCTCTTCTGTCCTGTTGCCGGGAACACTGTTAACCTCATCATCAATGAGGTCTATGTCCGGAAATGCGATTTCCGGATATCGCTCGGACGAGTCGCTCATAGTCGCTCTCAACCCCTCTCTACCGAAGCGGTAGTCTGCCGGGTTGGACAGATCTGCGCTCCAAACTGGAAGGCAGAACACTGAAATCACCGAGACTTCCGCAAAAGTAAGGTCAGAAAAAGTCGATAGGGCCATTGAAGCTCGTTGGGAGCTACTAATCGACCAGATTGATTTCTGCGGTCGTACTTTCTTGTACACACGTGAGTTGTCCAGGTCCTCTTCAAAAGGGGACTTCATCGACGATTTACGAGAAAACGATGTTGAGGTGATGTCTAGTGCGGTAGGTGCTACCGGCGCTGGACCCATGGACATCGCATCAATGCGTCTTTTGATGTCCTCGTTGCTAGAAATGACACGTTCAACCAATTGGTTGAGCCCATCCATCGAGGTCTCCGCTTCTCGTTGAGATTCGCTGCGCACTATGAGCATGGTATTGGGCCAGTCGATGAAGAGAGGTTTACATACCACTGCAGAATGCTCAGCATGAGAACCAAGCTCAGCTTATGCCCCCGGACCTTTTGCACAAGCTCCACAATCTCATCTTCGTAGTATATCCACTTGACTCTGTACACCTGTCCATTGTTCACGCAATTATTGACCACCCGCTCCAAGTCTGAATACGTTGTCACGCAAGCAGTCAGACTGGTCACGATGCTACGCAGCGACAGCATTGCGCGCCTGGCGGCGTTCGTCTTCGACACGCCGATGAGGTAGACCTGCAGTTGTTCGAGCGCAGCCGTTGTGCTTTGCATCTCGTCGAGGACTTGCGACGCTGACTTGGGTGCATCGCGCGTGTGCATTATGAAGTGCTGGAGAATGGGGCCGACACGTGTTGCAGCTGCAATGAGACCGACGACAGCGGAGCCGATGGACAGTGGATCCATGACTTTGTCAGTGAGGTCGACAGGAGTGGAAGTTGTGAGGAGAGATGATGGGCAACTTACGACCAGGCTGAGCCATGTGTGTTCAGCGCAGTGGCTGTGATTGATGTCGCCTGTCCAATCACGAAGTGGAGGGTGACAAACTTGCAAAAATGCACCTCATACAGGGCATAGCATTCAACTTACTCAAGTTGTTGTGCGATGGTTCCACGAGCAGTTTGAACACACTTGGGAGTTGAACAATTCATTGCAATGTCCAGCATTGTGCCTGCGAGAGTCCAAGACATAGGGATATGTAACAGTAAGCTCAAGCCCGCCGTCAAAAAGTAAGAACCCTTGTTGGCGAAAGCTCCGCCAGCATCTGAACAGAAAAAGCGCAAAAAGAAAGTTTTGCTCCCTGCCAGACTCGAACTGGCGACCTTGGGATGTCTGTTGCTGTGAACAGTCATAGTCTCTATGAGACCCACGTGATAACCAACTACACCAAGGAAGCATCAGATAGATCTGAAATGTGATATGTAGCGTTTTGTCAGGATATTATAAATATAAAGCAGCCAAAAATTGCGAGACTGAGTATGTAGGCGGCCTTAGAGGTCTTGAACGCCATACAGCACGTTCGTCGTTGAGCCATAACTGTGGGGTAGTGCGGGGCTTTGACAAAAATCCATTCATCTAGTCTGCTAATCGCTCGAATGCGGCGCGAACCTTTGGGCCAGGCGGATTGCGTGTACAACGTCATTTCGAAATGTGGATGCAACAGAACAGTATTCTCATGTTCCAGATAGCACTTTAGCAAAATAGATCTCAGGTACGAATTTGTGAGCTACAGTCATTTCCACACTTTTCAGGTGAAAGCCGCAGCAATGAGAGAATGCCCTACTTGAAGGCGAGTGCACAAGATGTCATGCAATGGTCCCATCACACACACAAGTAGCCGGTAGGTCCTTGCTTCAGAACCGTCATGTTCTAAAGAGGATATACTGTACTGCACAACGGCTTGCTAGATACGATGTTTGGATGGTGCTTTGGATGCCGTATATTCGGCGACTAGCACACATGCGGGGCTTTTCCCAGTCCATTTGCAATAGTATACAGATTGATGTACCCTTCAGAATCTTTTCGTGTCATACATGCTCGTACACGGTACATCTACAAAACTCGCTATCATACACCCCTCACCCTCACGGATGCGCGGCCGCCCCACCTAACGCAGCCGGCGCTTGCTTCGTATGTGGCACGCTTCCCTGCTCATCCAGTTCCTCCACTGCCGCCGTGTACTCAGTATCACTCATATCCGTGGTCTCGGTCTGCGGCCCCGAGAACATCTGCGCCCTCTGCGCCTCCTCATCCTCAATCTGCCTGCGGGCCCACGTCTTCCAGTTCTCCCACGATTTGTCCTCGAGCTCCATGCCGATCTCAAGCGGGCCTTTGCCAAAGTAGGCGCCGACGTGCAGGGCTTCTTCTTTCGCGACCCGCCGCCGGATGTCCTCGAGGTGGCGGTGCTTGTAGAATTCGCGGCGGGCGACATCGTAGGCAGCGGGTTGAGAGAGGTGGCGGTTCTTCATGAGCCAGAGCTGGCGTTGAACGACGCTATGCAGTTGTTAGTAGCCTGTCCGGTTTACTCGTTGGGGCTGCCTACCTCTCGCCATCCAACTGCTTCCCCGGCTGCACAATCCTGCTCCAGTCGTGCTCCTTTGCATCATTGCCGGTGTCTTCGACTATCAATCTTGGCCGCGCCAGCTCCCACGGGTGATCGCCGAAGAAGTCTGATCGCAGCTTGTCTTCGGGGTAGTGGATGGGCAGCGGCTGGAACATGCGGCTGGGCTTCTTCGCACGCTTGGGCACGGGGGTGCGCTGGACGGGGCGAGCGAGGGTCTCGCTGGGAGGGATGTCGCCGATGATGTTGTACCATTGCGGGAGGTGCGGTGTGCGTTTGGCGTCGAAGAGGGCTTTGGCTGTCTGGCGGACGCGCATCGGGCGGAAGTCGTAGCGGCCCATGGCGGGCGGGTTGCTCTGTTTGCACCTGGTGGTATGTTTCTATAACATCTGATGTAGGGCGATGAAGTGACGGTCGTCGATATAAGCGGGCGATTGGTCGTCAATTGGTTGTCGTTGTGGTTCTCGTGAGTGCAGAGCGCGCGCAAAAAGTGGTTAGTAAGCCAGAAACTTTGCAGACGCGACCTCGTCGCCTGCACGCCCTCCCAACACCCCTCCACGCCGCCTCTTCTATCGCACTCAGCTTGCCAATGGGTCCTGTGTGCGCCCGTTGAGCTTCCGCAGTCAATGTCCTCCCCCTGGATTGGCCGCCGCTGACACAATGCTCGTCCTCTCATGTCCCTGCTCCGCACCCTCGACCGGACCTCCGCCGTCTCGCATACAGTCCTCGCGCGCCCATTCCTACCATTTTTATACCCCGCTCCATTCTCCAAGTTGTCGAACCGCACATTCACCAAGCGCGCGTTAAATCGGCTACCCAAGCCCTCACTTGATGGCCGGCGTATGGACAGCTTCTTCGTCCAGGCATTGGCGCGGGCGGGATCCTGTCCGGAGCATGCAAAGCAGATGTCCACTTTACGCGGTGCGACCTCGGGCATCAAATCTCACCACAAGGCGCGGCGGAAGAGCGCATCGCACGACCACGAGCGGCGCGAGTTCCAATCGACCCAGGCCCAGCGAAAAGGCCCGATCAAGAAGGTCAAGCAGTTCGCTGAGAACGAGCTGAAAGCGCTGGTGGACTACTACGGGATCGATCTGGCAGCAGAGTCGCAAGAAGAGACAGTAGATGAAGGGCCTTTGGTCTGGAACGTGGGCGATGACCACGAGCCCTGGCCAAGCGACGACCCGCAGGTCAACTCCACCACGGCCATGATTGAGGAACTACTGAAGAATGAAGACACGGCCCATGAGCTGCTCGCCGAACTCTACAAGCTCCTGCCTTCCCCTGGAGTGGTGTACCTGCGCTCTCAGACAATTCACGCCCTGCTGCACCACCTCTCTGTCCTGGAACGGCCCACCGAGATTGCAATGCATCGCTTTCTTGCCATCCTTGACGACATGAACAAAGCACACATCCATATTATACGTTCCGAGTGGACCACCGCCATACACCTGGTCGGCCGTTTCATGGGCAAAGTGTCCGGAGAAGAAGTGCAGTCCGCGCTACATGTTTGGCGGGACATGGAGCACCGGGCTGGTGTAAAAGGGGGCACCGTGACCATGAACGTTCTCTTCGACATTGCCGTCAAAAGCGGGAAGTACACGCTCGCCGAGACGTTCTTAAAAGAGATGAAAGTGCGTGGTCTCAAAATGCACCGACATTTCCGCACCTCCCTACTTTACTACTACGGCGTCATGCAGAACGGCAACGGAGTAAGAAAGGTATATCATGAGATGGTTGAAGCCGGCGACGTTGTGGATACCGTCGTTATGAACGCCGTCATGGCCTCCTTGATCCGCGCTGGCGAGCCTGGAGCCGCCGAACACGTCTTTGAACGCATGAAGAAGATGCACGCTGCGAAAGCATCTCCCTTCCCCGGAAATAAGCCCTTCAACATACGCACCTGGCGCGGCCGCCGGTCATTCGGAATACATCTCACAAACGAAGCGCGTGAGCTTACCAAGGTAGGGGATCTCGACAAGCGGAAAGAGCTACAAGAATTGGCTCCTATAGCACCGAATTCGCGCACGTATAGCATCTTGATCCGGCATCACGCCCGCGTAGTCGGAGACATTGACCGCGTCAACGACCTTCTACGCGAGATGGGCTACAACGGCGTCCCGTTGGAAGGCTCTATTTTCGTCGTCATCTTCCACGGCTTCAACAATTTTGGCGGCGTGCGATACTCTTCGTGGACGGCGGATAAGCTGGAACAGACGTGGACCGAGTACCTCAAAGCCGTTGATCAGAAGCTAGACCGCACGTGGTTCTCTAAGATGGCCGTCGTGAGTGCGTTGAAGGCATTCAAGAAGTGCATGGACAGCGAGCGGACATTGCGGGCTTGGGAGGAGGTAAGGCATGTCTGGGAGCCGTCGCAAGCCGATGAGCAGGCTGTGTTAAGAGTGCTGGGGATGTTGGTGCCGCCCAAAGGGTTCTTTGATAGCACTGTGTAGATTGTGCTTGTATGCCAAGTTGCCTTGTACATCTAGAGCTTTGTATTTAATTGTACTCGATTTTCTGTCACAATAAGGGCCATAACTTGGCAGATGTTACATGGTTAAGGGGGCGAGGGACTCGCCGTACTTTTCTATCCAATCCACCGCTTGCCGCGCCCGTTCCTTCACTATGCTTTCTTCGTCTCCTCCTTTACCGCCCCTTTCCTCCAACCACTTTGTCAACTGCCTCAAAAGATCCGCCCTCGCAGGCCCCATAGTCCCATCTGCCACCATCGTCCGCACAAACACCCACAGCGACTCATTGCCCACTCGCAGGCTTAACGCATAGTCCACGATGCGTCCAACCACCTGCTTCCGCACATCCAAAGCTTCACAACTCCGCAGTAGCCACGTGAGAAATGAGAAGCCCGAAATATCAGATGGATGGCGACAGCACCAATTCCTCATGGCATCCAACACCTCGACCAGATGTACATTCGTAGCGCTCCGAGTGCCAGATGACATCAATCTACCTAGGCAGAGCGCAAATAATCGCCTCGCATATCCGAAAGCATAGTAATTCTTCGGATGTCGTTCGCCAGATTTACACACCACACTTACTTCCGAGCGTAGAAAGTCGTGGACCGCGCATTCCGATAGAGTGGAGAGTAAGTGGTGTTTGACGAGCCAGAAGCGGTGGTGCCAGAGAGTAGGAGATTTGGTTTGCCGGTGCAGGGGTGAGGTTAGGATGGAGGTTACGAAGATGAGTTCGTGGGTTAGAGCGCGGATATAGGGGGTATCGCTTGAGAGTGAAGGAGAAGAGGTGGCTGTGAGAGGGGGTGCGAGGCGTTGTAGGTGCTGGAGCCGGCGTTTGCGGAAGTTGGCGGCGGTCAAGTATTCCGGGTCGGAAAGGAGGAGGAGGTTTGTTGCTTGGAGTTTTGGCTTTTCTACAGTCAGCTGTTTCGTGGATATATATCGAAACTGATCTGCCTTGACTTACGATCGAAAGTAGACCATCTTGTATATTGGCGAGAAACCTCCTCCGGGCTTCTAGAAATGCCAAAGCGAGGATCTCTTTGGGAAGACCTAGGTTGAAGTCTTCTTGCATGCAGATGCCATCTGGAGGCGGGAAAGCTGGCGGGAGGATCTCGATGTTTAGGACTTCGTCTTCATAGTCTGAGAAGTACTTGGTCAATACGTCGTATGCTTTGCTCTGCAAGGCTGCAGTAGATTTTAGATCCATGGCAGCATATTGAACGGACCAAAGCAAAGTTCGTATCACGAAGAAAGGGGTTTCATGATAGCTCGGGTTACCTCAAGCGCTCAGGCTGAGTAGGTGTGCCAGTCGCAGCGGGGAAGACAAGCGGGCAGCGCACGGGCCGCATCAACACCAGGCGGGCAAATTCGCAATGACATAACGCTCTCTTCCGACCCGCCAACCCAGCAACCACACTATGCGCTGAGCTGGCACGACTCACGACTCATCCTTCGCCATGCCTTCGCTTCTTCTTGTAATGTTCGTCTTGCAGCTGTCGCTCCACGTCATCAACACCGTGGGTGTAAGCACGCTGAATGACCTGGTACGTTTGACCCTCCCTCCATGAGGAAGTAGAGGAAGTAGTAGATTTATGGCATATGAAAAGAAGGCTGACGGGACAATAGCTATGGATCCTCTACAACAAGCTGCCTACGCCAACTTCGGGAGCGGCGCAGAAATGCCAGAGCCTAAAGCGGGAGATTGTGCGGTTGAAGCGCGAGCTGGGGAACACGTCACCGCAAGACAACTTCTCCAAATGGGCAAAGCTTGATCGACAGCATAACAAAGCAGTTGCCGAGTACCAAAAACTCGGTATGTCACCTCCCCGCCTTCTTCCCACACTCCTTCAAAACTAACACCTCTCCTCAGACGGCTCCCTCCGCACCCACCAAGCAACCTTCACCTCCGCCCTATCCACGCTCCGCTGGCTCGGCACCCAGGGCCTCCGCTTCCTCCTCCAGTTCTGGTTCGCCAAGTCGCCCATGTTTTGGATCCCCGCGGGCTGGGTGCCGTACTACGTCGAATGGATACTGAGTTTCCCGCGGGCGCCAGTGGGCAGTGTGAGCATAAATGTCTGGGGCATCGCGTGCGCGAGTATGATTACACTTGTCGCGGAGGCGGTTACGGCGGTTTATGTGCTGGTTACAAAGAAGGTGCCTGTGAGTGCAGAGGAGAAGGGACAGCCGATGGCGTTTACTGCTGGTGGAGGGAGCGAGAAGAAAGAGTTGTGATTCTCATGGCCTTGATGCAGCAAACACATCTTCTCGTAGGGCATAGCAGCGTCCATACAGCACGATTCCAAAACATAAGTGCATCTTCACGCAAAAACAAAATATGGATGAGAATGAACATTGATGTCTCCCATCTTACTGACGCAAAGCCGTCCTGGGTGTGACCCTCAGACACTGCAACACGAGTGGGATGACCTTGGCAGGTCGTTTGGCTTCCTCTAGGCACCAAATTTGAACTCGTGAATGTGGATGGCATATCGCCGAGTCTTCGAAAGGGCCGTTCTACAACTACATGCGAACGTACACACAGCGAGCGAGACAGCGGACATGATGCTGTTGTTGCTTATGTGGAGAGAACTCTTTGCGCTCGGGAGCAGCTTAGGTGAGCGAAGGTTGGAGGAATCGGAGAAGTTTTGTGAGAGGGTCGGGCCGGGGGGATGATGTTCCGAGTTGTAAAGATTATGAGTCTAACGATATGCGTCTTAGATCCGTCTTTGACTAAACACCGACCTTTCCATCACGTCTCGAACTGCTCACCCACGCATTCTTCTTCATCCTCTACAAAACTTTGGGAGCGCAGCATGAAATCATGTCGAAGACTTGCCCTTCGCATTTGCAGCCACCCTAGCCCTTCACGGCCCATCTGCCGTTCTGTATCCCGCACGCGTCTGAGCTATGGTCCGAACATCACACATTACAACTATGCGACTAGTAGCTACCATATACGGGGAAATCGATTGAGCAGCGGAAATTGGAAAGAACTGCAGGATAACTGGCAAGTAATAGCTTGACCTCCGCATCGGTGCGCATGTTGATGGAAGTAGCGCCAACAACGCTGCACTCGAACCAGCCAGTAAACCAGCCAAAACAACTGCAAAGAACGCTGTAAGAGAGATCGATGATGAGCGAACGAAGAAACGCGAAGAACAAACGGAGCGTTTGATCGCCCTTTGCGCGGCGACGGTCCAGCAAATGGCCGAGCTGGCGTGGATGAACCCTGATGCGTGTACTCCGGCTCACGTACGGGGCCTTTGCGAGAACATGGTGTTGGGCGTGCAGAAAGAGCTTGGAATCGACGAGGAGCTGTCGCCAGTACAAGAGGATCATTCGGATACGCGCAGTTTGCCTCCGGTTACGACTCTCGAGCAGCCCAGACTTAGCAACTTTCCAAACCACCTGTCGCGCCATCAAAATATGGCTTTCTGCAATTTACGGCATCTTCTCTGGCGTAGATACAAAGCCCACTTTCGTTTCGAGCAAATCCGACGATTGGACATTTACTTCCAAATACTACGTCTCGAACCTGTGTTCGAAACGTACTACGCTCTGTTATCTGACCGATCGTTGCTGCGATATGTAATAAAGCCACAGCCATCGATTCCCGACCGCGCAGCTCAACATCGCATTGTCAGTGACTTTCCTCGCTCAGGAGATGTCTCAGTCGACCTAGCGGGCGAAATCCAACGGGCGCTAAACGCTAACGTCGAGTTGGACAGTGTCATACTGAGTCGCAAAGAGGTTGAAGCGCTCCAAGATTTCGTCGTCGCGCTCAAGACCACTAAGAATCCCAACGTCCTTACTTTCCGGTTCTCGCAATTACTGGAACTGTGGTCGGAGTGCTCCAGCCGCCATGTGTACAGGACGACCCGAAAGATCGAGACGCGTGCCGCAGGCATCGTCGCCGAAGTTATGAGATTGGAATGGGATATTTTCACAATTCGGCCCCGGCAGATGCAACATAGTGGCGGAGAAGCTTGGACACCGCCCGAGTCAAAGGTAACAGCGGCGCGACAAGTGCGGACGGCGGAGACATCGACGGAGACTAAAAGCGCTACGCAATTCGACAAAAGGGCTGAAACTGTCGCTCCAGACGCGGTGTCTGAAGATGATCTTGATTTCGACAACATGGACCCATTTGTACGAGGTATGATGACGGACAACTCATTCTTCGAAGACGACACGACGATCCCAGACGACCGAGGAGATGCGCCCATTGCGATCCCCGGAAGTAACTACCAACCGGACAATATCGATAGCATGCAACCTCCCACCAAGGACTCTAAGCGTCGAAGACGGAGACGCGCGGAAATCATCGGCGCAGCCAGGACCTCTCAGTCCGACTTGAGGAGTGCAGTGCAGCCAGTTGGATCTGAAAAAGCTCCGGTTAGAACTTATCCCTCTGCGCGCAGGTCTCGGTCGTGAATGGTGGTCTGTCCCCATGTTATCTGGGTACCGGATTAGTTCGATTGGGAGGAAGGGTCAACAAGGGTCTGCAGAAGTCGGAATTTACGCGTGCTTGTACAACTACTATCTGATAATTACTTCTTTGTACATATGGGTTCAGCTTTTGTCAGGATGAGCATAACAACCACAAAGCGTATCTCCCCAACCGCGACGTCGTCACACTCAGTTCAAGCCACCCAGCACGGACCAAGCCACGCGAACCTCCAAGCCCTGAAACAAGAACTTCCTCAACAAACATTGTGCGCAAAGCTTGCAAGGAACCGCACACTCAACAATCTCTACCGAAGATTGCGACCATGGCATCGGCAGCGCGTCGCGGGTTTACGAGCTCGAGGGGTGCGAGACGCGTCTTTGCGCAGTACCGACCGAGCGCCTCGCAGTTCGCGCGTCAACTTCCATGGGGTCACAACAGAATACCGACTCCAAATGCTTTTCGAGCACGTTCGTATCATGGCGGATACACTGGCTCGAGTGGGCAGAGCTGGTACGTCACGTGTGTTGACATACGCCCGGACACTCAGTGCTTGCCTATTCACTAACGGAGTGAACGTTAACCGTATCAGGGACGGCCTCGTTTACGCCATCATGTCCAATATCCGAGGCGAATACAACTTTGGACCTGAATGCTTTCTCAGTGCGACTAGTGCTGATCTCGACTCTGACACCGACACAGAGACCACGGCACGCCGCGACATGAGAGAACTAGTGCCTTTGCGTCTGAACAGACCGTGGTTACTCGCCACCTCAAAGGACATCCAGCTCCGTCTTCAAGTGTTGTGCAAAGAGCAGGCTCACACGGCCGAGTACGCTGATATCCTGGATATGATTCAGATGCTGGAGAGACTGGGTAGCATGGACGAGGATAATCCCAAATTGGAGTTGTCTGAGTATAGAGAAATATTCATTACGCTAAGAGATGGGCTGAGGGCGGGCGACGAACTACCTTCGCGCCTCATCAGCGTGCGTGAGCGACCAAGCATACAAAACGTTCAATTCAGCGCGGAGTGTGTGTGGGGTGTTGCGGTACTCAATTCGGCGTTGAGGAGGCTAGAAGGCTCAAAGCTTGCCAGTCAGGAGGAGGAAGAGGTGGAGGGCGGGTATGTGGATGGTGACGGTGGTGCGGGAAACACGTTCGAAGGCGATTTGCAAGCGTTAAGTGGCAAGATCAATGGGTTGCTGTTGGATAGTAAGGATAATTTCCCCGAGGGCGAGAAGTGGTTTGGGAGGGAGGACGAGGTAAGGATCTTGGAAACGGTGGTAAGGGTTGCGAAGGAGGCAGGGAAGAGGAGGGGGTGGTAAGCGTGTTGGCTGCGTTGGCTGATTAACTTGATGGCCTGGTGCAGCGTTGTTGGGGACTTCCGTTCGTCGGCGCGTGGGAGGTCTGAGTGCTGACTCGCACTTCGGATGGGAGATGGGACTGGTCGCGGATCTGGTTGGGCTGGTGGAGAATGTGGTTGGAGGTGTTCGTGGAGTGCGTGGTGGGACTTGGGACGGGGTGTGGACGGGCAAGGCTGTTTGAAAGACGAGTAAAACAAACTCGTGTCTTGATGGTCGTTGGCAAGGTCTGATGCTTCTTGTACTGCAAAGGGAAGTAAGGAGGACGTGTCGTATGTCCCGATGGTGCTGTGGAGGTTGCACTCGGTACCGTTAAGATGGCGGGGAGGAGGGCGTGTTGTGTGATCCGACGGTACTGATGCTTGTGCTGGTGGAGACTACGTTGAAGGCCATTACCATGGCGGGGAAGTGGAGGAGAGGGGGAAGCGGGAGGGTGGTCGCTGTGGGTCAAATTGGGCTGGATGCGGAAAGTCTGGGTGACTTCGTTCATGCGTCTTTATGTTCGGAGACTCGGTGGCTTATCGCTCGTACGTCGGACGAGCAACAAGCCACCTTCGTCAATGTGAGGGGTGGAATGGGAATAGGGGTCGCGATCTGCGTCATTGCGAGGTTTGGATGTCCCGATCGGGCCATAGGGTGCGGTTTCGTATGCTCGCTGATAGGATATCTTCGGGGATTTCTCGTTGATCAGTATTAACTCCCGATGCTCCTAAAACTTGCCTGATGCTTGTATTGGGGTCGGGGGTGGTGCGGTGGTATTGGGTTGACTGGTATGGGTTTTGGGTGGCTTGGCGGAAGTTCTCGATTGTACCCTATCTGTCCTACGTTACGGGTTGAGAAATCCTTTCAAGCATTGAAATAATTACTCGTGGTGGCTCAAGTGATAATAGGCTTGGTTCTCCTTCGGTTGTAGATGTCGCTGCTGCGTCGCACCGCATCGCCCCCTGGACTCTGCTTGCCATTGCTGATCACTGTGGCTCCTCTTCGAAACTTCCGGTGCAAACTTTCACGGTAACAGGTAATTCGATGCGAGGTTCCTCGAAGCGGGTATATCATCCAGGGTCTTCGTTAATAGACTGCAATTAAGGTCGTTCTTGGTTGACTGCAAGATCAGCAACACATGCACGACAGCCCCGAACGATGTCCGGAGATGGACTATGAGGCGTTCTGCAAGTTTGTCGTAGGTCGCTGCGCTCGCTGCTGGGATTGCTTGGAGTCTGAACCTGGCAGTGCTTTTAAAAAGAAGCAAATGTCGTTGGTGAATTGTGAAGCGTCATCATGCTTGTAGCTGTTAGCTCGACCCAGTACGATGATTGTCACTGCTGGCCGTGCTGTTAGTCTGTTGTCACTGCTTCTTGTCGGGTTGTTTCAAGGCGTCCTGTCGGCGTTGACTAATAACGGCCTTGTCCAAGTTTTGGCCCCTCTTTTTTACATTCCTCATCTCGCCCATACACCAAAGTCCCAGCGCGAAAAACTGCGAAAGGCAAGAGATGGGTTGGTTGCTTGCAGCTGCTGCAGGACACGAGTATGGAGTTGAACCACGGTCGGGGCACAAATGAGGTCTGGAAACCTTCCCGGAAGACGGTGCTTGGCACTATGGATGATAGGTATCGCTTGATATCGATGGTAGACAGTGTGGCGGACGATGTTGGGGATATGATAAGCTGATGCAGACGGTCCGAAGGACTTGCTAGGGAGAGGTGCCCGGACTACAATTCTGATGTTTCACTGCATCCAGAATCTGATAAGAGCAAAGTCGTAGTGGAGGGTTCGCCCTCAACGAAGCAAAGACGTCGACCCTGCACGTACGAAGGGCGAAGGGGGCGCTTTGGGTCCGCATTATCTGGATGAGTCTAGTGTAATATTCGGTAATTAGTCATTGTCGTATAGTAGTTCCATGTTGACGTCTGCGGAGATTATCAGAACATGGTCGTGCTTCTAGCTTCTCACTCAGGAAAGAGCTCGCGTGTGGAGTATCAGCATTCCACTGACAGGCCATCAGACCCGTCTGCCTCAGGGTTCCCCGCACTCGCTGTCGAAGGCATACAGGAAAGTGGTGGCCGCTAAATACCTGCATCGCGTACCAAGGGTACCCTTCGGTTGGTATCGTCGTGGGGACTTCCGGAGCTGCCCGCAGTGTTTGTAAGAGCAAAGATGAGCGCCAAGGGATCTCGAGATGGGTGAGATTTCTATTTGAAGAGATGTTTACCAGTGCTTTCGGAGTTGCCGCGCCACAACTCCTGGTGACCTCAAGGGTCTGGCGGTGGGCTCATGTGTGCGCTGTGCGGCAATATCGGCAAGTCTGTGGTACGCTCCACCGTGGACCTCCCCACTGAAAACCCTCCCAACGATTTCAAACGTAATGGGGGTGGGTCCGGCAAACATTGCCAGGGGAAACTACATGTCAGCAATAGTCACCACTGTACATGTGCATTATAACGCCGCCACTGGCCGCACAGCAGATCCGAAAAAACGGGATGACGAGCGCACCGGTCAGTGTCTATTTAGTGATGGTGTCGCACGACGTGAGGTCGGGCTCCGGCAATCGAGGGCAACGGCCGATGAGAAGCTTAATGCGCTAAGCCTACGGCTGAGGCTTGAGAACAAGTTGCCCAGCGAATAAGAGCAGCCAAGACTCACGCTTGGTGGTGATCTTCGCCTACACGTGAGGAGATTTTCACTCTCTGGGCGGCTTGACGTCAATGTGGTCTGTGCACTCCAACCACGGATCGCCACTCTCATTCCCAATTCGAGAGTACCCACCCCCGACGGTTCAGCACTATATCACTCACGCCGTTCCACCAGTATTTTGCTGCTGCACCTCTCATTCTCCCCTCTGCACGGCCATCCACGCCTGCATCGATTGTACATACAGCACAATACAAGCCTCACCGATCCGTCCGAACTCACAAGCATTCGTGCCCAGGTCCCGAGTGAAGCTTCGTGAAGCTTAGGCCACCCAAGCGACAAACAAGACGACTTCGTCTGCGGCTCGACAAACGACCCCTTTGCAACAACGCCCCCTTTGCAACAATACCCCCTAGCGACTTCCCATTGCAACACTCGACCGCCAACCCCGAGCCTTGGTTTGTATGCTGCAACAATCGAAGTAGTCAAACCACCACACGCAACATCGCCATCATGTGGACCATCAACCCATTCAAGAAGCACGATGCATCCGAATTCGAGGGCGTGCTTGTGCGTCTCGATCAAGAACCCAAAGGTTCTCAACGCGATGGCTCGTCCACGACGACGACCCAGGGCGAGAAGGTCGTCTCAGACGAGAAGAGCTCACACAGAGACAGCGACGACCGCAGCGGCGCTCCTAGTATTAGGGCCGGCACCTCTGTCGGGTTGACTCTTGGACAGCTACGAGCATCCATTGAAGATGACGTGGACGCGGGCGAAACACAATCTGCCTACGATCGTAAGTTTTGCCACCTCTAGTGCCTTGATTGCGTCGGGCAGTCTCCCCCAAACCTAAGGAACCTTGAAAACTTACAAAAGTAGTGAAGTCCAAGGTCATCAACCGCGCCATTGCCGACATGGGCATGGGCCGGTACCAATGGCAACTTTTCTTCCTTTGCGGCCTCGGCTGGATGGCTGATAATTTGTGGCTCCAGGTATGTTTCGTGTCGAGACGACTGTTATTGGAAATCTAACACTGTTGTGCAGGGCATTGCGCTTACGCTTACCTCCATGTCCAGGGAGTTTGGCGTCGATGAGAACCAGATCCGCTACACCACCCTGGCACTGTTCCTAGGTCTCTGCATCGGTGCGTCTTTTTGGGGCACTGCATCCGATGTCATTGGTCGTCGCTTGGCTTTCAACTTCACCTTGTGCATTGCCGGTGTATTTGGACTTGCAGCTGGCGGAGGTCCTAACTGGGTATGTCGAACCAACTCTGCAAATACAGCAACCGCTAACACGGCTTCCAGATTGGTACAGCTGCTATGTATGCCTGCCTTGGTCTTGGTGTTGGTGGAAATCTTCCTGTCGATGGTGCACTCTTCCTGGAATTTATTCCATGCGCGTCTGGAGCTTTATTGACGTTGCTTTCGGCATTTTGGCCCATTGGCCAGCTCGTCTCGTCACTTCGTAAGTTCATCTACAGCGATGCACATCTTCTTGCTAACGAGAGTAGTTGCTTGGGCATTTATTCCCAACTTTGAATGTGCAGCTGACGCTCCTACGTGCTCTATGTCCGAGAACATGGGGTGGCGCTACTTGATCCTGAGTTTGGGCGCAATCACATTTTTCATGTTCATCTGCCGCTTCTTTTGTAAGTACTTTCTATCTTTTCGCAAAGCGCATTTCTAATTAAGTCCCCTCCAGTCTTTCATCTTTTCGAATCTCCCAAGTTTTTGCTCTCCCGAGGACGCCAAAGCGAGGCTGTCGCCACCATTCATGGTATTGCCTACCATAACCGGACCACCACCTGGCTCACCGAGGACATTCTCAACCAAATCGGTGGTGACCCCGAAGTCACCACAGATCACAAGCTCAGCACATCGGAGATCGTCAAACGGAACCTCAGCAAATTCTCGACGCAGCGCATCAGCCCGCTTTTCAAGGACAGGAAATTGGCACTCACGACCTGTTTGCTATGGTTCCAATGGGCAACCATCGGTATGGGTTACCCACTTTTCAATGCATTCCTCCCGCAGTATCTCGCCAACTCCGGAAGCGACGTGCCAACCGATCCAAGCATCGTCTACCGAAACTACGCCATCACCTCCATCGTGGGTGTACCGGGATCCTTCCTCGCCTACTACCTGGTTGAGATTCCGTGGCTCGGTCGTCGCAGGACGATGACAATCGCCAGTGTTATCACGGGCGTATTCATCTTCCTGTTCACCATCTCCGGCGACCCGAAGTTCCAGCTCGCCTTCAGCTGTCTCGAAGCATTCTTCCAGAACATCATGTACGGTGTGCTGTACGCATACACGCCAGAGGTCTTCCCTGCCCCCAACCGTGGCACTGGTTCCGGTATCGCTAGCTTCATGAATCGCATTGCGGGTCTTTGTGCCCCAATTGTCGCTGTCAATGCTGCCAACGGAAATCCCAAGGCTCCCATCTACGCGTCTGGAGGTCTCATCTTGGCTGCATCGCTCAGCATGCTTTTCCTCCCTATCGAGACGCAAGGCAGGCAGACATTGTAAAGGGTTGGAGGTGCAGGACCAGTCCGCGCATTGACTCAACTTCGGTTCAGTCATCCACGGCGTCAAGTCAAGCTTCCTTGGCTGTGGCGCTCTTCCTTCAAGCGCTTCCTTAAAAGGAGTAGCACCAGTTAGGTGCGCGCTGCAAGAGATGGGGTATGGAGTAGAGCCCCCGACTGTTGTAAATTTCGTTATGTTTCACGATCAGAACCAGATCGAGATAGGCGGTCATCTTTGTGTACGATCACCACGGCGATATACCCAAGTTAAAAGCATTAAAAGCATTAATGCAAAATTTTCAATCTGATTGCTTGTTGATCTCCTTTTTAAATGTTTCATTCTAACTAATTCTTCTCGATCAAATGCGCATTCACGGGCGTCAAAGCCTTGCCTTCTAGCAAAAACGCCTCAATGTTTTCCATGGCCAGCTTCTCAAACCCACTCGCCGTATCCCATGCTCCACCAGCATTGTGGCACGTCAAGGTTACATTGCGCATTTTCGTGAACTCGGTATGCACATGCGGTTCGTTCGCGTGAACGTCCAACCCAGCAGCGAAGATATGTCCGCTTTTCAATGCATCGACCAATGCATCCTCATCCACCAGCGTCCCTCGCGCAATGTTAACAAACCGACTCCCCTTCTTGAACTTGGCCAGTCTCTCCGCCGTGATCAATTTCTCTCCAAAGAAAGGCGTCGCCACCACAACACAATCAGCTACCCCCAGCATTTTGTCCAAGTCGTTGTAAAAGGTCCCCTTCACCGCACCCTCCATCGCCTCATCCTTGCGAACAATATCGTGATACAATACATTCATACCAAATCCCAAGCACGCCTTCTGCGCAATCGTGTACCCAATATTACCAAGTCCGATTATGCCCAATGAGCGACCGCGCGGGTTAAACGCCGTATTTTGCTGGTTCTTATGCGCGTCCTGGAATTGCTCAGCGTCTCCCGATTTCGCCGCTTCAGCACTCCAAATCAGGTTGCGAAAGACGGAGAGAATATGCCATATCGCCATATCAGCCACCGCTTCCGAAGACGCGCGCGCGCCGTTGCAATACGTGATGCCGTGTTTCGACAGTGTCGGGATATCAGCCCAATCGTACCCCGCTCCAGCACTCGTAAACACTTTGCATGTTGACGGGAGATGAGGAACGAGGTCTTGGTCCCATTTTCCCATTTCGCCGCCGCTGTTCCAGAAGGGGCGGAAAATGGCGTGGAAGTCGCCCCATTTGCGCGACTTGAGGGCGGCGATGAAGGCGTCGCGGTTTCTTTCTTCGAGAGTGGGCTGGATGATGGTGAATTTGGAGGCGAAGGTCTTGTAGTAATCGGGGTTGTAGATTATGTCGTCGCCGATGTGGAGGATGGTGAATTTCTTGTCAGAGGAAGACATGGTTGCGGTGGTATTTCGTGGAATGGTAGGTTGGACGAAGGATGATGGCTGGCAGTTCCTCAAGAAGCCTCACATCTCATACCATCATCCAATCCGACCACTTAAACCATCAAGCACCCCACACATCCTTCCGACGACCTTCGGCGCTTTCCGATCGGAAGCGCGAGCATGGGCAAAGCATGAAAAGTTCCCGCATCTGCATGCCATGATTCGGGCAGGAACATGGCCCGAACGATCACGAATCAGCTACCCGCCCCCGCACATCGGCGTTTCCACCGGCGTTTTCGCCGAACGCTGCACTCTCCCCGGAACGTGTAAACGCAACCGAGCAAAACCGGCCGATCTTCCTGCTTTCAACATGATAGCCGCACCCACGCAGGAATCAGGCACGCATCGTGTTTAGTGCTTGTCGGCAGTCGCTTGCGCTACGCTTGAATGAGGGCGAATTGAAGAGATCGTGCGGCGAGTGATCGGATGGAAGGTTTGGAGCTTGACCCCGGATGAGATGGGGCTATTCTGGGGTCGACTGTGCGGAGATGAATGGAGCGACGGAGGGGGGCTGGATATACATAGGAGGCTGTATTCCCCACTGTTTGTACACTTTATTCCTCTGGGGTTCCTATGCTTTGAACGCTGAACTCCACATTGACAACAACTATGGCCGACGAGAAGCGCTCGATCAACGAGATGACGGAGAAGAAGGGTCTGCATCTGCAGACGGTCGGTGCAGATGTCAACATGGAGGATATGTATGGCGAGGAAAGAAAAACGAAAGAGAAGGCACTCGTCCGTAAGGTCGATATTCGCATGATGCCGTTGATGATGCTTCTCTGTACGTCGAGACTTCCATGCTATCGTCATTCTGCCCGCTAACGCTGGTACATAGACATCCTCAACTACCTCGACCGCAACAACATCGCCACCGCGCGCCTCGGGAGTCTTGAGGAAGATCTCGGTCTAGTAGGCACCCAGTACAACACCGTCATCTCCATCTTCTTCGTTGGCTACATCCTCACCCAAGTCCCGACGAACATGATCCTCAACAAGATCCGGCCATCTATCTTCCTGCCGTGTATCATGGTCTGTTGGGCGACTGTGTCCGGGGCAACTGCGGCGGCGCAGAATTACGAGGGCTTGATTGCGCTTCGCTTCCTTCTTGGTTTCGTCGAGGCGCCTTTCTTTCGTAAGTCGGGCACATACTGATCATAAGGGTGACATACTAACATGTTTTCTAGCCGGCGCCCTTTACCTCTTCAGCTGTTGGTACACCAAAACCGAACTCGCAAAACGCATCTCCATCCTCTACGCAGCAGGTCAAATGGCCGGTGCCTTTGGCGGCCTCCTCGGCAGCGCCATCATGGACGGCATGGACGGCAAAGCTGGCCTCCCCTCGTGGCGCTGGCTTTTCCTCCTCGAGGCCGTAGTCGTCTATCCTGTCGCCGTCTTCACCATGTTCATCATCCCCGACTACCCAGCTACTTCCAAATTCCTCACCGACGACGAACGCAAACTTGCGGTTCTCCGCATCGCTGAAGAAGCGAATCAAGAAGATAATCGCGCTGAGATTGGGGCTTGGGAGGGCTTCCGCATGGCGTTCACAGACCCGACGCTGTATATCATCTGGGCTATGCAACTTGGTCTCAACACGGCCGCGGCGTTTATCAATTTCTTCCCAACCATCGTCGCTTCATTGGGGTACAGCAGATCTAACACCCTGCTCCTCTCGGCTCCACCTTACGTATTTTCCGCCATCTTGGGAATTGCCAATTCAGCGCATTCGGACAAGAAAAAGGAACGATGGCTCCACGTCGTATGGCCACAGATCTTCTGCAGCATCGGCTTCATCATATCCGCAACCTCCATGAACATAGCCGCCCGCTACATCGCCACCTTCATGATGATGTCCGTATACGGCTCATTCGGCTGCATTCTCTCGTGGGTGTCTACTTGTCTGCCTCGCCCACCCGCCAAGCGCGCCGTCGCGTACGCCGTCGTCAACGCAGGATCCAATCTCGCGTCCATCTACGCATCGTACTTTTATCCCAGTACGCAGGGACCAAAGTACTGGCAGGCGAATGTCGCGAATGTGGCTTTCTCAATGGCGTGTATTGCCATGGCTACGGTGTTGAGGTTCTATCTGGGCTGGCGGAACACGCAGCTCGATAAGGCTGCTGAGGAGGATATTGCGGAGGGGTATAGTGGGGCGGCTGGGGAGAGCAAGGCGGCACGGGTTGCGGCGAAGTGGCAGTGTGATTCTGAGTATAGGTTTACTTTGTAGACATGGTTGATAGTGGGGTGTGGGTGATGGGAGGAAGCCGAGGAGAAGTGGGACGAATCGGCTTTAGTTGAAAGGATTACTACGACAATGATAAAGTATGTCCCCTGATGTTCGTAATGTGCCATTGCGTACTCGATTCTCCCTACCACGCTATGCCTTCTCGGTAACAACATCATCTGCATCTCCTTTGTGAAGCGTGACCGCAATCTGCCCCGTCATCTTGTCATCAACATTCGGCGAGAAAAAGCTCAAAACCACCGCGACCCCCGTGAATGCAATTGTCGTGTAAAAAACTGTGCTGTATGCTTGCGAGTTCGCAAGGCGATATGCCCGCATCCCCGCTGCCAGGACCCCATCATTCACACCAGGCACATCAGCGAAGGAACCGGAAGTGAGTCCCAGCATGTAGGCTGGTACCGAGCTTGCCGGTAGACCGGCTTGAGTGACGGCTGGAGGTACCTCCGCTGGTACGGTTTGCGCGAGCCGATTTGCGAGCACGGAGACGTAGACGGCACTGGAGATGCTGGAAATGGCTGAGCGTATTGAACCCGCGGCTGCTCATGAATTAGCTTCAGTGTAAGATGAAAAGACGTAAAGGCTTACCCCCAACTGCGGTGCCAATCTCCTGCTGGTCTAAAAGCTCAATGCCAGAGTTAGAGAGGCAAACACTTTCGTTCCAGCCAATAAAGAATGTAGAAACCACGAGAAGTCCAGTAGCCAGCGCTTTGGTATCTGCATTCGTTGCCGCCATTGCTTTCATTTCTTAGTACGCCCCTCGCGAACGTCGGTTGGACGACTTACCTCCTAGTAAAGCACCACCGATGGTCAGAACAGCTATGCACTGATACTTTGTTTTCCCAATCGGCTCCGCCAAGAAGCCGCCGACAATTTGGCCAAAGTTTATCATCAGGCTGGGCACGCAGGCTAGCCAGCCTGCGTACATGGACGCGCCTCCATCGTCTGTGTAGAGGACTGCCACCATTTGAGGCCATATGATTGCTAACGCGTAGTAGATACTGTAATCCTGTCAGCGGTATCGGCAGTATTTCAAGATGAACACGCACCTTGCTCCCAGACCAAGCAGAATACAAGCTACCACCCAAGCAAAGTTCTTGAAAAGATGGATGGGCAAGAGAGGCTCCTTGAGCTTAGCGTACACCTCCCACAGCACGAATATCACAAGGGTGATGCCGCCGATGACCATGGTCGCAATGACGTGCGCGGACTGCCAGGGATAGACACTCCCGCCCCAGCTCAGACCGAGCAGGAACACGAGGAAACCGGCGACAAAGAGGACAATGCCGACGTAGTCCAGATCTTTCAGCTGCTGGATTTTGCTGCGATCTTGGAACTTTTCGGAAAACGTCGGAGGGTAGTAAAAGAAGAAGAAGAGAGCACCGGAGCAGAAGTTGACTATGATCATGGTGTAATAGCACCTAATATTGTGTTAGACATTCCTGGTTCTGCGCTAGATGTTCGCGACTTACCATCTCCACCCCGCTGCCGTGTACAGGACGAATGCTTTCGAGACAGGAGGACCAAGTCCGGCGAATGGAATGCAAAAGAAGTACATGACAGCATTAGCCGAGAACCGATGCTGGACTCGATCAGCTCGTGATCATTGTGAATAGGAACAGTGTGGAATAACCTTCATCGGAACAATTTCCCCTGTAATGAAAGCAAAGGATTGCTGGCCAGACGCAGCAAGCCCGATCAGTGTTGTTCCACCGATCAGCATACCGACACTGTTAGCCACGGCGCATACGATGCACCCGAGCAAAGCCAGCGCGGCAGATCCGATGAAGAACCACTTGATAGTGTCAGCAGTTGCAAAGCTGAAGTCTGTCCTCAACCTACCCGTCGTCCAAACAAGTCGCTTAACCGTCCAACCAAAAGCAACCCAATCGCGAGCGTGAGTGTGTATACCAAAGAAACCCAAGTGATATTCGGATCCGGTCCAATATCCGCATTGATTAGCGCAAGATTTGGAGCCGCAAGTCCAAAGCCTCCAACGGCAGCAGAAAGACCGAGACCTGTAGCCAACATTGTGCCCACGAAGAAAGAGCTACGAAAATAGCCCTTTTTCATCGTCGTCTCGTCGGCCATAAATCCGTGCACGCCATTGTCGTGAGCGGAACGATCATGGAAGCTCCGCGCATCCTCGTACTGTATCGCAGTTTCGGGCTTCTCGGAGGAATGCATCGTGGCGAGTTTGAGATGCGAACAGTGAAAGAACGCGATTTAGGTGCCAGCTCATGTATTGTGCAGGATCGGCGTAATATAATGCGATTCCCGGAAAACGAAGTACGAATCGATCGACCTAGAGAATGAGCATGCGCAGCTCGCTCTTGAAACAAAGAGCCACGCCGCGAACGAAGCTCACGTGCGGAGGTTAGCCATCTCCGGCCACAAGCTTGATCTAGGACTCGCGTGCGCAACTTCGCCCTAGAATTTGCTAACGACTCGTGATTTTCTGGGGTTTGCGGGGTGTGCATGGGTATCAACTATATCGTTCTGAGTCTGGCTGACGCTGTTCCGCTTTTGGACTGCGGTCGCAGGACGAAGCCCCATGATAACCAAACCCAAATTGCTCTTCGTTTTCGAAAACGTGGGAAGAACCCAACTGGAGGGGCAACTTGGAGCTCTACACGCCGTGGCAAAAGCCAGATTTGTTGTCAACGCGAAGCCCGTAATGGTCAGATGATTATATGTGAACATAGGTCACTGCTGTAGGCAACCTTGACGAGACTCAAAAAAACCCCGATAATCTCAACGAGCCACCTGTATCCTTGAACTGTAACGTTGTCCCTGCGCTAACGACGTCGTCAATAATGCGGGGAAATGTATCTGTTGGAACACGCTAACGACATCGTTAGTGGCCGGCTAACGATAACCACGCAGCGCATCCTAGAAGACGATGCCGCCTTTCCTCTGTGCTTCGATATGCATCTCGACTTCATCAATACCGCAAAAATTCTCTGCTTCGACTCTGACTTTGCCTCTGTTCTAATGCGAACCCGCAGCAAGAGTCGAGGCCATGTCGTCGAAGCCGAAGCGATCCATTGACTTCCTGCGTCCCGAGCAATTGCAACGGAAGCGCGAAGGTGACCGTCGCAATCAGGCACTCCAACGAAATCGGACAAAGGCCTATGTACAGCATCTGGAACAAAAAGTGGAGCAGCTAGAGGGGAGAGTACGCGCGTTGGAAGCGGAAGCCGAGCTACAGCGCAAGGTCGACTGTCCTGATATGCCAATATCATTCGACGAAACTATACTCGATATGAATTACGGGACCTTTTGCATCTCAGAAATGTCCCTCGGGGCTGTCACGGACGATCCTAGTGAGTTATGGACATACTTCCTCAGGGATACCACTTTGCTTCCCTCTCCGCCATCACCACCGTCCCAGAGTGTTTCTATGCCGGTTGCTACACCATCGCCCACCACCTATGTCCCTCTTGCGCCTTCTTCGTGGACCACGCTGCCCAAGCATATCGCGCCAACATGCACAATCGACCACGTCGTTATCAATCTCATAGCAACGAGACGGCGACTTGACAACATGGCCGAGTTTCAGCGCCATGATTTCCCCAGCGTACAGTCTCTCCTCAACCCAACGTCGTCGACCGGTGCTAGCCCCGTCACCTCCGTAATAGTCAAGCAAATCATCCACGCAATGGCCGTACCAACGTTGCCCGAGCAGATTGCCATCCTGTACGTGATGAGTACCATCATCCGCTGGCACATCTCGCCCACGCGCGCAAACTACGCCAGCATCCCGCCATGGCTGCGTCCAACCCCAGCTCAGCTCATCTACCCACATGCTCCTTGGCTTGACTTGTTTGTCTGGCCACGCGGTCGGGATCGCTTCGTCCAACACCCGCGGTATCAACATGCTCACGACGCTATGGCGCGACTGTGCAACGCGTCCCTTAGCATTAATTGGGCGCACCAGCCATCCGATATGTTTACCAGTGAAAGTAGACTAGATCAATCGGACATTGTGCTCAATCCTATGTTCGAACGGCATATCCGTAACCTTGACAATTGGACTGTTGGGCAGAGTGTCCTGGACGTGTAAGTCGACCTATCTCACTTCCCGCAACACCCTTATAGCGAACATGGACGCGGTAAACTAAGTGCTGAGCAGGTATCCTGAGCTCGCTGGTGAAGTCAATATTGGTGTACCGCGGAATACGATCACCAGCCGCGTATGTGGCCAAAGTTTTGGATGAGTGTCTTCATCCCAACACCTTCCACGACGAACTAAGGCCAGGACGGTGGAGCTGCGCGCGTAATATTAGGGCTGTGACACGCCGTCACGGACGTCACCAACCAGTCCTCCGATCGAGATTACTTGACGCGAACAATGCCGTATCTTCGGTCTCACTGCCAGATGGTTTCAATCGCTTTTGGTCTCTAGTGGAATATTCCCGCACTTAAACAATATCTTGGATTTTTAGGGATATCTCCCAGAATGAATACTGCCTTGAGATGGAAAGAAAACTTCCAACATACTAGCTATAAAAGCCCGCCATCGAGCAACTAGACCTACCCAAAAGACGGCCGAAGAGCAGCACTCAATCTCATCCATGAATCATCAGACCGAGACTTACGTCGCTGGGAGGCCAACCCTCGACGGCCTACCCCCGAAATTCGACTTCAGATAGATCGAAAAGTCTCAGTCTCTCCAAGACCATTTCCTCCACATACTAACCAAAATAAGTTCTACCACGAGTTACAGCACGAGCTCGTCACGAAAATGAAGTATAAGCTCGAGGATATGCAAAAAGAAATGGGCGCAAAGCTACAATGCGGTGCAGGAGAGTGCTATGACCTAACCTGAGTCGAGATGAATAGATGCGGGTAGTTGCGTGGTATATGCAGGTTTCGGATAAGAAGCGGACGAGGCCTCTTGCTCCTCGGCACATCCTGCGACAGAAGAGTGTTGTCCCGATTTCCTGGAGTATACATGCTTGGAGGAACACGGCTTGGAAGAAAGGAGTAATTGGAGGAACAGTCCGAGTCATCGGTAGAAGATTTGTAGTAATTAGTGAGCGAGTTTGGGCACGATGAAAAACGCGACGAACACCTGTTCGAGGAAGGAGTTGTGGTGTCACGCGGGAGACAATATTGCCCAGGTGTGCGAACAAGTTTCAACCCCCCGACTACGTGATTTGTTACTCTCGACGTTCGATTCGAAGCCAAAATTTGTCCATGATCCAAATGCCCTACAACAGTCTAGTTAGCGGCAACAGTACCGAAAAGCCCAAAAGTACTTACCGCGTTCGAAAGTTCTGTTGGTCTATCCGGGCGTGGGATAGAAAAGTTGAATCGCCTCAACAACTGCGAGTTCAGTCAGCTTTTGCTGATCCCATCCACCAGGGAAGTCACTCACTTCAACGAATATCTTATTGAACTCCATCAACGCGACATTTTTGCCCAGGCACTGATACTTTCCGTAATGGAAAACGAGATCAACGGTACTGGCCATTTCAGCGAATCTTTCTGGGCTTGCCACTATCCAGCGTTCCGGTCGGAAGAGGACCGCATCTTCACCAAAGATCTTCTTCGAAAGGTGCACTCCCATTGGTGAGGACCCGATCTGTGTGCCTCCTGGGACGAACTTTCCATCAATAACGTCTCCGGCTGGAGGTACCTCCTTGAAGAAAGCCCCGGATGCCGGTGGCATGAGGCGAAGCCCTTCCCTGATCACTGCCATCAGGTATGGCATTTGGCGTGCTTCAGAATCCCGTATTGGCGATGAAACTGTTCCGGCCTTGATTCCGTTGTCGATTTCCATCTGTAACTTTCTGTAGGCAGTCGGATTGGTCAATATGTTCAACATGACGGATCGAAGGGTTCCTGCTGACGTGTCGCTGCCAGCAACTACTTGGAGCAACGCTTCCCCTGATGCTTGCTCTTGAGTGAGCCCATGACGAATGAACGAACCAAGCATGTCACGACGAGACTTGGCTTCCGGAACGAACCGCTCAGCAACAACCACTTTCGCCACGCTTCATGCTATTATCAGCATCATAGTTTTACTGGCAGAGCGATCAAGAATCTTACCCGATGAAAGCACCAAAACCAAGCTTGTCACTCTCCGAAGGCATTAGTCCGCGGAGAAGGCGAGATTGAAGTAAACTTGCGAGCCAAGGTAAGTTCCCCAGAGTCACCATGATAGGAATAAATGTCTTCGTCATTTTGAGGTAGTCGTAAACATCGGCATCCTGGTCGAGATATCCGAACGCGTTGCCGAAGGCCAAGTCGCTGATCACATCCAGTGTAAAGAAGGATGCCTTTTCGGCGAAATCTATGGGACAATAGCTTTCGACCGTTGATAAATACTTCGCCTCGATTAAGTGGATAAGCTTCGCGATCTGCGCATCCATCGAACCTTCCATCGATTCGTTTTCTTTGCCAGAGTACTGATGGTTCAAATCATTAGCAGATGCACTTGCAGTATCGGATTCGCTCCCTCAGCTTACCCCTGCGGCCATCTTGCTTCGCAATTTGGTGTGCGCAACCTCGTCGCGCATGGAGAATAGATTGTCTCGTGATGGATCAAACTTCATGGCATTGTACCCTGTCGTCTCTTAGCCTCCTCAGCTAGAGTCGAAACCGCAGATCATTTCTTACAAGGACCTCTCGAATATTCAGAACGAACTGCCATTATCTTTCGTAGCACGTTTGGATCATCCGTGATCAATTCATTTGGTCCAACACGCACAAGCGAACCTTACTCGAAAGTTAGTACTGATCATGACACAGTAGTGTAAGACTTACCATACTTGTCGTTCAACTTTTTGAACGAGTTAGGCTGTCGAGCTTTCAGCGCCTCCTTCACCATCCACCACTTGGAAAATGATGCGGAGAGGGGGCCTGGGATATGGGACAACCGCCGCCACTGCACTACGGTGTGCACCACGTAAAGAGCTATTAAGCCGCCGATGATGTTTAGAGCCAGCGTCCCAACGTAGAGTTCGCCCATGACTGCCCTGGCTCGTAAGTTATGGGCCGGTTTAAGGTTGGTGGTTTGGTGTGCGGGGACGTCGGTCAAGCGAAGAAAGACGAGAACGAGCTCGAGCTTGCAAGCATAATTCGCATAAAGCCCACTACTCAAAAGCGGGAACGACTATTCGGCAGCCGAGGTTGAAGCTGCAGACCGGGCCCCCTGTATTAAATCGTGCGAGTCGCATGTTAGCCGCTACACCCGTAGGCCACGATTGTTTGGGGGCCGGAACCGGAATGGCAGGCACAAGTAGACTACCACGAGCTGCGCAATCCGATCCGAGTCATGAGGACACACAGGTATACAGGTTGGTTAAACCAGAGACATAAGTGAGCAGCTTGGGATGCTCTAAATCACTTTGTTCGGCCACAGGTGGGGTAGATGATATCGAAAAGCATCATCCAACCCACCCCACTTGCTCTTGCCTAGGTTCACCCGCCCGTTACCAAGCAAAATCGCCAATAGATGTTTTCTGCTACTTTGTTGAACCTGCAATGCGGATACTTGCAGTTAGAAGGGAATTTGTATGCCTCCGAACCCAGCGACAACGGCTCGTAGTTCATCGTATGGGCGGGCTAGACGTCATGTTCATTACATTCTGGAAAACGGCGATGGTTATCGCTTGCGTTTATATGCCTTCGCGCTGCGCCTGGCTCTTGTTTTACGTTGCACTCTGAAAGAATGGTGGTGGTTACCGCTTACAGTGGCGTTACTGGATTTTCTCCTGTTCGCTGGAGCGGCAAACCAGGATCTTGACTGCCTCTCGGGGTTGTGTTTCCTGCACTTTTGCGCTGGTTCGGGGACCAGACAGTTGAATGCTCCTCGCATAGGCTTCCAAGCGCCAGCTGTAATTCGTCCGTCGCCCAATTCGTGGAATAGGAGCAATCGATATGCGCTAAGCACATCTTTGAATCTGAATCTACCGTATTAGATCGCATCCTGTGGAATGCGCCAATTCATTGGCTGACCTAGCATAGGGTCTCGTAGTCGCTTGTTGGAGAAAAGCTCCTCGGTCCTTCGTCAAGGCCAAGGTGCGAAGCGATGCCGCCGAGTTTATCTCTTCGGCTCTGCGGTCCCAGTACGGAGGAATAGCGTGAATACTGCTAGCAAATTCGCAACCCATTAGGGTCCTGGCAAAGTTCTCACTGGCATCGACGTGAACATCAGCGTCGTCGTCCGGTTGAGTAGATATGGTGAATACCTGAGGCGTATGCTCCGGTACTCTACTCCAGCACCATCTATAGAGTTGCTCTTATTTAATTATTGGTCGAGTATTGACCGAGTACTCGCGGCGAATAGAAGCTGTAACTGCACCATAGTCAACAAGGCGCACGAATTTTCCATCAAGAGAACTGCTCTTTGCTCTTAGACGTCCCTGTGATGGACCCAGGAATTTGCAGAGCCTTCCTACTTCGACGCCGCTGACACTTGTCCTTTTCAGTAACGAGCTCTACATATGGCTCTCGAGAAGCTGCGCGTTTCGCTGGGCCATGCTGTTCGTCCTTTCCTCAGAGCGACCTTTCGCGGTGAACTCTGCGGGGTCGCCATTCGCTGTGGTTCGTCTTAGATGCTTAGTGCGGTGGTAATGTAGCGTAAGCTATACATAATCGCTTTCCGTATTGACTGTACCAGAAATGTGTCGAGGATGGATTGCGGGGAAGAACCAGGAAGCTGATACGACGACAGCGGGACGGCACGCCTTACGCGGGTGCGGGGCAGGTGTTGCGCTAGATATCAACATTCCAGCCCGCGTGGAACAAGCTTTGGAACTGCTCCTTTGAACGCGCTAGCAACATATATTCTCTGGGCCAAGGAGAAAACCGACTGCATGTTTAACGAAGAACGAAGGTTGCGGTCAATCAAAAGCTCAATACTCCCGACGCCCAAGAGAAGATCAAAGCCAAACCACGATGCGAACCCAATTTGCCGAACTACCCTACCCTCGCTTCACACCACCGGCTGGGTTTTAGGCTTTGGACGTGGACTCCTCCGCCAGTCGCACCAAGTCCTCATTCGTCAGCGGATCTTTCTCGAACCCATACAACACCTGGTCCAGCATAGCCGTCGAGATCTGCGCGAGCCAAATACTTGGCACGCCCATGGTCCACTTCAGCGCGAACGAAAACAACCGTTTCGGAATGTTCCAGGGCTCTAGGATGAGTCCAGGCCTAGCCACAGTTACTTCGATGTCGCCTTTATGCTCTGCAGCAAACGCGAGCACTTGGTTTTCGGTCTCGCCCTACGATCGCGGGGTATAGTTAGACGCAGCTCCTTGCCTTCGTGCATAGGTGGGTCGTACCCTCATCAGAGTGTACTCTGGTTTGAAGCTCGGTATTTTGCTCTGATCGCGCTCGCTTGCAAAGCCGCTCATGTATCTACAGTGCTCGCGCTGTCGTTAGCGTAATATCGCATATCGGTGACTGCACCAAGATGACCTACATAAAGCGAAAAGGCTTCGCCACGCCAGCCGCGAACATCGCGCGCAAGCCTACCATAGTCGACGTTTGGCATATGCGCGTTACCTCCTCGAACGGAAGGCTGTCCACCTTTGATGGAGTCACCGCAATAGTCCTGGGTAGATGCATCAGCAGTGTTACGATGCGCTTGAGGAGCTCCGAAACATACCAAATGCAAGCACTAGCGCCAGCGAACTCTTTCCTTGCTTCATCGGAATACTGATCATAGTCCTTGACCACGACCGACTTCAATTTTGCGATGTTCACTCCTTCCGTAGGCTCCGTCGATGCGGGCAGTGGTCGTCGCGAGACTGCGATCACCGCCGAAACGTCGCTTCTGCGAAGGCTCTGGCGAACGAGTTCGCTTCCAACGAAACCAGTAGCTCCAACAACGATGAGCTTCATTGTGCGATGTTTTCCAGTTCGTGTTTCGTGATGCTATAGAATGTTGGTGTTGTTGAAAGTAGTGCGGCACGGTGTAACCTGCTGTATCCGGGCGCGGAGAGGGTCAACCAAAGAGGCACACAAAAGTATTGTACAAAGTTGTTGTTCTAGCTAGAGACGCGGCAGCAGCTAAGGGCTCGAGGAGTTGCCAAGCCGTTGCGAATGCGCTAGTCCTAATATATCATAGCATAACCCCACTCGACGTGATTGCTTATGCTGACTGTGTGATCGCACGAGTGCACGTAGGTAGGGGAGAAGCTTGGGCAGAGGTCAATAAGGCCCCCCAGGCTCGTGTCTACTTCTTACTGGCTTCTCCTCCTTCCACATCTTGGCCAGGTAGGCTTCAGCCTTATCATCGAAAATGCTTCCTTCGTTGGTCCACATTTGCATCTGAACTTTATCTATAGGCTGCGGGAAGTAATTGAATTCAATCTCGCTACTATCCTTCTTCATATAAAGACACACGGGCATCGTTTCATCCCTTCTTCAAACACTGTTCATGGCGACAAAGTAGTCTATACGCACGCTTGTACAAAGATAGGAATCAGGCCCTTCGTAAGTCGGCATCTGATGGACCCAATTTGCGCAGTCTTCAACATTTTTCCTACCCATCATGATGACCAGCTGGTAAGGAGCAGAGGCTCGGTACACTCTTCACCGGACTTCTTGCGTTGAGATGGCGCGGGCATTTCGCTGTAAGATTCGGTTGCCAGACAACTTTGTCTCTTGACTCAATTTGCAGAAGAATGCTACAATGCTTTTAACCAAGCGACTTGGATTTTCGCAGGGCGAAGCTAGCAACAGGCATCATAAAGCGGATAAAGAAGACTAAAAGTAGAAGTGGGGGCCTTTACTCTTCTTTTATCTGCCGTGAATATATCAGTTGACGTTGGTGTGCCCATAGTCCTGATGGTACATCTGCGAAAGCACTACTGCCGCCTCGATTCCTCCTCTGGTGTTACCTCCACTCCATCCTTAGAGTTCCGACCTTTGCTTGAACTGCAGTACAGGACCATCCTTCAGGCAAAGGAAAGAGTCTCTCACGATGTACTGATTCGGGCTGCGCTGTCCCCAACCCAGCTCGGGCTTACCCTCACCGGTCGTGCATCCAGGCGCCAATCTGATGTCCATCCTCCATACTGTACGTGCACAAACAAGCAGCAGCTCCAGCATGGCAACATTCCTCCCGGCACAGTCGCCGGGGCCCATGAGAAAGGGATGAAACTTCCTTTTCAGCTCTCGCACCCGGGCCTCCTCCTCTACGATGTTTTCACCCAAAGACGGGATCCATCGCTCAGGCCGGTACATACCCGCATCACCATACACAGTCTCATCGCGACCCATCGACCAGGCTGCGCAGCCGACGATGGTACCTTCCGGATAGAAGCGCCCTTGTATCGTCGCGCCGCCCGGTAGTACTTCACGCGGAAGCTCTCCAGGAGCCGGCGGAGAGATGCGGAGTGCTTCATCGATGCAAGCCCGGAGGTACTGACACCTGCTAAGTTTTGGGCTCAGCATGATTTCTTTGACCGAGGCGAAGGTAGATCGTATCTCAGCAGTGAGCTTTACAAGTACACGTGGATTGTGAGCGAGGTAGAAAAACAGACCACACATTGTACCAGCGGAAGTGTCAGTGCCTGCAAGGACAAGGAGTCGAGTCTCAGCTAAGAGGTTATGACGTTCCGTGTATGCAGGTAAATTGGTTTCCGGATCAACTGCGTTTAGGAGAAAGTGGAACATATCGTGTCTGTTGCTCTCAACACCAGCTTTGTGCGCAGCAATGCGCTTGTCGACACGGCTCTCCACGAATGAGTTGTACGCCTTCATATCGACATGGCGGATGCGTTCTTGGAGCGCATTGAGTCCACGAGGCTGGAGAAACAAGACGAGATCAAGGAGGCTGGACTTGGATATGATATATCCGAGTCTCATGTGTCTCATGATAAGATGTGGGATTTGTTTCAATTTGTTCTCGCCCGGCTCTTTTGCATTGAAGTTCTCACCGAAGAACAAGTCACCTAGGATATCGAAGACGAGGAAGTCAACCCACGTAGCCATGTTGCGAGGAGGCGACCATGTCTCAGCTGCATCACCAGCTAATAGCTCATCCCAACGGTCGATATGAGCTGCCATGAGCGGGCCAGCGATCTTGAGGGACTGCTCCGTAAAGGCGAGGTTCAATGCTTTTCTTTTTTTGGCATGCAGAGCTGGCTCTGTGCAGGAGATCGTGTTTAGATCATGTACGTTACGTTTCCAGGCCCTATAGAAGCCACTGCGTGCGGTGTTCGCCCGGGCCGAGTATATGTCAACAAAGGCGCGTTGTGTGTTGAACAGTACCAGATTAGGAGCGGCGCGGAAGGTGTTCCCGTAGCGTTGGAAGTTTTGCCATATCCAGACATGGCGGTCTCCCTTGATGGCGTGGTAGAAAGACGGCAGTACTGAGATACGGCAGATGATGGGGCCTGCAGTTTTTGCGAGCGGGTGAAAGAAGAGGTTGTAGACAGCTGACGTTGCGATATAGGCAACGAAAGCTGAAACAATAAGATATAGGAGAGCCATTGACAATCTTTATAAGTTCAAGCTTCCCTTGTATATTCAATGCAGAATAGTCAGATAGTTGTCATGAATTAGAGAAGGGCGGGCGACCTTGATGTAGCACAATCAACTTCGCCACGGCGCTGACACTGCGCCGTAATCCGCGCTGTGTTACGGCACAGCAGGACATGCAATTAGGAACACTAGATAATTATGCGAGAATAGTAATAGTGTAAGAACGTATAGCGTAGAGTAATTTACATTAGTAGTTACACAACTAAACCGTGGTATAAGAGAAGGCTCGGCCTCTATCCACGTGGGTAGCGACTATGTCTATCTGTCACAAAATCGTTACTTTGATCGATGGGAGACGATGAGCAACCTGCTTGAACCCGGAGAATACGCGAAAAAAGGATGGAGAACTGTTGGAGACCCACAGGCGGAAGCACAGAGCACTGCTATTTATATATACCACTGTAGGACCAGCCCCAGAATAAGAGCGGTTTGAGAATTGAATACCGATATAACCTAACCAACGCGAATTGCTGATGGAGCGGGAAATTAATGGGCACCAAGTTGGCAAAGAGTTATACTGACGTAGGAACTAGACGAATACTTGAAGAGGAGAGGTCGTAAACGACTAGGTTTGATGTCTGGACGTCTTTGATAGTAACTAAGCAAACCTTCTTGCTCTGTTGCATGAGCCTTCTCGCATATGCGTGACGGATGTGCCTACATCCCCGTCACGTAGCGCGCAAGAACCAAGGTAGTGATTTTCCACCCTCCACATCCCGTTCGTTACGTCTAGTCCACATTCTATCAAATAGAGATGGACTAGTGTTTTAGTGACTTGGTTTTCATGCTGATCGGCCTTTGCATCGCTTCCGCTAGACGTTTTGCGGGGTTTCTCCGCGCGTGTCTCCGCACCCCCCTCTGCACTAAGCTGCATAAAGCGATAACCCATTCATCCCTGCCTGCTAGGTTTCTTGGTTAACCGGGCGCGAGATCAAGACTGCCTCCACCTTCCGATCGACTTGAATCTATAATCTTAGTATTTATGTAGCGCTACATAAACTGATGATTTGATGTCTTTCTCTAGGGAAGATTACTCCAGTTTTGCATCGAGCCATCATCGACCGCTAAACTTAATCAAATGCATATTTACCGCCTGTCCACGGCATGGGTCGTAGCTGTGGGTGCGTCTGCTCATACCGTAAAGCTCGACATTCCAGATGCTCCAGCTGCAGGAACACAGGTTCTTACGGGTTCATTTCAAGGATTCTCAATGGAAGTGGCTTCCTTCGCCAACATAGCAGGCAATTTAACGTACATCTCCCAACTACGATCGTCCTCCCCATACTAAATAATTACAGGACGCCGAATAAGCTTTCCCGTCGTATGCTCCAAAATCTCAAAGACATTTCTGGGGCGGCGGCGCCAATTCGCGTCGGAGGTACAACGGCAAACCACGCCATCTGGACACCCAATCAAAAAGAAGCCATCGTTCAAAACTTTGCCATTCCCGGGGCGGATCAGCCCGCAAACGTGACGTGGGGCCCCAAGTACCTCGAGTCGTTCAAGGTGTTCCCTGAGGGCACAAAATACACGGTTGGCTTGACATTTGACAGCGGTGCCAAAGGAGAGAGTGCAACAGTGGCAGAGGCTACTGCATTCTACAAATCGATTGGGCAAGACTTGTATGCCTTCGAGGTTGGCAATGAATTTGACGGTACACTCTTTCCGATGCATGCATTAGGGCTGTCAAACTAATTAACTTCTAAGTCTTCCCTGTCGATCGAAACACCACAACGTGGTCAATCAAGAAATACGTCCCAGAATGGCTTGAACGCGTCAAGGCCGTCTCAAATCGCGTGCTGGATATAGAAACCAAGAGGATCTTTCAAGCCGGCGCCTTCGTAGCACCGGGCTCACTCAGCGCCGACATGTCATGGACCGCCCAAGCCGCTATCGATTTGGGCGTTGCATCCACAGGACGAGCAAAAACCTTTTGCACTCATCAATACTTCGGCGCCGCATGTAGGCCAGTTCAACCTACACTTGCGGGCGCTTTGATGAATCGAACAGCGCTAGTGACACAAATGAACTACCATGCCGGTGCCAGCGCATATACGGTGGCCAAGGGTCTTCAGTACGTTATAGGTGAGACGAACTCAATCGCCTGTCAGGGTCTCGCGGGCGTGTCGGACGTTTTCGGTGCCGCAGTCTGGTCTATCGACTACGCATTGTACGCGGCGTCACTCAATGTTTCCAACATCTACTGGCACATGGGCACAGGCTACCGTTACGCCTCTTGGCAGGCTACTCAGAATGGAACGACCACTCCTGGTCCTCGACCTCTCTACTATGGGAATTGGTTCATCGCAACTGCGCTCGGTGACGAGAACGCACAAGTAGTTCCTATCGTCAACACGTCTTCTGTTGCTGGATATGCTATCTACTCGAGCAGGCGCCACCGGTCAGAACTACAGAGCATCGTGCTCGTGAACATGGAAGTTTTCAACTCTACCTCGACGCCTGCAGATCGAAGACCGAGCATTGAATTCAAGTTGCCTTCGAAATTTACCGGCAGGAAGTCAAAGATGAGTGTGAGACGCCTGAGTGCAGCCGGTGCTGAGGTTCGAGATGGCATTGCTTTTGCAGGTCGTACGGTAGAGCTGGGCGGAAAGGTCACCGGTAGAGAAGTGAAGGAAAAGGTTGCTAACGGGGTTGTTAACGTTAAAGCAAGCGAGGCAGTGCTAATATCAATAAAGTAAGTACTACTGCTTAACGTGTGCATGGAAGGATGGCGTTGAGGAGGCCGAGGAGAGAAGCACAGGGACCGCGAGTCAGTAAATGCACGTGCAGGTGTGATAATGATTCTAGGTTCGATTGCTTCCAGAGCGCAAGCACGATCCCGAAAGGTGCATTGTAAACTATCCCGTCCACACCTTCGGCTTTGGGTCGATGTATTTGGTGAAATCTATGTTGTTATTGGCATCCACTGGAAAGGAGCCCGTTTCCGAGTCATGAAACCAGATACCTGCGACACGATCAGAACAGCTCCAAGTCACAGCGTCAGGAATACTCACTTGGATCTTCCTCCGAGTAGGCACCTGGAAACCTCAAGAACTCGTCTGGAGTACCGCCTCCACTGCCCTTTATGTCGACATGCGCACATGAAACGTACCACTGGCTGTTTCCCTTCCGATAGTCCACCATCCAGTGCTCAATACGCATTAGATATTTCCCTGGCGGAGTCTTCGCCGGAATAGTAAATTTCATCGCCGACGTGTCGAAGATTGCGAACTTGTTGTCTTTCACACCCGCATACGCAATCTTAAAGAAGTCGCCCTTTCCGTCGTATTGATTGAGGTCACTCAAACCATCCGGAAGCTTGGAAAGAAAAACTTGGCCCGGTCCAATATGGAAAATTGCAGGCTGGTACTCGTCTTCTTTGCCACCGTATGGGCCCGAGAGGTGGAAGCTAACATCGTCGCCGGCGATAATGGTCGCGGTTTCGATAGACGGGTTTCGAACGGGGAATGCAGATCGCCCACAGACGAGGTCTGGGCTTGACATGCCGTCGATGAGAGGGAAGCCCTTGCCGAACAATTCTGGAAAACCGTCTGGATTTGCGGCTACATCGCGGATGTATTGAAAGTCGGCTGATAGCGTATTGTTCACGACGAGGCGACTGAATACATCTGTGATTGGAGTCAATCTCAAAGGTCGACAGAAAGAAATTATGCTCTACGTACAGTGGGCATCTGTGCCGTGCGCCAGCAGTGTAGCGACGAGACTCAGTATGGAGTGCTTCATGGTGGTTTTAGTATCGAGCTACCGGAGACCATTGTATGCCCGGGGCTCGATTTATAGTCGAAGAAATGGTCCAGCCTTATCTGGCGCAGTACCTCCAGGCTAATATGGTACTGTAAGCTCACGACCTTCTAATGTTTGGGTAGCAATGCGAGCGTCTACTCTCGTGCGACATGCACGTGTAGTGACGCCTGCAGATGCAGTGGTTGAAACATATCCAATGGCTCTCGCTTGTTTGAGTGCACATATTGTCGTTGGCGGATCTGCGGGTAAACATAAATGAAGCGCAGGGCAGCTGACCTTTAAGGGCTAAATACAACTCGGGACAACAATACATCGGAATCTCTGCGCATCGATTCCGTATCGCTAATAGCTAGGCAGAGGAGGCCGGAAAAGAAGGATTCAAATGCTCGCGGTGACCAATGTAAAATGCTCCGCACAACTATCCGCGAAGTGTCCTACCGCGTCTTCCCGTTATCAACACTTGCCACAAAATTTGCAAACATCGCGCTGAAGCCAAGGTAGCCCTGCGCCTGGTCGTCCGACGTCAAGAAGAACCATTGAGCTGTGCCTTCCGCTTCCTTCACTACCTCTTCCAGCGCGCTCTCCGGCAGCGAGTACATGATAATCGCGACCTTGGAAGGGTCTAAGCCCTCGGCTTGTAGGTCGGTGAGACCTCCGTCTGTCTTCCACTGGTCATATCCTTTCTCAAACTCGACCGAGATGTCCGCGATGTCCGTGTATCCTGAAATGGTCCCGGGATTGAGCACTGCGGTTGTTAACACGGAATCGCGGTAGGTATTTGTTCGGAACGTCAACATACCAACCGTCTTGTCGCCGAATCCTTCCCTGGTCTTCACAGCCTGGACGGCGGTGTTCAACCACTCGTGCTTAGCATCATCGTACTCGCTCGGCGTCTCATCAAAGAAGATGCCATCCACACCCATCAACGGATCATTGGCCTTGGACGCCCACGCCGCATACGTGGCTATTTCTGCAAGCACGGTGTTCAGGTCGTCCTCCGCCCAGCCGGTCTTGACGTAGCCCACTGTCCGCACATTGTCGTACGCATTTAGCTTGGGAACCTCAGCCAGGAAAGCTTCGTCGGGAAGCTCGCCGGAACCGGGACCGGAGTTGGGATTTACAATTACGGTGAATTGGACGGTTGGGTGGGCTTTGACACTGGAGCAGCTGTGAGTAGAAATGTATGACGGACGAATGATCCTGAACATACGCGGAGTACAGCGGCTCCCACGCTCCATCTCCAGGCCACAAGTATAGCGGAAGTAGGATCGACATTAGTGTTCGAGTTTCGGGGGAGGTTGGCTGCGGGTCTAGGCGAAATTGAGCGGATGTGTGTGATCGAAGATAGAATTGCAGATGCGAACCCGTCGTTGGCGGGCACCACCCTTCTTAACGACATCTTGAACGCCACCCATCCTTCGCTGACATTCGCGATTTCCACTTTCCAATGCTCAAACGCGCTAAAACGTTAAACATTACGGCCGATTCCTGCGGAATGAATGCACGTTTCTCGGGCTGGTCCCGAAAATTACCAATTCGGGGGTAGCATGTTTCACAGGATCTTCAAGGTCCGGAACATAAGTGGAAACCCACATAAGAGACCGTGTCGTGGGTTTGGAACCAATCACGAAGCTGCGAGCTATAGCTGCCTGACAATTGTTAACAGGGATGATGGTAGTAACAATGGTCGCCTGAAATGCGCGATGCAAAGTGTTAGATCGCGTTACCCGCATGAGCTGAACTAGACGCGTCCATGACCACGCAAGAATCCCAGAGACATTAAATGATGTTGAGAACTCTATGCTTGCGATGAAGTGAGTCGAGTGATGTAGGGAACCGAGCGATGCTAGTTGGGGGCCGAAAGGTCGTTCAATCCTACAGGTCAGCATCACAATCTGACATTCCAAGCAACAACTACGCAAATGCTTTAAGCTCATCATTCCTTTGGTGTCCGTCCATTGATGTATTTCAGGCTTTGCGATTTCTGCTTTGATGTCTTTAATGAGGTCGCGCACTCCCTTTTCGCTTCATAGTAGGCGTGCAGCCGGTAGACGGGCTCGTGTAAACGGAGTCCTCCAGCTCCATGCGTTATTTTCTGCGATAAAGCCGTGGTTCGACTCGGTTTTGCTTGTCCTGCTGGTGTACTAGGTGTTCGCAGCACGCTGCAATATCGAGAGGGACCCGTAACTGCTTCAGACGTCTGAAAACAAAGTAGTACCAGTCAAACTGTCGTCGAAGCACGGAACCGAAGTCGTGATGAAGTGCGGAGAAGCCCTGCACAGCGGCGCCACGCACCTATCAAGAGCGCCGCCATGGAATGGCGCCATCAAGCCAGAACGCGAAGTCGGCGTCTTTTCTCCCTCTTTTACGAGGGAGCGCACCGCATCTTCCTCACACGAAAACGTGAGCAGAGCATGCTCTCGAAGTCTTGGGACACATACCATAGCACCTTTGGACGAAACAGCGCGAGGGTATTACAACGCTCCGAGTATACGGTACCGCTGGGGTATTTTGTAGCACGGTCGGACGACTGCGCGCACGGCGATATCGGCATGGCTAGACGACTTTCGCGACAGTCGGTGGACTCTGGATTGAAGACCGCCACAGTCGAGGCCAACATCAAGCTGAAGGTTGTTGCGACCGCTGCGTCAAAGACAGAAAAGGCCATAACCTGGGTCGGGAAAGACCGCGCGCTCTTCGCGGACCCAGAGAAGAAGGAGCTACTCTCCGGCGCGACGCGCTCCGACCTCACTGAATCCATCGGTACGGCTCTCAACGGTATCCTGTTCACGACATTGTCGCAGCAACAACTCGACGAACTTGCTTTACTCGTCTCCGAGCGCGGTGTTGTGTTCCTCCGCGAGCAGGCTTTTCATCCAGACGACCAGGTGCGCGTTTTCAAGCGTCTCGGCAAGACGTACAGCGGTTTCAAGGCGAGCGAACATGCCCTCACCCCAGGAAATTCGAACCAGGATTCTCGCAATGTGTGGCATTCGGATGCGAGCTTCGAGGCCAACCCACCGAGCTACTCGTTTCTGAATGTGCAAGATACGCCTGAGTTTGGGGGAGACGCGGCGTGGGTCTCGCAGTATGGCTTGTACGATGAGCTGAGTGCGCATATGAAAGGCTTTCTGGACGGATTGGACGCTGTGCGATCATCGCACGAACAGGATGGGCGCGTGACTAGCGAGCATCCGGCTGTTCGCACGCACCCAGTCACTGGTCTGAAAGCGCTGAATATCACCCCGGGGTCGGCGACAGGGTTTGCGGAACTGAAGCAGAAAGAGTCTGGTTGGTATCTCTAATCTGCATCAGTCCCGCACGAAGCTAATCAAGAGAAACAGACAATCTCCTCGACTTCTTAGACCAGCACATCGACTCCGAAACCCAGCACATCGTGCACTGGGATTGGGAGCCCGGCTGCGTTGTGATATGGGACAACCGATGCACAGCGTACAAAGCGACGCCGAGCACATACGCGAGCGGGCGCCCTGCGACGAGGACTGCCATTGTGGGAGAGAAGCGTGAGCGAGACTCTTTTCGTTCGTGTGCTAAGCTGACAGTGACAACTAGCATACTTCGACCCATCCAGCGAAGGCCGCGAGGAACGCAGGCTACGAATTGCCCAAGAAACGAAAGACGAAAGAGAGAGATTGGAGGCGATCAAGAAACGCTACAACAACACGCCGCTTCGGCGGATCTTGTCACAGCAGGGTCTTGCGATGAGACGTATGTTGCGCTACCCAGCTTCAGAGCAATTCTAACTGAGATATAGCGGGCTATTATTCCCGTACACCAGAGGCGGTCGTCACCACCGCCAACCACGAAAAAGAGCCACCCTCGGTAGTAGACAACAAACCCCCGAGCCGAGCCGACTCCGTGCTATCTGCGGAAGTCAGCGAACCACCTTTAGCTACGGAAAATCACGAGCAACGCACTGCTCTTTGGACGAAGGACGTTCAGGTGCAACTTCAGGGTTCGAAAGTGGCGTCGGTGCCCATCAAGTTGAGTAATACGCCTATGCGGAGGATACTGGAACGCCAGGTTTCCTCGTCTCTGGAGCGGAGGTCGCGCTGAAAATAGAGCGCTACCGTGCGGCTAGCCAAAGTATCTCTGTACGTTCCTGTCATAAAATGTATTCGTTGATCATCGCAGTCGTATCTATCCATCTACGGACCGACATTGACATTGCTCTTGCTCAGCTCAGTCGTCCCATTCGTATAATGCAAGCCATTCGAACCGTTCAAGGTCTCATTCCCAGTTCCATTAGTCCCCTCGAGTCCATTCTGGCCTGCAACATCTACGTGTGCAGGCTTCCCCACATACTCACCCAGCCGCACGCCACGCTCCAAGTCCCGAAAAGGCCTCTCGCCAAAGATAGCCGTCCGCTTACCCTCCCGCTCCTCGGGATTATACCCGCCAGGCACCGCGCGATGCGCAACAACCCGATTATCCCAGAACGCCACGCTTCCCGGTGCCCACTTCCAGCGCACGGTTAGATCATCCGCCGCATGGAGATGTCTGTTTTATATCAGCTCGAGGAACCAGAACATAGACGAGGGGGCGTACATACTCCCTCAAAAACTGCAGCGTATGCAAGGCCTCCGCACCCTTCAGCCCCTCGAGATGAATCACAAACGTAGGATTATAAAACAAGCTCTTCACCTGGGTAACCGGGTGCGTGCGAACCAGCGGATGCGTTCTCCGCACCGGCCCCCGAAACGGCTGCACGCCGCGGTTCACGGAGTTCACGAACCCCTGCTCAGACGAGTGGACGGCGTCGAGGCCGTCGAAGAGGGACTGGAAGTGGGGACTGAGCTTGTCGTACAGCGCGGTCTGCGACGTCCATATCGTGTCGCCGCCCGTTTCGGGGGTGCGCACGAGTCGGAGCATGGTGTAGGCGGGCGGATTGGCTTCGAAGGAGTGGTCCGAGTGGAAGTCGGCGCCGAAGTTGGCGAAGTCGCGGATGTCGCTGATGGGTGTTAGGAGTGGAATTCTAGTCACGATGCATCGGAACGGCTCACTCGTCACGTCCTAATATGGTTACATGGCGGGGGTCGACCTGGTTCGGGTCGCGGTCCTGTAGCCCATAATGCTTGGTCAGGTCGTACTGCTGGTCGATGGTGATGTCTTGGTCGCGGAAAAGGACGACGCCGCGTTCGGCTGCTAGCAGGGCGAGCTCGTCTTTTTGCTGTGGCGTGAGCTGGCTCAATTGAATGCCGGTCAACTCGGTGCCGATGTAGGGTGTGAGTTTCTTCACTGATGTGGCGGCACCGAAGAGGCTGGATTTAGCAGCGTCGGCGAAGAAGGCGCGGTCTTTAGGAGGGGTGAATTCCTTCACGGGTGGGTTTGGTGGTTTGTAGTCTAGGACTTTACTGGTGAGGCCGGTATGGAGGGGTGCCATGATGGAGGATTCTATGATATGGGGCAGCTTGAGGGGCGCTGGCGGATTTTTGTAAGTGCCATCTTGCGTTCCCATGGACATGTTCTTGCGCGCTCACGTCGCGTCGCATGCATAAGCAACAAGGGGTGTATATCGCCATGGCTGGGTTGCATTTCGCGATCATGTCGCTATATGCTTATCTCTCGCGTCATGCTCGCGCGTTACAACGTCGATTGGCCGCAATGCCGTGAAGGTGCATCGAATGTGCCGACTTCACGCAACGGCTAACCCCAACTTACAGACTTGCTTTTTCTCCGTGGATAGGATATCCTCATTCTGCGTGTTGCTTAGAAATGGACCTCGCGGGAATAGGAAACATGGTCTCCGCGAGGTGACTTGCAGCGACCGTCGTAAGCGAAGTGGTGTGTCCCTGCCGGATGAAGTAATAGGTATCCTCGCTTGGAGTAGGAGTCTGGGGACTTCGGTACTTAAGTCGGTACGTCCCCAGGTCCATGGTTTCGGTACTGATATTAATCGATAGCAACCATGTCAGACATTGAGAAGAACCCAGCAAAGCCCGCAATGCAAGGCACAAAGTCAGACAGCAGCTCGGACGACGTCAGTCTCGGCCACGAGGTCTACGACTCGTCGCGCGTGGACCCCGTGCTGGCGAGGAAGATGGCGCTCGTCAATGCTGCCATTGACGAGATTGGCATGACGCCGTTCCAGTGGAAGCTCTTCGTCTTCAACGGGTTCGGGTATGCGGTTGATTCGGTGAGTGCGACTGTGACGATCGACATCAACGCTTGCGCTGAACCTGCCAGCTGCTCATCGTGTGCAATGCGATTGCGCAGCCCGCCGTGGACCGCGAGTTTGGCCGTCCGAACAAGAAGATTGCGGGCGTGGCTCTCGCGTCTCAGGTTGGACTACTCGCTGGAGCGGCGATTTGGGGCTTCACGGCCGATATCATCGGGCGGAAACTGGCCTTCAACTCTAGTCTCTTCATTTGTGCGGCTTTTGTGTTGATCGCAGGCGGAATGCCGAACTATGTATCTTTTTCAGCCATGTTAGTACAAACGCCCCCTGCCGTCCTCATCTGCAATCTAACATCACGCAGGGTCGCCATCTACTCGGCAGGAGCTGGTGGAAACTACGTTCTCGACGCAACCAACCTGCTCGAGTTCCTGCCTGTCTCACATACCTGGCTCGTGACCTTCATGTCCATCTGGTGGGCGGTGGGCTACACGATCACGGGGCTGCTCGCCTGGGCCTTTATGAGCAACTACAGTTGTCCGTCCAAGAGTACACCGGCGACCTGCCACCGCGAACAGAATTGGGGATGGCGCTATCTGCACTTCACGGCCGGCAGCCTCGTGCTCGTCCTCAGCGTAATCCGGCTCCTCTTCATCCGCATGCAGCAGACACCGCGCTGGCTGATCGCGCAGAACCGCGACGCGGAAGCTATCGCCGGGCTCGCTGAAATCGCCCAGAAGTACAACCGGCCTTTCTCTTTGACACTCGCACAGCTCGAGGCGCAAGGGCGCGTCTTGCACACGGAGAAGTCGCGCTGGTCTGCGCTGCGGATGGGCAAGCATTTCGGCGGGCTGTTCGAGACGCGTTTGTTGACCTTCTCCACGGCCGTCATCTTTGCCAATTGGTTCGTAATTGGCATGGTGTCGCCGCTGTATTCGGTGTTTCTGCCGTACTATCTTGAGTCGAGGGGCGCGACGGTGAACGGGCCGCCGTCGAACTATACCACGTGGCGCAACTACGCTATCAACAAGGTGGCGGGGCTCATTGGGCCTATTATTGCGGGCATCTTGGTCGAGACGAAGCTGTTCGGGAGGAAGGGAACGCTGGCTGTTGGCGCACTGATTACCATGATTCTCCAGTTTGGCTACGTACGTTCACCATGACAAGTAGATGTTGGTGCACACGCTTATACCACGCAGACTCAAATCAATACGCCCGCGCAGAACGTGGGCGTCAGTGCGGCCATCTCGGCGGCGTCGAACATCTACTACGGCACCATCTACGCATACACGCCCGAGATCCTGCCCAGCGCGCACCGCGCCACAGGGTACGGGCTCTGTGTGGTGTTGAATCGGGTGGGTGGAATCAGTGGGGTGCTGATTGGGAGCTACTCGAATGTGGAGACTACGGCGCCTCTGTTTGTGTGCGCGAGTTTGTTTGGGCTGCTTGTGTTTTTGAGCTTGTTGTTGCCGTTTGAGACGAGGGGAAAGAGATCGGTGTGAGGCGAGGTGGGTGGGATGATGTTTCGGTCTGGGTGCTTGAAAGTAGTGTTGGTAGCTGCGATTGTTGTTCTGCTGATAGACGCGCTCAAGGTGTAGATGTTCAGGATGAGACGTCGTCACGTGGGGAACGACTGTGTGCCACGTTCTTGCAAGGTCTCGTGCGTCATGGCATTGGTAGCGAGCTCATGGTGTGCTGCAGTGGCGTTGGCGATAATTTGAACTACAAGCGGTCATCATGAGTAAATATGCATCCCTTTTCCGCATGGTACTAGAATGGCGGCGGAAAAGGCCGGATATCGCCGCCTCGCGACATGGGCATGTTGCATACCGAGCCGTAGTCGCATTCCAGAGCTTGAACGGGGACAAACGAGATCGCACATTCTCATAGCAGCCTGCGTGGCGACATCCGTTCTCGAAGCTTCGAGCCTCGTCAAAGCAAATGTTGCACGGGTAGAGTACCCCGAAGATGTTGCAACCGTTGCGGATCCGCCCAACACCAACCAAGACTAGAGAATGCGCGTGGCGTAGCATCGGACGTCGGCGCGGGTGGGGTGGGGTGCGTGATGGCGCCATTGGCCAATGACGGCGCGCCGATTGCCGTGACATGGCGACATTGCCCCCCACCACAGCAGCTCGCAATCCGCCATTGCGTCGTCGACGTCGGGAGGAGAGGATGGACGTGGATGCAGAGAATAGACGTGGACGCAGAGAACAGATGGAGACAGACGCCAGCTGCTGCCCCCCCTAGCTCCCCCGTTCACATCATCATAGGATCTGGGAGGCGCGCGTAGCAACGGCGCGTCCAAGACTCCCTTGCCGAAGACCCCGCCGGCGATGTGGTCATGGCCTGCGCCGTTTCATCAGCATGCACGTCTCGCCAACCAGGGCCCGGCCGTTGCTCAGCCTGAGTGGCCAGCAGGGGATGGATTGCCCAAAAGGCGCGTGCGATGCGGGGCGCGCGCGAGGCTAGGAGAAGCCTCGGTGGCAGACAGGACATGACCGGCCAGGTCAGCAAGTGAGGGCCAGACGGCCAGAGGTCGACAGAGGGCGAGATGGCGATCCGCTGCGGGGCTTACCAATACCTAGCCACCGCGGCGGGGTACTTATGCGCCTGCCCCTCCACCTCCTATATATACATACACATGCATCGCGTCGTCCACCCCCCTCCTCTTGCCCTCTCCAATCTACGCAAAACTCTCTCCGTACTCTCCCCCTTCGCCCCTGCACCCTCGACACGACACTTGCATACTTCGCCCATCATGTCGGCTGCCGAGTGCCCCGTGAAGAAGAGCAACATTGGCGGTGGCGGCACCCGCAACCGCGACTGGTGGCCCAATGACCTCAAGATCAACATCCTGCGCCAGCACACGGGCGTCACCAACCCGCAGGTCAAGGACTTCGACTATGCCGCCGCCTTCAAGAGCCTCGACTACGACGGCCTCAAGAAGGACATCACCGCCCTCATGACCGACTCGCAGGACTGGTGGCCCGCCGACTTTGGCCACTACGGCGGCCTGTTCGTGCGCATGGCCTGGCACAGCGCCGGCACCTACCGCGTCACCGACGGCCGCGGTGGAGGCGGCGAAGGCCAGCAGCGCTTTGCCCCGCTCAACAGCTGGCCCGACAACGTCTCGCTCGACAAGGCCCGCCGCCTGCTGTGGCCCATCAAGCAAAAGTACGGCAACAAGATCTCGTGGGCCGACCTGTTCCTGCTCACCGGCAACGTCGCCATCGAGTCCATGGGCTGCCCCACCTTCGGCTTCGCGGGCGGCCGCGCCGACACATACGAGGCCGACGAGTCGGTCTACTGGGGCGGCGAGACGACGTGGCTGGGCAACGACGTCCGCTACAGCTCTGGTCGCGAGGGCCCTGCCGGCGGCGGCGGCGGCGTCGTGGACGGCGACGAGGGCCCCAAGAAGGACCACTCCGACATCCACTCCCGCGACCTCGAACAGCCCTTGGCCGCTGCGCACATGGGTCTCATCTACGTGAACCCCGAGGGCCCTGACGGCATCCCCGACCCCGTGGCTTCGGCCCGCGACATCCGCACCACCTTCGGCCGCATGGCCATGAACGACGAGGAGACGGCTGCGTTGATCGTCGGCGGCCACACGTTCGGCAAGACGCACGGCGCCGCCAACTCGGACAACGTCGGTGCCGAGCCTCAGGCCGCCCCTCTCGAGAACCAGGGCCTCGGCTGGACCAACAAGCACGGCAGCGGCAAGGGCCCAGATACCATCACTTCGGGTCTCGAGGTCATCTGGACTTCGGAGCCGACCAAGTGGACCAACAAGTACCTCGAGTACCTCTACAAGTACGAGTGGGAGCTCACCAAGAGCCCCGCGGGCGCCAACCAGTGGGTGGCCAAGACCGACGACGAGATCATCCCCGACGCCTACGACAGCAACAAGAAGCACAAGCCGCGCATGTTGACCAGCGACTTGGCCCTGCGCTTCGACCCCGCATACGAGAAGATCACCCGCCGGTGGTTGGACCACCCAGACGAGCTCCGCGACGTCTTCACCCGCGCATGGTTCAAGCTCCTGCACCGTGACATGGGCCCGCGAACCCGCTGGCTCGGCCCGGAGATCCCCAAGGAGGTTCTCATTTGGGAGGACCCTGTACCGTCCGCCGACCACCCCCTCGTCAACGAATCGGACATTAGCGAGCTGAAGAAGCAGATCCTCGCTACCAACGTCGACCCCACCAAGTTCATCCGTGCGGCTTGGGCGGCGGCATCCAGCTTCCGCGGAAGCGACAAGCGTGGTGGTGCAAACGGTGCCCGCATCCGCCTCGAGCCCCAGAACAGCTGGAAGGTGAACAACCCCTCGGAGCTCAAGACCGTCCTGAGCGCTCTCGAGGGCGTCCAGAAGAAGTTCAACGACTCCGCATCCGGCGGCAAGAAGGTCTCCCTCGCCGATCTCATTGTCCTGGCTGGTGTCGCCGCGCTCGAGAAGGCGTCTGGTCTCTCCGTGCCCTTCACGGCGGGCCGAACCGACGCTTCGCAGGAGCAGACCGACGCCCAGTCCTTCGAGCACCTCGAGCCCGTTGTTGACAGCTTCCGCAACTACGGAGTAGGCAACGATCGCGTCCGCTCCGAGCAGTTCCTCGTCGACAAGGCAAACCTCCTCACCTTGTCCGCGCCCCAGATGACCGCTCTGGTTGGCGGTCTCCGCGTGCTCAACGCCAACTGGGACGGCTCCAGCACCGGTGTCTTCACCAAGCAACCCGGCAAGCTTTCCAACGACTTCTTCGTGAACCTTCTCGACATGAGCACCGAGTGGAAGGCCTCGGGCAACAACGGCGAGTTCTTCGACGGCGTCGACCGCAAGAGCGGCGAGAAGAAGTGGCATGGATCCCGCCACGACCTCATCTTTGGCTCGCAACCCGAGCTGAGGGCAATTGCTGAGGTGTATGGGCAGAGCGATTCGCAGGACAAGTTCAAGAAGGACTTTGTGGCTGCCTGGGACAAGGTTATGAACCTCGATCGGTTCGATGTGAAGAGTACGGCTGGTGTTGAGAAGGCGAGGTTGTGAGGGATTGATGTGATGGATGGACGGGTACTGCACCCGCAAAATGAATACGAATACCAATGATTTAGCAAATTGAACTTGTTCACTCTCCACCTATTGACGCTGTCCACTCCATTGGGTTGTCTGCATTTGGTGATGTGGCTCGACATGACTGTAGACACCGTGGTCGCCATGTTTTATTTGGACTTTCTTTGCGAAATGGCACATCACGAGAGCGTGGATGCTGGTTCGGGTTTCGAGAGGGAGGGCCAAAGCTGCGCCGGGTTGGTGCTGGTGATGTAGGTTGTTGTTGGAATACGGTATGTACTTGGGGAGGAGAAGGAGCAGTAGGATCATCGTAGTCGTGCGTAAGAATACAAAGATCGATTCGCAAAATTCCGATTGTGCGTTGCGTGGGGTGTTTCACAGTAAGCTTTTGGCAGAGCTTCGGCCTGTTTATTTCTTTTTGGATTGGCCTATATAGTTTCGTTGTTGTATTGGCAAGGTGAATGCGCGTGAAATAGGGGGGGAGGGGGTTTTTCCATGGCAAAGGTGCTGTACCTACACCTCATAGGCGATGGTTGACCTGTGGCACTTGGTGCGAAGAGGTTACATAGAATTGTGGGGTTACGCTTGGTTTCAATTGTGCTCTGTGGACTGTGCGAAGGATTGACGATTGCTGTTTCTGAATACGTTGATCGCGGGACGTCTCTGCTGCTCGAAGAGCTGCACTTCTTTGTGGACGTCTGTGCGCGGACTGCCCCTACCGCCTGCTCCTACCGCCTGCTCCTACTGCCCCTACTGACTGCGTGCATTTGGAATGTCGGTCAAGCCACACGATACTCGTTTGAACCAGAAAAGCAAGCTGCCCGACGCACGGAAGTGATGAAGCCAAATCTCTACCTGTCTGGACAACGCAACCAACGTGTTCACATTTGCTTCGGATGCAATGATTCCAACGCAATTCCGCTCCCTAGACGTGTTGCGAAAAGGAAAGCATGCTCGCTTTCTGTTTTGGCCAGAGGAGGGGAAATCGGATGACTGGGCTGCTCTTTCCTGCTTTCCTTCCCTCCCGTTTGATTCATGCACATCGCCTGCGAGAGGAAGGCGGTACTAACAGAAGATGGCAGCAGCTACGGCCACGGAAGGACTGGTGAGGGTAGAATGGCAGGAACTTGGGACTCGGAAGTATACAAACTTTTCAGGCCTGATCGTCTCCTTTTGCGATGTTGACATCAGTGACGAAGACGAAGACGACGACGAAGACGACGACGAAGACGACGACGAAGACGACAACGAAGACGAAGACGAAGACGAAGACGAAGACGAAGACGAAGACGAAGACGAAGACGAAGACGAAGACGAAGACGAAGACGACGACGATGAAGATGACGATGAAGCTCGTTCTGTTCGTCTTCTTTTTCCTTCTCGCCGGGGCGAACGCCCCTTATCACAGTGACGTGCCGTCGGAGGCTGTCCTCGACAGACTCGACGAAATGCTCCAGTGGCTGGAGACCATCGCTGGCAACGTAAAGCCACCTCTCCCCTTTCCCCTCGTGGCCATGGCCATCCTGTTCGTGCTCTGCATGACCCTCCCCGCCCTCCTAGCCGCCGCCTGGGGCTGCCTGGTCCGCTGGGCCCAGTCCTTCGATTCGCGGGCATTAGCCCACTCCAGATGCCGTTGGATTCTGGGGGGTTTGTCGGTTGTTGTCGTGTGGGTGGACGGCGTCCTTTCGCCGTTCAAGCTCGAGGACTGGAGGGACCGCGCCCTCGCCGCCGAGACCGCTCTCGCCCTCGCCCGGGTAGATGCCGCCGCCGCCCAGCGAGACGCCGATGCCGCGCTCGCCCTCGAACGGCGAAAGGTCGATACCGCCCAAGCCCGGCTTGACCGGCTCAATGTCATCCACCAAAGGGCGAAGGTCGTCCTAGACAAACACGACCGGCTTTGAGTGGAGACGAATCCGTGTTGAGAGAGACAAATCACGTTAAAACGAAACCGCGAAGGAAAACGTCAGGAACCCACGGCGAAGGAAAACGCAAGCAACCCACGGCGAAGGAAAACGCAAGCAACCCACGGCGAAGGAAAACGCAAGCAACCCACGGCGAAGGAAAACGCAAGCAACCCACGGCGAAGGAAAACGCAAGTAACCCGTGTTGAGAGAGACAAATCACGTAAAAACACAACCGCGAAGGACAACGTCAGCAACCCGTGTTGAGAGAGATATCACGTTAAAATAACCAAAGAAGCCAAGCCGCTACCTGACATCGGCACCTGGTTGGGGGTACTTGTACCCCTGGCCGGGCCGGGCATCGGTCTGACGGGTCAGACGCTCCAATCAATGGGCGTACCCTGCATTGCACGCTCGTGCATTAACCGGTGGGTCCGCCATGAACATCATCAGGCGGATAGCAAAGATCAGACCTTCACTTGGTTCTTCCCTTGCCAAAGGAGACCAGTGTAAAACCCGATGTCAGAAGATTGTCACACCAGACTACAATCCTACAAAACGTCACCATCCATCAAGACGGTCAAGACGGCACTGTCCATCAAGGCAGTCAAGGCGGCACTGTTCATCAAGACAGTCAAGGCGGCACCATTCAATTCACCAAGTTCCCGTTCAACTCGCTTCGCTATTCCGCTCGGAACCAACGCCTCCTCCAGACGATGAGGTGGCTTCATGTCAAAACGGTTGAGTCAATCGTCAGTTGTTGAAGCAATTGCGGATCCTCAGCAGAACCTGCACCACGGTCGATAGCCCCAGCAGAAACAGGCCTACAGTCCTCGCCAAATGCAGAAAACATTGGGAGTGGTAAAGCACATGATTCCGAGACTACCAGGACGCTTCAGTCAAGCTTAGCTGAGTCGACTTGCCTGCTTGCTCTACTACCATCCACGCTTTATCCCCCCTGGAACTCCGTTGGAAACTTGAGAATGTTTTTCTTCTCAGGATGGATCCGAAAGCGGCGCGAGGAACGCCAGTTCATCAAGGAGACGAGCGAAGCCGAGGAGCGGGAGAGGCGGAAGAGGCGGGAGGAGCGCGAGAAGCGGGAGAAGCGGGACGATCAATACGCTCAAGCCCTCCTCCTCACCCTATCCGAGCTGCAGCACACCATGGATCCACTTATTGCCGCACAGGTCTACAACAATCGCTTCTGTCCTATTAGTCGACTGCCGGAGGAGCTTCTCCTGTGTATATTGGACTTCCTTTGCGACGATGTTATTGCGCTACATTGTCTCCGGATAGTCTCGAGGATATTCTTTCGTCTTCTCAAGCGTCAATTAGTCATTGGGAGTAATGCGTGGTATCGCGTAGCTCCAGTGTCTACCAAAAGTAACGCTTCCTATCTCCAGAGAGATCTAATGCTACAATTTCGACGGCTCCTACAGAGGGACGGCCGGTGCGACAACTGCAGGCACTGGAACGACACCTGTGAGTATCAACTTTTCGACGACTGCAAATTCCGGCAGCTTTTCCGCCGGAGGCCCGATGGTCTTCGCGATCACTTGCTTTACCGCAGGCTCTACTGCTATGCCTGCCACAGTCTCCAGGACGTTTGCGAATTTTCCTCCACCTACCAGCAGTCATCAAGGCATCAACCGGAGCGACGGTGTCTAGGCCAACAGGGATCGGTGCAATTATGTGAGCATATTCAGATCACCTGGGCCAGCATCAAGGCCCATATCGACGACTGGCGGCAGCAGCAGCGCGGAGGAGACTGGCACGGCTGCCTAGACAGTTTTAATATTGAGTGTCACGATGCCAGCCACGACACGCGTTGTACGGCCTCAGAGGCGCCGACCTGGCCCAGAGCCCTTCTCGGCACCAGTATCCTCGACTCGGGTATTGTGGTTCTCAATCTAGAGTGGACACCCCATAGCCGCATCGACGCGCTCGCTCTCACCGCGGATGGCCGAATGCCCGCGCCAGAGCTGAGGGCGCTGTTCCAGAGGCTTCGAAGCCTAGGGCCGGCCGATAATCTGTGCCCTCCGTGCCGTCCGGGCGCTCTACCCGAGATGGCGTTCTTCAGCCCATGGTCCCGTATAGGACACTTTACTTACTACAAGACGGGAGAAGATGATAAGATAGGACCTCCGCCAGCATCATTCCCACCGCTTCCTACATACTCGTGGCTTTTGTGGAATGATAACCATGGAAGAGGAAGGAACGGCAAGAAGCTAGACATCACGCCTCATTACCCAAGGGGCGCTCGCGGTACCGGCATCTCCTCGCAGTGTCTTGTAGTCAGCTACGAGAAAGACATTATGATCTGTAAGAGGACGGCCATAACGGACCCTGCTGTCAATATCATCCCCACCGACGACTGGCTCCACGCCATGGACACCCGAACATACCCCCACCCGCAGGCAAGCCATATCAGGCCCCAGTGCAGGGACGTGGCCTGCACCAACTACTACCGAAGGCAAAAGGACCGTTACGCCTGCTGCGAATGTCTCTCTGCCGAGAGCTTCCGAAAGAGATTGCTGGTCAGGTAGCGGTCTGTCGCAGAATCGAGTTCGAGTTCCACGTTATGGCCTAACCACTCGCGCGTCCCACCACTTGGCGAATCCTCGATTGCATCCTATTGTATCACTACAATTCCATATTGCCCACCCTTGCGGGGCCGCCGAATGCCTTTCTCAAGCCTGTGCGTAGTCCCTGCGGATAAATCGTCCCTGTACACCTTCTCATGGGCAGCTCCACAGGTACCTTCGCTCGCGTGCAGGTTGTTCCTCTGCGGGCGATCTGTCCCGGTGACCAATGTGGCCGTGCGAGCGCCGGTGTGTATGGGCGTTCTAGGCGTGCGGGTTGACGTCGCTTGCAGGACGATCCGGTCCCTGGTCAACGTCGGCGCCTACGGGAGTTTCACGCCTATGCCTCTGGCCCGCCCGATTTGCTCAATGGTTGAGCACTGGCAAGGGTTATCATTGATGGCGTCACGGCGCTGCATTACGAGAGTACGCCAGGAGGCCAATTCACTACCCATCCGGGCAGGTAATGTGCCGCATATTGGCCAACCGTTACGAGACCAACCGTTGAAGCGGGCTTGCAGATGCAACAGTAAGCCCGATGACAGCAGTCCAAGAACCCTTTTTGGACCAAGCAACGGTATCCCGTCAATCGTCAACGTCTTCTTAAACAGAATTTTGGGCAAGTGGGAAGTAGAGGCCTTCATTCACTAATTCACCGCGGACTTTGACGTATGAGCGACGCACGTACAGGCAATGGCTGTATAATGGGTGACAATATCGCGCAACAAAACCGCACCCTACTCAACCTCACTTTCGACACAGCCATGGACCACTCACAAAACACCCGCGACAGGAAAACTCCCACAGAAATCCTCGATCTGTCCACCGAAGTCCGCGAGCTCATATACGAAGACGTCTTCAACGATGCCCCATCCATCTTCGTACTACACTCGCGTATGCGCCACTCACCCCTTACATTCTGGAAGATGGCTATGCCGGGCATATGCTTCGTGAACCGCCGAATCCACGCCGAAGCCCTCCGAACCTGGTTCCGCTGCACGCTCTTCATCGTGAATTCCGAATCATCGCAGGTCATCGGCTTCGACAAATTCTGCACGAAGTACAACTTGTGGAAAGAACTGCGGTACCTCAAGTTCGCTGTTCCACGATAGCACCATGGCACAATGCACTCGGTATCGGGTATGCCGACGGCCCATCTATTGGTGGAGAAATGTAGTGCATTTCACGAGCTGACCTTCTCCATTCCAGAGATCGTTCTGTTTGATCGCTACACTGCGATGAGACCGACCGTCGACGTTATCAAGGACTACCGGTTCGAGCCACTTCTGCTTCTGCCATGTCTACGCAGGTTTGAAGTTGTCTGTATGCCACAGGGTGGGCATACTTTGCATTGGTCTACGCCTGAGGCTATGGGGAGGCTGGTCTCGTGGTTTGAACACGAGTTCCGGATTCGTGGGAACGCTACAATAGTCACGGCGCATTGTCTTTGAACGATGACACGGTCATCTGGCGGTTACTGTAATTAAATGTAATTCACGGAAAGGAACTTTATCTTCTTGCCGCATGTCTCGAAGTGACCAGATGGCAGAACATACGTAGTAACCCAAGATACTCAAAAGATAGGAATCCCCAAAGCCTCCCTCCTACCCGTACTCTTCGGATCCAAATACGGCACCTCCCCAATACTGCTCGCTCTAACACCCACACGATTCCCCTCCACCATGTGCGTATCCGGCGTCGCCGCATGCCATACACAGCTGTTGTTCCAAATTGCAGTCGCATTCCGCGTCCACTTCATGCGCGCAATGCAATCGTGGCTGCGCGTCACCAGCCTCAAGATGTATTCTCGAATCATCTGATCCTCGTGACTGTACACGCCGTCGATACGCGTAACATGCAAGCCCGCACCGGCGAAGATGGACTTCCACCCTGTGATTCTGTTGGTCCTCACTACTGGATGGTGTGGAGCAAATTCGTCTCCGACGTTCAGAGGACTACCTCTGGGACTCATGACTTCGTAGCCGCCTGCTGTGGCGGCAGATTTGAATACGGGTTGGGCGCAGGTGGCGGTCAGTGTCTCAAGGTAAGATTGGAAAGAGGGTGAGATGCGGTCGTAGATGTCGTAGCCTGAGCACCAAAGGGTGTCGCCGCCATGCGGAGGTGTCTCTTCCATTTTGAGGAAGGAGAAGTCGGAGGGAGCCGTTTCAAAGGTACTGTCGCTGTGCCATTCGCGAGCGAGATCGCGGGGCTCGGTGCTTGCGCGGCCTCCCATGGTTTTGTAGATCTTCTTCTGGGCCTCGGAGTTGATCACGTAACTGGTGATATTAGTAGGTGTAGTGGCTGGAAAGAAGTGAAACACTCACATGTTCTCGTCGGTCGTACCGTCTGGTAGAGTCAGGTTGCCAGGGTCACGGTAAATCGGATGGACGTGCAAGCCGTTCTCCTCCGGTCTGCCGCTCAGCTTCGCTACTAAGTCGCAGAACTTCTTCTGATCGGCGATGCCCAGGTCATCTTGGTCCCGAAAGAATACTACCCCGCGCTCGGAGATGATAATCGCGAAGTCACGTATCAGCTCGTCTGCATTCGGCGCATTGAGAATGTCCGTAACTTTGACAGTGGGGTACTCGCGACCGATGATGGGAGAGACTTCGAAGTAGGGCAGGTGATCGAGAGAGCCTGAGTACTTCAGTGGGACAGGACACGAGGGACATGATGTCGAGATCCCGTGGTTGGACGTCCCGTTTGAAGCGCCGTTGGTAGTGGAAGGCATATTGGCTTTGGTTATTGGTTTGTGTTGCGTTCAAGTTGCTCAGGAAGTACTGAAGTATTCCGTCTCTTGATATGTAAAAGTATGGAAGCGCGGTACCGAAGTAAGTGCGGGGGATCGACCAACAGGATGCATCCCCCTGCCGACCAGTGTTGGGGTGCATGAGAGTAACCCAAACGTCGTCCTAGTGCCCCACCTTTGAGTGCCCCGCACTCAATTCTCCACATTCTCTTTTACAACCTCATGTTGCGCCTCGGCTGGGTCTTTTGCACTATTGGTGCCCTTTGTCATGAATCCCAGGAGTGCGAGTTAGTGAGTAGCCTGCTACGGATGAAGCAATCAATTGGCAAAGTATAGATTTGTATGAGCCAGATCAAATCCTCGCGATAGTATGGTTTAAGGCTGACTTGGAAGTAGAAGTAGCGTCCGTACTATAGCAATTGACCTCTCTCCAGTACGGAACATTTGGCAACAACGGCCATGTCAAGCATTCTCCGGGTCGCTTCTTCCGAGCTCCACCGTTGGAACGAGCAATCGCGTCGGCAGTTCAAAAGCCAAGTCTTGAGTGAGGCTTGATTCACTTAAGCTCGCCATCCTTCTTCAACATGCTGCCTCCTCCTCTTTCGTTATCCGGCAGACCTTCCACTCGCGTATAGAATCGACGGCCTGAGCCTCCAGCCTTGAGACTGGTATCTTGATACCGAGACCGTACGAATGTCAGTTTATTATTGCCATCCGCATACTCGTAGAACCAATCTACTCATCTAGGTCTTGAGCGGACATGGCTCTGAAGTCCGCGATGTGGTCAAAAACCGAACGCCCCACAGATTGGAAAGCTTCGAGTTTTACCTGAACAACCTCGGCAGAAGTTGGAAGTGATGCCGATGTAGGTTTGCGGAGTAAAGACATGTAACCTAGACAGGGGAAGAGGTGGACATATGACGCCGTGAACGGGCCGCTCCCCCTTGGTACACTTTACCAGGCTGAAGGGTGCGAACGTGTGTCGACCTTGGTTTTGCCCACTCTTGCTACGCACAGCTGCACTGCATTTTCATCTCAGCCTTCCGAGAGCTTAGGAGTCAACCAAGTTGACGCAAACTAAGTGCATGCGCAAAGCCATCTCCCATGCGATGTTCCACAGCGTTCGGTTTTCCGCGCACTGGTTGATTGGATGCTTGGCGCTCCTCCAGCTGTATCGCGGGTGGTCCCGTATGACCCGGAGTGTGATCAGGCCCCCAATCCCGAGCGTTCGATGACGTGTATCAACGATGCCAGGTAATTCGGAATTGCTACAACTCTTCCGTTGAGCTTCATGTCGCAAGCATTCTAGTCCCTGTCGTCGTTGCAAAGGTATTTTTCGATCTACCCTTTCCCTTCTGCTTCGCTGCTTTTTTCATGCGATATTCGATAGCCTCCTTGATCTCCTCCAGCCGGTCGCGGTATTTCTTTGAAACATTTCGCTCATCAACACCCCGTTCGATGAGGAATGCGACGAAAGATTCCCGGTTCTGCGCAAGTGCGTGGTCGAGGACGGAGTATGGTTGCGAATCCCTTGCGTTGATGTCGGCGGAAAACTCGACAAGCGTACGCGCTGATCGGATGTCGCCGAGCTGAGCGGCACGACAAAGAGGTGTGCGACCGTACTCGTCCTTGGTATTAGCGAGTAGAGCGCTACGAGGGTGTCGCTCCAGTATCTGTCGGATGACCTGGGCACGTGTTTCGTCGTTCTTGTACTTGCTGATTTCGTGATGAAGATCCACCGATTCAGGTTTCGCATCGAAGTTGATCTCCCTGCCATTTTCGACAGGATATTTCGTTGTGTCCGTGGGACCAACGGTCTGTATACCCAAGCCTGTATAGACAGTAGCGAATTCACTCTGTTCGCCTAGCGTGCGAGGGGTATTAGAAGTCTCAGACTCGTGTGAGCGTCTGGAGCGAGCCGTCATCGGGGAAGAACCAGTAGATACTACATCGTCAAAGAGGTGTGAGCGTCTGGAGTGAGTCGTCATCGGCGAAGAACCAGTAGATACTACATCGTCAGAGACGTGTGAGCGTCTGGAGTGAGTCGTCATCGGGGACGAACCAGTAGATAGTACTTCGTCAAAGACAGGCTCGAGTATAGTCGAAGCGTTCGATAGGGTTCTGTACGGTGCTGGTATATCATTTGTAGTCGTCTGGTGTACGTGACGGCTAACTGCTGCGAGCTGCCGAGTGGGAAGGGCTTCCGAGGTTCGACGGTCAATGTTTGCGGTTCGTTGATGGGTCCATATGTCCATGCAGCTTTTGATGTGGGACTTGTGGTGCTTGAGATCCTCGATAGCTTCCAGCACATCTCTTTTCGAACTTTCGGTCCGAATCTTCAGCTTGACCTTCTCATAGAACGTTCCTGACTTCCTCGATGCCAGCCCTTGCAATGTATCCCGAACGCCTTTGAGCGTTTCGTCGCATCTGGAAAGTGAGACGCTGACGCAGTGTGGGACCAACTCGTTGTGTGCTTGGGCGGTCTTGCACGTCGATTCGATCAGCTCGACCCAGTCTTGGAGATCAAGAAGCTTGCTGAGAAGCTTCTGGATTCGAACGTCGACTTCTTTCGCGTCTCGTATGAAGATGGCAGTCTCACGTATGATGGCAAGTGTGAATGTCGTCAAGGTGACGACGCCTGAGACCGCCTCGGCCATGGTGGGCGTGTGGAAGGGTGGTAAGTATCCACGATGGGTGATGAGATGGGTAGTAGCAGGCGATGCAGGGATAGGCGATCCTGGCGGTACACAGAATCCTTCGCGCAGGTGATATTTTGCCGGTTGGTCGTTCGTTTGCGCGATGAACTAGGAGGGGAAGGACGAGACGGTGGCAAGGATGAGTGGAGACGGTACGACGGGTGCTGCGATGAGCGGCTGCCCTTGCATGGCCCACCGATGATATAACTGATGCTGGGGTCTCGGCGCGGAAAGGCGTATTACGTGTTCGTGAACAGGTCTAAGCCTCCAGTTTGGCCTCGCAAGCTCACCAGAGGCCGCACTACTCGGAAACAGAATGAGGCTATCTATTCTCTCAGCTGGCTCACCATAAGATGCAAGGGCGGCCTTACGAACGCTTCGTGTGTGAGGGGGAGCCCGTGGGCGTGAGAACTAACGTCGGGGATGGGAGCTTTCTACGCCCAATGTTTAGAGATTGTAGGCTTGTTCGGTCACGTGGTGTCGTGGCTATGACAGCGTGGACGATGGTTCATGTTGTGGGGATCCGGTTCATCGCAAGGCAACGGTGCCAAGTGAGATGGGGTAGGGAAAGATGCAATAATGCGGCGAGTCATGCGACAAAAGACGCAGCCTGGCCGCCTGGATAACCTGGTCTTTGCCGTCGCCTCGACGAGGCAGAATGTCTCTCGCTCGGTAGGTAATATGTCCGCGCACAACTGACACGCGTCGTAAAGCTTGCAGAACTAGATATATGTGTCCAGCAACGTTCTGAAGCTCGTAGATGGGAGGTTCATGAATAGCACCTGGTGTGAGCGGGCGATCTAGTGAGCCGGGAGGGTTCGTATGTGATGCGGTGGCTGCCGGGTCAGCGTCCCCGAACACCAAGAGCCTTTGGTCTAATTCGCGGGGATTGCAAGCGAGAAGCAGGCAAATTCAGGGCGCCCAATCAGTGCTGACGGCACACGATCACGAACTCTGCTCCGCCCGCGCCGAGCCACCACTTGCTTGAAAAGAAACCATCTGGCGTCCAAAGACATCTCGTGTTTCTTCATCGATGGCCCTAGCCGCATTCGTGACCGTTTGTGAGAGTGCCTCGCCGCAGCCTGGCACAGCCTTGCGTGTACCACGAAGGTTTCGCTTTATGATATGTTTCCTGTACTTCTCTGCGAATATGTGCAGATTGCTTTCGGATAATTAGTCGATATTGTTGATAACGATGGCCGATTCACGGAGCCCTGATATCGCGCATCTGAACTTGGATAGTGTCAGTCATCTCCAAAACTACGAAAGAGTCACACTTACAGCAATTCAGTCACGCCGAAATGCTTCGCCGTCGCCTGTTTGTAGACCCCATGATCGCAGCATGGCCACGTACTGATCTGAAGCTAGGCGCCGAGAGGAACGCTGGCTGATCGCCGAATGCCCGTCGTTCCGAGTGCATCTGCTGGTGTGCGACAAACGTGCGTAGGTTGCGAGTCCGAGACTTGCAGATGCTGAATATAGACAGTATTGACAATCCTCTGTTGACCTTCGACGACACAATTGCTCAACCGGAGACTGGCAACACTGAGCTAGAGGACTATGTCCTGCAGTTCGCTCGTCTTAGCGACCTCGAGGACAGGGCTGAGTTGCTACTGTTCGGTGCGCGCCTGGCTCGCGACAAGTATGAAGCACTGAGCAGGTATCATGGCGAGCTTACGGCCCCAGAACGGGCTCTGATCCGTGACGAAGCCGACAAGCATACCGGCTTCTGGAAACAATCCAAATTCTTCAAGGCCACAATCATTACGGCTAGTCTCGCGGGCATGATCCAGGGTTGGACCCAAAGGTATGCGGTAGTCTGATATGGTATAATGGTCACTGATATGCTTTAGTGCCAACAACGGGACGATTGTGGGAATGCCAGAAGACTTAGATCTGTGCGTACATGACGGGTGTCCAGACAATACCGCAGATCTCTGGACCTTCGGTACGAATCATTCTCTGCCTCCCAGTAGATGAGCTAGTTGTATTCTGCGAGCTTGACGAGCATTCTCGCACATGAAAAGTTTCGTGCTGACGCCGAGTGCGATCTAGGTATGCTGAACGCAATACCCCTGATATCCGCTGCGGTATTTGGTACCACCCTCGCAGATCCTCTGCAGGAGTATTATCTTGGGAGGCGCGGAAGCGTCATGGTCTCTTGTTTCATCACCATCGCTTCCACGATCGGTGCCTCGGCCACGCGCACAGTCGCGCAGCTTGCAATTTGCAGGGCGATCAACGGCATCGCACTTGGAGCGAAAGCATCCATAGGTAATTTTGCGTCTAATCTTGGTGTGATGCTGGCTGAACTGTGACAGTACCGATATATTCAGCCGAGCTCTCCCCGGAGCACATTCGAGGTAGGAAATCTTCAACGAGTATCGAACCGATAGCTGACCAACCCAGGTGCAATATTGGCAAACTGGCAGCTCGCCGACGCTGCTGGAATCTTTTTGGGCTTCATGGTGAATCTGATTATTGTTAGCTACGTCACGAACTCATCTTCGAGCTGGAGGATACTCACGAACACTGTCTTGATTCCCACAGTACCACTCCTCGTGCTGATTTACCTCATGCCCGAGTCTCCGCGTTATCTGATGAAGCATGGGAGGTATCGCAAAGCTTTAGAGGCGTTTACGGCTGTGCAGACGACGCCTCTCCTCGCGAGTCGAGATCTGATGTACGCACACGTACAGTTAGACTTTGAGAGTCGGTTACTCAAGGGCGATACAAACAATGAGCGCGGAAATTTGGCGCAAAGGATCGCCGGCAGTCGCAGCAATCTGCAAATGGCTCACCCCAACGGCGAGAACCACATTGCCGAAACTACGATCTCACGTGCATCGTCCAGACGTGGTCGGGGGACAGAAGGCAGTCTAGACGTGAACCATGTCGCAGGACCGCGAGACAGCCATCATCAGTCGACTTCGCGAGATAAAGCGGCACGTGGACGAGGTGTCGAGCTTTCAGAGATGGGGCTTCCTGGCAGGCGCCGTAACAGTGACAGCTCCAGCCTGGACACCGAGCTAGGACGACGACGAGTGGTGATAAAGGACAACCCGTACTTCTACCACATCGGAGTTACGGGGTACTTCAAGCGACTCGGCGAGCTATGGAGCAATATCCGATGTCGTCGGGCACTGCTTAGTGCCTCGGTCGCGATGATCAGCCAGCAAATGACCGGCATCAATACGATAGCGTTTCTTGGGACGACTGTGTGGCAAAACTCTTTGAACACAACCGACAGCCCGGAGACGACTGCGATCATTGGGCTGTTTTTCGGTGCTGCAAACTACCTTGGTGGCCTTCCTGCTTATTGGCTGTCTGACAAGATCGGACGGTCGATACTACTGGCAATAGGGCTTCCGAATATGGCCTGGTCAATGCTCGTGTTTGCTCTGCTCTTCCAAATTCCGGATGGGTCTGCTGCACGCCTACCCCTCGTCAGTATCTTTGCAGTTATATTCAGGTAAAATGAAGATACAAATAAAGGCGGTTCTTTACTAACTCGCCCGCAGTAAGCTACACCCCTCTCGCACAACTTCCATCGAGCTTGCCACGTGTGAGCATGCCATCATTGACACATCTGCTAATCGTGCCGCGCAGCTTTGATCTACGCGCCAACGGCGGGTACATCACCCTTCTCAATCTCCGCAGAAGTATTTCCACTGGTGTCAAGAGAAGTCGGTATGGCAGTTTCCGTGGCCATCAATCTGATGGGAGCGGGAATCTTGGTGCTGGTCTTCCCGATCCTGGCGCACCGCATTGGCACCACCGGAAGCCTGTGCATCTTCGCCGGGCTCAACGTCGTCGCCTTCTTCCTCGTGTATTTCTTCGTGCCGGAGACGCGTCGCCGCACGCTCGAAGAGCTGCAATTCACCTTTGACCTGCGCACACGGTGGCATGTCGAGTACCGCGCCGTTTACATCCGAAAGCACTTCACGAAGAACTGGTGGAAGTACGTGACAAGAAAGGAGGTTCGACCGCCAATTCCGTTCTATCGATGGGCCAGGATCACGCATGGCGAAGAGGAGGACGAGGATTGATGAGGAAAAGGCTGTGGATGGATGCGCGAACGCTAAGCAAGCTGTTCTTTCCGCACAGTGACCGCATGGATGTGTAGGCTTAATTTATGTGCGATGCAAATAAAGTAGTAGTATCTTTTTATCATGACATCAACTACGTTCGTCTTCCAGTGCAGTCAATGCGCAGAATCCGGCCCATACCCATGGCGCTACGTGGATGTTCGGAAAGGGACTAGCGTTGCGCTAGACCTCATCCGCCCCCAATAAGCGAACGTTCCATTGTTTGGAGGCAAGCCACAATGCAACAAGTCTCTCCTTTTTCTTCTCCCCGTTCTGCACAATCTCCTGTGCTATTCAGCTGTCGGCCTGGGCCACCGAGTAGCCCTATGGAATGTTGTCTCTACATGAGCCCAACCCTGTGCATTCACGGCTTCTAGTCACTTCGTCCATAACGGTCTCCTCGTTCGACTCCAAACAACGACTGTTCTTAGCAAGCATCGTCCCACAAAATGCCACTAACGTTTTGCGATTGACACCCCGCCCAATGTTCGAGGATTGTGGCTCACGCGCCGTCGTTATTGATCGAAGTCCAAAAAGGATAGAACGAACGAGAAGCGCCCACGATTGGCGGCTAGAGAGGCGCCGAGCGCAGTAGTTTCTGCCAAGCTTAAATCGGTAGACGTAGCTGCTACAATTTTGGTATGGCCCCTGTGGCTGAATGCACGAAGGTCGATGCTACGAGTCTAGGACAAAGAGGTAATACCGGCTCAGTCACAGATTTTGCAACTTCAAGCCCACGGAACACTAAGAAGAGCTGTTTGGTTGATTTGATGTTGAATTGATGTTGAATTGATGTTGATTTGATGTTGATTTGATGTTGGAATGATGTTGGATTGATGTTGGAATGATGTTGGATTGATGTTGGAATGATGTTGGATTGATTTTTGGAAATAGCACGCAATAAAAGCGCTATTAGAATATGACAAAGAAACGAAGAGTTGTGACGGTAGACGCCCCCGCCCGCGCCCGCGCAGTCAAGCGGATGGGGTCCGGCAAAGGACAGCAAAGAGCTAGAAGTGTACAGGAGAGGAAGAAATACCAGCATATGTCTTCCCGCCATGATGCGCAACCCGACTGTGATCGGGCACACTAGTGCCAAACCTCTCTTCCACACTCGTTTGTCGGGCAACATCCAGCTGGCGTTTCGACTCTCGGTTGGCAAGAAACCTTCTAACGACCATCCAAACCAACGCAACTAGAAAGACTCCAGCAAGAGATCCACCAACCCCGATACCAATCTTCGCGGGCTGGCTCAGTGCAGGTTTTGGGTCCTCTGCCAGAGGGTATTGCATCGAGTAGGCAATATTAAGGATTGCTAGTGTGGGCTTTTGCGACATTGTTAATTTAGGCACGGCGGTGGTTGGCGAGGGGGATGGATCTGAGCTGGTTGTCATCGGGGCGCCACCATCGACAAGAGTATCCGGGATGGGTGGTGGGCTGAGCTTTGCGTTGAGTGAGGAGTAGCACGGCACTTGCCCTCCAAGAGAGGTGCTCCATAACCAATACGATCTGCGGTCAATTAGCACAAGCCAAGATGAAGTCGTCACACTAGCCTATCTTTACTTACGAAGGGCAGCATGCCGTCCCGCCTACGGTATGATAATCTTGTGGACAGCCCGTCAACACACCTTGACTAGGCAGCCCGCTCCTAGGAAACTTCGCTCCTCCCCCAACCCCGCTTACTCCACTTCCACCTTTTCCATCCCCATCACTCTCTCCAGTCTTCACAGGTACTGCAGCCCCACCATCCTCAGTCGATGTCGGACAGCAATCTGCCTTCGATGATATGCACCCCACCACCGGCAACCATACGGCTGTCGGTCCATCGATAATCGTGTACGCGGGCTCGTTACAGTATCCCTGCAGAAGCTTTGCTGTCGAAGCAATATACTGGGGAACGGGAGCACGCGTTGGCGCAGGTGGGAGATCGCTGGCTGCGATATACGATACCGATCCATAGATGGGCTCGGGGATGATCGCGGGAGTCTGTTGGATGGCATCTGGAAGATCGGCACTCGTTGATGTTGTTGTGCCTTCTAGGGTGCCATCTGTAGAAATTGTCAGTGAACGATAAATACCTTGCGCTCGTTGAGTGCGACGAACTTATCATAGGATATGGCACCGCCGGCCATCGCGGCTGAACCGTCGTTGGACCTCGTTTCTCAGCTGCCGGCATATTCTTCGAACGTTACTCTCAGTGCCTGGAAGTAAGGTGATAAACCAAAGGAGGAGGAGGAGTGGGTCTGAAGAAGCTACATGCAAACTATCACGGAGGAAAGGATCGACGGCCGCACATAAAGTGTGAAGGCAACGGGGCAGCTAAAAGGAGCACCTGCTACCTCGTATAAGCCACCACGATGAATTTAGTCGCCTGCACTGCCGCATCGAGACGTTCAAGGCTGAAACAGGACTCTGTCCATTAAAGACAAGCGAAAGCGTAGGCCTAGAACACGATTATACCTATGGCATCGCAGCGGAAGATCCCGACTCCGAGATGACGCCCAGAGATCTTGCGGTGGCGGTGTTAGTGTTACCACGTTTTGTCCTGGAGTTTCTCGCTTGTGGTGGTCTCGGATTGGATGATGTGGATAGCTTCTTTCAGCTGGGCGGCTGCCAAGGTGCGATTCGCCGACACGAAGTATGGGCTGAGCCCACTACAATATTTCGAGTCTCGCCATCGCTGCGCCTACATTTAACAAATCTGCATTTTGAGAACTGATCTCAGAGGTCCGGCTTTAATCACGTGGTCCTCGATCGATGTCCTCGGAATCTTTAGGGTACTGCTGTAGTGTGAGAGCATAAGGTACCAATCAAGTATCGAACCAACCGAGAACCGATGGAAACCCCCTGTACGAGACCTTTAATACGTTTCATTTACTTGTGGCGAGCAAATATGTCCGAGTTGTCGCACCTTTGCTAAAATATTTGCACTCAGACTTACGACTACGCAATCGGCGCACAACACTTAGAAAGCCATTGGACCCGGCTCTAAGTGTTCATGACATGATTCAAGGTACTAGCTCTCACCTCTTTGCCGTCAAATTATTAGTAGTTACTGATGTGAGCGTCTCGCAGAATGCATGCAATGTTTCAAGATCAGTGAAATAGGACCGAGGGTTGTTCACGATCGCATCTTTCCGAACATTTCTCAATGCTAACCTAATACCAGGTATAGGCGGTCTGCTAAAGGCAGGTTTAGATGCACAGCTTCGCGTCCAAACACAGTACCAATATGGTTAGAGCGTTGCGCGAAAGGTGCTAAGTCATTCCGAGCTTGGCGGGGGTAGATCGTAGGAAATCAGAGCAGCGGTGGTATCAAGACTAGTCTAGTCTGGTCTACCTCTTTCCTCATAGCTACCTCGATGGAGCTCCACGAGACTGACTGGCAGGATCACGATGTGTTGGCATGGGAGAGGCGCTCATATTCCAGATGAGCACACGCTGGGCAGGCAGGGGTGACGTGTTCGTTGTGCTCATCGGTTAGCGCGTGGCTGCACCGGTGAACCCTCGCAGAATTTCAGCCTTACCCCTCCAATAGTATTAAAAGGCAGTGGCAGAGCTGCAAAGACTGCGTTGCGAAAACGCGGGTTACTTATCGGTCCGTGGACTGTAGATATCGCCTGGTCGTACGCCACTCGTAGCTAGTTGTTCACTCCACAGAATCTTCCCGCATCCCTTGGAAGCGCGCGCGAATGACTGCAGAACAGCAGAGATGCGAGACCGGCTTCTCAGGTTGTTTCATCGTCGCAGAGCTGATGGGCAGGAACGTCAACCCAGTGCAGCGACCCCACCAGCGAACAATCATACGCAGTTGGCTGACGCCCAGGACCGTGGATTGCCACCAAATGTTACAAACCACACCGCTTCAGGAAACACTTCAGGACAGACGACAACTAACGACCATCTCGCGCCAACCGAAGACCTGAGTACTCACAATGATGTTGCACAGGGTTCTGCCCAGGAAAACGAGCAAACAGCAGACCTCAATTTGTTCAAAGAGGCGCATGAGCAGTTTCTGGTGTCGCTTCCAAGCTCCGAAAAAGAAAAATATCAGCGCTGTCAGTCAGCCGAGAAGCTTCTCATGGAGTTACAGAATTTGCCGAATGCTGGGGTTTCTCATAATATCAAGTCCTGCGCAGATCGGGTCAAAAGATTTGGCGATACATTTGAGCCGTTCTTCACTGCGCTGGGCTTTGTTTCTCAGGGCCATCCATTCGCCGCGATGGCGTGGGGTAGTATCTTGTTCGTATTCAAGGTACGATAATCCACAGCCGTGCTACTAACTTGTATCACTAACAAAACGCAGCTTACTAACAATTACGTTTCCTTCTTCGAAAAGTTTGCCAGTCTGCTTGAAACTCTGGGGCGTTCTCTGCCACAATACGACGATCTTGTGAAATTCTGGCGTAAATATCGCACGTCACCCACCCAAAGGTTGAAGGCAGCCATCGTTGCTATTTATTCCCAGTTGCTTGTGTTCCTGCGTGAGACGGCGGGCATATTTCTCCAGGATCAGAAAAGTACGCTTCGGTAGCCTCCCGGTCATCTCAGTCTAATCTAGAGCAGAATTGCGACGAAAGTTGAGCCTCTTAGGCGGACTAAGCTGGCAGCCATTCGACGCACGATTTGGTTCATTTCTTGACCACCTAACGCTACACCGTAAAGTTGTAGAGGACGAACTCCAACTAGCTGTGTACTTGAACAGTATCAAAGCTCTTGCAAAGAATGCCGAGCATGAAAAGGAATGGATTGAAGAACTGCGTCTGGTGAGACAAAGCTTCACATCATTGAGGGCAGACCAGTTAGAAGAGCTGAAAAACGCGGAACAAAGGCTTTCGCAAATTGGAAGAGTAGTAATAGAGCAAGCAAAAGGTAAGCAAAAGACGATTGTGCTATAGAGGAAATCATTGACATTGAGTACAGAAGACGAGTACCACCGGGCGCAGCGCTGGATCCAACCCCCAACATTCCAACTCGAATTCGAAAATGCCATAGCGAAACGTGATACGGGAACCTGTGAATGGCTATTCAGTCACAGCATCTTCTCGGACTGGCATTCTGCGACGTTCACAAAGACACCAGAGACAGCTCATGGCTTCGATCAAAGTGTCTTATCAATACATGGTACGTAACCCGTGATACGCAACATACTGCGACTAAGACGCATAGGAAATCCTGGCTGTGGTAAGACGGTTCTTGCCGCTTCGACCATAGAGCATCTTCGGAAATCCGGAGCATCGGTATACTTCTATTTTTTCCGGTGGGACGATAAGTCGTGCAACGAATCACACCAGGCATACCGAGCACTATTAGCGCAGATGCTTCACGCCAGATGGTCCGACAATCGCTTTCAAGACGCGGTTTCTTTGGCCAAAGGCCGAGGGGGACAACCTACAGCATCTAGACGAGAGCTTGTCGAGCTTATGGACGTCTGCCTTTCGATTGTGGAACCTCACAAGACCTTCATTGTACTTGACGCGATCGACGAGTGTTCGGACGGGAAGCATCTCATACGCGACCTCCTCAAACTGCATAAACACAACGTCACCAAGGTCGCACTATTCAGTCGCCCAAATACTTTCGATCTCCCTGGTCTGATATTAAAGTCGCGAACTTGCGCTGTCAACAGAGAGAACGTTGGCGACTTACGGTCCTACTTATCAGCCAGTCTTACGAGCATGAAACAGAACTCCTTACTTCCTGAAGACGCGGATGTCGAGATTTTGCTTGCTCACCTTCTTACTGGTGCTGATGGGATGTTCCTTTGGGCACGTTTGATGATGGAGTACCTGGAAGAAGCCACATCATTTACTCCACGTCGCCGTGTCAGGGTCATTATGAAGGTCACGTTCCCCGAGCGTCTCGAAAGAATGTATGAACGTATCAAGGAGGAGCTCAGCCATCGGTTCAAGGACGACATCCAATTTGCACATCTGATCATTACATGGCTAACGTACGGAAAGAGACCTCTCACAACCTCCGAGATGCGAGACGCCGCAATTGTCTGGTCCAAAGATTCGGACTACGATGAATTTGAACCTATGGTGCTCAAAAGCTGTGTTTGGTTAGTGGAGACGTATCAGATTTTCAACCCGAGATCACAGCGATGGACTCAAGGTTTTCGGTTTATACATCAGACTGCGAAGGAGTATGTCATGCAATTCATGCATGATCCTAGCCTTTTCGCCGTAAGTGAGATTCATGCTCACTGTCAAATCGCGCGCATCTGCGTAGACTACATCAGGAATACTCTTCCTCCAGGTCCTCTCAGCGGAGCCCTTGCCGAGGATATTCCTTGCGCCGAAGTTGATGATCGGTTACCACTATGCGACTATGCGACAAGTCACTGGATAGAGCACTTGAGTCAGCTACAAGCTGCTATGGAGCATCGATCGAAACTACCGGAGCCATCGAATTCACGATATTGGGAACAGCAATATCTTCTGTTACTCGAAATGATCAAAGGATTATTAGTCAACAAGAAAACGCTGATGGTTTGGGTGGAGGCAGCTTTTGTCTTCAAGCGAAGACCTGACTACCAGACACTTCGAAATTGGTCCCGGTCTCTAGATGCGAGCGATCTGAGCTTTCTCTCAAAGCAGAAAGATTCCGTCGTAGAGTTTTGTCTTTCCATCGCGGGGGAGCTCGAACAGCTCGACAACGACTGGAAAAAGTCATTAACACAATCGCCATGCCATATTTGGTTGGAAGTCACAGCGTTCGGCGACTATACCCACCTACTCAATACGCAGAACACAAAACACACACCTTTCTACCACGAGGATATCGTTGACCTAATGGAGCACACGGAGCACTTGAAAGTTATGGAGATGGAAGCTCCAGATGGCACCCATATTAGCAAACTGCTAGTTATTCCTTCGAAGTAAGAGCAAATCTATGATGAGTCGAACTGTCTAACTCTTCCAGGAACTTCACCCACATTACAAAGCGCGACGCTGTAGCAGAAGCTTCGGAACTCTTGGATGCATGTAATGGCTGGAGAGCGCGGTACGAAGTCTGGACTACGGGCAGAAAGCCGCGCCGGGTTTCCAGCCTTGACATCGACTTAGACGAAGACGAGATCTGGACGCTAATGCATCAGTGTTTATGGTTTGGAACTGAAACACCAATGCCTCGCGAACATATCAGCAACCTCTGCAAGGTTCACTTCCCTCTGGCAATCTGTCCAACTTTGAAGTCATTCATCATACTTCGTGATATTTACGACATCCCATCACTGGAATCGGGGCATTCTTCTACAGCCCATCGGACCTCGCGCGTCACATTTGACTTCCTTCCGGCTTGTCAACTGAATTTCGATCGTGAACATCTCTCAGCGAGGTTCAAGAGACGCATAAGCTGCGCGCTCTGGGGCTGCCCGCAGGGTGACGTTTTGCATGATATTGAAGGATATTTGTATTCTTTCATTTTCTCCAGTGATGGCAAATACATACTCTATCGGGACGAAGAAGGTACAGGGAATGGCGACCGTCAGCTCAACTCGAACTTGGTCGTGCTAGAACTCATAGATGCACAAGCTGGAGTGTGGTCATTGGTCACCGCTACGACTATGCAATCACTTTTTCGCACGAAAACCCGATCGAGACAAGTATTCTGGTGGGAGCAAAAAAGAGACTATCTTAGAGACGAAGTCCACGCGGTCTTCCATCCCTCAGAATGCCTCTTATCGATCCAAAACGCTTGTCGGGTTCATATATGGCCGTTCAAATCGCGTAAGTAGATTCATCCTGTCAGAAGCCTCACTAACTTGTTGAAGGCGCCGCAAAGCTGTTCCTTTGTTACTCGTCACACCTGCCGTCTATTCATGATCCAGTCGCTTTCTCCGAATGTGGAAGATACGTTCTCATTAGCGAAAATCGCAACACTCGTCTAATCTTCTGCCCGATCCCAAAGATCGTGCTCAGACACTTGAACGAAGGAGGCGCAATCCGTGAAAATCCGCAAGCATCTACGTCGATGAGCCACATCAACAAAGATAAAGCTCTTATGAGGACGACATACGAACATGATCAAAGCAGACTTGTTCAAAGTAGCCTCGGACGAATAGATCAGGACGGTACATCGAGAGCTATCACCACTGCTCGTTCGCAGGACGGCGTTACATTCGAGGTTTTCCAAGGCGCAGAAACGAGTGCAATGGTATCATCTGACACGATCGACGTTGTGCGACTACCTGATTGGAGCTGCATGGACCCAGACTCTACAACGGTTTCTATCGTTACTCCAACAGTTGGGGAACGGGACGTTAAGGTCTTTCTCAAGAAGCGACATCAGCTCTGGAGTGTACCATCCCCGCTTGATGTGAGATTTCCCGCCATTGTTCATCGGGACATTGGCACTATACGAGTTCCACGGACGACTAGCTTGTTACTTGGACACGGTAGGAAGACTGATGGCAGGGAAAGTGGTGTCAAGGATGCATCTGAAGACGAAACAAGCACCTTGATCGAAGATGTAAAATAGAGTGGCAAGATATATTTCCAAAAGAATGACAATGTGTGGCAAGATTATTAATCTTCCGGTACACCTACTACGAGCGCTATGTTCTCCTGTAAAGAGGATCATCCTTCTCGTATTGCGGCATCAAGTCCTCTAAACTCCTGTAGGCTTTTAGTACTTGTAGCTTCTCACGCAACACACTCTCCAATGCTGCAAGCGCTAGGAAATGATTCACCCCAGCAGCTTCAGCAAACACAGTATCCCCCTCCTTCCCCAATAACACCTTAGCCAAGTATTCCGACTCTAAGCGATCCATGCGAATCCGAATCTGCTGCACATTCTTCTGCAATTCGAACACCTGACCTGTCACTTGAATCAGCATCCCTCCAAATATGCATCTTCGCAGACGATACTTACTAGCAGCGACGCCACCGATCTTCTCCAACTCCCTCATACTTATCGCCTCTCGATTCCCTGGCACTCTTTCACCCCCTGCCTTGGCATCGCTCTGTATCCTCTCCACGTCAACCGTCAGCTTATCCCTCTCTTCGAGCAATGCGTGCACAAATTCTATAGGTTCGAGGCTTCTTTCGAATGTGTCGTTCACTTCCGTCATTTTGTCCCGAAGATTTCGATGGAATGATTCGGAGTTTTGGCCGGGAGTATCCTCTGCATAGCTACGGATCAACAAGAACGTGGTTGGAGGTATAGTGGCGAGATGTCTATTGATGATGATGATGATGTAGATTGGTGCGATGAGATTGTCGGCGCTCCAAGCTGGGTCCATGGTGATTTGACTCCGTAGGTAGTAAAAGCGGACTGAGTTTAGTAGTGTATAATGGTTATCAAAGAGCAGAAATGTTTTACGTGAATGATGGCGCGAACACCGTTATACGGACTTTGTAACTTCGATGGTCGTGTGTTTGGCACTTCCGAAGGTGTTTTCGGAAGCAAAAGGTGTTGAATTTATACTAAGGGGCTTGACGATGGAGTCAAATTTCAACGACACTTTTCACGCAAAGACCTGAATACATGGAACAGTCATGAAGTGCAGCGTTTGGCCATGATCCGCCAACGATTTCACACTCAAATAATGAAATATCTTCCCATTGCCACATGAAGAGGAGCATATGGATGTGTCGTGGCACAAGCAACGATCGCAGTAGAGTAGACGTGTCGTCCTACTCATCGGGCCTGCGCACCAACCGCAATGGCGAATCGACGACACTAGTCACTTCAACGAAGTCGTGGCATACTTATGAACTGTCACTACTCTTCAGTAACACGCACTCACACTACGGTCTGTGTAACATGTATCCGTTGCAGTCATCAAGCCCGCGCACCAACCATAATAGCGAACAGACCACAACAGTCACCTCAACGGAAGCATTGCATAGTCAGTAAAGTATCACCACTTTCACACCGTGCAAACTCAACCAAAGCAAAGAGATCACATCCACATAATACGAACGCGTTTGGTCTATAACACATGCACACCATCTACCGAAGCCCATTCCCACCCACCCTCCAGCACGTCTAAATTCTCCCCCTCGCCAGAAACCTCAACGGCACATCCACTATCCTACACCTCAAAAACTCGGCACAATTCTTCCCCAGAAAGTCAACACTAGTCGTACAACTAACGCCCCTATCCAAGTGATCCTTCAACAAGAAATGCACAGCCCTTAGCCCCGGAAACTCGCATCTCTCCAACCTGCTCCCTCTACACTCATCCGCCAGCAACTCCTTCATGAACTCCGTAGAAAGCAGAGAGCGCAACCACTCGTATTCGTCTTGATGGCGGACCCAAAAGCCAACGTTGCAATCGGACCCTTTATCTCCGGAGCGTGCGTGCACGATTGTGCCGAGAGGGGCGGAGATGGTGGGCGTGAAAGCTGAGAGAGACGTAGGGTGCGTGGTAGTGGGTTGGTCCGGCTGCTCCTTGGGATATGTGTATGTTTTGGGAGGGGGCGAGATATCGATGACCTCGCCTGAGTCGAGGTGAACTTGATGCAATATCGCGGCCTGAGGAAGTAGCGTCACATAGTATTCAAACACCTCCTTCGGAAACGCCTGTCGAAGATCGAGGTGTGGTGTTGCGCCCGGATACGTGCACATAATGGGATCGATGCAAGGCCTTACGAACTTTGCTGGTGCGAGATCTTCGGCTTGTCTCGCTTGCGCAATGACTCTGAAGTCGACGGTGGCCGCGTTCTGGGTCCTAGGATTTTCAGGTACAGAGCCGAGAATTTGGAAGGAGAGATGCGAGAAGCTGGATATTTGCGGCGCCATGAGTGTCCGAATTTGATGCTCCATCATCCGCGCTTTGGCGGCTACGTCGAGACCGGTGATGAACCAGTGCATTTCAGCTTGGTAGATTGGTTTCGCTGTTATGCCGATCTTGGTCGTGGGTGGAGGCGGGGCACCTTTTACGCCTCGGAGGGCCACGCGATTCGCCGACAGGTATGCGAAAGATGCATCATCCAAGATGGCAGTGACGTCTGAATTGAAATACCACGGGCCTTGTATCTCATACAACAGCTGCGACGTCAGTGTATTCACTGAGACCTCGCCCCCGGAGCCCTTGTTCTTCGTCACAACGACCTCGCCAGACTCCGATATCTCAACGATGGGATATCCAATGTTCTCCCAACCAAGACATTCC